>Ga0163153_10007249_pt1 | contig 12011 bp, 9 predicted proteins | sample OliLakLV19MP6IB1_FD_148629 | JGI IMG/M metagenome (GOLD analysis project Ga0163153, IMG submission 148629) | Freshwater microbial mat bacterial communities from Lake Vanda, McMurdo Dry Valleys, Antarctica - Oligotrophic Lake LV.19.MP6.IB-1 | ecosystem: Environmental > Aquatic > Freshwater > Lake... | reverse complement strand
CAGCTATCCCAACAACGGTACCAACTGCCACTCCACCGGCCAGTGATCCACAGGATGGCGCTTGGTTTATGGAACCCTACATCAAGACCGGCGGGGCGGATATTCAGGTGGATCTGCAAGGGGGCATGCATGTCGCCTATCGCTATCATGTACCCGATACAGAAGGCACCGCGGCGGCCTATTTCTACTGTCCGCCACCCACGGCAACCTGTGCCGACATGAACCAGTGGCAAGGCGTCAAGCTGCTCAACCTAGCGCGCGAGGTGCAATTAGAGCTGACCACAACTGGGCAACCCCGCCTACTAATTCAAACCAACTCGGCTGAATATCCCGGCGGTGGTGAGGACTATCATTATGCCGAATGCAACCAGAATTGTAACGACCCGCAACAGTGGCTTGTAACCCTTGTTGCCACCCGCTATGGTGACATCAGCAGTGGCATCAGCAGCTACTATTTGCCCGACCGCTACTTTGCCCTCGACCCGCAAGGCCGCCCGCGCTTTGTCTACAACGATCGCAACTATGTGATTGAACCGGATCACTATGGCGCCTATTATCTCTGGTGTGATGCCAATTGTACCCAGCAGGATGCCTGGCAAGAAGTGCGTATCACGCAGGAGATCAGTGGAGAATACCTCTATGACTATGAAATTTTCAGCTTCCCGGCGTTGACCTTTACCAAAGCTGGTGCGCCCCGCTTGGTCGGCGACTTGATCCCGCTGGCCCCCACGGGTGGTGGAGACCGCGACACGGGCATCTACTATTTCGCCTGTGACACAGGGTGCGACAGCAGCGATAACTGGCAGCGGGTCAAGATTGCCGAGCGGGGTGGCGGGCCATTCCCTATGTGGGACATTGCGCTGGATGCTAACGACCGGCCACGTGTCGACTTCTACAAGGAGGATACGCTATACTGAGCAAGGCCATAGATGAGAATAAAAACGCACCATCTACATGAGTGCGCTATTCTCATCTATGAGCGCTTGCGGTATAGATGATGAGAGTGGCAAGCGGCTGTATTACTTGCAATGCGACACCGATTGTTTAAGTGGCGGCAACTGGCAAACGCTCAATCTAGGATTGCCCCGTGAGGTCGGTGATGGCGCCGACCTAGCGTTGGACGCCAATGGTCGCCCGCGCATCGCCTATCTGGATGGCAGCTATGATCTGGGTTATTCATGGTGTGATGGCGATTGTCTGAACTTGGCAAGTTGGCAACATGGCTTGGCCGATTCAAACCAGGGGTTGGAAGCAGAATATCCAGTGGCGCGGCCGATTACCTGTGACGCCGGTCTGTGGCGCACTCATTCACCAGCCATGACGCTGGATGCCACCGGCAACCCACGAATCGCCTATGACGCCAGTTATAAGGGGCGCTGTCTGTCGCAAGACCCCAGCAACCCAGGCCAGACATACTATGAGTTTATCGAAATCTGGCACGCGGTGCGGGTACTCTTCTTCACCCAACCGCAGTAAACGATGTGAGCAAGGGATGACCGCAACAGGCTCCGAGCCGCCTAACTATAGTGCTCCTAAACGAGTTGTGGAGACCTGACAGGTTTCACAAACCTGTCAGGTCTTATACGAATCATTTAGGAACACTATAGCAAAGATGCCGAAGTTATGACCTACAGCTAAACCGTCAAAATTTTGTTAACAAACTACTGGGCTTCGGTGAGATCAGGGCGTGCTTCTAGGACAACGGTTTGCTCAATTTGTTCACCATTACGTAACAGCGTGAAGACGACCTCATCACCCGGCGTCTTAAAGGCAATCTGGTTCAACAGTTCATCAAAGTCATTCGTTGCCTCACCATCCACGGCAATGACCACATCCCCCCCCACAGGCACTTGGAGACCATCGACAGTGGTTGTGTCTGTGCTGCCTTGCAAACCGGCCGCATCAGCCGGGCCACCGGGCAAAACACCATCAAGGTAAGCGCCTTGTTGGTTTGGCAGATGATTAGCCTCGCTCAGTAATAGATTAATCGAAGCGCCTTCAATGCCAGCCCAAGGCCACTGATAAGTGCCATTGGCAATGAGGACAGGTACAACACGGCGCACCACATTAGCGGGGATCGCAAAGCCCACACCTGTATTGCCGGCTGCGCCGCTCGTGCGAATTTGGGCATTGACACCAATAACTTGGCCGGCGAGATTGAGCAGCGGCCCACCTGAATTACCCGGATTGATGGCGGCATCGGTCTGAATAGCCTGAGGAATCGAAAAACCCGCTACCCCAGAAGGAATGACACGCCCAACGGCGCTAATAATGCCAAGGGTCATGCTACCGCCCAAGCCAAAGGGATTACCGATGGCGATTGCCCAGTCACCTACCTGCACAAGATCCGAGTCGGCAAGCGGGAGTGGGTAAACATCATCCGGTAGCGATGCCACCTGGAGCACGGCCAGATCGCTATCATCATCACTACCGATAATTTTAGCTTGTGCTTCAATTTCATTATAGAAAACGACACTGACAAAGCCGGCCTGATCAATCACATGGTGATTGGTGACAATGTGACCTTCAGTATCCAAAATAAAACCGGAACCGGCGCCCTGTCCACCCTGGGCGCCGCCAACGATGACATTAATGTTCACTACGCCAGGGGTAAGCCGTTCATAGCGATTGGCTAAAAGATTTGCCGTTGTGTCTAGTTCTGTGGCTGCGCCATTGGTAGCGGTCGTCACAACCGAAGTATTGATAACAGCCCCCGTAACCGGTGTAAAGGTAGGCACTGCTCGCTGTTCGGCTGCCGCCTGACGATCAACGGTGGATCGGGCTATGGGTTCGGTTCGCTGTTCCGTTGTTTGTTCAACTGGTCTTGTCCACATCGTGGATATAGGTACGAAAAACCAAACAACTGTAACCAGAGCTATGGCAATCACCGCTAGACACCCAATGCCCGTCACGATAATCAGTCGTCCGCTATTCATACGTTCCACCTTTTCTTGATAAAGAGTATTACAAAGTACCTATGAAAAACAATAATAAAGCTCTGACAGTTGTAGTCAGAGCTTTATTATTCAACATACGTTTAATCAGCTAGAAAGCTATCTATCGAGACAAGCTTGGGACGCCTGGCATAAGAAAGGTATTGGTGTCATTAGAATGCTCCTTTTTCTTTGGCAATTACAAAGCAGCAGTTGCCAAATAGTATAGTGTACTCCTTTGTACGCTATCACAGTCGTCTCTGATATCAGCACAAAGCCTGCTATGCTTTTTGGTATCTATCATTATCAGAGACTATGACAAGTATAGTTGATTTTGGCGCATCTGCTATGGGAAGGGATACATAAACAAGGTACAAAACGATCTGTGCCTTCTACCATTGACCTATACTGCTGAAGTCTGGCATTTTTTGCGAATTACACTGGAGATTAGTAATTAGGTGATTGGTAATTTTCCCCTGTAAACCGAAAATTTGCCAGACTCCAGTATGCTGATAGGACGGCTCAACCAGGTCTTATGGTGTAACGTAGGGGCATCCCCTTGCGGGTGCCCGTGGTAGCGGGGCGCTACAAGTGCGTAAGTCCTATCTGAAAAAGTGTGACTGTAGGTATACCTTCTCTATGTACCTTGCAGTAGTCTACCCACAAAGATATTGCATAAGATTGATAGTGCAGATTTCATGTAAAAATTTCATAAGCAAGTTCGCGTGAAAAAGCGACTAGCGGTCTGGTATACCGCTATATTGATATACTTGAGGAGGGTAAAATGACAAACGAAGTTTTGCACGAAGCCAATCAACAGAAAAGTCAACAAAAAAATAAAGGGAGTGGCGCTAAAACCAAGAAAGGCTCCGACCAAGCTGAATCCCAGAGAATCGGTGAAAATAGTCAAGAGAGTAGTGTGGGATGGGAAGAGCAACTCTGGATGAATCAAACAGACACCTCCGATCTGGAAAACGACACCACTTGGCAAACGGAAGAGATCCCTGTTTTCAACGGCGCTAAGGAGCAAGTTAGCAAAATTTTCGGGCAGATTGAAAATGGGTTACACTCTATGCTGAATACCAATCAGGTTACACTACCCAGTGGGGCATGGTTGGAAGGACAAAATTCACAAGAGATCAAACGCTGGTCATCCTTGATCGGCGGTGGTTTATTGGCGCTCTTTGGTCTACGTCGTTCTCTGGGCAGCTTGGCACTCATGGGTATTGGTGGTGGGCTTGTCTATTACGCCCTGACCGGTAAGTGGCTACTACCTACGGGCACCACTCAATCACGCAGTAACGCCCCACACACGGGCCGCACCGGATCGATGTCACTCGACAGCAAGCGTCCCATGACAGTAAAAAATGTGATTGTCAAGGCGCCGTTGAATGAAGTTTATGCGGCGTGGGCCAACTTTGAAAACTTCCCCAACTTTATGCAGCACATCCGCGCTGTTACCAAAACTGGTGAACAGAACAGCCACTGGGTGATGGATGGACCCCTCCATAGCCGGCTAGAGTGGGATGCCGAGACGACACGCTTAGAAGAGAATAAGCGCATTGCCTGGAGAAGCACACAAGGTGATATTAAGACTAGTGGTCAAGTAACCTTTAATGCCTTGTCCAATGAAGAAGTAGAAGTTACAATCATGCTGCGCTATATACCACCGGCCGGCATTGCCGGCGATCTCTTTGCGGCGCTCTTTAGTGATCCTGAAGGTAAACTGGCCGAAGATTTGCGTAACTTTAAGCGCTATATTGAGAAGTCCGAAAGTGTAGACACAGGTAATACTACAGATACTACTAACTGACCCATACCGCCATCGATAGATTTTTCTACCCATAGACTTGGGCGTGCGGTTCGACAGGCTCACCGCCCGCCGAAGTCTATCGGTAAACCTATACAGCTACTTCTACAGAAAGAAACTTCCGTGGTAAACTCGTGGCCGCGTGAAATCAAACAACTTACTAACACGCTATGGCAACGTGTTCGCCGGACTGAGTTATTGATCCTGGTGGCCATTGCCCTCATTGTGGGTGGCATCTGGTTCTTTGTTGCATTGGCGGACGAAGTTGCGGAGGGGGCCACCACCACGCTTGATGAGCGTCTTTTGCTTAGCCTACGCAACCCGGCTGATCTCTCTGACCCGATCGGCCCACCGTGGGTGGAAGAGATGATGCGCGATTTTACAGCCTTAGGCGGCAGTGGCATTCTTTTCTTGCTTACAGTCAGTGTGATTGGCTATCTGATCATTAAGCGCAGATTTCGGGCTGCGCTGCTTTTAGGTCTAGCCGTGGGTGGTGGCATGATAGTAAGTCAACTTTTGAAGAGTGTTTTTAGCCGGCCACGTCCAGACCTTGTGCCATATGGTTCCTATGTCTATTTTGCCAGCTTCCCCAGTGGTCATTCCATGTTGTCGGCAGCTACCTATCTGACATTAGGCGCACTCTTAGCTCGTTTGCAAAAAAGCCGACGCTTGCAGATCTATATTTTACTTCTGGCGGTGACGATTACTTTCTTGGTTGGCATCAGCCGCGTTTATTTGGGTGTTCACTGGCCTACCGATGTTCTGGCCGGTTGGATGGCCGGTGTGGTCTGGGCTGTACTCTGCGCACTTACAATGTATTGGTTGCAATGGCGGGGTCAAGTGGAAGCCACAGTAGAAACTACAACAGAACCTATAACAGAAGCACACATTGAAGCAAGGCAGAAAGTAGCCGCAAGCGACAATTGAAAAGCTTATACCCAAAGGAGATACCTTATGCCCAACTTTGGCTATGCCCTTTCCAGTGAAGAACACACGCCCAATGATCTGGTACATCATGCTCAGCGCGCCGAACAGGTGGGCTTTTCGTTTGCGCTGATTTCCGATCACTATCATCCCTGGGTGAGCGCCCAAGGCCATAGTCCTTTTGTTTGGAGTGTGATTGGCGGCATTGCCCAGGTGACGCAAACATTGAGACTTGGCACGGGTGTCACCTGTCCTACCATGCGTATCCATCCTGCCATCATTGCCCAGGCTGCGGCCACGGCGGCCACCATGTTGCCTGGTCGTTTTTTCCTAGGGGTGGGAACGGGTGAAAATCTGAATGAACATATCTTGGGCGATCACTGGCCGCCTTTTGCTATACGCGAGGCGATGTTGGTGGAAGCGTTAGAAGTCATCCGGTTGCTTTGGCAAGGGGAAACCACTAATTTCTGGGGCGATTTCTACACTGTAGAAGATGCGCGGCTCTTTACCATACCGGATGAGCCAACACCGATCATGGTGGCAGCCAGTGGGCCGCAGATGGCAGAAACCGCTGGTCGTATTGGTGATGGATTAATTAACACGGCACCCGATGCCGAAATTGTGGAAAAATTTCAGGGGGAGGGAGATGAAGAGCGCCCCTGCTTTGGTCAGATGACGGTCTGTTGGGCCTCCAAGGTGGAGGAAGCGCACCGTACAGCCCACCGGATCTGGCCGAATGCCGGTCTACAGGGTCAATTATCGCAAGAATTGCGCGGGGTATCCCTCTTTGAGCAAGCGACAAAACCCCTGACGGAAGCCCAAGTCACTGAGGAACTGGTCTGTGGGCCGAATGCACACCTTCATATTGAGAAGATCCAAAAATATATCGATGCTGGGTATGATCATGTATATATCCACCAGATCGGCCCAGATCAAGAGGGCTTCTTCCGCTTCTATGAGCGTGAAGTATTGCCGCGCTTTCAGTAAAGACTAACACTGGAGAACGCCGCTATCCCTGGTGGCATTCCCAGCGTTCCATGTGCTGCGGAGGTGAGCAATCGCCGCTTCCTTGTGTTTGGCTTCCACCTCGATCCACGGTACGGTGGCATAGACGGCTGGTACCTCAGCAATCAGATCGCTGTGGCTACGGTCGCGAAAATAGTCTCGCCCATTGGAAAGATGAACAACCTGCCAGGCTGGGTCAGGCCAGGTCAGACGGGCAGCCTCTACCATCTCCGCTACACTAGGATGATCATAGCTATCTAGCCCCTCTTTGAGGACATGATGGTGGGCATCAAAGATCATGGCTACACCAGTTGTGCGGCAAACATCCAAAATCTCATACGCACTATAGGAATACTCATCATTTTCCAGCCCAAGACGGCTACGCACTGCGTCGGACAATTCTCCAATCACAGTCGCTAGTGCCTCACTACGAGCGCGCTTGCCACCATGAATCTCGATCAACGCCCACGGCGATTGCGGCTGACCCAGCAGATCCATCAGCCATGCTTGACTTTCTAGAATTATGATGCTGTTTGCCACCACCTGGGGTGACTCGGAGCTAAGTACGATAAATTGTTCAGGGTGGACAAGTAGGCGAATGCCCTCTAGCGTGGCGCGGCGGCCTACTTGCAGCAGCGTATCACTAAATTCACCGAGGACGGCTGCCCCCAGTGGCGTGTCGGCAAAAGGGAAAAGATTAGTCGGAAAGCGGTAAAGGTGAATATTCTGGGTGGTACAAAACTGAAGTGCGCCCTGCAACCGCTCGATATTGCTTTGGTACAATTCACGCAAAATTTCCTGCTGCTCTGGCTCGGCAAATTGCAACAGTCGTTTGCGTGTAATTGTCCGGTAACGCACCTGATCACCAATTGTGATACAAACCAGACCAAAATTGGGATAGGGTTGGGAGGAGGATGTAACAAGTAACTCTTCTTGCACGCGATCATTCCTTCATTGATGATAACTAGCGCTAGAGATCAAAAAGCCCTGACCAACACGGTCAGGGCTTTTTGGTGAAAAAAACAATGGCTCAACCGGATCTCATGTGGTTGACAGCGTCGAATCAATTCGACGCCTGCTATGCCAAACCTGCTTAAGCAGGTTTTTCGTGGCAGCCGCCGGTTTCAACCGCTGGTATCCTTGTCAACCACATGGATTCCAAATGAGCCAAAACAATTAGCGAGCCATTGCCTTTTCATTGATGCCAGTGCTAAAAATGCCGCCTTCGGCTAGCGAATTTAGTTTCTTGTCGGCATTGCCTTCTTCGTCCAAGGTGCGTTGCAACAAGCTCTTGGCATTGCTAAAGCCTAATTCGTTGGCATAGGTACGTACTGTACCATAGCCAGCCATTTCGTAATGTTCGACACGTTGCGCCGCGGCAATCAAGGCGGCATCCTTCACCTTCGGGTCGCCATTGGCTTGAATCACTTGTTCACCCTCTTTGATCAAGCCTTCCATCGCCTTGCAGGTCTCACCCTCTGGGCTGGTGCCAATTTCAGAAAAGATTTGTTCTAAGCGCTGTTTCTGGGTACGGGTTTCATCCAGATGATTCTGAAAAGCTTTTTTCAAATCCGTCGAAGAAGCGGCTTGCGCCATCTTAGGCAACGCATCAACCAATTGAGTTTCTGCACTGTAAAGATCACGCAACTGTTCCACATAAAGATCTTTTAAGGAATTCAACTGCATTGTTTGTCTCCTTTGTTCATCGACACGTCTACATTATTGTACGATAGTGCGTAGCTTCCGGTCCTAACAGCTTCTCATGGATACATTTCTTACGTTCAGCATCCAGTGAGTTGCACGTCTGTCAGATACCTCTTGCACACCTGCATCTTATCGCAAGACAGTGTCGGTGTCTCTGGGCAAAGGCATAGAGAGGAGTCATATAAAGTCTATAACCACCTACCAAGATTTACGCATTCGGCCAAGTAAAAGTGAAGGTGGCGCCTTGACCATCATCAGAGTCTACCCAGATTTTACCCCCAAAGCTTTCCACGGTTTTCTGCACCAGGGCTAACCCAATGCCGCTGCCCTCCACCCGATCGCGCGGTAGCAACGTTTGAAACATGCCAAAAATTCGTTCATGAAAGTCAGGAGCAATGCCTGGCCCATTATCGCTTACCCGGAATTCTATCCACCCTCCCATTGCGCGGGCGGCAATTTGCACATGGCCGTTCTGGGGCTGATGATGATGCTTGATCGCATTACTGATCAAATTGCGCAACACGGTTTCCAAGGGTACACGCTGCGCCACCAACGTGGGTAAATAGGGCGCTGTCTCGATCACGAAGCCGTCCGGAGGCGCCAACAATTCGACAATATTTTCTACCAGCAGGTTTAGATAGATCACCTCGGCGGCATGTTGCACACGGCCTATCCGTGAATAGTCCAGCATCCCATCCAGCAATTGATCCAACCGGTGTACACGCCCATCTAAAAGGGACAAATGTTTTTGTGACTTGGCCGATAAGACCGGGGCGGCGTCTTCGCTCAGCCATTGCACCAAATGTTGGATACCACGCAGCGGTGATTTGAGATCATGGGCGGCGGCATAGTTAAACTGTTCCAACTCGTGATTGCTGCGCTGTAATTCTTGGTTAAGCTGCGCTAGGGTTGCGGTGCGCTCCTCTACGCGCGCTTCCAACTGGGCGTTGAGCTGGCGCAACGCCTCTTCCTGAATTTTACGCTCGGTTATATCAAAGTTAATACCGACCAATCGCACATGGTTATCCTCATCACGGATGGCGGTGGCGCGCTCAGCCAGCCAGCGCACGGCACCGTCCGGGCGGATGATACGATACTCCAGGGTGTAGTCGCTACCTTGCAGCATTGCGTCGTCCAAGGTGTACCTGAGCTTTTCCCAATCCTTGGGATGGATAAGCGTTTGGAATAATTCACGCGTAATGAGGGTGCCGGGTGCCAGACCAAAGATGCTATACTCGCGCTCACTCCAGATAGGTTCGCCCATAGGAAAGGGCGCCTCCCAGATGCCCATACCGCCCCCTTCTAGGGCGAGCCGTAACCGCTTATCAATGGCAACCAGTGCAGCCTCGACGCGCGCATGCTCACTCATTGGCCAATAGCGCGCGATAACGGTTTCCAGTAAGGCGATTTCATCTGCCCGCCATACACGTGGTTCATTGCTCGTTACCGCCAGACAGGCCAGCCAGCGTCCCTCCAGAATGTAGGGAACGATGATGGCGGACCGAATTTCCAGCGTACTATACAGATCACGATAAGCCAGAATGGCTGGATCGGTGGTGACATCCGTAATCGCATAGCTCTGTCCAGCGGCTAGCGCAGCCTGCACAGATGGCGCCAGCGATAGGGAGATAGCATAGGTTCCGGCAATAGTTGCCGCCGATTGATCCCATTCTGGGTGGATCAGGAGACGATCTTTGGCGCCGTCCACTTCTATAAAGAAGCAACGTAGGACGCCCATCCGTTCACCCAAGGCACTGACCAAGGTTGTCAGCATCGTTTCGCGATCGCTGCGTTGCCGAATCCGTAGATCCAACGTTAACAAGAAGCTTTGATTGTCTTCAATGCGCTTGCGATCATCAATGTCTACACTGACGCCAAACCACTGTTGCACCACATCCTTGTCATCGCGCATGGGCAAAGCCCGTTCTAAAAACCAGCGATACACACCATCATGGCGTCGTAAACGCACTTCGGCTTCATAGGGTTTACTCCTCTCCAGCGCCTGTCGCCACTGGGTACGATTGACGCTTTGGTCATCGCTATGCAACGCCGGCCACATGCCCATTGCGAGACTTTGGGCAAAAGTCATTCCGCTATAGAGCAACCACTGGGCATTGATATAGGTCATGATTCCGTCGGCCTCACAGGTCCACACAATCTGGGGCATGGTATCGGCCAACCGGCGAAAGCGCGCTTCGCCAGCGTGGGCGGCTTTCTCGGCCTCTTTGCGTTCACTGATATCGCGAAAGACCAGCGCTACGCCCAGCCAATTGCCTGCGCTGTCTTGGATTGGGGCTGCTCTCCCATCGATAGGCAGCCTATGTCCATCGTTGGCAAGCAGCAAGGTATGATCGGCCAGTTCAACCGCGACGCCCGTTTGCAACACTTGTGCTACCGGATTTTCCACCGGTTGCTGCGTTGCTTCCTGCACAATGGCAAAGAGTTTAGCGAGAGGTTGCTCCTGCGCTTCATGGCTATGCCAGCCGGTTAACCGCTCCGCTAGGGGATTCATAAAGGTGATATGCCCGTGGGTATCGGTGGCAATGACGGCATCGCCAATGCTGGCTAGGGTGAGTTGAAACCAGTCGCGCTGCTGCTCTAATTTGCGTTCTAATTGGGCCTTCTCAATAGCGTTGTTAATGGCGCGCTGGATTGTTTCAGGCGTGATCTGGTTTTTCAGGAGATAGTCATGGGCGCCAACCTGCATGGCCTGCACCGCCAGATTGACATCATTGTGGCCGGTAATCATCACCACTGGGTAGTGATGGCGTCCGGTCGTCTGCACCACTGTACTCAATACCGCCAACCCATCTTGATCCGGTAGATTGTAATCAAGCAGAATACAGTCAGGTTGATGCGCCTGACAGAGCGCAAGCACCGCGTCGCCACGTTCAGTTTCGACAATGGCATAGGTATAGTGCCTATCGCGCTGTAGGTAGCGACGATAGACCATGCGATCGGTAGGCGAATCATCCACAATCAGCACGGTGCGCTCGATCTTATTCATCTTATTCCGGTTCTTGCTCTACGGTGGCTGGCAGCAGTGCGACCGTGAGCCAGTAATCAGTGAGTATCTTGATCTCACGGCGAAAGCGTTCAAAGTTGAGCGATTTAACGAGGTAGCTATTGGCTCCACTCCGATAACACTCCTCCACATCTTTGGGATTGGAAGAGGTCGTGATGACAATCACGGGAATCGACTTCAGCTTAGGATCACCCTTGATCTGACGTAACACTTGGCGACCGTCTGTACCCGGCATATTCAGGTCCAGGAGGATGAGCGCTGGGTGGGGAACATATCCTGTAGTGGTATAGCCATTGCGCTGGTAAAGATAGTCTAGCGCCAGATCACCGTTTTTACAACGATGTAGCGGGTAATCGACCGCGGCATATTTGATGGCGCGGGTGAAGGCGGTAAAATCCTCATCACTATCTTCAATTAATAGAACTGGTGGTTTAGCCGCGTTCATCATCAATAGGAGACTCCGTTAAGGTGAAATAGAAGGTTGTGCCCTCGCCGGGCGTTGATTGAAGCCAGATTTTGCCGCCATGCCGTTCGACGATCTTTTTGACAATCGTCAGACCCGCGCCCACGCCGCCACCATACTCCTCGCGCCCATGCAAGCGCTTGAAGA
>Ga0163153_10007246_pt1 | contig 12015 bp, 8 predicted proteins | sample OliLakLV19MP6IB1_FD_148629 | JGI IMG/M metagenome (GOLD analysis project Ga0163153, IMG submission 148629) | Freshwater microbial mat bacterial communities from Lake Vanda, McMurdo Dry Valleys, Antarctica - Oligotrophic Lake LV.19.MP6.IB-1 | ecosystem: Environmental > Aquatic > Freshwater > Lake... | reverse complement strand
GACGGGAGTGGCGGGAAGGGGGGCGGGCGGTGCGAGCCGCCCGCCGACCGCGTATTCCAGTTCGATGCGCGCGACCGCGGCCTCTCGCTCAAGCTCGTTGAGCCGCGCCCGCGCGTCGGTGACTTCCCGCTGGGCCTCCAGCAGCACCGTCACGTCGGTCCGCCCTGATTTGAGTGATGCTTCCGCGAGCGTCAGGTTCCGCTCCGAGAGCGCGAGCACCTCGGAGCGGTACAGGTCCACCAGCCGCAAAGCGCTGTCGAGTTCGACCCATGCAACGCGGGCCTCGCGCACCGCACGCTGCGACACCGCCTCATAGCTGGCGAAGGCCGCGCGGGCGAGCGACCCGGCCTTGGCGATCTGAGCTTGGTTGGTGTCGAAGATCGGGATGCCCACTTCTATGACCGGGCCGATGTTCTTCTTCCCGTCCACATCCCGCTCGAAGTCCGCCCCCAGTCCGAAGTCCTTCAAGCGGCTTCTTTCTTCGACGGACAGGCCCGCCCGCTGGGCTTCGGCGATGGAGCGGGCCGCGGCCACATCCAGTCGCTGCGAGCCCGCGAGCGCGATTGCGGCGGCTTCGTCGAGTGAAAGCGCCGCGGCAAGGGATGCGTCCGCCTCGGCGGTCCATTCCGCGTTCTCGCTGGCGAAGCCGATCAGTTCCAGCATCCGACGGCGATCCTTGGCGAGGTCGCGGGCGACGATCGCCCGTTCGGCCTGCGCCTTGGCGAACTGCTGGCGAGCGCGATTGACATCCAGCGACGTTCCCTCTCCGCCGCGCACGCGGGCTTCGAGCGAGTCGATGGACTTCTGGATCGTCGCGAGGTTATGGTCGGCGTGGTGGACCGCCTGCTGACCGAAGGCAATGCGGGCGTGGGTAGCCTTCACTTCCGCAACCAGTCGCAGGGCCTTATCGGAGATGTCGAGCACGGTCTGGTTGAGCCGCGCATCGGCGGCCTTGATCTTGCCGCCGCGCAGCCAGAGGGCCGTGAACGATTGCACGACCTGCGCCCCTACGAACGTGCCGCCGCTCACGGGGTCGAAGGGGAATCGCAGCGTCAGCCCGAGCACGGGGTTGGGCAACAGGCCCGCTTGCACGAGGTCGGCCCGCGACGCCCCGATCTGCTCGACCTCGGACCTGATCTCGCGGTGGTTGCGGAGCGCCATTGCCATCGCCAGCTCAACCTTCAAGGGCGTACGGCCGTCCCACGAGGTGAGCGACGTCTCCCACGGCTCGGTCCACGGCGGCGTCACGCCCGAGCGCTCTGCAACGGTCGAAGCGGCGCGGTCGATGTCGGGCTTGGGGTAGAGTGAAGCGCACCCACCAACGACGGCGAGCAGCGCGAACGCGGCGGGCGCGAGCGTGCGGCGCTTTGGGATCGAACGACGTGGTGGGAGGAACATCATGCGGGCAATCTCCGATCAGGAATCGCCACGCGCCGCGTCGGCGGGGCGGGGCGGTTGTTGCGACTACTTGTGTTCGTGGCCGGCGCCGTGGCCGTGCCCTGCGTCGGGGGTGGTCGGTGCGGCGGCGTCGGGCTTCTTCTCCGCACGGCTCGACCAGTGCAGGTGCGCGATCCTGGGCGTTCCGTTGTCGTCCACGACGACATAGGTCACGGCGGCGCGGAACGTCCTGGGCGCATCCGGGTGGTTTGGGTCGGGGACCGTGAACGAGCCGATCTGCCGCACGATCGAGGTCGTGCCGAAGACCTGCACGTCCTCCTTCGCCACGGTCATCACGAAGCCGGGCATCTCCTTGAGTTCGGGCAGGAGGTGGTGATCTCGATACGTCTCCCACGTCCCTTCATCGCCCGCATTTTCGCTCACCGTCGCGCGGCCCCTGTCCAGGAAGAGCGCGTTGAGGGCAGTGGCGTCCGCCTTGCCGCAAGCGGCGAGGTAGTCGCGCGCGACTTTCAGCGCAGGACCGTTGGCGGCGTTGATCGCCGCGACGGCTTCGGGGGCCAACTTGGTCAGCAGCGCCATCTTCGCCTCGTCGGACTTCCGGTCCCATTTGCGGTCGCAGCCCGGGCAGCAGAAGCCGATGGTGACGCCCTTGTACTGGCGTGTCGGCCCACCTTCGGCCACCTCGTTCTCCATGATCGGGCAGAGCGCGTTGACGGGCTTGGGCGCGGGCTGGGCCTGCGCCGGCGTGGCGGGCTTGTCGGGCTGCGCCGCCCAGGCGGCGGAGCTGACGAGGCCGGCGCCAAGAACAATCGCGGCGAGCGAACGGATAAACACGGTGGGGGCTTTCTTCATTGGAATGACTCCGGGGAACGGTGGATACGACTGCTAAACGAACGATGGACGGCCCGTCAGCTTGGGCGGGCGGAATGCCGCAGCGCCGGCTCTCGCGCAGCGCGGCGGCAGCGATCACTTCTTGATGTACTCGCTGGGATCGAGAACCTCCTTGGGCGAGGTCTTAGCGAGCAGCACGTACTCATCGATGCAAGGGGGGCAGCAGAACTCGTAGGCTTTGCCGCCGATGATCCAGGTGAACTTTGGGTTCGCCTTGGTCATGGTGACCGGGCAGATCTTGTCTCCGGCCTTGGGCTTCATGTCGTGCTTGGCCATCGTGCCCTTGAACTTCTCGCTCGCCGTCACTGAGCCGTTGGCCTTGATGTCAGCGTCGGTGTAGAGGCCGCCGGGGGTGAGGTAAAGGGCACGTTCCTCTGCGGCATCCACACCCTCGGGCATGGCGTCGCGGTCACTCGCTTCGCCGTGCTCTCCCTTGGCCGAGGAGGCCGCGATCGCCGCGACGAACTTGCTCATCTTGTCGGTATCACTCAACTTCTCCCAAGCGGCCGCGGAGGCCGCGTTGTGGAAGGCCACCGTCTGGCCGTTGAAGTCTCGAGTGACTTTCCCATCGGCCGCATCGGCGGTGATAGGGCAGACGGTGTTGACGGGGGCCGCGCCGTGCTTGCCCTCATGCCCACCGTGATCTTCGTGCCCCTCGCCCTTGACGACGTTGAACGTGAAAGGCACGGTGATGACCTTGCCGTTGTGCTGGAACTGGGCCCAGCCCTTGTAGAGGCCCGCGGCCTTGAAGTGGGCCTCAAAGTCCACCTTGGGACCGCCCTTCATGTCGGCGTGGCCTTGCTTGGCGTGGTCATGTTCGCCCTCGGCGTGCTCGTGCGGGTGGCTGTGCACGAACTCCTTGAGGTCCTGGCTCATGATAACGAGGTGCCCCATCGCACCCAAGTAGGGCGTCAGGTCGCTCACGGGCTTGCCGTCCTTGGCTATCGTGTACGACATCGTCGTGGGCTTACCCGTGGTCACAGGTCCACCGGTGTTGAGCGTGACGGTGTACCCGTCCACCGTCTTGGGCTTGTCGGAATCCACCGTGAGCGCCACGGCGGCCTTGGGCGCGCCGTCCACCTTCAGCGTCACCGGCACCACCTGCATACCCACGTCCTTGGGTGTGAAGTCGTGGAAGAGCGTGTACTCGCCGCCCGCCGGGAAGGTCCATGTGAACGTGAACGTGCCGTCGGGCTGGAGCTCGGGGTGCTCGTGGGCGTACCACGACAGGTCCTTGCTGACCATGAGCAGGTGCAGCGGCTTCTCGTGGACGACCTCGACGCTCTTGACGGCCAAGCCGGTCGGGTCCTTAATCGTGAAGAGAAAGTTGGCGGGCTTGCCCGCCTCAATCTTGCTACCGATCGGCTTGACGTCCACCGTGAACTCGTCGCTGGTCTGCTTCTTGAGGTTCATCGAGCAGACCGGACACTTGCCGAGCTTGTCGTAGGTCTTGGCCCCCTCGCAGTGCATGGGGCAGAAGTAGACCGCCGGGGCCACGGCATCGAGCGAGTCGAACTGCTTCTGCATTTCGTTGTACGCAGCGGTCACGCCCGCGGCGTCCTTCCTCTCGCCCGCATCGTGTAAACGGTCGCCCGCCTCCGCGAGCGCCTTGCCCGCGAGGTTGATGGCCTTGACCTGCTCCTTGGCCACGCCCGAGCTGGGTTTGAGGGCCAGCGCGCCCAGGTTGCGGGCGATCGCGCCCGCCGCGTCAGCCTCCTCGTGGGCCATCGCCATGTCGCCCTTGGCAACGGCGGCCCCGACCTCGGCGAGCCGCTCGCGGATCTCCTTGATCGCGGCGGCGTAGGTCTCGGGCATCTTGGCGGCCGCGCCGTGGGCGTGGCCGTCGTCCTTGTGCTGGGCAAGCGCGGGCGACGCCGCGAATGCGGTCCCGGCGGCGAAGAGTGCGAACAGGATGGAACGATGGATGGTTTTCATATCATGACTCCTTCAGCTGGCCGGGTTGGGGCCGTCTGTCTTGTCGGCAGAGGCGAACGTGCTGCAGCCGTCGCTCGCCTCTGCCGGAGACGCGACGTGGTCATGGCGTGGAGTGGTGACGGCATGCGCCGCCACCGCACTTGTCGTGATCGAGTAGGGGGCGATAGACGAAGGCATGTGGCCATCGTGCTTCTCAACATGCTCCCGGGCCAGCCGCTCGGCGGCGGTCTTCCCGAAGCGGTAGAAGATCGCCGGCGTGACGAAGAAGTCGAGCAGCGTGCTGGTGATAAGGCCGCCGAGGATGACGACCGCGACGGGGTACAGGATCTCCTTGCCCGGCTCGCCCTTGCTGAGCACCAGCGGGATGAGGCCCAGCCCCGCCGTGACGGCGGTCATTAGGACCGGGGCCACGCGCTCCTGGCTGCCCCGGATGATGAGCTCGCGGCTCCAGGGCTGACGTTCTTCGGTCATGAGGTGGATGTAGTGGCTGACCATCAGCACGCCGTTGCGGGTGGCGATCCCGGTGAGGCTGATGAAGCCCACCAGCGAGGCCACGCTGAACGGTTCGCGCGTGATCACCAGCGCCGCCACGCTGCCGATGAGGGCGAAGGGGACGTTGAGCATGATCTGCGCGGCCACCATGCCCGACCGGTAGTGGGTGTAGAGGATGACGAAGATCGCGATGAGCGAGCCGAAGCCCAGGATGAGCAGGAGCCGCGTCGATTCCTGCTGGGCCTCGTAGAGGCCGCCGTACTGGATCGTGTACCCCGCAGGCAACTGGACATCCATCCTGATGGAATCCTGGAGCTCCTTGACGGTGGAGCCCAGGTCGCGCCCGCGAACGTTGCACTGCACCACGATGCGGCGGCGGAGATTCTCGCGAGCGACTTCGTTGGGGCCGAGCTTCTCCACGACCTCGGCCACGTCGCGCAGAAGCACGATGGCGCCGGTCGGCGAGACCAGACGGACTTCTTCGAGGGCGGTCGGGTCGGTGCGGTGCCGGTCGTCCAGGGTCAGCGTGATGTCGAAGGACTTGAGGCCTTCGAGCACCTGGCCCACGACCGTGCCCTTGGTTGCAGTCTCCATCGCGTCGGTGAGCGCCGCGGGCGTGAAGCCCACGCGGGCCGCGGCATCCCGGTTCACGGCAATGTGCAACTGCGGCACGAGCACCTGCTGCTCGACCTGAAGATCGGCGACACCGGGGATGCCCTCCATCGCGGCCTTGGTCTGCTCGGCGAGTGTGCGGAGCGTGTTGAGATCGTCGCCGAAGATCTTAATTGCGACCATCGCCCGCACGCCTGACAGGAGGTGTTCAATGCGGTGGCTGATCGGCTGGCCGACGCCGACGTTGACGCCGGGGAAGACGGAGAGCTTCTCTTGAATCTGTGCGAAGACTTCCTCGCGCGGGCGGATGTCCTTCACGGCCGGCGGCCTGCGGCCGCTCACGACCGGGTGCTTGTCCGGGTCCTTCGCCTCGTCCCTTGTCCAAAAATCTACGTCGATCTCGGAGGAGTGGACGCCCTCGGCGTGCTCATCCTGCTCGGCGCGGCCCGTGCGGCGACCGACGTTCTTCACCTGCGGGATTGAGAGGATGGCCTCCTCAGCCTTCGTGGCGATTTGGTTGGATTCTTCGAGCGAGACGCCGGGCGGGAGCGCGAAGGAAATCGTCGCGGTCCCCTCGTTGAAGGGCGGGAGGAACTCCGATCCCAGCCGCGTGACCATGAAGAGCGCGACCGCCACCAGCACGCCCAGGGTGGCAAGGACCGTGATGGGGCGTGGCATCGAGATCGAGTAGGACTTGAGCGCGAGCCGCTTGCAGACGCGGAGGAGCAGCCCGTCCCTACCGTGGGTCATCCGCTTGATGCCGGGGAGGAGATAGTACGCCAGCACCGGGGTGATGGTGAGCGCCACAAGCAGAGACGCGAAGATGCTGATGATGTACGCAGTCGCGAGCGGGGCGAAGAGCCGCCCTTCGATGCCCGGTAGGAAGAACGTCGGGAGGAAGACCAGGTTGACGATGACCGTGCCCAGGATGATGGGGTTGCGGATCTCGCTAGAGGCATCGAATACGACCTGTACGGTCGGCTTTGGGCTGGCGGAGCGGCGGTTCTCGCCGAGTCGCCGGTAGACGTTCTCGACATCCACCACGGCGTCGTCCACCAACTCGCCGATGGCGACCGCCAGCCCGCCCAGCGTCATGGTGTTCACGCTCATCCCGAGCCAGTGGAAGACCATGAACGTGGTGATGATCGAGAGAGGCAGGGCCGTAAGCGTGACGATCGTGGTCCGCACGTTCATGAGGAACAGGATCAGGATGATCACGACGAGAACCGCGCCAATTTCCAGGGCCTCGACGACGTTGCCGATCGACGAGTTGATGAAGTGCTCCTGCCGGAACACATCGGCGTTCACCTCCAGGCCGGCGGGCAGCGCGGGCTTGAGCTGCGCGAGCGTCGCATCGAGCGACCGGGTGAGCGTGAGCGTGTCCGCACCCGGCTGCTTCTGGATCGCCATGATGACGGCGGGTGCGGCGTTCTCCGATCCGTCGCCACGCTTGATTGTCGGGCCGGTCTCGGTGACGGTCGCTACGTCCCCGACCAGCACGGCGCGCGGCGGCGAATCGTGGTCGCCGGGCTTATTGGTGATAAGCGATGCGGCGATGTCCTCGGCGGTCTGGACACGGCCGAGGTTTCGGACGACCAGTTCCTGCGCCCCGCGGACGAGGAAGCCGCCGCCGGTATTCTGGTTCGCGGTGGTGAGCGCTGTCTCGACATCCTCAAGAGTGAGGTCGAACAGTCGCAGCTTGTCCGGGTCGGCCTGCACGCGGAACTGCTTGAGCTCCCCGCCCATCACCGTCACCTGGGCGATCCCTGGGATGGAGAGGATGGCAGGGCGAAGCACGAACTCGGCTTGGGTCCGGACTTCCATCGGCAAGAGCGTCTTGCTCGATGCGCTGATGAGGGCGATCTCGCCCATGATGCTCGACGCCGGAGTCATCACCGGAACGATGCCGGGAGGAAGCTTCTCCGTGACGGTGCCAAGCCGCTCAGTGACGACTTGCCGGTTGTACTTGGGGTCAGTCCCCCACGCGAACTCGACATACACGATCGAGAGCCCGAGAGCGCTGCGGCTGCGGACACGCTCGACGCCGGGTGCGCCGTTGACAGCGGTTTCGATCGGATACGTGACCTGGGCCTCGACCTCTTCGGGAGCAAGGCCGGGCGCCTCGCCAAAAATCGTGACCACTGGGCGGTTGAGGTCCGGCAGCACGTCGGTCGGCGTGTTGAACGTGACGTAGAGCCCGTAGACCGACACCAGCAGCGCCGCGATGAGCACGAGCACGCGGTTGTGGAGCGAAGAGCGGATGATCCAGTTGAGCAAGGGGACGTCCTTCCTGATCGGGAGCGCTATTCCGAGTGGTCGTCAGTGGGTGTGCCCATGGCCGTCACCGCTCTTCTCAGGCTCGGCAGGCTCTGCCGCTCCCGGCACGAACCCTCGCAACTGCGACACGCTGAACGCGCCGCTCACCACGATCACATCACCGGGAACCAAGCCCTGCTTGATCCCGACCACCCGGTCATCACGAACCCCCGTCGCAACATCGCGTTTCCTGAAGACCTCGTTCTCGCCCGTGCCTTCCTTGACGAAGACGTACTGCAGCGGGCCTTCCTTGACGACCGCCGACGCCGGCACAACCACCGCTGACTCGTTGACGCTGAGCACCACCGCGAGGTCAACGAACTGTCCCTGACGGAGCAGGCTCGCGGCGTTGTCAACGTCCACGATCAGGTGGGCCGTCCTCTTGGTCGCGTCAATCACCGGGCTGATGAACCGCACCGTTCCCTCTCCGATCACGTCCCTGTTCGCTCCGACGCCCCGCCGCACCCGCACTTTTGCGCTCTGCACAGATCCGATTCGGTCGAGAAGTCCCTCGGGTAGTTCTCCCTGAACTTGCACCGATGTGAAGTCGCCGACGGTCAAGATCGCCGCGCCGGCACTCACGCCCTCACCGGGAACGGCGCTGCGCCTGATGACCACGCCGTCGATCGGAGAAGTGAACCGGACAACGCCGGGCCGCGTCGGGTCCGCGAGCGACTCGACCTCCGATTTCTCGCTCGTGCCGGGCAACGCCCCCCGCAGAGCCTCGGCGGACGCTCGCGTGGTCTCGGCCTGGCGGCGAAGCGACTCGACTTCTGCTTGGGCCTGGGTCAGCGCGACCCCGCGAAGCCCAGCATCCGCGCGGAGCTTGAGGGCCTCGCCCCTTCGCTGCGCGAGCAGGTTGGCGGAAACGCTTTCCCCAGCGCTCGTCAGGCGCCGCACCTCGGCCTCGGCGAGTTCGGCACTGGTTGTGAGCGACGGAATCTCGATCTGCAATGAAGCAACCTGCGATTCGGCCCGCTTCACCTCCGCAAGCAGTTTCTCGTTCTCCGCTTCCAGGCGCTTGGAGTCGTACATCAGCCGGGCGATTTCGGGCGAATCGACTTCGGCGACGATCATGCCCTTGGTGACGCGGTCGCCGGGCTGAACGGAGATGGACCGCACTACGCCCGCGTACTTGGGCGAAACCGCGAAGAGTGCGTCGGGGCGCGCTCGCACCATGCCCGTGATACGGACCACGTCCTCGACTTGGCCGAAGTCGACCTCGGCCGTCTCGAGCCCGATGGCCAATGCCGTCGCCTCGGACACCTTCTTCGGCGCGTTGGGGTCGAAGGTGGCCCCGGTGGGCTTGCCGTGCCCTTCGTGGGCGTAAACGGGAATCAGGATCGCCGCAGTGATGAGCGCCAGTGCGCCCATCGCCACGGCCGCGCGTGAGCGTGCCATGCGAAACCTCCAGTTGGAGTCGAGTTGAGTGTGTTGGAATGGGAGTGAAAACACCGGGTCTGAGCAGACCGATGTCCAGCCCGTCCATTGTGCTCTCGCGCGGAAATTGCGCAAGAAAGGGCGGTTGGCACCGATCCGGACGGTGTTCGCTACAAAGTAAGCGCGCAGTGCAGGTGCAGCAGAGTGGTGGGCGGTCTGGATGCCACCCACAAATCCCGTCCGACCATGCGGAACGGCCTCAACGCCGCCGAGTCCATCACCGTCGGGAACGAGAGAATCGCCACCAAGATCGGTGTCGTTAATTCCACGGTCGTCTTGGCGACCGTCAGCGCCGTGTTCTGTTTGCCGCAGGTGCAGTCGTGGTCGTCGTCGTGGCCAGGCCCGCACGGCGACGGATGGAGGTCGCTGCCCTCGGCGGAAGCCGCGCTGGGGTCAGCGAAATGGTCGGAATCGTGATCGTGGGCGGAATCCCCTGCATGGTGGTGTGCCCCCGGCTCGACAGTCGCCGGATGGGTCCCGGCCTCGCATGCCACGCACCCACTGAGCCACGATTGGAAGTTACAGCAGCATAACGGCACCGCCGCCGCAAGAAGGAGCGTGACGAAGAGCCGGAATGAATTGGCGCGATGGAGCATCTGTCTCGGAAGCATATCCCTAAACCACCTCCGCCTACGCCGACGGCCAGCCGCGGGTTCGGCCCGGGCCCGATGTCGCTCATCCCTAGAGACAAAGGGATTGGTCCCGCCATGCTATTCAGACCCCGGATAGAGGGGTAACGCCGATAGAAGTTGTGAGCGAGATAAATCGGACTCGCACTAGGTCCTGTTTGACGGATCCAAAATCCGCAGGCACCGTCGAGACCGTGCGCCTGGCGGCGCCCCAGGGGAGGCCATGACCGCCGGATTACTCGCGCTCAACGCCGTTCGGCTGCTGGGGTGCGTCATCCTCGCGCTCGTGCCCGGGTGCGCCCGCTGTCGAAGGGCCCGTACGACCCGGCCGGGGAGGCCGCTCGCGACCCCCTGCCGCGCCGACGAACTCACCGCGCGCGCGGCGGACCTGATCTCCCGCGACCCCGACCAGGCCGAAGCCCTCCTTCGAGACCCTTGCCCCCGACCTCTTCCACGGCCTGCCCACAGCAACCTCGGCGTGGTTCTGCTCGCCAAAGGCAGGCTGTACGACGCCGCAGCCAGTTCGAGTGGGCCAACAAGCTCATGCCCGCCAGCCCCGACCCGCGGATCAACCTGGCGCTCGTGCTGGATAAGGCCGGGCGCTGCGAGAGCGCCGTGGCGGCGGCACGCGCCGCCGTCGACCTCTCCGAGGGTTACCTTCCGTCGCTGAAAACGCTCGCCCGCCTCCCGATCGGCTGCGACCGCGCCGACGCCTCGACCATCGCGGCCCTCGACAAGATTGCCCTCACGACCCCTCGACGAGCCGTGGCGCGAGTGGGCCATCTCCAACCGCATCGGGCTGGCGGGCAAGTCCCCCTGGTCCGCCACCACGCGCAAAGTGCGTTGGACGACCACGGGTCGCCGCTCGCCCAAGGCTCTCGTGTTCGAGCGACACGTCATTGCCGGCAAGACCAGCAAATGGGTCACACTTGGGGCGAAATTCGAGGATGTGGGATCACCCCACGCGAGCGTTCAAGCCACTATGAAACACCTATTCTGGGGGGATGTCTCTGGGCTAGCACCTATCCGCGACGGCGCAATCGGCCATGTCGGGGGCACTAGGCGCGACGCGATATAACTCGTTGTCGGACAACATGTTGTGCATTTAGGTCCAGCCGTGGCACTGACAAAGCCGCCGCCAATGTTGCCAAACCGTGCAGTTTCCTGCACGGCCCGAGAGACCGATTGTCGTATCTACGATTTCTCTCCGCTTGATCTGTCGCTGGTCTGGCGCGGGGCAACGACCTGCGTTTGGAGACCCACGGGTGTTGGCGAAATAAGAACTCTTTCAGCGTGTGCTCACCTGCGGATCACGCGCCGCGGTCATAATCTCGTGCCAGAGAATCTGTCAATCACGGAGGAGACGCCGCCCCATGAATCGCACCGTTCAAATCGTGCTCATCGTCATCCTTGTTCTTCTGCTGCTGGGCTCGTTGCCGACGTGGCCCTACAGCAGCGGGTGGGGCTACTACCCCAGCGGCGGACTCGGGTTCCTGCTGCTCATCCTGGTTCTTGTGTTGCTGCTGGGGGGCGACCGGGGCTGACCGGGAGTATCGGGTATACGTGAACCTCGGTATACCTGAATCTCGGGGATGGGCGAGCCGATCGGGCCGCCCTTCCCTGACGTATTTTCAGACAGACTCGCCGCGTCCGGGGCCGTTGTACCGGTCGGCGCCGATGGCGGGCACGCCGGCGGGCGTCCCATGCTCATTCGAGCTGCGCAGATTGCCCGTTGGGCCGAGCCTGGGCGGGGGGGCGTGCGTGCGCTCGCTGCGGTTCTTGCCGATGATGCCGACGATGATCACGCCGAACGCCGCGAGCCTCAGCAGGTAGATGGCGGCGTAGACCGACTCGTCTTTGGGGACGAAGGCCTGGGCGGCCCAGTTGGCGGACATGAGCCCGAACGCGGCGGCGAAGGCGACGAAGAGGCGGTCGCGGGTGCGGCGCCAGAACCGGTAGAAGAACGCGCCGACCGCGGCAGAGGCCGTGGCGACGACACCGAGAAGAAAGGGCTGGAACTGGTCCATGGATCGCCTTCCTAGTTCGATTCGGTGATCAGGGCCCAGAGGAGGGTGAGGATGCCGCCGCCGGCCGCGGCGAGGCGGAGGAGCCGAAGATCGGTGTCGGGGAGGACGAGGATGTCGACGACGACGAGCAGGGCGTTGACCGCGAGGGCGGAAAAGCACACGCTGCTCCAGAGCAGCAGGCGCGACGGCGTGCGGCGGTAGGCCCGGGCGAGCAGGCCGGCGCAGAGCATCCCGGCGAGGGCGCAGAGGATGTAGACGGCTTCAGCCATGGTCCG
>Ga0163153_10007245_pt1 | contig 12016 bp, 12 predicted proteins | sample OliLakLV19MP6IB1_FD_148629 | JGI IMG/M metagenome (GOLD analysis project Ga0163153, IMG submission 148629) | Freshwater microbial mat bacterial communities from Lake Vanda, McMurdo Dry Valleys, Antarctica - Oligotrophic Lake LV.19.MP6.IB-1 | ecosystem: Environmental > Aquatic > Freshwater >... | reverse complement strand
CTTTATTATCGTCATCCCGGACACTTTATTAACGTCATCCCGGACACTTTATTATCGTCATCCCGGACACTTTATTATCGTCATCCCGGACACTTTATTAACGTCATCCCGGACTTGATCCGGGACCCATTTTAAAACAGCATCGAAAAAACTGGAGAGCCTCATGACCACCACCTGCGACCTAACCCAAGGCCACTGCAAACCCTGCGAAGGCGGCGTCGACCCCATGACCCGCGAACAAGCAGAAACCCTGCTCAAACAAGTAGAAGGCTGGAGCCTAAGCGAAGACGGCAAGCTCATCACTCGCCGCTTTGAATTCAAGGGGTTCTACAAAACAGTGGCATTCATCAATGCCATGGCCTGGGTGGTAAACGCTGAAAACCACCACCCGGATTTCTCGGCGGGATATAACTACTGCGAGGTAAATTTCACCACCCATGCAATTGATGGGTTAAGTGAGAATGATTTTATTTGTGCGGCAAAGATTAACGAACTTTTGTAGGTGCCTCGCTGTGGGAGGGGGCCTTGCCCCCGATAGTGGGTGACGTCGGCAGCGAGGCTACCTACTACTGTACTAATTCCAGCCTCGCAGTTTATAAACCACCAACCCCATATACTCGCGAATGGCATCTGATGTCATGGCGAGCGCGTGAGCATCAGGAAAGAAATCCATCGCCGCCAGCTTTCTGGAATCAACCACCCGGATGTCTGTGGATACTGGAATCGAATCAATTCCAAGCACCTGAAAAGCCGCAACCGCTCGGGGCATATGTGCGGCTGAAGTTACCAACAATGTTCGTGTGCAATTTTCTTTCTGCAGAATGGGGGCACTGTAACTGGCATTTTCGTGGGTATTTCTGCTTTGACTTTCCACGACTATCGCTGATTCTGGAACTTCCCATTCCACCAGTATGTTTTTGATGAGTTCGCCCTCAGAAGGACCAGGTTCTGCCCATGGCTGGTTACCACCTGAGACGACGACCAATGTTGCTTTATGGTTTTTGTAGAGTTGTGCGGCCTTATAGAGTCGGTCCACGGCCTCCCCCATGTCCGGGTCCACTCTTGGTGACAGCGCTGCTGCCAGGGCACCTCCTAACAAGACGAGACAGTCTCCCTTGGGAATTTCCGCCAGTTTCTTGACAGGATACTGGCGCTCTAATGTGTAGTACAGGCCAGTTGCAACGTAGGGGGTAGACAAACCACACAACAAGACAAGGCTAGAAAGCATTAAAACAGTGCCCGCAGTAGTTTTTCCGCGATGTATCAAAATCAGAGCAACGAGGCAAAGAAGCAACAGTGCTGCAAGCGGCATGAATAGGGGAGGGATAAGTTTTGAAGCGTATGCGTACATAAATCGGCTATTTTCGACCCAACCCACACCAGTTGGTATCAAACCGCCGCTCTTGGGCATGGAAATACGGCCCCAGCACTTCATCGAAAAAAGAGTATGGCGGTGTCGTCAAATTATGAACTCCTCCCACATCGAAAAAGGACCATTTGAGCCAATCGTCCGTTCGCTTAAACACACGAAATATGGAGCTTGCCGCCCTGTGTGTTGTATTCCAGGTGCTGGCCAGTTGGCCGTCACCGACTTCCAATATCAGGTTACCCCCGGGTTTCAGCCAAGCCACCATCTGTTTACAGAATTGCTCGATCATTCCAACATCGTCGAGGTATCCATAGGCCATCCAAAAACTTGTGACAAGGTCATATTCTGGAATGGGTTCAATTTCCAGCACGTCACCTTGAAGAAATCTACATTCTGGATGGTCGGCGCGCGCGACACTCAATTGTGCCGGACTAAGATCCAGCCCTGTTTTCTGGCAAGGCGTACTCACCATGCTGAAATGCCATGCTGTTCCACAACACAGGTCCAGCCAGTTTCCTCCGATATCCAGCAGCTCATGAATACACTGCAAGTTCCCAAGATTTTTTTTGGTGCATCCTTCATTCCAGTACGTAGGGTAAAAGGCTGCGTATGGCGCATCATATATTTCAAGTACAGCCTGCTGATAAGACTTCTTCCGGATAATTTTAGGGTTATCGGAAGTCATAAATTCATCCCAAACAGGAATCAAGAGACCGGCACTGATTGTACTGCTTCGGGTTTCTGCAACCACACCCGGTACATCTCCCGGGTACCGACATAGTGCCTTTCAAAACTCTTCCAATTCTCGAAGCTGCTGAATTCTGGATCATCGGGGAACAGTTCTTTGTACTTCCTGTGCAACCCTCGGCCCACATCGAACCCAAGAAAATCGCACCCCAGGCTGCAGATGATGTCTTTAATCTCTGCCAGCGTGAAACAGTGTTCGTGTGAATGAAAAAGGAAGTCCCGAAACATGCTAAAGCTAAAGAAATCTCTCTCTATAAGAAATTTCCGGATAAGTTTGTAGCGATCGTCGTGCAGAATCTCGCTACGCATTCGTTTCATATGTGATGGTGTAGGCGTTAACCCAAGTGCAGCAATACGCCGTCGCACATGCTCGATAGGAAGCCTTGCAAGCCGACTGTAAACACCTATATGCATCGTTCCACCTGGCAGAAGAACCGACTCGACGTCTCGCCAACCTGCAAACGGGTCTTCCATGCAGTTGAATACTCCCACACATTCCACGTGATGGAAACGCTGGTCAAGTGCCGAGAGCTCGGACAAATCTCCGTGTATAAAAGTTACGTTGTTGACTTCAAGTCGCTTTGCCATTCTTTTTGCAAAGGCAAGACTGGCCAGGCTTAAATCAATTGCCACTACCTCTGCATCCGGGTTTCCACCAGCAATACCAAGCGGTTGCTGCCCCGTTCCACACCCTGCCACCAGAATGCGAAGTCGTTCTTCCTGGTGAATTAATAATTGGGTTTTCTGCGGCTGGTGTGCCGCTATCCGGGCTTGCAAAGAAGGAAAAGGCGGACCGCGGTTAAGCCATCGCGGGAACGGATTTTCTTCATACTGCCCCCTGACTTGAATTGAGACCGGATTGGATATCGGACCCAAAGTGGGAATTTCATTTTTCAAGAGTTCTTCTTCGAGTGGCTCTACAATCATCCTGGTGATTGCTTCACCCGCCCATTCGTCAAACACCTCAAAAGCCTGGCGGGCAATATCACCCGCTGATTTCAGCTTTGAAAGTGGTCGGTACATTGCCAGCACCGCAAATTCTGCTGGGTTAACCGAGATCGCTCCACTGCTTGATTTTGCTTGGAAAGAATGCTCGAGTTCGCGTACTCGCAGCAGTTCATTTTCTGACTCTTCAAAAATATACTCATTGTTGAAACATTCCATGGCCATGGCCATGGCCAATCGAGCGTGTTGATCTGTCCATCCGAATTTGCCAAAGTGGGCGCACAAAAGAAATGCACGCAGTTTTTGCAGGAACGACTCGAAACACTCGTCCGTATTGAAGGTCTTTTGCAGCACCGCCAAAAACAACCGGTCTTGTCCCAAACGGCCCAACATATCCGGTTCCGCCGCAGGTAATGTTTTTTCGTTTATTCCGTACGCAAGCTTGATTTGTAAGGTGGCCAGGGGCTCGAGTTGCTGATGATTGACAAAGTCATGCTTGAAAACGATATCCAGCAGTTGCCAAATCTGTTTTCTTGTCTGAGAAAAATACGCCGCGTCAGAATCATGAATTTCACCGAGCACGTCCAGGCACTTGTTGTGAACCTGGGCATTGTCCGGCCTACTGCTCAGGTCAAGTAGCAGCTTGTGTATTTGCATTTGCGGCATTTCGATGGGATTGAATTGCTGTGCCTGAGAAACGATTGAACGAGAACGAGATACTACACTCAGCAATTCATCGAAGACAGAGGTTCACGCGATGGCCGCTTCAACCCTTCGATAATTGTCTGGTAAACCAATGGAAGCTGATGAAGATCCCGTGGTATGAAGACACGGTACATCGGTATTCGGCTCGCCATCAAACCTGTAGGTCCAATAACACCCTGTGTTGGGTCATCGGTTCGAAACAATGTGAACGCTGACAAGGTCTCAAATCGTTCACGTCCTGGTATGGGTTCAACTGCAATTGGCGTGCCTGGCTCCTCCGGTTGCAGCAGGATTGCAGCCTTGATCGGTAACGGCTTTTCTGCAGACCGAATTGCGCGCACTCCAAGGTCTTCGAACTTCCTGTACGGACGATACCGGTCATGCGACGTGGCTGCCCAGAAACGTTCACCTTCAAGCCTGACCATCACCTTATCATCAGCAAGCAGGTCGTGTCCCATCTGAAGAAAGTGTGCGGCAAGGGTCGACTTCCCACCCATGGAAGGAGCCATGATAAGCATGGCTTCCCCCTCTACCTCAACAGCTGCGGCATGAAAAAAGTGCAATCCATTCATGAAGCTCAAATACATCGGCAAGACGACATGGATGAACCAGAATGGCACCAAGTGAATTTCACCGGGTTTCACTGGCTGGTAACTGATGACACCCGTTCCACCGTGGCCAAAAAAGCTGACTGCACCCTCAACTTCCAACACCCATGCGCCCCTGTAGTCAGCCACGGGAGTCAGGCTTTCGCTGCGCATGATTACCCTTCTACCATGTGTCGTGGCCGGACTCATTACCACCGGCAGATCCGCATCAGGAAATGGGCAATCACTACGATGCAGACGGAGGCAATCACCTTCTCCTGCACACAATCCGCTACTTTCCTCAATTCCGCCCAAGTGAATATCAGAAGCAATTGGGCAGTCATATAGTCGATATTTGAACATAAACGTATTCTAACCTTTACATTCAACTTGAGTCTTCTCGAGTACACTGTCAAATCTTCAAACTGTAATCACATAAAATCCTTTCATGACTTCACGCACTCAGTGCCTTAACGAATCTTTTGCGTTGATCAAGCCGAAGCTGCCTCAATCGTTCCTCAATGAGGGGAACGTGCAACGCATGGAGGCCATTGCAAAACAATTGCCTCCCATTCACAGGGCGGGGTTCGAGTACCAATTTTCACACCCCGAACGTGGACTGGATTTCCAGCAGGGAATTCTGACAACTGCCAATGACTATTCCCGACTTACCTGGAAATCCGGTACAGATGTCACGAGCTTCCTGGGCCCGATCCAAAAAATGAGTTTTGAGGCTTTAAGAGAAAATTCCACCATCAGTCAGTGCATCAAGCAGATTTGGCTGGAGTTTGACAGTGGACTGGTAACTGCATTGAAATCACCCTCTGTATTCCTGGGGCTTCAATACCCTTTGACACAATCGCCACTTGCATGCGATGGAGTCCGCGATGCATACCGTATGCTGACCGGCAGGCCAATGTGCACAGAAACCGCCCTGACGATGGGCGAAATTCTGAGAGTTGCCACAGAATTGAAGGGCGTCAGTCATGCGGGATTCATGTTGGGGCGCAAACATGAAGGCCTGAGATTGGTCTTGCCCATTTGCAGCAAGCCCGACAGCATCCGCCTACTGTTCGGCCAACTGAAACCCCAGAACGAATTCGCCTCAGTTGAGCATGTATACGAACAAGTCAGGAATACCTTTCCAGATATTCGTCTGTGCATCGATATTCATCGCAATCAAATCTTTGCTACCAGTTTGGAATGTTTTTTTCGCCCCATGGAACCAGATTCCAACATCGAAGCAAATGAAAAAGCTGCTCTAAAACAGTTAGTGGATATCGGACTTTGTTCCAGCGGAGAACGGGATGCACTGCTTGGCTGGGTGGGAGAGCTATTCCCACAAACACATATAAATAATTGGCCGGAAGATTTGATATTGACCTCACTGACGGCGCCCGAAAACCATTTCAGCCGAATTGAAACCGGTCTAAGCCACATCAAAGTCAATGCACAGACTTCACAACAAACACACGCTAAAGTCTATTTCGGATACCGGGAGTCCTGCCTGGTAAGAAATCAGAAGTGAACGTCGATCAAAAATCACGGCAGTTCAATCTTTTCCCAGGCTCTGCCAACGCATATTCCAGTCATAAACAAAAGCGAGCCTCAGATCGTGTTCTGAAAACTCAAGCCCTTGCGTTTTAGCATGCTCAATCAGATCGTTCAGTGACTGATAATTCGGAGACAATTTGGCATCAGTCTGGCATGCCAGGTCCGCACGGATCTTTTTAATGAACTCCAAGGCACACTGAATTGTCATCAGCATGGCCGTAACTTTGAGGTGAGGTGATTCATGGCTCAGTATTGCAAATTTCCACTTTATCCACTAGTCTTCGCTCGATTACATGCTGGTTCATTAAGGATTTTTTACATCTGACTTCCCAACGGATTCTAAAAGTATTCTTTCGTTCTTTATTGACGGAAGAACGCCGAATAAGGGTACAATAACCCACAGCTTGGTCAAGGGTGTCTGGAATTATGAGTAAAAAAGCGGACAAAATGGAACTGGATGTTGTTTGTCAGGGGGAACCCCTCCCCAAGCCTGCGAATCGCAAAAAATATTTAAGCCCCTCTTTGACGCAATACGGTCGAATGTCTGAACTGACCCAAGCCGGTGGTGGGCCCGGACCGAACGATGGCGACTATCAGGTTGGCACGCCAATCAAACCATCTTAAGCATTAAGCTGCATCGGGCTGTCAGAACGAATCATCCGCTCCGGTCAAGAAGCGCGATTCACTCAAGATTTTGTTCCGCAGCGCACCTAGCCATTCTCCTAAATCCTGATTTGTTTGATACACCCGTCTAATGAAAGAGTTTTTTGGGGTTGTGGCGCTTGATTCTAAAAGTGTTGAACTATCCCGCATTGCGCAACTGATCAGTTCCAATCCGAGACTAGATTCTTTTCAGGTAAGCACAGTCTGTAAAGACAATATTGCGCTTTCCCTCATTGCTCATGCCGGAACTTCAACCAGCAAACAGGCTTCAACGCCAATATCGCATGGAAATTGCGTACTCACTGGTAAATTAAGACTGGACAATAGAGAACAGGTTCTGACCAAGTTGGCAGTCGATAAAACACTGTGGGATAGAACTTCAGATGCCCTACTGATTCTGAAAGCTTATCTAAAATGGGGTGAACGGTGTGCTGGTGAACTCATCGGGGATTTTTCTTTCGCCATCTGGAACCGCCAAACGCGGGATTTGTTCATTTGCCGGGACCCATTCGGCACGGCTGAGGTCTTTTACTTCTTCCAGGGTGAGTATTTTATTTTTTCGTCCTCACTGGCCTTTTTGCTGAACCATGCCAAGGCTCCCAGGAATCCGAACCCGCTTGCGATTGCACTGAGCATGTTCGCTGTGAAACGGGCAGATGGAAGCATGACCACTTACAAAGACATCAGCCAGATTCCGTCTGCCCATTATCTTGTTCTACAAAATCGCAGAGTCAAACTCAGTCAATATTGGTCGCTGGACAGCATACCCTCCGTTCGCTATCCGAAAGATGACGACTACATTGATGCATTTCGTGAATGCTTTAGCACTGCAGTAAGGGGCAGGGTTGAATCAGAAAGAAAGGTTGGGATTACCTTGAGCGGCGGTCTGGATTCTGGAGCTGTCGCCAGTGTAGCGGCAAGGCAGCTGGGTGCCGTCGACCGGCAATTACATTCATTCACTTCTGTCCCGGCATTCGATGTTGAAGCGCTTGCGTCTGAAAAAATGTGCTGCGATGAAGGCCCACTCGCAAGTGCTACCGCAAAGTACATACAGCACACCCGTCATACGCTTACCTCCAGCCGTGATATCTCACCAATACAAGGTCTCAAACGAGCTTTGGAATTGGTCCATCAGCCGCTGGTAGCTGCATCCAATTGCTTTTGGCTCGTTTCGATCTATCAGGAGATGCAAGCCTGTGGAATTAACGTCGTTTTGAGTGGCCAATACGGCAATGCAACGATATCGTGGGCTGGAAACCCGTCCAAACAGTTCAGGGAGTTGATATCCCAAGGCAAATTTTCCAGGTGCTGGAGCGAAGTTCAGGCATACAAACAGGCGAATGACTTGCCGAATTCTGCATTATTCAGACAGTTGATGGCCGCACTCCTGATACCGCAAGCCGTCCTCGAGTACCGGCGCTATCGTGCCGCGGGATCAACAGCTTGGCAATCAACGCCTCTGAAAGCTGATCTTGCACGCCACTTGAAACTTGACTCTTTACTGTACGAGCAAGGCGCGTACACTTTCTCGGCATTGAATCCGGATTTTCGCAAGTTTCTCCTTCCCGTAGGGATCTTTTCAGGAACCTCGGTTAGTGCCAGATTGGCTGCAGGTTTTGGTCTTGACTTGCGTGACCCAACCACGGACAAGCGTCTAATTGAGTTTTGTTGGGGAATCCCGGAAGAACAGTACATCAAACTGGGACAACGACGGTTATTAATCCGAAGGGCAATGCAAGGCCACCTCCCCAACCGCGTTTTAAACAACAACAAATTCGGTCTTCAAGCAGCAGACCTGATTTGGCGTTTACGAGCAAGTTCATCTGAAGTAGAAAGCGAGTTGAGTCTCGCAAGGCAATCCCCGTTATGCCTTGAGTACCTGGATATTGCCCGAATGAACCAGTCTTTCCAGGATTTACAGAAAAAAAGTGACTACCGCACCACCTTACAAGCCAGCCATATCCTCATGCGAGGCTTGTCGGTGGCCATTTTTCTTCGGAGTTTTGAAAGGTCATCACGGGAACAATTAGCTTTCAACTGATTTATTGCAGTGCCACCATCCATTCAGCGTAAATCGCCCCTGCAAAAACTCTTCAGAGCTTGAAATCACCGGTGTGACCTGGTGGTAACAGTGGCTGGGAAACAAGATCAAGCTATTGTGAACAGGACAAATCCTGGTGTATCGCAATTTTGACGCGGGCCCATTATCCAACTCATCAAGCAGCACCAAATCGCCTCCACTAAAACTCTTGGGCTGTGTGTGGAAATAATAAACAAACGTAACTTTACGAGATGCCAGTGGACTATTGGCAATGACATCCTGATGCATCTTGAAAAATTCGCCACCCTGGTGACGTGTCAGTTGAACCTCTCTCCTGGATGCCTCAAACCAGCACATACCGAGTTGCGATATATGCGATTTCATGTTTGATTCAACCTTATCCATGAACCAGAACAAGAATTGACCCAAATGGTTTTCATAGAGCACAGTTGAACGTCGTTTGCCGGCAGAATCGCTTGCTGCGTAGATCCTCGATTCCCTGAATTTCTCCTGCTCCTCCCTCACCACTTTCCAGATCTGGCGAATTTCAGATTCATCCAGAAAATGATGTGTACACGCAAAGGGGCTGATACGGCTTTCAGATTGATTGGATTTATGAAAAGCATTTCCCGTAAGTACCGAAAGCGTGCGCCTGGCTCTCGAGTTTTCAGGTTGAATTTCCAGAACACGTTCGAAACATTGGGCGGCGGCCTCAAGGTCACCCAATGCCCTATATATGTCACCCAGACGATGCAAGATATCGGCATCAGCGGGGTGACAGGAGAGTTGGCTTACATATCTGTTCCTGGCGCTTAGAAGCAGAGGGGCCGAACTGTCAATCAGATCGCTTAAATCCACCGTTTTCCCTCTTCGACCTGCTAAATAAAAACCGCAGAAAAGAACACTCTATCTCTCTGGGGAAGGTTATGCTCCCCCTCCAATGCCACGCAACTTACAAATTGAATGGTTGGAATTTGTGAAAGCACCATCTGAAAGCGACTATGATGGGCGGCACTGATCAATTACCACCAGCATTCAAGTCAAAACCCAGTGAAATTTTCAACTTTACTTCAATACATCACCCCGCATTCGAACACCCTGTGGCTCATTGTTGTATTGCTTGTTCTGCAAAGCGCATTTTCCTTGACGAGTCCATGGGTTGCAGGGCAGTTAACCGGCTTGTTAATGGGCGAGCCGGGAATTGTATTCCCATCCATCAGTACGCTGCTTGCTGCATGGTTAATTTTAATGTGCATACGCTCGATTTTTTCGTTTTTCTCGTCCTACCTTGTTGGCAGTACTGGCGCAGAAATGGCTGCGAACTTGCGCAGCCGGACCTATTTGCACATGCAAATGTTACCACTCACATATTTTGCAGAACACCGATCGGGTGAGCTTCTCACGTTGCTTAGCAATGATGCAGAAGAAATCAGTAAGTTTGTTACTACCACGTTGGTACAACTGCTTCCGTTGTGCCTGACTTTTCTGGGAGCCTTCATCATCATGGCGATGATGGACCCAATGATATCTTTGCTTGCCATAACCCTGATGCCGATTTATTTCGTTGTTATGAAGGTGCTAGGGCGCAGGATTCGCCCCATCACATCCGCATGGATTGTTTCCTGGTCTTCGTTGTTTTCCATGGTGCAGGAAAACCTCGGGCTTTTCCCCACGATCAAGGCATTCAACCGCGAAGCTCTGGAGGCCAAGCGCTTCAAAGACAAAAACGATAACCTTCTGAACCTTTCCAAGAGACAAATTCTGGTGCAATCCATGCTTCCGCCGACGATCAGTTTGCTGGCAAGTGCAGGCATGGTTTTGCTGCTCTGGCTAGGTTATCGGCATATGGAAAGCGGCCAGCTTGAACCTTCAGAGTTGGTCAGCCTGTTGTTGTACGCGGTGATGCTTACTGGCCCAATTTCCGGGCTCGCCAATGTCTATGGGACGGTTATGCACACCCGCGGTGCCGCAGAACGCTTGCTGGAATTTTTCGCTGTTCAGGCAGAACCCACAACTGAGGCTTTGCCAAACCTGGAGTGCTCCAAAGGAGCGATCGAGTTCCGCGATGTGAGTTTTGCGTATCCTGATCGTAATAGGGTACTGAATCATTTCAACCTGAAGATTGATGCTGGTGAAACGGTGGCCATTACCGGGCCAAACGGGGCCGGCAAGTCGACCATGGCCCATTTACTGTTACGTTTTATGGACCCAACTGATGGGCACATACTTATTGATGGTACGAATATCAAGGATGTCAGCCTTAAGAGCGTGCGTGACCATATCGGGCTCGTTGCGCAAAATACTTTGCTGCTCAATGGCAGCGTGTCGGAGAATATTGCCTACGGTAATGTGCACGCCACAGAAATGGAAATCAAAAATGCTGCAATTTCAGCTCGCGCGGATGAATTTATTGAGGCTTTGCCAGATCGTTATGATACGGTCATTGGAGACCAGGGCATCAAACTTTCTGGAGGGCAACGCCAGCGCCTTTCATTGGCACGAACGCTTCTGAAAAATCCACGCATTCTTATTCTCGACGAAGCAACCGCGATGTTTGACCCGATAGGCGAATCCGGGTTTATCGATGAAAGCCGCGAGTACCTGAAACAGCGCACAGTCATTCTCATCACACACCGACCAGCCGGGCTTGCGCTGGCAAACAGGGTTCTAAGACTTGCACCCGACGAGACCGAAGGTGCAAGCATTGTCACTGATTACTGATTCGTTATCTCAACCAATCCTGCCGCCGATAATTCCCCGATCAGGCTATTCATATCATCTTGCAGCTTTTGCGGCCCCACATCGAATTCTTGCAGAAGTATCTCGTGAGCCTCTTCCTGGGATTTCCCAGACTCCAACAAGGACCAAATTCTTGAGCCTACTTCGTTAAGACCAAAGTAGCTTTCAGAAGCAAGATCCAGAATCACCGTTTCCCCACTTACTTCCTGGAAAAGCGCATCCTTAGACAGTAAAATTTTTTGTGCCATCCTTTAAACCTCTCACCAGCCTGTCAAGGCATTTTAGCTAAGTTCCCGGGGGCTGTCTGGCCCTCACACAGAAAAACTGGGTAAATAGCCCGACAGACGGCATACTCAACGCAATCAAAACTTCGGCCTGAATCGCGGGCCCATAAGGCTAGATCATGTCAGGACAACGAGAAAATTACCCAGAACACCGGTTGGCAATGCTGCCCGCGATTGGCCGACAGTCTGGGGCACGCCTGACTTTTCCCGCTGAATGTACCTCCCCCTCATTCATTCGGTTTCTTCAACAACAAAGGTTACATGGAATTTGGGCGCAAGCTTTGGAAGGTGCGCAACTATCACCTGACGGCGTCTTGATGAAAGCGGAGCTTATCAATGCCGCCAAGCTGAGCGCCGCTTTGGAATTGCCACAGCAACAGGC
>Ga0163153_10007242_pt1 | contig 12023 bp, 26 predicted proteins | sample OliLakLV19MP6IB1_FD_148629 | JGI IMG/M metagenome (GOLD analysis project Ga0163153, IMG submission 148629) | Freshwater microbial mat bacterial communities from Lake Vanda, McMurdo Dry Valleys, Antarctica - Oligotrophic Lake LV.19.MP6.IB-1 | ecosystem: Environmental > Aquatic > Freshwater >... | reverse complement strand
CCCGACGCGCCGATGATCATGGTGGTCACGGAAGCGGACTACGGATGCACGTTATGGTCGGAACAGAAAGAGGCACTGCATGATGTCAAGGCTCTCACGCTCGCTACTCGTCACGCTCTCGCTCTCGCTGTCGCTGCTGGCGTCGTCTCAGGCTGAGGCGCAGGCGGTCACGGACTACCGGCTCAGCATCTACGCGCAGGGCGGGGCCGCGCCGATCACCACGTTTGCGTTTCCCGCGTCACAGGCGGTCTGCGGTCAGGCGCGCGCGGCGGTGAGCGGAACGCAGGCCAACCCGACGCAAATACGCTGGGACGACCCTGCGGCTCCGGCGCTCGATTGCGTGCGCGTGGAGACGGCGGGCGGGCCGCTGTTCGCGCTGCCGTTCTCTGGGACGTTGACATACGAATCGACTTTGGCCGCCACGAACACGGCTGGCACGAGCCCGGAGAGTGCGCGGTCGAACCTTTTTACGCGGCCGGGGTCCAGCCCTGCGGCCCCGGTGAATGTCCGCCTCCGGCCCTAACCTACTCATGCACGGTCGTGAGCGTGAGAGCGGGGTATGCGGACGGTGACATCAGGCGGTATCTCCGCTGTGACACGAATGGCCCCGTCACGACGCTGCCGGTGGGCACGCGTATCACCGTGACGGTGCCAGGCCCACTCGTCGCGCCCGTGCCTGTCGTGTCGGCGCTCGTGCCACCGGAGCGGCTCGCCGTGGCGAACACATTGGGCGACGCGGGGCAGATGGCCGGGTGGGTCCGCGAGGATGGGCCGACGTTCAACCCTACTAGCAAAGCCATCTATCGCCTCGGCTACGCGCCGGGGGAGTGGGGCATGGCGGCAGACCCCGTGGTCACGTCGACATTGATTGAGTATGGCAATGCAGACGCGCTGCTGGGGATTCGCACGCCAGCGCCGTCAGCCATTCCAGCAAGCTACTTTTTGGACCGGGCGCTCCCGGTGAGGGAGCAATAGATGGCGACGCTTCGCACGAGCACGACCCTCGCGCAGGCATTCGGCACGACGGCGAGCGGCACACTCGCGTCGCTGGTCGTGGGGGATTTGGTCACGTTGTCGTTGCGCGAACGCGACGGCGGGACACCAAGTAGCGTGGTGAGTGATCTCGATGGTGCGCTCACGTTCCGGCAAGAGCGCGGATCTGGGGCCGGAGAGCACATCCGGCTCTATGACCTGATCGTGGCGACGGCGGGGAGCCATGTCATCACGGTCACGTATGGCGGCAACAGCGTCTTCAACGGCTATCTGGACGCGTGGATTTCGGCCACATCATGGACCGCATTCGATCAGACCAACGACGCGGCAAATAGCTCCGTCACGACGTACACGTGTGGGTCGATCACGACCACTGGCGCGGGCGTCATTGTCGTGGGCGCGGCGTTCGCTGCGGATATTGATACCTCAGTGGCAGGCGCCGGGTTCACGAGGGCAGAAACACTCGCCCGCCACTTCCGTCAATACAAGCTCTCGACCGGCGCGGAAACGACAGATGGCCCGTTCACCACGGCCACTGCGAATACCGCCAACGCAGCGATCATGAATTACATCGAGGCGGCGGGCGGCGTCTCCATCGCATGGTTCCGAGCATAACCCATGAATCATAAGAACTTCGCCTACGGCACGGTGCTGACGGCGCCGTCCCCGGCGGCCTCGGGCACCTCGCTCACGTTGAATGCCGGCCAAGGGGCACTTATGCCCGCGGTGCCCTTTCAACTCGTCGTGTGGCCCATCAACGTCCAACCGCTGAACAGCAATGCGGAAATCGTCACCGTCACGGCACGCGCCACGGATGTGCTGACCATCACCCGCGCCCAGGAAAGCACGGCCGCGCGGGCGATTGTCGTCGGGGACCAGTGCTCGGGTGCGATTACCTCGCAGATGCTGACGCAGGTGGAAATGCACCTCGCGGACGGGGCTGCGACGATTAGCACCGGCACGGTGCGCTTCAGCAATCTGAACGGCGTCTCCTTCGGCTTCAACGGCCAGACGCTCACGGCGAGTCATAACGCGCTCACGACGGCGATGCTCTCGAACGCCGCGACCCTGAGTAACCTCCGGGTCAGCGCCGGGACGACGAGTAACCTGCTGTCGGCCCTGACCTTCGCGGATGGCAACGGGGTCAGCTTCGGGCTGAACGCCTCCATCGTCACCGCGAGCCACAACGGCCTCACGTCACAGAGCAATCAGAACGTCACAGCGGCGAATGGCGGGTTTGCCTTCCAGACGCTCAGTTTCTCGAACGTCAACGGGGTGAGCTTCGGCACCTCGGCGGGTAGCGCCCTCACCGCCTCGCACAACGGCCTGACCACGGCCCGCGCCAGCACGGACGCCTTGGGACTGGCGACCGCGGCCACCAACGTGACGTGGACGGCTAACAGCGCAGGGGTGTCCCTCAACGCCGCCGGGTATGCCGGCACCACGACCACGTTTGTGGGCGCGAACATCTCCGCCTCCTTCACGTTCAACTCTGCGGGGTTGAACATGTCCGCCAGTGTGGCGGCGCCTGGGGCGGCAGCGGAGAACAACGCCATCCACCTGCTCGGGGCGAATACCTCGGGCAACACGACGGCCACGGGCTCGACGATTGGCTGGTCGGGGATTAACCTCACGCTGAGCGGCACGAATGGCAGCGTGGTCAACATCTCGGCCCCGGCGACGTCCAGCCTCAGCGCCACGGGGCAGGTGAGCCTCTCCACGAACGGCTCCACCATTTCCATCGGTGTCCCCGCCGCCTTGACGCTGAGTTACTGGAACCCGCAGGACGCCTATTTGCAGGTGGCGGGCCAGCAGGGCCAGGGGTCACTGCACTTCCAACCCGCCCAGGCCCCAAATGTGCAGTATGACCGGCTGCTGATGCCGATTGTGAACACGAACTCCTCGAACAGTTCGGGATCGCACACCCTCTCGTTCTGGGTGGGCCTCTACACGCGGAACATCTCCACGCTCTCGCTGCTGGGGAGCACGTCGATGTCCACGGCGGTCACGCACAGCGGCACAGTGGGAAGCTACAGCCTCTACTCGGGTATCCGGTTCATCAGCATCGGCAGCACGCGCACGTTGGAGGAGGGCCAGTATTTCTTCGGTATCCTGAGCCGCACCACGAGCGGCGGCGCGAACGGCACCTATTCGCAGTTGCTCGCCAGTCAGGGCAACTCGTCGTTCTTCGGGCACTTCGGGGTGGCGACCAACCAGAGCATGCAATACACGCGCGGCCTGGGGGTCTACACGGCGACGACGAGCGGTATACCGAACTCGGTCGCCTTCTCGGACATCAGCGGCGCGGGTAATTCCCTCGTGTTGCGTCAGCCGGTATTCTACGTCGTGAGTCAAACCATCTAACGGAGGGCGGATGATTCTTGAAGGTGCGGTCCAAGCGGGCCGCCATAACGCACAACTCGCCACATCGACGCGGCGCATCATGGAAGGGGGGAGTTGGAAGAAGCAGCGGGTGGTGATGGTGATTCCCGCCGCGAACGCCATCCCCACAAAGGTCTACCTGTCCCACTGTTCCCTCATCTTCCCCCCGAACCAGGGCGCGCACCGGATGGCGGCCCTGGGGATGGAAGTCGGCGACGCGTTCTCGCAGGCGGTGGAACAGATCATCACCAACCCCGTGCTCGGCGACTGGGAATACCTGCTCACCATCGAGCACGACAACATCCCCCCGCCGGACGGGTTGGTGAAGCTCATCGCGCGCATGGAGAAGCACCCGGAGTTGTCCTGCATCGGCGGGCTCTACTGGACCAAGGGAGAGGGCGGGGTGCCGCAAATCTGGGGCGACCCCAAAGACCCCCAGATGAACTTCCGCCCCCAGCCCCCCGTGCCCGGGCAGCTCGTGGAATGCTGCGGCACCGGCATGGGGTTCAACCTCTGGCGCCTCTCGATGTTCAAGGACGCCCGGCTGCGGAAGCCGTGGTTCAAGACCCTCGCGGGCCGGGAGGGCGTCGGCACGCAGGACTTGTATTTCTGGGGCGACGCCCGCAAGCACGGCCACCGCTGCGCGATTGACTGCGACGTGCTGGTGGGACATTACGACGCACAGCACGATGTTACTTGGTAGCCGCTGGGGAGCCGCATCACATGGCGAAGAAAAGTAAAGCGCAGGTCCCGGTCGAGCCCCTGAAACTCGACCTCGGGTGTGGCCCGAACAAACGCCCGGGGTTTCTCGGCGTGGATAGCATCGACTTCGTGGGGGTGGATCAGGTCGTGGACCTCCGCCAGCCCTGGCCCTGGGCCGATGGGAGCGTGGGGGAAGTGTTCAGTTCCCACTTCTTCGAGCACTTAACCAACCCCGAGCGCGTGCATGCGATGAATGAGCTGTATCGCGTGCTGACCCTGGGGGGCAAGGCGACCATCATCGTCCCCGAGTGGAGCAATGCGTGTGCGTACGGCGACCCCACGCACCAGTGGCCGCCCTTTAGCGGATGGGCGGCGTTGTATTGGGACAAGAACTGGCGCGCCGGCAACGCCCCGCATACGGGCTATGTCTGTGACTTTGAATACGTCGTGGGCGAGAGCTTCGACGAGAAGATCCTGGCCTACGCCGATGAGCGCAAGCAATACATGCTGGCGCACAGCATCAACGCAGGACGCGACCTGCATTTCAATTTGACAAAGCGGTAAACCCATGCTCGGTGCCTACTACCCTGGACAGAGTTACCCCGGACAAGGACCGTCACGCCTCGTGGCGTTCCTTGTCGCCTGGGCCGCACGGGTGAACACGCTCTTGCAGCGAGGTAGACGGGGTGATTAAAAACACCGCAAGTCAACGCATCGGCGGGCAGATGATCAGCGCGACCGATGGGTCCGCGTTCACCGGGGCCGTGACGATCAGCGTCACGGTGGACGCGGGTGTGCAGGCGACAGGCAGCGTGGGCTCCGGGGCCTGCGTGCATGAGGGGCTGGGCTATCACAGCTACGCCCCAGCGCAGGCGGAGACGAACGGCGAGTTGCTCGCCTTTACCTTCACGGGCAGTGGGGCCATCCCAGCCACGGTGCAAGTCTTCACGGTCGCCGGGGACGCGTTCACGCGCCTTGGCGCGCCGGTGGGCGCGAGCCTCTCGGCCGACATCGCCGCCGTGCAGGCGGATACTGACAACGTGCAGACGCGCCTCCCCGCGGCACTCGTGTCGGGGCGCATCGACGCGTCTATGGGCGCCGTCGCGACTGGCGTGATTGCCGCGGCCAGCTTCGCGGCCAACGCCCTGGACGCCGTGTGGTCCACGGCGGTGCGCGTCTTGACCGCGGCCACGAACTTGACGACCGCACTCGCCACACCAACGAACATCACGGCAGGCACGATCACGACGGTCGGCACACTCACCACGAACAGCGACAAAGCCGGGTACGCTATCGGGGTTGGCGGTATCGGGGTGACCGCCTTCGCCGCGGGGGCTATCGATGCCTCAGCGATCGCCTTGGACGCAATCGGCGCGTCTGAATTGTCCGCAGACGCGGTGACGGAGATCGCGACTGCGGTCTTGAGCGCAGCCACGTCCACGCCCATCGCCGCGAATGTGGAAAAAGTCAACGATGTGGCGCTCATCGGCGTGGGCACCGTGGGCAATCCGTGGGGGCCGGTATGAACTCCTGGGTGACGAACTGCTGGGCCGACAACACATGGACGGCTGGTATCTGGGGCTCGAGCGCGAGCCTGATGGAGTCGCTCGGTCTCGGCGACCTGACGACGCAATTCGCCATCTGGCTCCGCGGCGTCGCGCCGGATGTCAACACGTCAATCCGAGACCGGCTCACGGTGCATTACAGCTATACGGCCCCGCGGGACGTGACGACGCTGCTCGCGCGCTTCCTTCAATATCGGAGTTGACTATGCGCTGGATTGCCGCACTTCTTCGTCGCCTCGCCGCATGGTGTGATCCGGGCGTCTCTGACGCCGTGCGCGATCACGCCGCGCTCTTGATCCACCGGGCCGACCAGAGCCCGCTTGGCACGTCGGGGGACTACAAGCGGTATCTCGTCTACGCCGCGTTGCAGAAGGCATTTCCTGGGGAGCCGAAGCGACGGCTGAGCCTCGTGATCGAGACGACGCTCGCCCGCTAGCGCCGTCTCTCGGTGTCTATAGAGTGCGCTCACGTGACATCGTGCGCGTTCGTGTGCGTCTCTGCCGACAATCGACACGGTGGCGGTGATTACCGCTTGACACGCCAGAACGAAGCCGCTTACTATTCACGGCATGGTGACTTCAGCGTTTTCAGTGTTCCGCGTGCTCACGTTCGGCAGCGACCACGCGCGCTTCGTAGACTACGGCCAGATCGCGAAAGTGGCGCGGGAGGTGGGGTGCGCGTTCACCGTGCGCTGGGTTGAGGATGGCACCGTAACGGTCACGATGTTCTGGCATGGCGCCGCATGTCCATGACGGCGAAGCCGACCCGCGCGATGCGCCGGTATCTCGCGGAGATCGGGCGCAAGGGTGGGCAGTCCACATCCCCAGCGAAGCAAGCCGCGTCCCGCGTCAACGCGCTGAAGAAGAAGCCCACTCGTGCAGTCAAGGAGCCGACATCATGATCGACCATGACCACGACAACGACGACGGCGGCGGACGGATGCTGGTGTCCCTGGTGGTGATCGCCGCCGTGAACGCCCTGCTGCTCGCTGGCTGCTATCTCGCGTGGGCGGTGACGCGATGAGGCTCTGGGGAGACGACGACGAGCCAATGGCGCTCGACCTCGTGCCGTGGCAGGTCGAGCTGCTGCTGCTGGTCGCGGTGGCCGCGCTGGCGCTGATGGCCTTCGACGCGCCAAGCCTATGGAGCTACCGATGAGCGACGACTACAAGATCGCGCACACGGTCATTTCTCGCGCCATCACGCACTTGAGCCGGGAGATCGACCACGACACGCTCAAAGCGATCTCGATCCTGCTCGCGGCACGGCACGCGGTGAAGCCATGACGCGTTCAAGCGCAGTTCCAGGTTCCCGCGTCACTAGCAGGGGTGAGACGGGACGTGCTGACGCTAACCTCATCGCGTTCATCCACGAGTTTTCCGTCTGGTGGTATGAGGCCGGTGCACAGTATTACAGCGAGGACTGCATCCACGAAGACGGAGGGCTGGAAATGCTAGCACGCAAGGCCGCTGTGCTCGCGGCACGGCACGCGGTGAAGCCCATGACGCGCGCAGCCGTGATTCTTGTGCTCTGCCACGCGCTCGACCACGTGGCGATGACGAGTCGCCGGGGTATCGACCCAGGCTCAGATGACGCCATCGAACTGCTCATGCGCGCGTGTATGTCGGTGCCGAAATGAGCCACCGAGACCCACGCGAAGGGGAGCACCCCGAGGACATCGACTGGTGCTTCGAGCATCACCTCCGCAAAGAGTCCTGCGGGCCATGCCACCAGGACGAAATCGACCTCACCGCGGCGCAGGCCAGCGAGGCGCTCGCCACGTTCTTTCGCGAGAAGTTGGACCAGATTCGGGACAAGGAGATCACATGAGCCGCAGCCGACCGCAGGAACACAATAACACGAACCCCGCCACGCGCCGATTCGAGTGGGACGGTGCCAACGGACATCTTCGCTACTACGACAAGGACACGAAGCGTAACGTCGTGGTGCCGCCCGGCTTCACGTTCATCTTGCTCGACCGCCTTCAGGGGATTGGCGGCTACAACGACGCGAGCAAATCGGGGATCTGGTCGAACGAAATCCGCGACACGCGCACCGACACGCTGCTCGTGAAGTCCTTCAAGGGTGGTGTGATCGCCGAGGGGCTCTACGCTGACATCAAGGCACGCGTGACTGCGAAGTCCGTCGGCGGGCAGTTCATCGTCAACGCCTACATCGCCTTCAAAGGCGACGACGGGAAACTCGCCCTCGGCGCGATTCGCTTCAAGGGCGCGTCCCTCGGTGGCTGGATGGACTTCGAGCAGGACCACCGCGCCGACCTCTACTCTGGCGCGATCAAGTTCAATGGGGTCGTGGCCGGGAAAAAGGGCAGCATCGAATTCAAATCGCCAACGTTCGCGGTGGCGATAATCTCACCCGAGACGGACGCGCAGGCGTTCGCGCTCGACCAAGTGCTCCAGGCGTATCTCGACGGCTACTTCAACAAGCCGCACGCCGCGCAGGCGAACGGGTCGGCGGCGCATGAGGCCGGCGCAACTGATGGCTCAGGAGGCGACCAGGACGGCGACCCCGGCTACAGCGGCGACGACGGGATCAATGAGACGGAACCCGAGGCCGACAATACGCCGATGCCGACGGCCGCGCGCGGACGCGCCGACATCACCCTCGACGACGTGCCCTTCGCGTGGCTGCTGCCGCTCGTGCTGCCGCTGTTCGGCGCGCTCACCTACGCGGTGTAACTGGGCATGATCATTCTCGATCTCGAAACCATCGCGGTAGACGGCGTGGCGACAGAGCCAGTCTTCGCGCCGGCCAACTACAAAGACCCTGAGAAAATCGCGGCCTACATCGCGGATGCCGAGAAGGCGCAGCGAGAGAAGGCCGCGATCTATCCGTGGACGGCGCGGGTCATTGCGCTCGGCTACTGTTCGGCGGGCGACGAGTTGCCAACCGTGAAGGTCGTCAACAGCGAAGCGGCTGAAGCGGCGATGCTGCGCGACTTCTGGGGCCGCGTCGCTGATGCCCGCACGGGCGCGGTCACGCCGCTCATCACCTACAACGGGCTTGGCTTCGACTTGCCGGTGTTGATGGCTCGTAGCCGCCTGCTGGGCGTGTCGGCACCGGATCTAAATCTCGACCGCTACCGGAGCCCACATCCAGACGTGATGCAGATCTTGACGTTCCGCGGGGCCATTCCGGCACGCTCGTTGACGTGGTTCGCGAAGCGGTTCGGCTTACCGACAGACGACGCGTTCAGCGGCAAGGAGATTGCGGGGCTCTACGAGGACCAGAACTGGGACGCGATCAAGAAGCATTGCGAGTCTGACGTGATGCTCACGCGGCTGCTGGCCGAGCGTATCGGGCTCATCAAGCCCGCTCGGCGAGTGGTGGAGTAGACCATGCCGCGCGCTGACATTCCTGAGTTTGAGATCAACGTCGACTCGGCTGGGCGCCCGACGTTCGCGCATCCCGGCCAGGGCTACGCGTGGCTGCGGCAGTTCGCCGGCACGCTCATTGTCGGCCAGTTCTACGGTATGCGCGACAAGCGCAGCGCGCGGCAGAATCGGGCGATCCACGCCATGCTCCAACCGTGGTGCGCGGCGACAGGCACCAGGATCGATGACCTCAAGCGCGAGCTGCTTGAGCACGTGTTCGGCACGTTTGAGCACACGTCGCCCATCACGGGCCAGGTGTATCAGGTGCTCACTGAGCCACACACCTCCGCGTTGAGTGTCGGCCAGTTCGTCATGCTGATCGATGCGGCGTTGGAGCTGGCGGCTGGGCGGGGCGTGTGGCTGCTGAGCCCAGACGAGTATACGCGCGCGAAAGCGGCGGCGGAGAAGCAGGCGGCACGCGCCGCACGAAAGGTGGCGGCATGAAAAAGACGCATGGTGTGAGCATCCATGAATTGAAGCGGCGGCTGATGCGGCGCATGACGACCGCTGGACGACAAGAGGCGACACAGATCGCGGTGACCATCCGTGAGCATGCCGCCGCGATCAGCTTCTCGGGCCATCGGTCCATCGACACCTTGTGTCTGGACATCGACCACGGCGCGGCGTGGGACCGCCTACGTATGGAGTGGGCGATTCGGAAGCGTTTAGGAGTGAAGTGACCACCTTCGCGAAAGTCGCCACCACGCAGACGCAGCGGCAACGCGCCGCCAGCGCGAGGCGGCGTGAACGCGGGGCGAAGCTCGCGGCGAAGCTGCGCGACCACTACATGTGCCGGCGCTGCGGCTACTGGTGGAATGTCATGGAAGCGGCGCACCTAGTCAATTCCGGCGCAGGGGGCCGGCCGTCTGTCGGGTGCGAGCGTAAGCACTTCGTCACCTTGTGCGCGCGGTGCCATGCCGACGTCATCCACGCGCAGCGCGAGCGCATGGTGTACGACCCCGAGAAGATGGGGGATGGGCCGGTCAGCTTCACGCCAGTGGTCGCCAAGACCATAGGCGCCTATCGCTCGGCGGTAGTCACTGAGTGACGCCCTGCTGCCGAGTGACCACCAGAACAGACCCCGCAATTCCGCGGGCGATGGGAGTAGAGCGGCCCGCCCGAGCCGTGGTGGATTCGGGCACCTTTCAGGAGGCGCGATGACCTACGTAACGCTTTGGGACGGCACGCGCAACACGAGTCGCTATCTCCACCATGAGGACGTGCCGCCTCGGCAGGGCACACTGAGCGATGCCGTCGCTGGTGGCGAGAGGAAGCGCGAGCTTCTGCAACGCGCCTGGGCCGCCTGGGAAAAGCCGCTGACGCTGGCTGAAGTCGCGGCGCAGCTTGAGATTGACGGCGACGAGATGAACACGCTGTTCCAGGTCTGGCGCGCGAAGCTCGTGAACGTGGGCCGGGCGCCGCTGGACCGTCGCAAGCAGCGGCGGCTCGTGCATCTGTTTCAGCAGGCGGCGCTGGTGGAGACCGTCGCGGCGAGAGTCTGAGCTTGACAGGACGTGAGGGCTGGCGTAGGATGCAAATCGAGCTTGGCGGGGGTGATTCCCGCCAGGCTCACCGACTCGCGACAGTGTGGCTACTGGCGCGCAACCGGCTCACCCTCAGTGTAGCCGATTGCCACCCACCGACAACCACTTTCTCGCGGACGGCGCGCCGTCTTTAGACGTCCAACTAGGTCTCGTTCGGGACTGGCGTGGGAAGGCTGGGAGAAAGGGCTCCGAACCAGCAGCGTGGACCCGTGAGGGCAGAGCGCGGAGAGTGGGCGGTGCGTTGCCCTACACAGTCTGCCCTAGTCGCCCAGCACGCATGCAAGGGTGATGCCTATTCCAGCGACTCGTGACTCACGAACTGGAGGGCAGCGGGTGTTCCTAGGGGACGCCTCTGCCTAAATCCGCAATCTGAAATCTACGAACTTGAGTAGGAATGGAGGACGTAAATGATCGACCGTACAACGAAGATGTTGCTCGCCGCTATCGCGTTCGGGCTACTCGCTAACGCCGCCGCCATGGTCTCGCCCGTGTCTGCACAGGACGGCGTTGGGGTTCATCTCATTCAAATCTCAAGCGATCTCCGTCGCATCTCCACAGGCCTGTGCCGGAATGAAAAGATCTGCGGATGACTGGCTTCGAACAAGTCTGGGCGACCTACCCCAGGCGTGAGGCGAAGAAGGACGCGCTGAAGGCGTGGGGCCAAGTGCAGGGCGATCGCCACGTGGACGCGATTCTCACCGCGCTGGCGTGGCAAACGCAATCCGACAGTTGGCGCCGTGGGTTTGTGCCGCTGCCGGCAAGCTACCTCAGGGGCGAGCGGTGGATGGACGAGAACCCCACGCTGCAGCGCGACCCGCTCTATCCGCAGTTCGAAGTCTGGCAGAAGCAGCACGGCGACGATGGTGCGAACATCACGTTCGAACAGTTCAAGGCGTTCGCGCAGCGGGACCGCGCATGAGCTGGGAGATTGTCCACTGCAAGGACCGGTGCCACCGGTGCTCTCGGGAGATGCTGGTGGGGCACCGCTGGCGCCGGAGCGACTCGCAGCCTGTGATTGGCTGGTGTGAGCCGTGCGCGGCGTTCGAGCGGCTGGACAGCCCGCCAGACGTGCTTGAGGCGCCCACGGTGCGGTCGCTGGTCATGCCGAAGCCGAAGGCGCGCGGGCTGGAACGGATGGCCGGCAATGACATCACCGCGCGCATCCTCGGGGAACGTGAATGATCCGGCACACGTTCACGCCGGCCGAGTGTGTCACAGGTGGCCGTGTGGGTGGCCGAGCCTCGGGGCTGGCGCGTGAAGCCAAGGCCATCGCCATGATCGTGCGGCTGTGGCCGCGGATGCCGATGATCGCGCAGCAGGAGATCCGGCGGTATGGCCGTCGCTGCTATCAGGCCGGCTACAAGCAACAGCGGCGGGAGCAGGTGGCATGACACAAGAGCATTCGGAGATCCTCGCGGCCTTTGCGGTGGCGGTGCGTGATGA
>Ga0163153_10007241_pt1 | contig 12024 bp, 13 predicted proteins | sample OliLakLV19MP6IB1_FD_148629 | JGI IMG/M metagenome (GOLD analysis project Ga0163153, IMG submission 148629) | Freshwater microbial mat bacterial communities from Lake Vanda, McMurdo Dry Valleys, Antarctica - Oligotrophic Lake LV.19.MP6.IB-1 | ecosystem: Environmental > Aquatic > Freshwater >... | reverse complement strand
GCATGGCGCAGAATCGCACGCCAAAGCCGAAATGGGAATCCCAAAAAGGACTCTTCTGTCAGGCGTTATCCACTAGGCACCCGCCGCTGGGTCGATGTGACGGTTCGCAGCGGCAAAGACGGGGCAGGTCCTGCGCTCGAAACCTCCGTTCGGGAGCTTCTCGCTGCAGCCTATCTGCGTCCGCTGCGTGATGCCGAGCGCGAGATGTCACCAGGCCGGGGCTCCCGTCTTTCTCAAATCCTCGCCAATGTCCCGGAGATTGCAGGGGGCGAGCAATTCGACGTCCATGCGCTACCCGCAGATGCAGAATCTGTGAGTCGGCTGAGCCTCCTCGGTCTGTCGGATTATCTCCGTCACAACATCAAGAATCACACGGGTGTCGGTGGCGCCGAGATTGCGATCAACACGAAGTATCTTTCCGCGCTGTCGCTTCTCGGTGACAGCCTTCTTGGAAAGATCGACCTGACCGAAGGAGGGACGGACAAAGCACGGCTACGCCAGATGCTGGAGCGGTTGGAGCTTGGGCTGCTTGAAGCATCGAGCGGCACCGCGCGAGGACGCTTCGGACTTGGCTCCAATAATCTCCTATTCATGGCGTGCGAACTTCTCCTCCTCGGACGAGAGCCGGAAGGATTCCCGTTGCTCCTCATCGAGGAGCCCGAAGCTCATCTGCACCCGCAACGCCAGCTTCGGCTCATGGAGTTCTTGAACAATGCTGCGGCCGGTGCTGTCGAGGGCACCAAGCGCCCCGTTCAGGTCATCCTCTCGACCCATAGCCCCAACCTCGCCTCCAAGATCCCGCTCGCAAACATGGTCCTGATGGAGGGAAACCGCGCCTTTCCTCTCGCGGAAGACCACACGAAGCTCGACAAGGGGGACTATCGTTTCCTCGAGCGGTTCCTCGACGTCACCAAGGCGAACCTATTTTTTGCCCATGGCGTCATAGTAGTCGAAGGCGACGCCGAAGCCATCCTTCTTCCGGTCCTGGCGAAACTGACTGGCATCGATCTGACGGAGTACGGCATCTCTATAGTCAATGTCGGCGGCACCGGCCTCAAACGCTTCAGCACCATTTTCCAAAGACGCAATCCCGTCGCGCCCACCATTTCGATTCCGGTCGGCTGTGTCGCCGACATGGATGTCATGCCCGATTGCGCGCCCGTCATTCTCGGCCTTGTCACGGGTGACGAGGACCCCAAGTGGCAGAACAATAAAAGGCGATGGAAAGCGCTTCGCGACTTCGGCACGGCAGAAGAAACCATGGAAGAGGCGCTGGCGAGAAGGCGGGGCCGTCTCCAGGTAAACGATGGGCAATCGGTTGCGACCTTCGTCGCTGATCATTGGACACTGGAATATGACCTCGCATTCTGCGGCTTGGCGAAAGAGGTCTATGTCGCGGCCATGCTGGCCAAGAACGACGATCCGCTGAACGAGGACAAGAAATCGCGTGAGGATGTAACTGCGGCGGCGCTTGCCGCTTTCCCTGACCTTGAAGCCGGTGCGGCGGGCGACCAAACGGTACTGGCCGTTCAGGTCTACAGCCTGTTCCATTCAGGCGCGGCATCGAAGGCGATCGCAGCCCAGTATCTCGCAGAATTTCTGAGCGAAAGCTCGAAGCAAAAGGGTTTTGAGCCTGCTACTTTCGCCGCGTCCTTGCCGCGTTACATCGTCGATGCCATCGCCCATGTCAGTCGTGTGCCGGCCCAAGCGCCTCCAGCTCCAGCGGAGGCGGCCGGCAATGGTTGACTCAATCGATCTCGTCCCGGAAATCACCGACGAGGATATCGAATGGGTCGCAGGCCTTATGGGGCTTGATGACATCGACGAGCCCCGCCGCGCATTCCTGATGTCAAGGTCCACCCATGATGTGGCCGCCTGTCCCGGAAGCGGCAAGACGACACTCATCGTCGCCAAGCTCGCTATTCTTGCGCGAAAATGGCGGCATCGAACCAAGGGAATTTGTGTCCTCTCCCACACCAATGTCGCCCGCGAAGAGATCCAGCATCGCTTGGGCAGCACCGTCGTTGGCCAACGCCTGCTCGGCTATCCGCATTTCATCGATACGATCCACGGCTTCGTAAACCGCTTTCTGGCACTGCCATGGCTGAACTCGAACGGTTATCCGTCGCCCACGATTGACGACGCCGTGGCCACTGCACATCGGCGCGGTACTCTAACCGTCCAAGAATATGAGGTGGTTGATAGCTACCTGCGCAAGAAGTTCAGTAGTTTCGAGCGTTTGCGAATCTGTGGACGCGACCTCAGCTTCGACCTCGGAGGAAAGCCGTTCCCATCTGGCCCGAATGCCCCCAGCTTCAAGTTCGCTAAACGTGCCGTCGAGACGTCGGCCCGTGCCGGTTACTTCTGCTACGATGAAATGTTCGTCTGGTCGCGGGCGCTGATCGACGATTTTCCCGACCTGCCGACGTGGCTCATCCATCGCTTTCCGCTCGTAATTCTCGACGAGATGCAGGATACGTCGGATCTTCAGGGGGCATTGCTCCACGCGGTCTTTCCGCGCGACCGCCAGGACGTCGTCATACAGCGAGTCGGCGATCCCAATCAGGCCATCTTCGATGGGCCTGACCTTGAAGCGGGCCAGCAGGATCCGTTTCCCGACGCCGCGCCCGAGCGCTGTCTTGGTATTCCAAGCAGCCGTCGGTTTGGTCCCCGCATTGCGGCGTTGGCTTCCCCCTTTGCCGTTACGCCTGTCGGTGCGGAGGGACTTCACGGAGTTGGCCCGAAAAGCGCACGAGACATTGCGGCTGATTGCCGGCACGCGATTTTCGTCTTCCCAGACAACAATACTTCCGGTGTGCTGGACGCCTATGGCAAGCATGTTCTTACAGCGTTCGACGACACGCTCCTGGAGCGAGGTGTTGTTACCGCCGTCGGTGCCGTCCATCAGGACGCCCCGGACACGCCGCCGGGACATGCGCACCACCCAAAGACCGTGCCGCACTATTGGAGCGGTTACACCGCGGATATCGCGCGCAAAGAGCCGCAGCCAAGATCGCTTGTCCAATACATCCGTGCGGCGCAGGCGGCTGTGCGCGACAGCGGAGAGCTCGCGCCCGGTGTTGAGAAGATCGCCTCGGGCCTTACTCGCCTCGCGGGTTTCATCGGCGATGCCGGACACCTTAAGCGCAAGCCGCGCTCGCATCGCGCTGTCGTGGAGGCGCTGAGGCTTGCGCCTGCGACGCTTGCGGCGTACAGGGCTCTGATCGCCACCTACCTGATCGATTGGACGCCGCTGACCGAAGAGACCTGGGGCGCCATGCGCGATCCTCTTTCCATGATTGTAGGTGCTCTCTGCATAGACGTCGTCGCCATCGGCAAGGGTGCCAATTTCCTCGCGTGGCCCGGTGATGACCCGTCGCTAGCATCCGAGCCCGCGGACTCGCCGGACGCCGCAGGGGCGAATATCTTTCGGGTTGCGGACGGAGACCGACACATCGATATCCACCTTGGCTCGATCCATTCCGTCAAAGGCCAGAGCCACTTGGCAACGATGGTACTCAGCACCTACTGGCATGCTCATTCATTCAAACAGATGCTACCGTGGCTGCTCGGGACCAAAATCAATCAAAATGGCGCTAAGATCCATGACACAAAGCGGTTGCAGCAAACCTATGTCGCCATGACGCGACCAACTCATCTTATTTGCCTTGCAATTCCACGATCCGTATTTGGTGCTGCCAACAGCTATGAAGAGCACGCTGCAATTTTGGCAGGTCGAGGATGGCTTGTAGGCGATGTTGTGGATGGTGTTGCTGTGTGGCGGGGGTGAGAACTTTCGTGACTACAATCCGAGTTCGCGCTTTCGCCCGAAGCTCCATTCGATGCCGCCGCCGCCCTTGGCGATGCCGGTTACATGGCGGCCGAGTTCCTTCTCCAGTGACGGCACCCAGGGTACGAGCTGGAAACCGCGCCCGTTGTCGATCATGGCAAATCGGCCGGACGTGAGCGCCAGGCGTTGGCGGTAGATTCCGTCAATGCGCTCCCCGGGCTTCGCTTCGATGTGTGGCAAGCTTGTATTGGCCGAAAGCTTTGCTCCTACCGAGCGGAGTTCGCGCTGTTGAAGCGTATTGAGCAGATCACGCTGAAGGATGATGCGCTGCCCTTGTCGACGCGCGAGGCCTTCTTCAGTGAGGTGTTCGGCGCGTGCCGTCATCGCGTCACGAACCTCACGCCCGAACCCACTCATCGAGAGCGCCATGGGGTCACGCTCGACAAGCCGATGATCCAGCCAGGTTGCACCCGGCGCGGTCACTTGGGCGTCAAGGTCTATGTCCGAGCGTCCGGCCAGCACCAGTGTCGGCAGGCGTTCATCTGCCTTGCCGAAGCGCCGCAGCTCGACGATGCCGCCGATGGGAGGTGAATGCTCGAAGGCTTCGATGCCGCGCAAACGGATATGATGCGCGCGTCCGTCCGTGCCGTCGATCACGGCATAGGATTCGCCGGTCAACTCGTCATGCAAACCCTTGTCGATCAGTCGGCCGATGATGGGCGAATCCGCGGTGGCAGAGTCGATCACATAGTCGGCGATTCCGCGATCCTGACCACGCTCAGTGAAGGCGCGATGCATGGTCTTGATGATGTCGCCGCGGAGCCCAAGATCGCGCAGGCTTCGCTCCGCGTCGAGGCCGACCACCCATTCTCCGGAGCCTGCCTTCGTTGCGAGACCCATGCGCTCCAACTTCTGCAGTCGGCCGATCATCAGGCGACGCATTTCCGGATCGCCAGCAATGCGGGCTTCCTGCCTTAGATCGACAAACCCCGTTTCATCCGCCGTGAGGCGTATCTCCATATCGAGGCGCGTCCAGCGTTCGGCATACACTTCCCGGGCAAGGGCCGAACGCACCTCATGCTCGGGCTTTGGTCCAAGTTCGATGGAGACCAGTTCCTCTGCCCGGGAGCGCAGGCCACGGCTGATATAGTCGCGGGAGATAACCAGGTCTTTGCCGTCCTGATCGATACCGCGCACAAGCAGATGGACGTGCGGATTGTCGGTGTTCCAGTGGTCGACGGCGACCCATTCGAGCCGCGTGCCGAGGTCGGCTTCCATTTGCCGGGCAAGGTCGCGCGTGAAGGCCTTGAGGTCGGTCATGTCCCCCGCGTCCTCGGGCGAGACGATGAACCGGAAATGATGCCGGTCATCCTTGGAGCGTTCAGTGAAGCCCGTATCATCGGCGCGATCGCTCTCGGCGTCGAACATGCGCGCCTTCTCACCGTCGCGGCTCACACCATCGCGCTTCAGATAGGAGAGGTGCGTGGAAAGCGGTGCCGAACGGAAGGCGCGGCCTTGATGGCGCGCAATCCGCGCCTTCACGACGACGCGCCGCTGCGTCGAGAACAGCCTGTTGCGGCCGAACGCGATCCTTCCGCGCCCGAAGGTCGAGCGGCCAAGACCGCTTGGTCGGCCGGTGCCGGAGAGCGGGGCGGTGTGGCCCGCCTTCTTTGCGGCGCGCAGCACCTGATTGACAAAGCTCTTCGGCTTGCCAGCGCTCTTGTTGCGGATACGGCCAGGACGAACGCGGAAGTCATCGCCGGCATCGCTCATGGCTGCGAGCCTTTGGGTGATTTCGGCAGCGCAGTGCCGGAAAGCGCTCTGAATAGATTGATGTTTTGCCGAAGAGCGGCACGCGAACCGACCGTCCGGCACGGAGAAAGACAAGTCATGTCAATGACTTGGCTGACGACCGGAGAGCCGCTTTTATCTCGCCGTCTGATGGTCGTGTTGTCCCGCCACCTACGCCTCACCACCATAGATGCGATGTTCCACGCTATGCCGCGAAGGAGCGCGAGCCAGGTCATCGTGGCGCATCCGAAGCGACACGCCTCACAAAAAGGCCGCCAGGAAGCGGCGCAATTGCTGACAGGTCGGCAACAGTTTGTCTGGTTGGTCGGCGCGTTGGCTGCAAATCGTCTGATGGAGGATCAGCGCTTGAACTGGCGTCGGCGCGTGCGATGAAAATTGGCGCGCGTGTCCAAGCGTTAGCATCCGCGACATCGACCACACCTGCATCGGGTTGAGCGTTTTCGATCAACGGCACGAGCGCGGCTACATAGGCTCGGGTTTCTGCCGGCAACGCGCGCCCCGCGGTCAGATGCTCTTCGTACCGTCCAGGACCTGCATTGTAGGCCGCGAGAAAACCGGGTGATCCGTAGCGATCGTACATCTCTCGCAGATAGGCCGTACCCGCCAAAATGTTGTCGCGCGCGTCGAATGGATCGGAGCCAAGACCATGACGGAGACGAAGATCCGCCCATGTCTGCGGCATGATCTGCATCAGGCCCATTGCGCCGGCTGACGATACGGCGCGCGTATTGCCTGCGCTTTCGGCGCGCATCAGAGCTCGGATCCAAGTCACCGGAAGCCGAAAGCGTCGCCCGGCTTCGGTGACGTAAGCCGCAAAGGAATCGGCGGTCCTTGTCACATCCATCGAAGCGCCTTGCGCACTGGATGGTGCAGCCGACACGGTGGCGAGCGGCCCGCCAATGGTCGCGATGATGAGCATCACAAAACCCATGGACTGAGCGCGCGATGTGGGGGAAGGCGTGCCTGTAGGAGCCAAGAGGGACCGATTAGAACGCATAACGCTACGCCCCATCCTTGCGCCGTGACGGGCGGTTCCACAGCAATTGAAATTTCGATCCGCTGGCGTCGGCTTGGAACAGATTGGCGCGGATCGGCTGCGTGAAGACCGGATCGTCGATCAACAGCGAGATATAGGCGCCGGCTTTCTCGCCGGTTCGCTTCCAACCGGCGCCGACCTCGATCCTGGCCGCGTCATCGCCAAGATGAATGCGGAAATCCGGAGTGTTTTCGGCATCACCTTTTTCGACCGGGACGAGAATGAGTTCCACGTCGAGTGTGAGTGTCCGCAAGCGTCCCGAAAAGCCGTCTGTTGTGCGTGTGAAGGTGCCGATATGTGCCATGACATTTCTCCAGTTTGTTGGGGTTGAACGGAAATCATCGTGTAGGTGCTCGCCAGCGGAAGTGGCCGTCGCCGTGTTCGTCCGTCCAAAGCGGCGTCGCCCGACCGACGATTGAATTGGCTGGGAGTGGACCGAAGTAGCGGCCATCGAGGCTGTCGGCCGACTGCCAGTTCATGAGGAAAACCTCACCGTCGCGAAGCGTCCTGCAGCCCTGCCAATTCGGTAGATCGCGGCCACGGCTGTCGCGTTCTCGCGCCGTTCCCATGGCGATTCCATTGACCGTGATGAGAAGGTTTTGCCGGCAGACTCGCTGTCCAGGACGCGCAAGCAAACGTTTCATCAAGGGCACGCCGCGCGGGACGTAGCCGTTGCTGCTGAGAAAGCCGGCCACCGGTTCCGGTGGCACGACCACGGCAAGGTCTGTGATCTCGATGCCATCTGGCGGCTGCACGGCGTAGAGGCCGATCGGCGCGCTGGCGGAGGCGTTCCAGATGAGTGTTTTGGGCATCTCCACTAGCGCTGGCAGTGCGACGCCCATGGTCGTGAAGGTGGTCGCCATCACCCATGCCAAACGCGTCATGGCTCGGCCCTCCGGCGCAATAGCCACGCATTGTGACGAGCTCGCGTATAGGCGCGCGGTTCGTCACCGGCGGTCAGACGGTTGTGGACATGTCGCCAATGATCAGGGGCTATTGCACACGGATCGACGCCAAGCGCCTCTATCTGATCGATGGCCTGGAGCACGCGCTCGACTTGCGGCCAACCGTTGATCCGCAGCAGGATGTCGCCGCCAGGACGGACAAAGGGAAGCGTCTGATATGGTTCGCCAGGCGCGACCGCGTTGGCGATGTCGATGCGCGAGGCGACTGTTCCAAACGCGTTGGATGCCCAGCGGACAAAGGCAAAGATGCTGCCTGGCGCGAAGCTGAGAACGCGGCGGCGGCGGTCGAGGATCGTTTCGTCGACGTAATCGCCAAAGCGTATCCAATGCTCGATCTGGTTCTCGATCCAGATGAGCTCGACATGGGTCAGCGCCGCGGAAGGCAGCGGGACACGCGGACCTCCGCGCTGCGCTTTGAACAGAACCGTTGCGCTCATGATGCATCTCCAGGGCTATCGGGAAACTCGCGCAGGAGAAGCTCGCGAAGCATGTCTGCGACGGTGACACAGCGCCGGAAGGCGATGACCTTGATGCGGCCGCGAAGATCCGGCGTGATGTCGATGGTGAGGCGGGCGGTGTAGACATCGGGCTTCATTGCCGAGCCCGACGGGAGTTCCGGCGCCTTGACCCAGCTTTCGGCATTGCCAGGACGAGAAACAAAACTGCGCTTCGAATTGCCGCCGGTCATCGGGTGATGCTCCCGATTTCGGCGGCCAGAGCCGCGATCTCGTGAGCGGCCGCGCTGTTCTCGTCGATATCGCCAACGAGACGTCCTGTGCGGGCCGTGTCGGCGAACGCGATGCGCTGACCGATCGTGGCGGCCAGCACCGGCGGGTCGTGATTGGCAAGGTCCTCTGCGGTTTCGCGAGCGATGTTGGTTCGCGCGTCACACCGATTGAGAACGAAGCGCGCGACGAGCTGCGGACGAAAAATCCGCGCTTCGTTGATCAGTTTCAGCATTTCGCCCGAGGCCCATCCGTCAAAGGGTGAAGGTTGGACCGGGATGAGAACAAGATCGGCGGCGAGCAGCGCCGAGCGCATCAAGGCGGCCATGCGCGGCGGGCCATCGATGACGATGTGATCGGCAGCGCGGGCAAGTTCTGGCGCTTCGCGATGTAGCGTGTCGCGCGCCAGGCCGACGACACCGAACAGGCGTGGCAGACCTTCGCGCGCCCTTTGCTCGGACCAGTCGAGGGCCGAACCCTGAGGGTCTGCATCGATCAGCGTGACGCGTTGTCCCTGCCGAGCCCATCGTCCGGCGAGGTGAAGCGCCAACGTCGTCTTGCCGACGCCGCCCTTCTGGTTCAGGAGCGCGACGATCATGACGCGCCTCCGGGCTTCGCAAGAAACGCTATGTCATCGATTGCATGGGGATCAGCAGAAGCGGCTTTGCGGAAAGCCGCTCGCTCTGGCTGACCGTTGCGGTGGTTGCGACCGTGCTGTCTGGGTTTGGTTTTTCCCAAGCCCTCTACAGAAGAGTTAGATTCTTGGTTAGACTCTAAGTTAAGGGCTCGAATTCCTCTTTTTTGTTCGACACTTAGGGTCGATTGCGGTTCCCGATAGCACGACGGTAGGGTTCCTGATGGCACGATAGTGCCGGTTCCCGATAGCACGAGCGCTTCCACAGGTTTTCCACAGGGCGCCGGCTCGAACGCGAGCAGCGTGCGGCCCGTGATTTCGACTTCGATGAATAGGGTGTATCCGGGCAGCGGTTGGCGCCGGATGATGTCGCGCAATTCAAAGGCGAAGCGCTTGAACGGAGACAGGCTTCCGGATTTCAGGTGCAGGTGGTGAAAATCGAACCGCCAGCCGAAACGCTGTCTGCCGCCATGTTTGCGGACCAGGCGATAGAGCCAGCGTTCCAGACCTCCCGTCAGCTTGAAATAGGCACGGTCGATCGTGAGGACGAGCGCGTCGTCCAGGACCGCACTATAAAACCAGTCGGGTACGATGAGTTCGATGCCGCCTGGTCGGCCATGACCGTCGGAACGTTCGGTCCATTCGTTGATCCACGAAAAACGATGCATCCGGCGTTCAGCGGGTTGGCGCAGCGAGGTGGCGACCGTTGTTGATTGAAGGCGGTCGAGCGCCGCCTTGAGTCGTTGGTAGTCGCGAAGCGATGTTCCTCGGCCGATGAAAGTCAGGATTTCGTAGGGCGTTGCCGCCATCAGGCGTGACGTGCGCAAGCCCGCGTCGCGCGCCTCAACGATCTGGGAAGCCGCCCAGATCAGAATGTCCGCGTCCCAGATGGTGGCCATGCCGTGGTCGGGCACCGCTTCGACGCGGATGGCGACGTTACCCGAACGAAAGTCGATGGGTGCCGTGCGGTGCGATTTGGCGAGGCTGAAGAAGGGATAAGCCATGAGATCCTGCGCGTCTCTGGGTGCGAGTTCGCCGGGGAGCGCGCGGAACAGTGCGAGCTGCTGGCGTTCCGATTTGGGGCGATGTCGCATCGACATGATCGAAGCCAACCGGAACGATCAGCGTCGCGATTGGCCGGCATAGGCCGGCGCGATCGATGCATGGCGCTTGGCGGGAAGCACCTGGCCGACACCAGGATCGGAGGTCGATACCTTGGCGCCGAGCTCGACCCAGGTTTGAAGGTCCTCGACCCGGTAGACGACGCGGCCACCGAGCTTGGAGTAGCGAGGCCCGGTGCCGTAGGTGCGATGCTTTTCAAGCGTGCGGCCTGACAGGCTGAGGAACCGAGCGGCTTCGGGCGTGCGCAGGTAGCGCGGCGGGAGCTGCGGGATTGCGGCGGACATGGGGGCCTCCGTGATGTCGTGGGTGGCCACCGGGTGTTGGCGGCCGTCAGCGATCACGTTGGCGAAGCGGTGCGGCGTAGAGGGATGGTGAAGATGAGGTGTGGAGAATTCGCCACCCCGACACCGGAGTTATCAGAGCCCGCGCAGGTCCGATCAATCTCGTCGGTTTGGTCCGAGCAGATTACGGTAGTCGCCGCGCATCATGGTAAAGCCGGTGCGCGCAAGACGGATGACCGTGTCGCGCAGGGACGCTGTCTTCCAGGGTTCTGAAGCAACACGGCGTGGATCAAACAGAACTTCGGCAATCGCCCGATAGCTCGCACCGGCCATGCGGGCGTCAAGGGCACGCAAGGCTGCTATCAAGCGGTCGACACGGCGGACTCGACTTGGCGATGTTCGAAGCCGTCCATGCGCAGCGAAGCGCCAGAAGCGCAATGTGGCGTCCATTCGTTGCGAAGCGCTGGCGTCGAGCGGGATCACTGCGGCCACAGCCATTGCACCGCTCAGCGGATGCATCATCCAGACCTGATGGCACGTCGCGTGATCCCTGATCATCAGATGCGTGCCGTCGTCGGCGTCGCGCCGTGTGATGTCGCCGGGCCAGTCCGAAGGCGAGATCGACGGTGTCTCGGTTGCGGCAGGCGCCGCTGTCAGGATAACAACGGTTGCCAGCGCATCGGGGTGCCAGAAGACTGACGATTCATCTGCGCGCTTACCCGGGTCCGCCAGGAAATCGCAACCCCCAATGTTCGGCGGCACTGGCGGTCAGAGGGTCTGCCTGGCCTGCGGCGGCTTCATAGGCAGCCCGGTAGTCCGCGTTACGGCGGAGAAATTCCCAGGCGAGGCCCGGAGGCTCCATGTCTGTCGCGTATTCGTAGGCGGTTCGCGACCGCCAGTTTTCCTTGGACATGAGCGCTTCTCCTTGCGAGGGATGATCGAATGCCTTGGGTTGTAAGGCTCTGATCTGGGGCGCCTGTTGCGAGCTTTGTAGGAGGCAAAACAGCATCCGGTCATGCCGAAACGGATCGTCGGCATTCAAGATCGGCGTAAATCCTGAAAAGCGCATTTGATCGAACCTGGGCACTATGGCCGCCGTTTGCCTCGCCTATCCTGACGACCGGAGCAGATCGCGATAGCCGTGCTCTGTGAGCCAGCGGGCGCGAGCCAGATGCGTTTCATGGGCCTGACGCGCACGATCAGGTTCAAGCGCCGGGTCTATCCCAAAGAGGATGCGCGCCACATCTTCCCAGGGAGCCCCTTCGGCTTGTGCATCGAGCAAGCGCAGATAGATTGCCAGATGCGCCCGATCATAGTCGGTCACCTGCGCCTCGGTCGGCGCTGAAGCCACGATAGGCGTATGTGTTTGCGATGGCGTCATTTGCTCACGAGGCCCCAGAATTATTTGCTCACGAGGCCCCAGAATTAACCAATAACACTTTGCCAGCCGGAAGGATTGATCTGGTCACGCTTCCCGCGGCCAGTTCCGCTCCAGGCTCAGGCCGAGTATTATAATACGTAGCACCAAAATGCGCGAATGGTGTCCATCCTATGGATGGATATTCGTCATCTATTCGGAGAAAACATCCGCCGTTTTCGTATGCAGGCCGGCCTCAGCCAAGAGGCCGTGGCAGAACTCATGGGGGTGGACCGAGCCCA
>Ga0163153_10007239_pt1 | contig 12028 bp, 10 predicted proteins | sample OliLakLV19MP6IB1_FD_148629 | JGI IMG/M metagenome (GOLD analysis project Ga0163153, IMG submission 148629) | Freshwater microbial mat bacterial communities from Lake Vanda, McMurdo Dry Valleys, Antarctica - Oligotrophic Lake LV.19.MP6.IB-1 | ecosystem: Environmental > Aquatic > Freshwater >... | reverse complement strand
GACCCCGGCCCACCCTGCCGATGACCGATTAGTCCAGGCGGCCATAACCAGCATCAGCTTCCCGACCACGTTGGACGCGGTAGAGCAAATGGTCGAGCAGAACGAGTACGTGGGCGAGGGGTTGACCGACCTGGACACCCTACTCGAGTTTTCGCCGCCCAGCGGCACGATGTGGTCGGCGCCGCGCTGGATGACGGAGGTGGACATTCTGTTCTTCTACCACACCAAGACGGCCAGGGTACGAGCAACCAGTTTACACCGGAGCGCCGAGCAGTCCTACGGGAGCCAGAACCGGATCACACGGGTGTTGGCGCACGCCGTCCAACTTGCCGACCTCTACGGCGGCAACTTGTTTGCTTGCGCGTGCGTCGCCGGTGCGGCTGAGTACCAGGCTGGCCAGCCTTCGCATTTTGACGGCCGTTTCTTTGCGCCGCTGGCCGACGTCTACATATTCCCGTCACCGCTGCCAGCCGAGCGACTGGCTGAGTACGTCAAGATCGGACAGGGCACCATCACGCCCCTGTACGGCCCGCAGTTTGATGGGGTACGTCGGCTGCTGGCCGAGCACAACACCCTGCCCGGCTTCCTGCACCAGACGCGCCTCAACCAGCAAAGCTTCCGTTCTGTTGGCGAAACGAACTGGCGCCAGGTCGCCTGCGCGCCCGAGGCACGATTCATTCACGAGGTGCAGTTGCGGGCTTATTTGCTGGACTACATGCTGGACGAGATTAAGGATCCTGGCACGCCGCTGCTGGCGGAGTGCCACTGCCTACGGAACGCCGTGAAGACCGGCGGCATTTCCGACTATTTCGTCCGCGTGGGCGGCCGGTGGATTCCAGTTGAGGCCAAACTCAACCTCTTGGCCGAGCCCAACCTTCTGGCACAGGTTGCGCGCTATGTTAATGTGGATGAGATTGTACCCACGCTGGGCGCCGGCCGCGACACGCGGCGTTCGGTCAAGCCATCAGGCGTCTGCCTCGTCGTGGATCAATCAGGGATTTATCTGGTACGGGATGGGGCGTATTCCGACTGCAATCCTGGGAAGCCAATTTGGCGTCGAGAGGGGTTGCGCGGTGTCACGGGGGCCCAGTTGCGGAACTGGCTGCTCACGGCGGCGGTTTAGCGCGGCGCCCTTCCTTTCGTTGCTCATGGCGGTGGCGTCGCCACTTCCGTCCCGGACTAAGGACAGACTCCTGCGTCATATACACGCAGATTTGAGCGAGAGCCAGCACAAGGCTATCGCATTGTGGAAGCAGTTCGAGCAATAGCGCGCCTTACACTTGCGGAGGAGATCTAAATCGTGCCATACACTGTTTGGGTTGCCTTCAATCAATTTCGAGAGACGCTCGTAGATCTTGACCCAAATGTATCCGGCACTGCCCGCAATAGCCGCGACTACTTGGTGCAGCAAATTGTGGAGCTCGGTCGCACTGACCGGGAGTTCCCAAAACTCACCGGCAATTACATTCCCTACGGATCGTTCGCCCGCAAGACAAAGATCCAGCCACTCAACGACATCGATCTTCTCATTCTGCTTAATGGAATGGGGACTAGCGCGGTTCTGTCACCGAATGGGGGATACAATTACTGGCTCAAAATCAGAGCGGACAGTGCCCCCTTGGCCATCTTTCCCGATGAGTCTGGGTATGTCAACTCGACCAAAATTCTCAACAAGCTCAAGTCAGCGCTTGCCTCCGTCCCGAACTATCGAAAAGCAGATATTAAGAAGAGTATGCAGGCTGTAACACTTGACCTTGCGTCATATAGCTGGGCATTTGACATTGTTCCAGCGGTACCAATTGCCACATCCGGCCAGAGTGAGACCTTGTACTATCTTATTCCAAATGGACGCGGTGACTGGATCCGAACAGATCCCCGGAAAGATGGGGAGGCTGTGTCTCGCGTTAATAGGCAACATGATGGCGAACTCTTGCCAATCATCAGACTACTCAAGTATTGGAACAACCGCGTGCACAAACCACGCTTAGAATCTTATTACTTTGAAGCTATCGTCTTGAAAGTATTTGACTATGCTTCTAAGATCACGGACCTGGGGCCGGGCATTAAGTATTTCTTCGACTTTGCCCCAAGCTATCTCTTGATGCCCTGTGCCGATCCCAAAGGATTGGGGCCTAACCTTGATGCAGACCTATCGAACGAGACGAAGTTGAAAGTGCAAGCGGCTATGCAGGAAGCTGCAGGCTATGCTCAGGCAGCACTGCTAGCCAAAAGCAAGGATGACGACAAAACAGCCATAGCGCTTTGGCAGGCTGTCTTTGGGCAGGGATTTCCAAAGTATGGTAGCTAAGAAGAAGCGTCGTCGAGGATAAGCGCTATTTTGTGCGTGCCTGCCAGGCGTGATTTAGATCTTGTTCCCGACGCGTCCAAATCCAGCGCTCAGTTACGCAAGTGGTGTCGCGTATTTTGCGGGACCGGGTTGGGTCCCGCCCACGAGTAAACCGGGCACTGGGAGACATCGGGTAAGGGTTGGGCGATCAATTCCTCCAAAGTGAATGGGGCATGGCCTGCGGCGCGGCGGGCGGTGAATGCCTCGGCCTGGTGGGTCTGGCGCGCAGCGAGCAGGCTGGCCACTTGGCCGGTGTGGACCTGGTTGGGGGTGAGCATGCCCAAGGTGGTTAGCGGATGCTGGTCGTTGTACCAGACGTAGAAGCCGGTGAAGTAGGTCACCGCTGCCGGGACGTCGGCGAAGTAACCGGGATAGACCGGCTGGGATTTGATCGTGCCAAAATGCGCTTCGATCCTGGGGTTGTCATTGGGCGTGCGCGGCCGGCTGAAAAGCTGGCCGATGCCGAGTTTCTTGAAGAAATGGCGCGTGGAGTGCGAGCGCATGGGCGCGCCGCGATCACTCAGCGATTGCGGCCATTCGGTGTGCGACAGGTCCAGGCGGCCCTCGTTGACCAAGCCGTGATCCCACAGACGCTGGGCCAACTCGCTGGACAGCCGCTCGTCAATGAGCCAAGCGACGGCCTTGCGGCTGAAGTGATCCAGCAGGGTGTACAGGTACCAGAAGACACCCGCCTCACCGGAGCGCAGAACGGTCACATCCCAGTCCCAGAGTTTATTCGGGCCAATCACCCACTCCGTGTCGGGTGCTGGGCCATGGCGCTGGCTGGTCTGCCGCCCGCGCGGGCCATTGCAGTTGAGGGCCACTTGGTAGCGCCAGACCGTCACCGGTGACACCGAAACCGCTTGTTCGGGGGCATTTTCCAGGCTCAGCGCCAGCTCGCGGCAACTCTGGTCGGCGTGCGCCGGCGACTTAATGACGCTCACCACCGCCGCAGCTTCCGCGCGGGTCAGGGCGTTGACCGGCCGCGGGCGTGGGGCAGCGGGTGCTTTGGGGCGAGCCGGCTCACGCCAGCGTTGTAGCGTGCGCGGGCTGACTTGCAGCACCGCACTGGCGCGCTGTTCGGGCAAGCCCTGGGCTTTGGCCTCGGCCACCAAGTCCAACACACCTGCCCAGAATCAGGTGCTGGGTTATCGGGCGCGTCTCCGCCGCGACCGGCCGGCCGGCAGCGCGAGCCGGGACTCCTCGCGATCTTTTTTTTCGAGCACGGTGAAGGCCACGCTCAGCTCGGCCAAGGCGCGCGTCTTCTCGGTCAGTTCTTGTTCTAACCGTAGTAACCGTTCGGGCGTGACATCGGTTGGCAAGCGCCCATGACGGCCATGCACTTTCAAGGCGGCGAGTGCCGCGCTCTCGATGGTCTGCTCAATCTGCCGCAGATCATCCAGGTGCAACCCGTATTGGCGTAAGATCTCGCCCACCGGCGCCTCAGGGGCGCGGGTGGCTTGGTAGAGCTCTAGCTTGCGACCGGCCCCCGGTTCCGCACGGGGGTGCGCCGTCAAGCGCTGCGCCGGTTTCACTTTCGGTGTTGTCATGCTGGTGTCCTTGGCGATCCTGAGCCAGGGCCGCGGTGCCCGATTATCGGGCTGTGGATTTGTGGACAATTGGAAGAGCGCCAATTGCCCACAAGCTCCACAGCCGCGACGACGACGGGTATAGATATGGGTTACTTTTCCAGCTCAGAATAGCACGTCAGAATGCGACACCCTTCAGTGTAACTGAACGTCCAGGTTGGGATAGCCGGCGCCCCTGCTCGGGCAATTTGGTAGTCATGTAGGAGGCTGATGGCCTGAACCTCCGTTAGGTCAGGTCGCTCCGAGAGCGCCAGTGCCCGATCTTCAACCCGCTCGGCTTCACGAGAAAACCGTTGGTAATCAAACGACAGCCGAAAATAGCCGCCAGCGAAGAGAAACACGATAATGGATGTTGCCATCTTGGCAATCGCTGTTAATACAGGTTGGCCAAGCCCTGCCTGCATGGAAGCAATGAGTATGGCCACAGCAATACCGGCGATTATCAAGCATAGGGCCGCGGCATACAGCCCCATTTCGCCAGCTAGGTGCTTTGACCACCAACTGCTCTCAACAAGGTTGGCCAGGATACGCTGGGGAGATTGAGCAGCTTTAGAAGCGAAAAAATCCCGTTCGGATGGGAGATACACTTTGTCACGAATATCCCGTGGTACTGTCGCCAAGACGTCAGACAGGTCCTTGGTCGATACTGGCCAGCCGAGGCCATTGTGCATTTCAAATTTGCGCCTAACCGTATCCGCCGCGCGCTTCAGTCGGTCGGCACGCCATTGGACAAAGCCAACAAGAATAGATAGTCCACCGGCTATCAATACAAGCGGCCAAGCCGCCTGGCCCCAGACTGCGCCCACCATGCCTAGGATAATTACGGCAAACTGCCCCATGACGGCAAAAAACCACCATCGCTTGCCGAGGTTGGCTAAGGATGTCGCCAGTTGATCGAGATTAGGGTCTATTTCCATAAGTCACCTTACAGAGACCGAGACAAAAGCAAGGTAACGCGGATTGCGCTCTAGATGCGCCCTCAGGATCAATTGTGCCATGAATACACGAAAGAGATGCGGCCAGAATGGTTATGGGCTGGTCTCACCGCCAATGTCGCCACCAGTTACCCCGGCGCACACAATTAGCAGGCCGTTGTGCCAAGCCTTGGAAGACATGACGCTCGTAACTTTTTTGATCGATACATCCTCTGTGGATGGTGTGGTAATCCTATAGAGGCACTAGTGACCTTTCTTGTCAAGTTACACCACGTTCTGAGACATTATCTGGACCCAAGTGAAACGGCAACCGCTCGAAGCCAAGGTGGTAATCATTTTATGGGTGCACGGCATGCTCTGGATCACGGTCTCCACATAATCTGATCAGGGTGCGAGCGTCCAAAAACTCGGGACCAGCCTGGTCCCATTTGGTCCGAACCGATACCCTTCCCTAGCAGCAACTCTCCAAAGTCGGCTTGACTCGGTGCGGCCGGTAAGCTAGGCTTAGTTGGGAAACCAGCAGTCTTGGTGGCCTCGGTAGAGCGTGGTTGCGACCACGGATACCTGCCAGGGCTACTCCCCGGCCGTCGAGGTCCACTAGCGGTCGTGCTCCATTGGCGATATGAATGGTGGACAAACATCATGTTCCATAGCATTCAGCCGGTCACGAAAGGTCGGAAGACGTAGGACGGGCAACATCACACAAGGGGAGGACGAAATGGCTGGGTTCCGAAGCGGAGTTCAGATCATTGTTCAAACAGATCAGGGCCGCGGCAATTTATTCTGCCAGGGATTTGCCGGGTTTCCCGTAGTGAATCCGTGCCTGATTGTGTTGCTAACGAATGGCTCAACCGATTCCCTTCGAAATGCCGAGACTTTGCGATGGGCGCTTGAGGCGGAATTACTGAGCGTCGGCGGCGCAACTCCGGTAGCTGTCCCATGCTCGGGACTGTGCGGGTCCCTGTTTGACTGCCATGCACATGATGTCGCGACCGCTCACAAACTCTTGATTGTAGTCGGCGACTCTTCAACCCCATTTCCTGCTGGAGGAGGCATCGATGTATGGATGTCTCGGGACGATTCGTACTCCGTGATCTCGCTCTTGCCGGCAGGATCTGATCCGACCACCCTTTTACCGCCCTCTCTGAAACTCCAGAACGTCTCGTTCTGGTCCCAAACGCCTGTTGAGTTCGTTCCCCAACTGCTTGGCAGCGTCGAACTAACGTCGAGGGAATCCAGGATATTTATCAGTTACCGCCGGCAGGACACGCAGAGGCTGTGCGACCAGTTGTTTGACAGCCTGTCTCACAAGAACTTCGACGTGTATCAGGATCGTTTTCGATCGGTGCCCGGGGTCAATTTCAAGTTGCGTTTAGAGCAGGAACTGCGCGACAAGGCCACAGTCCTGTTGCTGGAGTCGTCGGGATTGCCTCAATCAGTGTGGGTGCCATTTGAGATCGCCACAGCTAAGCAACTGCGCCTAGGTATTCTGGCACTTGGATTGCCCGGGGCTCCTGATATGTTAGGTATTCCAACGCCAGCCTATAACCAAGGGATTCGGTTTTCCTTGCAGGCCTCGGACTTTGTTGGCGACGATCCAAGTCTGGAGTTAGAGGCCAGCAGCTTAGGCCGAGTGCTTGCTTGGATCGACAAGGAGCATGGCAGAGCGCTCATTAGACGTCGCCAGATAATGAGCGACAATCTGCGAGGGGCGCTTTTGGCCGCGGGGGCTCTCGCGCCCCAAGTGGGGACAGGTGGCCTAATGCGGGTTCAAGCTGCGCCTCCAACCATTGGCAAAGAGTATGCTGTGTTGCTTACCACGCGGACTTCGGAATTGAACGATTTTCACACCGTTGATACCAACTTGACTGCGCCCGCAAAGGGGGTAATCATTGGTCCAGGGCTTGTCGATATGGCGCGAAACCAACAGATAAGCTGGCTCGCATCTACCAGTAGGATCGAGCGATTTGATGAGGGGCTTCTGCAGGACGCGGCCGAACAAATGGCCCAAGGCGCCCTATGAGCCCTTCCGTTCTTCACGCAACCCAGCCCCAATTCAGTCAAACCCTGCTAATCATTGCTGATTTCCCGGAGAAAGAAAATGCTGAAGAGGTGGACCAGGCGTTGAACTCCCGGGTGAATGAGGCGCTCCTGAGTCTGGCACGCGCTGCGTTTGCTCGTGGATGGCAAATTACCCTCTCCGGCCAGCCGGCGTTAGGCCTCCTATTGAGCATGGTTGGCGGTGAGTACCTCAGTGCTCGCTCAGCCGAGGGTGGCACAGACAGCCAGCAGCGCGAACTTCGCAGCCCGCTTGTATATTATCGAACCCTTGACATGGAAGAACACTATGCCCGCTCCTTTGACCTATTAGAGAAGTCAGGCTATGTAACGCTCATTCACGCTGAAGAATTGAGTCTTAATCGTCTCATCCGGGATCGTCGCCCGGCGGGACTGGTTATGATTGGCGATAAAAGCAAGTTCTGGCAGGTCTTAGAAACCTTCCAATCCATCCGTCGTGGAGCGCCGATCTACGTGATTGGGAGCACAATCGATGACGCTCACTTCCTGACACTGGATGAAAATCGGAACATCCGCGTCTTTGACCAGGAAGTGCTTGACATGTTGGAAAGACATGGATACTCTCAGACCAACGACACGTTCAGCCTAAAGGCAGAGCGATCAAGCCTTCCGCCGTATGCCGTGATCATGCAGCGCCTGATCCAGGACCTATCTGAAAACCGCCCGCAGGAGTAAGCTATGGCTCAACCTAACTCGGTACCGGCGCCGACCGCAGGATCGCAACTAGGCGATCAACTATGGAACCAACATATCACGCCCACGTCCTATTCCGACGCAAAACAGTACAACGACCACATCCTCGAGCTCTACAAAATCTATGTTGGTTCCTCGCAACAGATCAGCGATCGGCGGGGCCAGGCGAACACGTTCTTCTTGTCGGTTAATACGTTTCTGCTGACAGCGTTAAGTTTTATCTATGCGCAAGGCGCGCGCCTCGAGCCACGCTGGCTGATCATTGTGCCCTTGGGAGCCGTGCTGGTTCTCTGTTACTATTGGTTTCACCTGATAAGATCCTATCGGCAGCTGAATACGGCCAAGTTTCTGGTTATCGACGCGCTTGAGAGTCGCCTGCCAGCTCGCCCGTTTGTAGCGGCTGAATGGAACGCACTGGGTCAAGGCAAGAACCCACGCATATTCACACCCCTGACTTCCACCGAGCGCATGATCCCAATTTTATTTGCCGTATTGTATCTGGCCGGCGGTCTGGCGATTACCTTCTTCTAGCGCACGTTTGGTGTGACCGCCCGCCGTTGGGGTGAGGCGAGGAAATATTTTCATGAGTCAATGGCATCGAAGTGACCTGCGAGAACAAATGGCGGCATTGCAGCACGCCATCTGGACCCATTGGATGGAATATCTGTTTAGCGTTTCTGTGCAGAATACGGACGGCACTGTCACCATTCCAGAGGCTTTAGTAAACCGGTGGAAGCGGCAGGCCTCCACACCCTACGAATCGCTTCCGCTCGGTGAAACCGAAAGCGACAAGGAGCAAGCGGAAAAGGTTATCGCTTTGCTTGACCAATTGACGACCATAGAGACAGGCACGCGCAGCGAGCCTGCCCGCGATGCGAGTGACCTGCCAGACTAAACTCGGCTACCTTCAACAGCGGCCCCGCTACCCAACAAACGCGTAAAGAACATATGGCAACTATAGAACGATGGCTCGTCGAACGACTGACGCCTCTACTATGGGTATCTGGTCCTGCCGGCTGCGGAAAAACCATTGCCGTTGAGTCCGAAGTGCGACGCGCGTCAGCCCAGGCTGGCTTGCTCCGGCTCTCCGCATTTCAACCGGATGATGCGCTCACTGAGGCAGGAACTCGGGCAAATCGGCAGCGGCTAACAGCCAAGCTATTGCTCCAATTTGCGGCGGACCGAGGCCTTGTGGTTATCGATGCCCTCGACGCCCTTCAACAGACCGTCGGACACAGAACGGGCGACATAATCGATTGCAGATTCCGTCAGTTGCTGCTCGCAGCCTGCCAACAAGCCTTACCGGGCGTCAATATCATCGTGACGTCAAGGCTTGATCCCCCGGCTTGGCTGCCTGAGGACTCCTTCACCATCACGAATCTGATAGAGGCAACAGACGTCGGGCCTCTATTGTTGCCCCCATCCGGCTCTCTCGAACTGCGCGTGCTGGAGTTTGCAGCGCTCAGCCGACGCGCATTCGATTCAGCAGCAATACAGCGCATAAGCGGCATTGACGAACCTTCCATTGGGCCCGTGCTGAACGACCTAGCAAGTTTAAGCCTGGTGACGCGTGTGAACCACGTGAGCTACCAGGCGCCCGATTGGGTTCGAGCTTTGGTCCTTTCTGATGCAACACGTGCCGGGTCCATTCGCGCGGTCGCAATTGAAAACTTGCAGCAGAACAAATCTGATCCGGAGCGGCTGTTCCACTTGCTCATTGACAAAGCCGATTTCGACGAAGCGCTCAACGTGTATTGGTATTCCTTGGGCAACTTCAAGCGTCTGCATCGAGAGGGGCGTGATCATTTTGGGGCACAGCTGTGTCGCTTGTTGAATGAAGGATTGGGACCGGACGAGGTCTCACCCATACTCCGAGACTTGGATGGCTGCTGGGCGGTAATGAATGACTGGTCCCAATTCGCCGTTTGTTGCGGTGATGCCCGAGCGAGCACACTAGCAGCTACCTCGGCCTATGAGTTATTGCCAAATGATCGGCCACGGTGGGACGCGGCGGTTCTTGCCGCTCATGCGGCGCAGGCATATGTAATGTCTGGAAACCTGCGCACGGCAATGCATTGGTGCGAAACCGGCTGGAACAACGCCCGCGATGGATTGCGGCAAAAGGAAGGGTTCGCCGTGCGCGAAGTCATGGATGCGTATGACTGGTCAGCTAGCGCAATGGCAAGAATTTATCTGCGTCATAGCAATTCAGCGGAACTCCAGCGGCTAATTGACGATCTAGTCTCCATTCACGACTATGCCAGGCGATCAATCGCCGAATTCAATGCTGCTTCGATTATTCCCATCGGGGGCCCGTCTGGAGAAGTGAAACTGGAGCAGTTGGTCGGTGGTCGCCTCGCTGCGATTCTGGCTCTAGTGGAAGGCAGATTCGCCGACCTCCGATCGTTCGCCTTGGTCGATGCAGAGACCTTAGCCGGGAGAGAACTGCTCACTCTGCTGTTGCGGGCTGAGATTTCGGCCGGGTCCGCGGAAGAAGCTGACACGCTGTCTGTCTCGTTGCGCGATTCCGCCGAACAGCGAGACGACTGCGCCGCGGAATGTGAACTGGCCGTCCTTATGGAGGCGAAGCTAGAGAATTCGTCCGAGCGGCTGGCTTTGGCGGCGTCCTACCTTCCACGGGCAGAGGCCTGTGGCCTTGGCCTGCATTGGACGGACCTTCAGCTAGTGCGGTCCTACGCGCTAATGGAGTTGGGACGTCGAGAAGAGGCAGGAAATGCGGCGGAAGCAGCCCTATACGGGACATCCACAATCGATGGTGCGAATCTCGGAAGTGACTGGACCACTGCGCGTAAGGCTGTCACAGTGCTACAAGATCTAGGACGAACGGTGCCAGACCACGTCCTGGAGAGGCTGCAACAAGACGCACCGCCGCCCCGTCAGTCGCCTCGAAAGCCCGAGACGCGCCGACCATCTGCTTCAAGTGCGCGTGGCAAAGCTGCCAGACTAGACATCCATGCGGCCGCAACTAGGGCCTTGGAGGCGTATGACAACGAAGGAATGCCGTTCGCGCTTTACTTCCGCAAGTACGGTGTAGATGTGCTGCACGGACCGTCCGAATTTGGCCCGAAGTTGACCGAAAACGCGCTGCGAGACGCACTTCCCTCAGAGGTTGAAGTAATTGCGCTGCAGGAACACAATACGATTGCGTACGATTTCAGCAGCTCGCGGATGCGCCGTGAAGCGCCAGCGTTGTTGCTCAACATTGACCAGTGGGCAGAGATCGTTAAGGGGCTGATCCCCCATGCTGACTTGATCGTTTCGGAGCCGCTAATGTTGGGCGAAGGTGTGCGCACTGAATTGCAAATGATCTATGAAGCCGGGCGCTGGGACCGAACGGTGCTGGTATTGCCGCCTCTGCATAGCCCATTTGAGTTGATCGACAGCGACCCTTTGATTCAGATGTTTCCCCGTTGCATTTGGGCTGACTCCCTGCACAGGGAATACTTCTCAGACTCCCCGATGGTCGCCGACTTGTTGGACCGAATTCGACAGCTTGCCCGCGTGCCAATCGAAACGAGGCGCACGCTCAGGGAATCTACAGCGCGCGACCAGGCTTTTCCGATTGACCTCCTGCCAATCGCCGAGCACCTGGAAAGCCAAGCAACCACTGCATCGATTCTTGACCAATTTAACAACAGCGATGAGTCCACGAGGTATTACGCCTTCTGGCAGATGTTTCGTGCGTCTACAATTAGAGGCATTCGATACAATCAGGGCGATAAGTCGGACTATAACCGCTCTAAGTTGGCACAATCATATCTAGAGATGAGCAAAATCATGCTTGACCACTCGACCGAGGATGATAGGTTCATCCTGCAAGGCGACCCGGCGGACGCGAAACTCCTTGTGCAGTCTGCCTATGGCCTTATCGGCGACGCTTCGGATGACCCCGTGGCGCGCATACTTCGTGGCCAGGCTGAGGACCAATGGGAGAATCTACTGAAACTAGAAGAGGTGGTAAGGCAAAATCAGCATCGGTTCGAGATAAGGCCGCGGTACGGGCCGCTCGTATTAGGAAATGGTGAGGAACCGAGCGCATGAGACGGTGTAGGGGTTAAGTATTCGAATCTGGGATACGGCCACAGGAAAATGCCTGCCTAGACTGCGCCGACTTAACCCATATGAGGGCATGGACATCACAGGTGTTTCAGGCCTGACCGAAGCCCAGATCTCGTCTTTGAAACTACTGGGAGCCCTTGTAACGGACAGTTCATCGTCATAACCTTTGTGATAACCTGAGGGTCGGATTCGGCGGCGACGGACCATCAAATGAACATCAAGACGCACGACCGCTCAGTTACGCAAGGGGTGTCGCGTGTTTTGCGGAACCGGTGCGGGTCCCGCCCACGAGTAAACCGGGCACT
>Ga0163153_10007235_pt1 | contig 12034 bp, 2 predicted proteins | sample OliLakLV19MP6IB1_FD_148629 | JGI IMG/M metagenome (GOLD analysis project Ga0163153, IMG submission 148629) | Freshwater microbial mat bacterial communities from Lake Vanda, McMurdo Dry Valleys, Antarctica - Oligotrophic Lake LV.19.MP6.IB-1 | ecosystem: Environmental > Aquatic > Freshwater > Lake... | reverse complement strand
GTGCAACGAAGAAGATGATACAGGCGAAGTAGGGCGCGGGGCTTGTCGCCGCTCAAACTTGTCCCACGGTTACTAAACCTTCGAGGTTTAGTAACCGTGGGCAAGCAATTGAACGGCAAGGAGGATCTTGCGCGGGTATCGGTTGATGGAATTTGGGTTAGTACCCGATGCCTATTATTCGTAGTACTACCTCTTTGTTTCGCCTGGATACTGGTATTTCCGTTTTGTCTTTGAGCAATAAGGACAGGCCGCCCAGGTCTTTTTGAATTTTCCGGATGGCATCTATCCGAACCAAAAAGGATTGATGTGGGCGTAAAAATTCGGCTTCGGGCAACATAGATTCCATTTCTTTCAGAGAATGGCTGACAAATATTTTTTCGCCAGAGGCAAGTACCAATTGGGTATATTTTTCATCTGCATAAGCATAGCTAATTTCATCGGCTTGTACCATACTATATCCGTGCAAAGTGGAAAGCAGCAGCTTACCTTGTGGGGTATGGCTCAGGGATTGTTGGGGCAATTCAAACTTTTTACCGAAGGATGCTTCCACTAGCAACTCCTCGGTTACCTGAATCAAATCTTGCGGGTCAATGGGTTTCAGCAGATAATGAAAAGCCCGGTATTGATACGCTTTCAGCGCAAAGTCATCGTGGCCGATACGGTTTTAAAGTCCGGAGTGGGGAATGCATCCAAAATATCAAATCCTGTTCCCGGGTGCAAGTCCACATCCAAAAACACGAGCGAGGGCCGTTGCTGCCGTATAGACTCCAGCCCGGTGGCGATAGAATCTGCTTCCCCACATATTCCCATATTGGGGCAGAAGCGCCCGATCAAGGAGCGAAGCACGGCACGAGCATCGGGTTCGTCGTCAATGATGAGCGTTTTCAAGTTTTGTTGCATCATTTGAAATAGGGTGTGTTTGTTGGATCGGAAGCCGAATCAACACGGTCGTGCCCCGGCCACTTTCCGGCGTGCTGTACGTCAACGAAATCTCTTTTTGTTTGCTCTGCTCATTGAGCAGTTCTATGCGCCGACGGGTGATGTTGCGGCCGAGGGAGATGCCCGTCCCGTTTGATTTTTCAGGGCGCAAACCAGGGCCATTGTCACTTACTTCGACGCATATCATCCCTTTATCGGGATAGAATTTAATCTGGAGCAGTCCATCCTTTTTCAAATCCTTCATTCCGTGCAACACCGCATTTTCCACAAAAGGCTGCGCGATGAGCGGCGGAAGGAGCGTATGCTCCCGATCCAGGGCGGGATCCACTTCGATATGGTATTGGAAGGCCGCTTTAAAGCGAAGTTGTTCCAGGCTCAGGTAATTGTTGAGCATATTTACCTCGTCTTCTAACAGGATACTTCCCTCCACAGAGGCATTGAGCGTTCCACGCACCAGTTTGGCGAAGCTGGCAAGGTATTGCACCGCCGAGTCCACATCATTTTTGAGGATAAAATGCTGAATGGAGTTGAGGCAGTTGAAGATAAAATGTGGGTTCATTTGAGCTTGCAGCGCCGAGCGTTCGAGGCGGAGCATTTCTTCTTTTAACCTGCTTTCCCGAAGCAATACGTTCGTTCTATATCGAAAAAGGCCAAATATACCCAGTCCAATACCCAGCGCAAACAAGCCAATGGCCCATCTTGTAGCCCACCAGGGAGGTCGGATCGTAAAAGCCAGACGGGAAGAAGGACTCCAAATCCCATTTTCATCCTGGGCCTGCGCCTCAAATTGATAATTGGCGGGCCTCAGGTTTGAAAAATAGACCTGAATTTGCTTCGTATAGGTCCAGGCGGTGTCATTCCCTGGCTTCAAAAGTCTGATCCGATAAGGGATTTCGCCATTGCTTCGGTAGTACAAGGACAAATACGTTATGACCAGATTGGCACTGTCGTGTGGTAGCGCACGGAGGCTTTCTGAGGAATACAAGGTATTGTTTACCAGTATTTTGGGGAAAATAGGGGCAGGAATAGAGACCGCTGGCAGATTTTGCTCCATTCGGAAAAGCCCCTTGAGTGTGGCTACCCAGACATCATTCCCAACAACCACCACATCATTTACGGTATTGGAGGGCAGACCGTGTTGCACCGTATAATTGTCCACCCGGTATTGATTCGGCCCAATTGGACTGATTTTGTCGAGTCCTCCATTGGTACAGGCCCAGATCACGCCCTCTTTGGTGACGTGCAGGGCATATACCCGCTCGGAAGACAAGCCTTTGTTTTTTCCGATGACGGTTACTTCAGTGGTTCCAGGCTTCCAGAGGACTACCCCAAATCCTTTGGGACAAAAGACCAGGCTGCTGTCGGGGAGCTCCGCTATGTCTAAAGAAATCTGCTTAAAGGCAGGGTGCTCAAATTCGGGCGCTTGTAGTCCCGTTCCCGTTTTCCATTCCAACAATCCTTTGGCGCAGGAGGCCCATACCCGGCCATTAGATGCCTTTAGGACGGCATAAAACCGAAGGTTTTGATCCCGTTTGGACAAAAAAGTCAATTCCAAGGGCTTGTGTAGTGAAAATTTAGTCAGGTTAAATCTGCTTGCACTGAACCAACTCTGGTCTTCCCTGGAAAAACAGAGTGAATAGCTGCTGAGTTTACCCGTGTAAGTTCGTTCCGAATTCCAAGTGTAAAACCGACTCCAACGACCATTTTCGTAGAAGCTATTGGGATCGCCACAGGCCACAAGCGTTTGGTTGCTGGGTTCGTATGTCAAACTCCGCAAAAAATTATTCCCGGAAGGAGGCAAATCCCTCCATTTTTTATTTTTCAGGTCTATTTCAACCAGCTGCGCATCCTCCGTTCCGGCAAATAATTTGTTTGCCCCATCGTAGGCGACCGAGGCGACATTTTTTCCCGTCAAAGCAGGGATTTGGACTGCGCCGCCAATGCTTAATGCCGGGCAATAGAAAATGCCTTGTTGCTGGGTGCCGATCCAGTAGCCCCCCTCTCGGTCGCGCATGATTTGAGACACGCTCAGGTTTGACAAATAATGCGCATCCGGTTTATGGGCTCTAAAATCATCTAGGGATTTATAGCTGGACAAGCCGCCATTGACATATCCAACCAATAAAGCGCCGTTGTTCTCTACCCATACAGCCTGGGGCCGTTGAAGGGTAGAATCCATCCAAACGAGCTTGCCTGCTTGTATAAAGTATACCTTCCCAGAAACGCATAGAAGCCATCCGTCTTTGCGGATGCTGCTTGCAAACCAACCACCTATTGCATTGTTATAATCCGGCGCCTTGAGGTCAAGGGTTTGTATGATCCCGTCCTGATTGAACGTAACTGTGATGGTATCTACGAGGACATCTAGGAGGCTCTGAAAGGCAAGTTGGTATTTTCCATTTTTTTCAAATAGGTGGAACCTGGAAGTTTCCGGATGTTTTACATGTTCAAATTCACCTTTCCCCCAAAGATGGAGCACCTTGCCGCCATTATTGTTTACAAGCCAAAGTTCTTCCCCGGCGCCTTCCAGCATTAATCCGTGATAAAAATCGGTTGGCCCTTTTTGCGCTTCGATCACCGAGTTGTAGGCGTAAGGATGAATGATCCCATCTTCGATATAAAACACCCGGGCCTGAAAATCCACATACCACATCCTGCCCCGGGAATCTTCGGCCATAGCGCCGGTCATCACGGAAGTCAGGTTGCTAAACAAGGTGTCCGGAAACTGCTCGAAACTGTAGCCGTTAAAGCGGCAAACGCCCAAATTGGTACTGACCCAGATATAGCCTTTGCGATCCTGTAGGATATTGTACACCCAGTTCTGGGGAAGCCCCTGATCTGTACTGTAGTTGCGGAAGCTGGGCGCAAATTCGAGGTTTTGTTGCGCGAGGAGCCTCGTACAATACAGTAAACAGGCTAATAAGAGCGGCTTCCTAAGCATTGGAGGGCTTGGTTTCGGGATAAAAGTAGTAAAGTCTAGGAACGGAACTGTTTCAAAAGTTGATTTGAGTGCAAATCATCAACCTCATCAACCTTTTTAGCCAGCCCTTTACCGAATGTCAGAAAATCCCCACCGAATTTTCCATAAACCTGACCGCTTGTCATGATTTTGACCGCGTTGTGTTTTGTTTTTCGACATTTGCCCTGGAATCCCGAACCGATCCGTTTTTTTTTAATCCTATTCCTGTATTTCTCTAATTAATTGTCTCATGAAAAGTTTGTACCCCACTCCTTCGGCGCATCGCGCTGCGGTTGGCCTTTATGGCCGTTTATTCCTATTTGTCTGTTTCCTGCTGAGCACCTCGCGCCTTGCTGCCCTGGATTATTACTGGGTGAACGGTGATGGAATGTGGAGCGATCACAACACCCACTGGGCCAAAACCTCCGGCGGCAATGTCTTCCATGATCAGGTGCCACAGTCTATGGACATTGTGTACTTCGATGCCAATTCCTTCCCGGTTCCGGGGGGGACGGTGACCATTGACCAGACGATTATCTATTGTAGGGATATGGACTGGACAGGGGCGACGGGCACGCCGACTTTGACGGGGCCTAACGATAAAATGCTCTTCATTTACGGCTCTTTGAAGCTCATCCCTGATATGCAGTGGCTTGTATCTGGTGAAGTGCATTTTTCAGCATTCCAATTGGGGAATTTCATTACCACTGCCGAGCATTCCTTTATTTCCCCTGTTTATTTTGAGGGATTTGGTGGGGAATGGACTTTGCAGGACGAATTTGAAACGGAAAGCAGTGTTTACCACTACAATGGTATTTTACGTACTGATAATAATATCCTAAGGATAGGGGGGTATTGGAATGGTGACTATAATTACAATTACAACAAATATAAGACTCCAGAGCTTTACATGGGAACCTCAACCATGTATCTAAAAAACCAGTTTGAGGTAAATTTTCAACGCTATGGGCCATTGGCATTGGATGGAGATCAGGCAACAATTATTTTTGAGGTAGGTGGTACCTTGATAGATGGTGGCCACATCTTTTTGGACATTACATTTAAGAATTATTCAGGTTATGCCTACGGTTGTAGTGTCTTGGGCAAACTACTCTTTGAAGCGTATGGAAGATATGAAGCAGGTTATACCTATTTGCATGACGTAGAATTTCGTTCACAGGGAAATTTTTATGGATACTACACTGAATCCGACAACATACTTTTTATTGGAGATGGCAGCTTTCGAGGCGACGCCAACTTGGCGCGCAACATACTTTTTAATGGACATGGCAGCTTTCGAGGCGACGCCAACTTGGCGCTCAACATACTTTTTAATGGAGGTGGCGCATTTCAAGGGAGCCTTAACTTGGCGCACAAGGTGCTGTTCAAGGGCAATGGTGGCATAGCAGATTACAGCTACTCTTGTACTTCTAACGGCAATAATAGTATTAACACATTTGGCGAAGTCATCTTTGAGCAGGACGGCTCCATTTATGGCGATAACAGCTTCGAATCGCTTACCTTTTCTCCAGGTGAAACTTATATTATACAGTCTGGTACTGTCCAAACAATAACGCCTTTAGGCGACTTTATCGCCCAAGGCTCTGGAAGCTTCCCTATTGAGATTAAATCTTGTCAACTTGGCCAACAGGCCACTTTTCACAAAGATGGCGACCCTATTTGCCTTGATTTTCTATATCTGACTGATATGGTGGCTTCAGGCACAGGGTTCTCCTATGCAGGGGCCAATAGCGATGATGTTTTCAATAATGACGGCTGGATTTTCGACGTCTGCCCGGCTTGTTTTACCGCTCCGCCGTTGCCTGCGCCTGCACTTGATCCCGCTTCCGTAACAACGGTGCTGCCTGGTGAGCAAGCCACCCTTATTTTGGCCAATGTTCCGACAGGATATAAGGTGGTTTGGTTTGATGAAACCCAAAGTAATGAACTTTATGCAAGTGTCAACAACAACTTTCGCCCTTTTGTCACAAAAAGTACCATTTTTTATGGAGTAATCAAGGAGCTGACGAGCGGTTGTGTAAGTGAGGTTTTGGCAGTAACCGTATGTGCGCCTACCGTGAACGCTGAATCGGAAGATATCTCCTGCGAAGGTGCGGCGCAGATTCAATTGTTTGAAAAATCGGGGCAGGGCGCTGCATGGTCGTGGAGCGGCCCCAATGGTTTTAACTCCTTGGACCAAAACCCGATTATTTTCAATCCAACTGTAAACGAGGTGGGCGACTATATGGTGGTAATGACAGATGCTTATGGTTGTGCTATTTCGGATATCACCCATGTTAACATATACAACACGTTCACGGTAAACCAATTACCCGCGAGTTGCCACCATGGCCTCCAATACCTTCGTTTTGTGGTCAATGGCGCAGGAACGTATTCTGTAATAAACAATGGGAATGGGAATCTTTCCTCTAATACGGTCAACGGTGGCGGTTGGTTTGTTTTATCAGGGTTGAACAACAACGAAACCTGGAGTGTCAGCGTAACCAATTTGGCAGCGCCTTTGTGCACCCAAACGATTAGCGGCACCTTGGGCACCTGTTCCAATGCGCCCGACATGGACTGTAATAATCCGGTTAATTTTTCACAGAATGACCAGAGGCCTGATGAAAGCCCGGCAATATCTGGAAATTACATAGTTTGGAGTGGTTATGATGGCAATGACGTGGAAATTTTCCTTTACAATATCATAGATGGGGCCATTGTCAATATTTCCGATAATGATGGTTATGATCAAGGGCCAGATATTGATGGTGAATATGTCACATGGTATGTCAACGATCAATCCATGCTGTACCATATCCCTTCGGGCGTGGCCACCGTTTTGCCTTTTAATTATACAGTACCTCAAATTAAGGGAGATTATATTGTTGGCTATAAACATGACGGTGATTATGAAATTGCGGTTTATCAAATTAGCACAGCCACTTTCACACAAATATCCAATAATACAACCCAGGATTTTAACCCTACAACGGATGGCGCCTTTGTTACATGGGAGCGAAATAACGGTGTGTCAACAGAAATCTTTTCGTATGATCTGAATGCCCCCGGTCCGGTTATTCAATTGACCAATATTGGTGGGTATAATACATATCCAGCTATCGGGAATGGGCACATTGTGTGGAGATCACCTACGGGGGCTATAAAAGAATACAATGCGCCTTTGGGCGGCCCTGTTACGACACTGACAACGGGTGCTGAAATGGGCATTGAGCCAAGAACGGATGGCGCTCATGTCGTTTGGAGGAATGGAAATGGAGGTGGACTTGTGCTGCATGACTTATCCGCAGGTACTCAATATAAAATCCCTGGTAGCACTGGGAATGCCACGGCCTATAAGATAAACGATGGGAAAGTGGTTTGGACTGACTATAATCCTTACAATGGTTATGATATTTTTTGTCATGATATTGTAACGCAAACAACTACTTTGTTCACAAACGGCGCTTACACTGATCTTAATCCAGCCACCAACGGGCAATATCTATGTTGGTCAAGCTATGACGGTAATGATAATGAAATTTTTATCCAAGACCTAAGTTACCTTCCGGCGGCACCAGAACTTGATATAGCACTATCAGACACCGTCACATGCAACCAGTTCACCCTAGTCTTGAATAACCTGCAAGCGGGAGAAGAAGTCGTTTGGTATGACAATGTATATCAGGCCAATGAGCTGTATGCCAGCACCGCAAACCTTTTTCAACCAAGGCCCACCTCCACAATTACTTATTATGGCGGTTTCAGAAATATGATCACGGGATGTATCAGCAAGTTGATTCCAGTAACGCTGCATGGTCGCCCAGCCCCAGAGATAAGTTGTCCAAACTCACTTTCTATAAGTACCAGCCCAGGCCTCTGTAGTGCCATCGTCAACAACCTTGCCCCTTTTTATGTATCAAATTTTTGCCCGGTCACATTTAGATATGAAATTACAGGGGCCACCAATGACATGGGCATTGGCGATGCATCCGGGCAGGCATTTAATACAGGACAGTCTTATGTTACCTATATTGCGACCGACAACGCGCAAAATTCTGGCAGTTGCTCCTTTGGCATATATGTCTATGATACCGAATCTCCCGAGCTCCAATGTGAAACCGTCACTTTTTTGGAAAGCGACCCGGGTGTTTGTTCCAGAATTATTGCCAATGATCTTTTTGATGCAGCAGTAATGGATAATTGCCCAGGTAGTGTCACCTTGTTCCATAATTACTACAACGCACCTAATAATAATACACTGGCCAATGCCCAATTTAACGTTGGCAATTCACAAATATACTGGACGGCTGTTGACGCTTTTGGCAATCAACGCAACTGCTATCAGTTGGTAGTCGTAGAGGATAAAGAAGCCCCTGTCATCTACAATTGCCCTACGGCCATTACAAGCTATAACAATGGAGGACAATGTGGCGCCTATGTTTACTGGCAAGACCCAAACCCTGTAGATAACTGTAGTATTTCGAGCCAAACACTCACCTATTATCCGGGTTCTTTTTTCCCGGTAGGCAGTACAGATGTGACCTATTTTGTAACAGATTATTATGGGAATCAGTCAAATTGCACTTTTTCGGTGACTGTTTTTGATCAGGAAGCACCCTATTTACAGTGCCCAAACAACCTCTATTTGGTCAGCGACCCTGGGGCCTGTTCTAAACAGATACCATCCGATTTTCTGGATGCGACGGCATTTGACAACTGCGGTGGCGTTTTTAATTTACAACATGATTACACTTCAGCCCCTTTGAACACTACATTGAGTGCTGCGCTCTTTCCGGTGGGCGTTACCACAGTGATTTGGAATGCGTCGGATGATTCGGGGAATATCGGTTCTTGCCAACAAGAGGTGGTTGTGTACGATGCTGAGTATCCCGTATTGGTAAACTGCCCGTCTTCCAATTTTGTCGTTGCCAACGATCCTGGTCAATGTGCTGCCCAGGTGAATTGGCCATCCCCAACGGCCACCGACAATTGCGGTGTGGCTAATCTGACCGTCAATTTTTCGCCAGGCACCTCCTTCCCAGTCGGACAGACCCAGGTAATATATACGGCAACAGACCTAAGTGGGAATCAGGCGAATTGTGTGTTTTCAGTCGAAGTATTGGATCAGGAGCTACCTGTGATCCAATGCCTTAATAGCTTGGTTTTGGAAAATGATCCGGGCATGTGTTCTAAGCTAATACTGACCGATTTGTATGATGCAACGGCTAACGATAATTGCCAGGGAGACTTAAATCTGCAACATAATTACAGCCCCTCTCCGGAAAATGCAACTTTAGCGGGGACACTGTTCCCTGTTGGTACAACCAATCTGCTTTGGCGGGCAACAGACGCTGCCGGGAATGCCGGATTCTGTCAACAATCGGTTATAGTAAACGATATTGAGGTGCCTGTATTCCTCAATTGCCCCACCCAAATGATCATGGTGCCCAATGCCCCCAACCAATGCTCGGCCAAAATAAACTGGTCGCCGCCAGTGGCGGTTGACAACTGTGGCATCCCGGCTGTGATGCAAATGGGCGGCCCTGTTTCGGGGTCCGTGATTCCCGTCACTTGCCCACCAGTACCCATTACGGTCACCTATATTGCAACAGACGCAAGTGCCAACACGGCATCTTGTACCTTCGATATCATGGTAATCGAAACCGAGCAACCCAAGTTTGATGCAGATATCGTCATGCCAGGCAATATGACTGTGGATTGTGATGCTGTGCCCAACAATTTTGTTTACCATGGTTTGGTGCTAGGCTTGCTCACCAACAATGACGTACACGACAATTGCACCGCATCCGCCAACCTGGATGTTGACTACCAAGAAGCCAGTACTCAAAATCCCGATCCAACTGTTTGTGGTCACTATACCTACGACCTGACGCGTACCTGGACCGTCACCGACTGTGCAGGCAATGATTTGTTACACACCCAGGCAATTGCCGTACAGGATACCACTAAGCCGACGGCGGTTTGTAAAAACGATACCATCATATTAAGCGATTTTGGAACGGCTACGCTGCTTCCTAAAGATCTGGATGGGGGATCCTGGGACAATTGTGCGGGCAATTACCTGAGCTTCTCCGCCAGCCAAACCGTATTTACCTGCGCAGATTTGCCCAACAGCCCCATCACGGTTACCCTGACGGTGACTGACCCTTGCGGCAATTTCTCTACCTGCACCGCTTTGGTGACCATTGTGGAGGGCAACGGGAAGTGTATCGCGGAATATGATTTTGATGGCTCAGATCCATGCGCTTGCCTGAATAATGCGACCACTCTCGACAATGGACAGTTCTCCGAATTGATTCAAATACAAGCACTTGCAGGCCAAACCTGGACGCTGGTTAGCAGCACTGGTTTCTATTCCGCAAACAGCCCAGCCCCCCCGGGTGCTCCGATTCCGATTGCCAACGGAACTGTTTTGACAAACGGCTTGGCGGACGGTGTAGACAATGATGGGGACGGCTTGACAGACGAACTGGACGAGCGCGTTTATTACACCTTCAAAGGCCGCCATGTGGACGGGCAGGGATATACCGCCTTGATCCGCAGTAACCTGAACCAGGAGATTATATTGGAGAACAAGTGTTACTACCCGACGCCCTATTTTGCGGACTTTGTGCTGAACGACCCGCTTTGCATCGGCACACCGCCCTTCCCAATTCAGGTAAAAGAGATCAATAACGCTGTCGGCTCGGTGGTGCCAGGCTCGGTGATGGTGAACGGAGTGGTTACCAATATTTTTGATGCCGGGTTGCTCGGCGTGGGCAACCATACCGTTATGGCCACCTTCGACGCCTTTGATGCACAGCCTTTTACCAAAGTGAACGGGGCCGTGGTTGCCGGGAGCGATGCAGCAGCACAAGCAGACCCGGGCTGCAAACAGAAGATCACGAAGATCGTGAACATTGTGGCTACGCCCAGCACACTGATCTGTAATGATCTGGTATATGTTTCGATGGACGCAGACTGTCAGGTGACGATTTCTGTGGACGACGTATTGGAAGGCACTTACTACTGCTACGACGATTATACTGTAGAGGTGGACAAAACACTTCCTTACGGCAATGGTCCGTGGCTGCCCGCTACATTTGACGCAACCGACATTGGCAAAACATACCAGTACCGGGTAGTGCACAGCAGCGGCGGCCAGAACATTTGCTGGGGCGATATCAAGATTGAAGACAAACTCGTGCCAGCGCTGGATTGCCCAGCAGACATAACGATTGCATGCAGCGAGCCTACAGCAGTTTCCCACACCGGCAATATCGGGGTCGTGGATTGTAGCCCTTACACTACAGTCGTTGACGATGTTTTTGCCGATTTCGGAGAGTGTGGCAACCCGCGTGGTCAGTTCCTGCGTACTTGGATTGTCACGGACTTCTGGGGCAACCAATCCTCCTGTTTTCAAATTATTACCATTACGGCGTTTGACTTTTTAAACGTTGTGATGCCAGCGGACACCATTGTAAATTGCGAAAACGTATACTTAGACCCTTCCGTCACACAAGCAGATTTTACTGGACGCCCAAGTATCAACGGCGCACCGATCGGGGTAGGGGGGTACTGCTCGGCTTCCGTTTCTTACACGGATGAAAGATTTGATATTTGTGCAGGAAGTTATTCTATTCACAGAACTTGGAAAGTAAGCAATGAGTGCCTGCCGTTGGGGAATGGAAATCCAATCATTCAGACCCAACGGATTCGTGTCAAAGACCTGGGCGGTCCTCAATTTGTCTGCCCCCCAACGATCACGGTTTCAAGCGATCCGTTCACTTGCTGCGCCACCGCAGCGCTTCCGAGCATGATCGTAACGGAAGGCTGCTCGTTTATTTCCGGTCTGGAAGCGAAAGTGACGGGCATTAACCCGAACAATGGCAACATCATCACCTTCACCGTTCCTGGCCACCTTTCGGATTTCCCTGGCAACAACTGGTGGAAGGCTGACACCCTTGCAGTGTTTGATTACACACAGTGCATGCCTTTGGGCGAATATACCGTTCAATATAAGGCACAGGATCAGTGCAACAATATCTCGTATTGTAATTTCCTATTGATTGTCGCCGACCTGGTGCCTCCATCAGTAGCCTGCGACCAGTTCACGCAAGTAGCCCTCACGAC
>Ga0163153_10007234_pt1 | contig 12034 bp, 13 predicted proteins | sample OliLakLV19MP6IB1_FD_148629 | JGI IMG/M metagenome (GOLD analysis project Ga0163153, IMG submission 148629) | Freshwater microbial mat bacterial communities from Lake Vanda, McMurdo Dry Valleys, Antarctica - Oligotrophic Lake LV.19.MP6.IB-1 | ecosystem: Environmental > Aquatic > Freshwater >... | reverse complement strand
GGATGAGATGGAAGTGGGCAAGCAAAAGTTTTTGGAGGTGGTGAAGGAGACGGATGCTGCCGTGCAGGTTGTCATTCCCGTGACGCCTTCAAATAGTATGTTTCTGATCTCCCTGACGAAGGGACCGAGTCGAAAGTTTATTACGATCTCTGAAGACGACATTATCGATCTGCCGAACGAAGCCAGCATTCTGACGAAAGTTTCGAAGGTCGTAAAAGATGCGGTCGCCGCATTATGAGCTGGCGCGACGAGCGGGAGGGGCGCGAAGTGCGAATAAACACAAAATGATAAAGATTGTTCCGACGCGTCTCGCATGTCTCGCCATTCTCGCGTATCGTGCGGGTGTACTATGAAAAACATTCTTCCCGGTATCTGGCAATGGTCTTGGTTTTCTGAGGAAAAGCAGATCGATTTCAACGGGCTCTTCCTGACGGTGGGGGAGCATAAGATTCTCATCGATCCTCCGCCGATGACAGGCGATGCCAGTGCGGTGATTCTCCGCAATGGCCCCATCGATTACATCATCGTGACGAATCGCGATCATGTCCGCGAAGCGAAGAAGTACCAGGATGAGTTTCGCTGTCAGTTGCACGTGCCGGAGGTCGACGCGCCGCAGATGGATCTTAAGCCGACGAAGACGTTCAAAGACGGGGAACTGCTCATAGGTGGGATCTGGGTGATCCAGCTAACAGACCAGAAATCTCCCGGCGAATCAGCCCTGTTCATTCAGCAGCGGAAGGGTGTGCTGATTGTCGGTGATGCGTTGATCGGGAAGCCTGCCGGTTCCGTCAGCCTGCTCCCCGCTGAAAAATATGCCGACGTGGCGAAGGCCCGGGAGGGATTGCGTCGTCTCCTCAAGTACAATTTCGATAGTCTCTTGGTCGGCGACGGGACCTCGATCCTCACCGACGCCAAGCAGGCGGTCGAACAGCTGCTCCAGCCCACATCATGACGCTACGTAACGGACTCTCCGAAGAGCTCAATCGCCAGGGAAATGAACATTTCTCGCGCGGTCTCTACACCGATGCCTATACCTGCTATGCGAAGGCGTTGGAATGTGACCGGCTGACCGGGGATCAACGGGCGTTAGCATCCACGTTGGGAAATCTCGGAAACATTTGTGCGGTCAGTGGGCGTCGGGAATTGGCACAGACCTATTACCAAGAGGTGCTGGAACTACAGAAGATTCTGGGGGATGAGAAGGGGATCGGGACGACGCTGGGCAACTTAGGAAATCTGAGGGCCGATGCGGGTGAATGGGGTCGCGCCAAGGCCTACTATCTCGAAGCGTTGGATCTCATGAGTAAGGTCCACGATGAGGCCGGCAAGGCGGTGCTGTTTTCGGATCTTGGGTTGGTCGCCCGCGAGACCAACGAGTTCGAGCAGGCGATTGGATATTATGAACAGTCGCTGGTCCTGATGCGGCGATTGGGGAATCAGGGCGGCGTGGCCGATGCCTGGCGCATGATCGGTCGAACGTTTTTGATGCAGCAACGCTACGACGACGCGATTGCCTGCTGCCAAACCAGCCAGTCTATTGCTGAGCGATCACGTGACGAGTTACGGGCGGGCGGCGCTCGCTATGTGTTGGTTCAGTGTTATGAAGCGACCGGCAAGCTGCGTGAGGCGGCGGATCTTCTTGAACTGGTAGTGCATATGGATCGCAAGTACCAGCTGCCGAAACTCGAAGAGAATATTCAACGGTTGGCCGTTCTGCGTGCCGGTCTTGCCGGGCAGGAAGGTCCACCACCCTATCGAAAGGCGCGCGCATGAGTACTGGATCCTCGACAGCCTGGACAGCTTTCAAGGCCTCGCTGGCCCCTGTGTTTCCCCGGTTAGTGGAGTTGGATCCAGGCGGTGCGATGGGAATGGAACTTGGTCACGATGGATGGCTGCTGGAGCTCACGCCGGACGGAAGGCTCCTCTGCCAGTATGGGATGTCGTTAGACGATGTGATGACGCTGCTCTCCGACGGGACGCCGGAGGATCTCGGCACCGACGAGATCGCCAAGCAGGCCAAGTATTACATCCAGCCGGCGGTCGCACAGTATCGTGCGATTTTGCTGCAATCAGGGTTCTCCGAACGGACCGAGATGAACGACAACTATGTGGCGGCCTGCTTTGAACGAAATGTGGACATGGCAAATCCTCTGGCCGCGCAGGACTTGATGCGATGGTGTGTGCGGACGATTGGCGTGGAGCGGTGAGTAGACGGATCGAGACGTTCGATGACTTGCGCGACGCGATCACGGCCTACCGGTTACCGCGAGTCCTGATCGCCGCTCTTGAGCTGAATCTCTGTACGACCATCGGTACGGAGGCATGGACGATTCCCGCCCTGGCTCATGAGCTGAACGTCAGTGAGCGGGGTCTGGCTATTCTCTGCCGGAATCTGGCGATGGCTGGACTGTTGAAGAAAAAGGGCGAGACCTATAGGAACAGTCGGCTGGGTGCTACGGCGTTGAACGCACGGCATCCAGCCTATCGTGGAGACTATCTCCGGCTGATCACGAGCCATTGGGCCGATTGGTGTCGCCTGTTGGAGTCGGTGAAGACGGGACTGCCGCTGGGCCATGATGAACCGGAGGAGCCGGACTATCGGCGTCGGTTCACGTGGGCTATGCATCACCGGACTCTGGAAACAGCGCCACAGCTCGCAGCCCAACTCAACCTGCGTGGAGTGCGAACCCTGCTCGATCTTGGCGGCGGTCCTGGCACCTATGCCATGGCCTTCCTCGCAAAGAATCCTCAGCTCCATGCCACGGTGTGCGACCGTTCCGCAGCCCTCGACGTGGCGAAGGAGATTGCGTCGACTCACAAGGCCGGCGCCCGACTCTCCTATCTCTCATTGGACCTGCTGACGGACACCATTCCCGGCACCTACGATGTTATCTGGTACTCGAACGTACTCCACATCTATTCACCACAAGACAACCAGGCGATATTTCGGCGCGCCTTGGCTTCATTGAATTCCGGGGGCCGGCTGCTGATTCAGGATGCCTTTCTCCACGACCGGGAAGGTCTGTCTCCCGATGAGTCGAGTCTATTCGCGGTCTCAATGTTGTTGTTTACCGAGCGGGGCAATACCTACACGGCAGCCGAGACAAAGGCCTGGTTGACGGATGCGGGATTTATGCGGATCAAGCTTGTACGGATGAAGAAGGGGACGGAGGATTGGGAGGACGGGATCCTGGAAGCGCGGTCTCCTGGAACGCCTGTAAAAACGCGCGCCCGCCGAACAGTACCAGCGAGAAATTTGCGATCCCGCTCATCACGCTGAAGTAGAAGAGGACCCCAATCTCCGGCTGTCCGCCCAGGATACTTGTGATCGTGGCAAGATCTAAGGCCAATCCCACCGTTCCATAGATGACGCAGGCCATGGCAGTCCAGGTCCATCCAATCCAGACGAGAGCCGCGAGGACAAGAGGACAGACGACCAGATAGACCATCCATGCGATTCGGCCTGCCGCAGCCGCAGCGGGTGTGAGCTGGGTGGTCCGGGCTCCGATGAGGCTGAGTCCCGCAAGTAGGCCGATGATAGTCCAGGTATGTCGCATCGCCGCAATGATAGCTGTCCCTGCTGCGCACAGCAACAGGACTCCGTCATTCCGGCGAGAGGCAAGGGGCCAGAGGCTAGGGGCGAAGAATTCACGTCGAAAGCACGGCGTTTCCCGTTCGCCACTAGCCTCGCGCCACTTGTCGGGACAGTTGGCACGATTGCGCGCCGAATCGTTAAGTGGGCGACCGTGGGGGATTAGACGATGGCAGATCCATCTGATAAAGCGCCGCAAGTCTGTCTGCTGATCTACGACGGCCAATGCCGCCTCTGTGTCACCGCCAAGAAGGGTCTCGAACGGCTGGGGACTCAGACTGATGCCGCCCCGATACGGATGGTTCCGTATCAGAGCGAAGAGGCCAAGCAGGCCTTGGGAAAGGGCTATCGGCAGGGTCGCCCCGACGTCGCCTTTCTGATTCGTTCGAATGGGGAGATTACCAGTGGGCTCGATGCCTTTCTGGCCCTTCTGCCCGGTCTCAAGGGGGGACGCATAGTGTCAGGTCTCTTCAGTATTCCGCTGGTCAAGCCTATCGGCTCTCTGTTGTATTGGTGTGTGGCCCGATGCCGGTACGCGGTCTTTGGCAAAGTCAGCCTTACTGGGGCTTCCGAGAATCCAGGAAAGCAGGATTCAGAAACTCCTCAAAACTAAGCAGGCGTCCCCCCGCCTAGCGCTATCATCCATGCTCGTCCCCCTCTTTCGGAGGGGGTTCCTCCCACAGTGGGGAATGTACCCCGAAGGCCGTCAATGCGAGACTCCCGCACAAGCAAGGAGGACCAGCACATGACGATTATGCAGTGGCTATCTCAGACAATAGACGAAATGAGCGAATGGTTCAGGCCGATCCGGCGCGAGTTCGCTCCGGTGTATCAGTGGCGGCAGATCGGTGGGCGGAAGAGGAAGGTCTGCTACGTCGCATTGGTCGCAGTCGCCAGCCTCAGCTACGGCGTTCCATCGCCAGCCCGGTCGGCAGATCTAGAGTCTCTCGCTCCAGCGAAAACCAGAAAAGTCGTGGCGGCTGGGGTTGGATACGAGAATGCCGAGACGTCTACGATTACCGTGAAAACTTATGATGCTGAGACTGGTACGGTGTTGACCGAGGACACATATGAACTGAACGTGAGAGAAGACGCCGCATCAGTGGCCAGTCAACCGCGTGAGCGGATTTTTGCGGGAGGAGTCGGCCCGGAAGCAGACGGGCTGTCAACCTTTTCGCTTCGCGTCTATGACGCGGCCACAGGCAAGTTTTTCTGGGAAGGTCTCCTCAATCTCAACGTCAGCAATCGCGAATCGGATTCCACTCACCGGGTCGTGGCCCATCTTGCGCCTCAGGCGATGGTGATTCAGGTCCGGAGCCGGGGCGCGATCGGTGGGCAACCCCAGTTCTTCCTCCGGGCGGTCGACCCGGCAACTGGACAACAGGTCTGGACTGATCATTTCTCAGCTGGAGCCGGTCGGCTGGCTCGTGCCGAACGTATCGGCAGGGCGGTCGTGGGCCAGACAGAAGGGTTCTCGGCTCCTTCGCAACAGATCGAGTTTCATATCAAGATGTTCGATGATGGGAGCCGGAAGATGTTGTGGGAAGATACGATTGAGCCGAGCGCGGAGGAGACTGAAGTCGCAGTGAGGCAGGATGATGCTGCCGAGATTCTGCCTGCTTGGCGCAATGCGGGCCCCGAGGAAGTGAAAGAGGAAGCGATCTAGGAAGGAAGGAGAGGGAGTGTTTCACCTACCGGAAGCCAGATCACTGCAAGTAAACAATTACACGTTGATCGATGAGTGCCCAACGCGAAAGCGACAATCGTTGGCTTCTTCATCGTTCATCGTGCACCGTTCAGCGTTCCCTGCTAGCTTTTTCTCACCTGCACCTGTAACTGATCAAGCCATCGAGACTGGAATTGTTCATACGACAGCGATAACTGCGATTGCATGGCAGTAGAGAGCGCTTGCTTCGCTTTGAGGTGTGAGAGAAGGCCGTGTACCTGGTGCATGCCGAAGCGATCGATCAGATAGCGTGCGGCCGAGTTGGCTTCCATATAGGCAAGGGCAACGGCATCTGCGGGCAACTCTCCCCATGCTCCTTCTAAGGCAGGCAGAGGAATCAGCGTGTATTCCTGTTTCATCATCCGGTCGAGATCGGACCAGCGATCCTCGGACAATTCCATGGCTAACCCTTCATTGAGCCAGGTTGGAAAGGCGCTGCTGGCTGGTCCTTGTTGGTCGTGCAGGAGCGCATGGACGAATTCGTGCCGCAGCACTCGCTTGAGCCAAGCACGGTCGACTAAGGTGTTCTGCGCAGGGACTTGGATGCGCCCGAGTACAGGATCGAAGAGTCCATCGGCCCAGGCCGGGCTACCGGTTTCTGATTGGAACGTGGATGTGGCATGCAGGACGACGACGATGGGCTTTGACGGGAAATGTCCGAATCGTTGGCCGATCTCTCGATAGGCCTCTTCAAGAATCTCCAGCACAGCGACCCAGGTCGCCTGATCGGCTTCTCCATCGAATTTGACGGTAAAGTGGGTGCTGTCTCGGCTGGTGAGCCGCGCATCGCTCTTCTCGGTTCGGCGGACTTTGGCCGTGACGGTGCGTAGGTAGGATTGCACGGCGGGATCTTTGTCCGCGCGCGCCGTGGCGAGATCCAAGTGGCGAGCCGCTTCGCCGAGCTGATTCCGCTCCTGAAAGAGTTCGGCGAGCGCCAGATGAGGGAAGGCTTCGTTCGGAGCCAGGGCGACGAGCTTTTCCAGAAAACTCTGCGTCATGGCAGGATCGCGAAGTTCCCAGTAGGCATGGGCGAGATTGAGATGAATCGTTGGGTTCTTGCTGCTCAACAACGAGGCTTTCTTGAAGGCATAGACCGAGGCTGAGGTCCCACCGGCTTTTTCGAGTTGGATGCCAAGATTATTCCACAGCACCGCGACATAGGGACGGGTCTTTTCTTCCGATGATAGGCTGGGGGGCAGATCGGTCAGTTTGACTTCTGCGGTTTTGACGTTTCCTTTTTCGATTTCGTCACGAATCGTTTCCAAGAGGTCGTGATGCGTGGTGTCAGGGACCACGCTGGGGTCTATCAGGCGAGTCTGTTTCGGTTCCGGTTCTGCGGGGCCCTCGTAATGCGGTTCAGGCGGCGCCTGCTCCTTTGATGCTTCCACGATGGAAGTCGGCTGACTTGGGGGTGCGGGAGGGAGATAGGTCGGTTTGAACCAGGCTTGATAGACGATGAACAGCCCCAGCAGGCAGGCGACGGGATATAAAATATGACTAATATTACGGCGGTACATAGAAGACCCCTGAGGATGAGCTCCAATGTAGCACCCTCGGGAATGGAGGCAAAGAACTGTCGCCAAATTGTACGGGAGACAGGGAGGTAGGCTGAAGGCTGAAGGCTGAAATGTCCGGAGCGTCGAACCCAGAACGTCGAGTCGCGTGGTGCTCGTAAGTCTCGCACTTCGCGCGCTACGACCGCGGGCTGTCCTGGTCGTTGAGGAGGGGGAGAGGCTGTGTTACGATCCGCCATTGTGATACGGCGCTCTTTCGAGCCCACAGCCCCTGAACAGTTTCAGCAATGGTTGGACCGAGTCGCGCGTCCGATCGAATTCGCGACTCGCGATGCCTTCGCACATCTCCCCACCGTCAAGAATCTGAGTCACTTTGTCTCCTCACAGGTCATGCAGGCCCTGTCCGATCGTGTCTATCCACGGGCGATTGAAGCGGGCTTGCTCCAGCTACGCGAGCTGTTTCGTGAAGACCAGCAGCTGCTTTCAGCCGAGGAGCAGCAACGCCGGCTGGAGGTCGCCACCGTCCTACTTGGGGTGTTGCGCAAGGCAGCCTGCGATCCGGCTAGAGCCTGGAGCGAACCGGAGCCTGTCGCGATGCATGAGTCTATCCTGCATGAAATCCCATCTCGATCATGGTGGGAACAGCCTATCCGTTTCGCGAAGGGAGTCGGCCCGAAGCGCACCTCCCTGCTCCAGCGATTCAGGATCGAAACGATTGAGGATGCCTTCTGGACTGTACCGTGGCGGTATGAGGATCGCTCGGTGATGACCCCGATCGGGCAACTGGTGCCTGGGGCGGAGGCCTCGATCTGCGGCACGATCATCCGAAGCGAGGCCAAGAAGGCCCGCAGTCGCCGCCTCGCTATCCTCGACATTGTCGTGGAGGATGCAACTGGGCGTCTCCAGGCGGTGTTTTTCAATCAGCCGTTCCTCGAACCTCTTTTTACCGTCGGCACGAGTCTCATGCTGACCGGGCGGGTAATAACCGGCGCGCAGGGTTTTGTGGCGATGAAGATGGAGGTCATGCAATACGAAGTTGTGGGCGCGGAATCTGAAGCACCGCTGCACGTGGGTCGGATCGTTCCCGTATACCACGAAACCAAAGGGTGGACATCCCGCCAGATGCGGGTGCTCATGAAAAGCCTGCTGGATGCCCATCTTGTCGAGGCGCAGGAGGTGTTGCCGGTCCCATTGCGTGCCCGCTATCGATTGCCGCCCATTCAACAGGCCATTCAGGATGTGCATTTTCCTCAGCCCGGAACGGATGGGGGACAGCTCGATCGAGGCCTTACGCTGGCGCATCGTCGTTTGGCGTTCGAAGAACTATTCGTGCTGCAACTTGCGTTGGCGTCGCGGCAACGAGTCATGAAGGAAGAGGTCAAACAGGTCTCGTTCAATCCGAAAACGCCGCTTCTCGGGAAGCTGGATCGGGCGCTGCCCTTTCAGTTGACGGCGGCACAAGAGCGGGTGAATCGTGAGATTCTGTCGGACATGACGTCGCGCAAACCGATGAACCGTCTAGTGCAGGGCGATGTCGGGTCCGGCAAAACTATCGTGGCGGTGCAGGCCATGGTACTGGCCTGTGGGTCTGGCTACCAGGCAGCCCTGATGGCGCCGACCGAAATTCTCGCCGAGCAACATTATCGGACGATGAAGGGGTTCCTGGAACCACTCGGACTTTCCGTGGTGCTGGTACGCGGAGGTGGCCGTGCGGCAGCGCGTAAAGTCGTTCGTGAACAGGTGGCCTCCGGGACCGCGCAGGTCGTGATCGGGACCCATGCGGTTATTCAGCAAGGCGTCACCTTCGCGAAACTCGGACTGGTGGTGGTGGATGAACAACATCGATTCGGCGTTCTTCAACGGAAGACGCTCATTGAGAAGGGGTATAAGCCCGACGTGCTGGTGTTGACCGCAACGCCAATTCCACGCACGCTGGCCATGACGGTGTACGGGGATCTGGATGTCTCGGTGATCGACCAGATGCCGCCGGGGCGAAAGCCGGTGCGGACGTTTCTCTTGAGCGACAGCCAGAAGGGGCGGGCCTATCAGATTCTGTGCGACGAATTACGGAGTGGCCGTCAGGCCTATGTCGTCTATCCGCTGGTCGAAGAATCGGAGAAGACCGATCTGCAAGCGGCCATACAAGGAGCCGAGCAGTTGCAAGCGAACGAGTTGGCCGAGTTTCGCGTCGGGCTGTTGCACGGCCGGATGAAGTCGGAAGAGAAAGAACAGGTCATGGCCTCATATAAGAAGGGGGAGATCCAGGTATTGGTCGCGACGACGGTGGTGGAGGTCGGAGTCGATGTGCCCAACGCCACGGTCATGATGATCGAACATGCCGAGCGGTTCGGGCTGGCGCAGTTGCACCAACTGCGCGGCCGCGTTGGGCGAAGCGGGCACCAGTCTTATTGCCTGCTGATGGCCTCGGGTGGAGTGTTGTTTCGATCGAAGAGGCCTAAAGAAGCCGGTGAACCGCCATCGGCAGCCCGTGAGCGACTCGATGCGCTCGTGCGATCGACAGATGGATTTGTGATTGCCGAAGAGGATCTCCGTATTCGCGGACCCGGCGAGTTTTTTGGGCTCCGACAATGGGGCATGCCGGAGTTTCGCGTTGCGAACCTGGTGCGGGATGTCGAGTTGCTCCAGCAGGCACGACAGGAAGCCTTTGCGCTGCTGAAGCAGGACCCGCAGCTCAAGGCGGCGGCGCATCGTGCCTTGCGAGAGAGCATGCTGAGGCGATGGGAGACAAAGTTGGATTTAGGGTCAATTAGTTAACAATTGACGAGAGACGCGGGGCAAGTGGCGAGGGGGCGAGAAGCGACTTCCCTCCAGCCTCTTGCCCGTTGCCTCGCGCCCCTAGCTTGGAGTTGTTATGGGCTTATTGCAACGGTTGAAACATGATTTAAAGGCGGGGTTGGCGACGTTGCGTCTTGGCACGGCGCAGGTGGCGAGCCGTGCGTTGGAAGAAACGGAGCTGCTGCGCATCCGGCTCGAAATCCGCAGGCTCGACCAGAAATTAGCCGAACTCCATCGGGATGTCGGTGAGCGAGCGGTGAACCTTCGCGAGGGAGGCGAGCCGGTTGAACGGGTCTTGTATGATGCGGAAATCGGTCGACTCGTCAAAGAGATCCAAGAGCGCAAAGAGGCACGCGGGAAGCTTGAATCGGAGATGACGGAGGTTCGGAGAGAGGTATGAAAGCCTCCTCAGGCACGATCCGTCTCGCCGGCGTGGATATCGGCACGCTCACCTGCCGGTTGCTGATAGCCGATTTGCCCACTGACCAACGGTTGGTAGAAGTACGATCTGAGCGACGAATTCTTCGGCTGGGTGAAGGCGTCGATCGGACCAAGCGGCTGAGCGTTGAGGCGATGGATCGGGTGATCCAGTGCCTCAGGGAATGGCGGAGTTGATCGATGCCGCTCATGTCGATGCTGAGGCAGCCGTCACGACGAGCGCCGTGCGTGATGCAGAGAACCGTGATGAGTTTCTCGGTCGGGTAACGCGCGAAGCAGGTTTCACGATCGAACTGATCTCAGGAGAAGAAGAAGCCAGGCGGACCATGCTGGGTATCAGCTCCGGCTTGCCCCCTGGCGTGACCGACGTACTGGCCCTCGACATCGGCGGCGGCAGCACCGAGTTCATCCTGGATCGCCCAGGCCAGACATCGGTCGTGAGATCGATTGATATCGGCGTCGTACGTCTCTGTGAGCGGCTCCTACATCATGATCCGCCGACCGACGAAGAACTATGCCAGGCGCGCGAATGGGTGGCAAGAGAAACGAAAGCTGCTGTTGCCAATATGGGCAACTATCAAACAGCCACCTTCGTCGGCACAGCCGGAACGATCACCAGCCTAGCGGCCATGGCTCAGAAGCTTCCCACCTATGAGCCAGCCAGAATTCACAACTACAGACTACAGCTCGACACCATTCAAGAACTCGAACAGACACTCTTGAGCCGCAAGAAAGCTGACCGAGCCGGTCTACCTGGCTTAGGAAAAGGCCGAGAAGAAGTCATAGCCACCGGCACGATCATCATTCGGACGGTGATGGAGACGCTGGGGATGTCGGCGGTGCTGGTTAGTGATCTGGGATTGCGCGAGGGAGTGTTGATTGATTTGGCGATGCGGACGTAATGAGTGAGAGGATCTACAGGTCCAAGTAGTATCAAGGATTTGGTCAAGCGCCATATCTTGAGTGAATATCCCTATGAGCAAGAAATTTTATACAGAACACGAAGAGGTATTTCACTACACAACTGCAGCCGGATTACATGGCATAGCCAGTAGCAAGACCCTCTGGGCCTGCCACATCCATTCCCTTAATGATAAGGAGGAAGGTGTCGGTTTTTCCAGACGCATACTCCCTATGATCCTGAGGCCGGAATTCAAAAGGTATGTCGTGGAGTCTGAAGATCTTTCCGCGCGTGTCCAAACCGCAGATCATTTAGGAGTAGATCTATTCGACCATTGGTTGGAAAAGATCGTTGAGGGATTCAAAAAGGCGCAAGACACGGCACAAGACCACTACATCACATCTTTTTCCACAACCAAAGACGAATGGATATCCCAAAATGGTCTGCTGAGCCAATGGCGTGGATACGGGCTAGATGGGGGCTATGCCATTGTTTTTGATGCCAAAGGGCTGGCAGGGCTTCTCAATACAGAACGCGAAATGTATTACGAGGAGGGGTGTGTCTGGGGCGATGTCCAGTATCACATGGAGGATTTTTCGCGTGTTCAGGATGAACAAGTTCTGAAGCATTTTGAATGCGTGAAAAATGCGGCTAATGACTACTGGATAACCGGGGGTATCTTAAAAGCCTACCCTGCGTTCGAGAGCATCGAGCTGCTGTCAGCTTTTTGCAAACACAGAGGTTTTGAGGAAGAAAAGGAGGTTCGAATAGTAGTCAGCGAACCTTCAGTCGAAGTCGGCCCTGACCCCTCGAAACAAAGCGGAACGCCCTGTCGTAAAGTAAGCAGCTATCTTCGCGACGGGGTGGTTGTGCCCTGTATTCACCTCTTTGAGGATCAGAAATTGAATTCTCTGCCAATCCGACGGGTCATTGTAGGACCTCATCCGGAAAAGCAGGAGCGGAAAGAATCTGTGGAAATTCTTCTGCGAAATCACGGCATCGATGCAGAGGTGTCGGTGTCAGACACACCATTTCGGGGCAAGTAGACATTTTGTACCGAGGGGTTG
>Ga0163153_10007233_pt1 | contig 12037 bp, 3 predicted proteins | sample OliLakLV19MP6IB1_FD_148629 | JGI IMG/M metagenome (GOLD analysis project Ga0163153, IMG submission 148629) | Freshwater microbial mat bacterial communities from Lake Vanda, McMurdo Dry Valleys, Antarctica - Oligotrophic Lake LV.19.MP6.IB-1 | ecosystem: Environmental > Aquatic > Freshwater > Lake... | reverse complement strand
GTCCGCCGTCGGAGGGCCCGCCCTTGGGCGGTCCCTCGTTGGGCGGCCCGTCGTTTCACACGCCTACGTACGGACCCACTGCGCCGCAGTTGCCGGGACCGCAGCAGTCCGGTCCGCCGTCGCGGGATCCCCAAGTGCCGCTCACGGCCGAACTTCCGGCTCCGGCCCGTTTGTTCGTCAATCCGCAAGCTCCGCCGGCCGTCGAAGCGGCTCCGTTTTTGCCCGCGGCTCCGCCGGCGGGACCCGTCGATGCGGAGGGTCGGCCCGTCGACGTTGCGGCCGCGCCCGCGAGCGAACCGGAACGCCGGTTTCACGTGCGGGGCGAATTGCTGCGGCTCCGCATCGCCATCGAGCGCGAAGCGATGCAGGTTCGCGAAGCGATCGTCGAACGGAAGGTCAAACTCACCGAACTTGCGGCCGCCGGTACGAACGAGCAGCCGCTGTCGATCCAAGGCGATCGGCTCCACCTGACGCGTCCTTCCGCCGAACATACGCACGTCACGGTCACCGGGGCGCCGGCGTACGTCGAAGCTCGCGGCATGACGATGTCGGGCGGGAAGCTCGATCTCGATCGGCCGAACGCCGAGACCAACCTGCTCAGCGTCGACGGGCAAGGGTTAATGACGTTGCCGGTCGATCGCGACTTGCAGGGGACTCCGACGGCCCGGCCTGAAACGCTTCAGCTCACCTGGCAGGGGCGGCTCGATTTCGACGGACTGACGGCCCGCTTCCAGCGGGGCGTCGAGGCCCGACTCACGCACCAATATCTGCTGACCGATCGACTGGACGTCACGTTCTCCGAACCGGTACACCTGAGCGAAGCGGGCGCCGGTGCGAATTCCGACAATCCGTCCGGCGGGCGCCCCGACCCGCGCAAGATCGACTGCTACGACAACGTGTACTTGGAGAGCCGGACGATCGAGAACGGAAAGCTCAAGAGCATCGAACGGCTCCGCTCACGCGATCTGACGGCCGATCGGGTGACGGGCGATTTCGCGGCCTCGGGCCCGGGCGAGGTCCGCTCGATACGCGTCGGCAAGCCCGACGACAAGAAGCAGCGCGGGGTGAGCTTCACCCCTGGGGGAAGCGCCCCCGGAGCCGCGGGCGGCGGCAACGACGCGGGGCCGCCGGCCGCCGGCGGCGTACCCGCCGCCCCGACAATTGAGTATCTCAACGTCAAGTTCCAGCGGAACATGATCGGCAACCAGCATCGCCGCGAGACGACGTTCCATAACCAGGTTAAGGCCATCAACGGTCCGGTCGCCGACTGGAACGACACGATCGACGACGATCGACCGGACACGTGGACCGGCAACACGGTGATGATCGATTGCGATCGGTTGCAAGTGACGGCCCGTCGCGACAAGGCGGTCGAGGCCGACATGTACGAGATGGTCGCCGAGGGGAACACGCTCGTCGAGGCGCCGACGTTCACCTCCCGTTCGCCGCGGGTCTCTTACGATCAGGGCAAGGACCTGCTTATTATCGAAGGCGACGCGCGGACCGACGCGGCGCTCTATCACAGAAATGAGCGGGGCTCGGTTTCGGAAACGATCGCCAAGAAGTTTATGGTCTGGCCGTCGACCCGCCGCGTGCAAGTCGACGGCGCGACGTTCTTGGAACTGACCCCGAACTAGCGGCGAGTAGTCGGTCGTTCGTCGCAGACGATCTTGCTTCGCCCTCACCGGCCGCTTCTGAACGCAAGGATCCCTTCATTCCGATCCGGCCGCGAGTAAGAAACGGCCCGTTTGCGGTGCGAGGAACATCGGCTACCGGACCGGGGCCGGCTGGGCCGACACCGGGCGGCCGGCGCCGCGAGCCCAGCTTTCGACGATCTCGACGAGTTTGCGGACGTCGAGCGGCTTGGCCAGGTAGTCGTCCATTCCCGCGTCGAGGCACCGCTGCCGGTCGCCGGCCATGGCGTGGGCCGTCAGCGCGATGATCGGAATTCCCGACCGCTGCGGGAGCGAACGGACGGCGGCCGTCGCCTGAAAGCCGTCCATTTTCGGCATCTGCACGTCCATCAGAATGACGTCGTACTTCGTCCGTCCGGCCATCTCGACCGCTTGCTCGCCGGTCGCCGCGATGTCGACCGTGTGCCCGTGCTTTTTCAGTACCTGCACGATGAGCTTCTGATTCGTCGGCGTGTCTTCGGCCAAGAGCACGTGTATCGGTCCCTCGCGGCGCGGGGCCGTCGCGGGGGCGTCGCCCGAGCGGGCGACGGAACCGGAGCGTACGTCGACCGGCGCCGCCGGGCTTTCGCGCAACAGGGGGGTCGAAAACGCGAACGTGCTGCCGCGGCCGACCTTGCTCGTGACGATCAGGCGGTCGCCCATCGCCCGCACCAGGTCGGAAGCGATCGCCAGCCCGAGGCCCGTGCCGCCGTGCCGGCGCGTGCTGGAGGCGTCGACCTGCGTGAATGGCGCGAAGATCCGTTCCTGGTCGTCCGGCGCGATCCCGATTCCCGAATCGGCCACGGTGAAATGGAGCCGCGTCCCCTGGTCGGCCGTCGAGTGCGTGACGACCTCGAGCTTGATGGAGCCCCGCTCGGTGAACTTCACGGCGTTGGAAACCAGGTTGATCAGCACCTGTCTGAGGCGGAGCACGTCACCGCGGAGACGGTCCGGCACGTCTTCGGCGACGGTCGCCGTGAGCGTCAGCTCTTTCTCCGTCGCTCGGTAGGAGAACGTGCTGCGGACCTCCTCGATGGCCGCGCGGAGATCGAACGGCTCGCTGGCGAGCGAGAATTTTCCCGATTCGAGCTTCGAGAAGTCGAGCACGTCGTTGAGCAGCGTCAGCAGCAGGTGGGCGTTCGATTTGACGACGTCGAGGTGCTCGCGCACGAGCGCCGGCAGTTCTTCATCGAGCGCCAGGTCGGTCATGCCGATGATGGCGTTCATCGGCGTTCGCAACTCGTGGCTGACGTTCGCGAGGAACTCGCTCTTGGCCTGGTTGGCTCGCTCGGCCGCGACGCGCGCGGCGTGTTCCTGGGCCAGGGCCACGCGCTCGTCGGCCTGCCGCTTCACCTGCAGGTTCATGCGATACAGCTCGACGAACACCGTCACCTTGGCCCGCAGCACGTCGGGCACGACCGGGGTGAGAATGTAGTCGACCGCGCCGAGCGAGTAGCCGCGGGAGGCGAACGTATCGTCCGGGTAGGCGGTGAGGAAGATGATCGGCGTGTGTTCCGACCGCCGGCGGCTGCGAATCAGGGCGGCCGTTTCAAAGCCGTCGAGCCCCGGCATGTTGACGTCGAGCAGGATAACCGCGAAGTCGTCGCTCAGCAGCCGCCGGAGCGCCTCCTCGCCCGAGGAGGCGCCCACGATCGTCCAGCCGGGGGTTTCCAGAACAGCTCGAACCGACAAGAGCTTGTCCGGTACGTCATCGACGACCAGGATACGGACTTCGTCTTGTCGACTCATGAATCAGCTCGCCACCCACGCACACAACACGGACAACATCTTCTCCGTGTCGACGGGCTTCGACAAATAGTCCCAGGCGCCGGCCTCCAGGCACTTCTCGCGGTCCCCCTTCATGGCCTTGGCGGTCACGGCCACGATGGGAAGGTTTTTGAACTGAGAAATCTGCCGGATGGCCCGCATCGTGTCGATGCCGTCCATTTCGGGCATCATGATGTCCATCAATACGATGTCCATATCCTGCTGAGTTTGCAAGAGCCGGATGGCGTCGCGGCCCGTTTCGGCCGGGACCGTATCGACGTTGTACCGCTCCAAGACGCTCGTCAGTGCGAAAATATTACGGATGTCGTCATCGACGATCAGCACCTTTTTATTTCGCAGCAAAACGGCCGGGTCGTAGAGTTTTTGGATGATTTCGCGGCACGGCTCGGTGAGCGTCGAGGTGGGCCGGCCCAAGAGCAGGGTCGCCTCGTCGATCAGCCGCTCGGGCGTATCGGCCCAGCGGAGATGGAACTCTTCGGCCAGCCGCTTCCAATGCGCCACGTCGCCCGGCGTTTCGCGACCGACGGCCGAAACGAGCATCGGGCAGGTCGGCACCTCGAGATCGCGCGGCAACTGGGCCGCCAGCGAGGCCAGCGACATGTCGGGCAATTGGGGCGAGAAGACCGCCAGGTCGCAAGTTTCCGCGGTCATGATCCGCAGGGCCTCTTCGCCGCTGCGGACCTCGGTGATCCGCAGAGCGGGGTCCTTGAGCAGGTCTTGGAACCGCCGCGAGCGCTCGAGCATCGGCTCGAACAGCAGCATGTGCCGTTCTTTCCGCTCGATCGAATGGCGGACGTTTTCCAGGAACTTGCCGAGCATGTCTTCGGTCCGCACCGGCTTGGGAAGCGTCCCTTGCGCGCCCCACTTCATGCCCTGCTCCGGCCGGTCGACGGTCGAGACGACGTACACGGGGATGTGTCGCAGTGAGAGGTCCTGCTTCAAGCGGCGGAGCACTCGCCAGCCGTCGATATCGGGGAGCGAGATGTCGAGCAGGATCGCATGGGGCCGCATTTCATGGGCCATCGCCAGCGCCGCGGCGCCCGAGGGAGTGGTGACTCCCTTGAAGCCGTTCTTGCGGGCCGATTCCAGCTCGATCTTGGCGAAGCTTTCGTCGTTATCGACGATCAGCAACACGTGGTCGTCCGAGTTGATCGAATCGCGATCGTCGGCCACCGTGTTCAAAAGCGTGAGCGAATCGGCCGGCGCCACGTACTCCTCGGCCGCACGGCTCGCCCGCTCGTTGCGGTTCCGCGGCGGCGAGACGTCGATGCGGGGAGCCGCCGCACGGCGGGCCGTCTTCTGCGGGACGAAATTCTGCGGCAGGTAGAGCGTGAACGTGCTGCCCGAGCCCTGGCGGCTGGTCAGCCCGATTTCGCCTCCCAGCAGGCGGGCAATTTCGCGGCTGATCGCCAGGCCCAGGCCGGTGCCGCCGTACTTGCGGCTGGTACTGCCGTCGGCCTGTTGGAAGGCCTCGAAGATGATCTGCTGCTTTTCGGTCGGAATGCCGATGCCCGTGTCGCTCACGGAGAAGGCGAACACGCCGCCGGCGTTGTTGAGGGTGTCGTTATCGGTGTGCCAGCCGGAGTCGGCCTGTTCGACGCGGAGACTGACCTGCCCGCGGTGCGTGAACTTGAAGGCGTTGGAGAGCAAGTTCTTGATGACCTGCTGCAGCCGCTTGCTGTCGGTCGTAATCGAGCGGGGGAGGTTCTCGTCGAGTTCGACCGTGAAGTCGACCGTTTTCGATTCGGCCACGTGGCGGAACGTTCGTTCGACGTAGTTGTGCAGGTCGTTGAGCCGCAGCTCGCCGACGTCGAGCACGACCGTGCCGGATTCGATCTTCGAGAGGTCGAGGATGTCGTTGATCAGCATCAGCAGATCGTTGCCGGAGGAGTGGATCGTCTTGGCGTACTCGGTCTGTTTGGCCGAGAGATTGCCGTCGGAGTTCTTAGAGAGCTGATCGGAGAGGATCAAGAGGCTGTTGAGCGGCGTCCGCAGTTCGTGCGACATGTTCGCCAAGAACTCGGACTTGTACTTCGAAGTGAGGGCCAACTGTTCGGCCTTTTCTTCGAGCGCCTGGCGGGCCTGTTCGACTTCGACGTTCTTGCGTTCGACTTCGGAGTTCTGGAAGGCGAGCAGGCGGGCCTTTTCTTGCAGCTCCTGGTTGGTTTGCTGGAGCTCTTCCTGCCGGCTACCCAGTTCTTTGGCCAGGGATTGCGACTGCTTGAGCAGGTTTTCGGTTCGCATGTTGGCTTCGATCGTGTTGAGCACGATGCCGATGCTTTCGGTCAACTGGTCGAGCAGCGCCTGGTGCGTCGGGCTGAAGCGTTCGAACGAGGCCAGTTCGAGCACGGCCTTGACCTCCCCTTCGAACACGATCGGCAGCACGATGATGTTGACCGGCGCGGAGCTTCCCAGGCCGGAACTGACGCGGATGTAGTCGCGCGGGACGTTGGAGAGCAGGATTTTTTTGTTTTCCAGCGCGCACTGGCCGATCAGGCCCTGACCCAGCTCGAGTCGTTTGCCGATTTCACCCGGCCGCTCGTAGGCATAGCTGGCCAAGAGCGTGAGGTAGGGCTGGTCCGATTTCTCGTAGGTGTAGAAGACGGCGTGCTGCGCGGAGACCAGCGGGGCGAGTTCCGAAAGGATCAGCCGGCCGACCGTGAGCATGTCTTTCTGCCCTTGGAGCATGCGGCTGAACTTGGCGAGATTCGTCTTGAGCCAGTCTTGTTCGGCGTTCTTGAGCGTCGTGTCCTTGAGGTTCACGATCATTTCATTGATGTTGTCCTTCAAGGCGGCGACTTCGCCCTGGGCCTCGACCTTGATGGACCGGGTCAAGTCGCCCTTGGTGACGGCGGTGGCCACTTCGGCGATGGCGCGGACCTGCGTGGTGAGGTTGGCGGCCAACTGGTTGACGTTGTCGGTGAGGTCTTTCCAGGTGCCTGCCGCGCCGGGGACGCTCGCCTGTCCGCCGAGCTTCCCTTCGACGCCTACTTCGCGGGCCACGCCGGTGACCTGGTCGGCGAAAGTGGCCAGGGTGTCGATCATGCCGTTGATCGTATCGGCCAGGGCCGCGATTTCGCCCTTGGCTTCGACCGTTAATTTTTGCTTCAAGTCGCCGTTGGCCACCGCCGTCACGACCCGAGCGATGCCGCGGACCTGGCTCGTGAGGTTGCCGGCCATGAAGTTGACGTTGTCGGTCAGGTCCTTCCACGTACCCGATACGCCCTTCACCTGGGCCTGTCCGCCGAGCTTCCCTTCGGTGCCGACTTCGCGGGCCACGCGGGTGACTTCGGAGGCGAACGAGCTGAGCTGATCGACCATCGTATTGATGGTGTTCTTGAGTTCGAGGATTTCCCCCTTCACGTCGACCGTGATCTTCTTCGACAAGTCGCCCCGCGCGACGGCCGTCGTCACGTCGGCGATGTTGCGGACCTGGCCGGTGAGGTTGCCGGCCATGAAGTTCACGCTGTCGGTGAGATCTTTCCAGGTGCCGGCGACGTCGCGGACGTCGGCCTGCCCGCCGAGCTTTCCTTCGGTACCGACTTCGCGGGCCACGCGGGTGACTTCGGAGGCGAACGAGCGAAGCTGATCGACCATCGTATTGATGGTGTCTTTGAGCTCCAGGATTTCGCCCCGGACGTCGACCGTGATTTTCTTCGACAAGTCGCCGTTGGCGACCGCGATCGTCACTTCGGCGATGTTGCGGACCTGGCCGGTGAGGTTACCGGCCATGAAGTTCACGCTATCGGTCAAGTCTTTCCAGGTGCCGGCGACGCCTTTCACTTCGGCTTGTCCGCCGAGCTTCCCTTCCGTGCCGACTTCGCGGGCCACGCGGGTCACTTCGGAGGCGAACGAGCGGAGCTGATCGACCATCGTGTTGATGGTGTTCTTGAGCTCGAGGATTTCCCCCTTCACGTCGACCGTGATCTTCTTCGACAAGTCGCCGTTGGCGACGGCGGTGGTGACTTCGGCGATGTTACGGACCTGGCCGGTGAGGTTACCGGCCATGAAGTTCACGCTGTCGGTTAGATCGCGCCACGTTCCTTCCACGCCGCGGACGTCGGCCTGTCCGCCGAGCTTGCCTTCGGTACCGACTTCGCGGGCCACGCGGGTCACTTCGGCGGCGAACGAGCGGAGCTGATCGACCATCGTGTTGATGGTGTTCTTGAGTTCGAGAATTTCCCCCTTCACGTCGACCGTGATCTTCTTCGACAAGTCGCCCCGCGCGACGGCCGTCGTCACGTCGGCGATGTTGCGGACCTGGGCCGTGAGGTTGCCGGCCATGAAGTTCACGCTGTCGGTGAGGTCTTTCCAGGTGCCGGCGACTCCCTTCACTTCGGCCTGACCGCCCAAGCGGCCTTCGGTGCCGACTTCGCGGGCCACGCGGGTCACTTCGGAAGCGAACGAGCTGAGCTGATCGACCATCGTATTGACGGTGTTCTTCAACTCGAGGATTTCGCCTTTGACGTCGACCGTCACCTTTTTGGAAAGGTCGCCGTTGGCGACGGCCTTCGTCACTTCGGCGATGTTACGGACCTGGCCGGTGAGGTTGCCGGCCATGAAGTTCACGGAGTCCGTGAGATCTTTCCAGGTGCCGGCGACGTCGCGGACGTCGGCCTGCCCGCCGAGCTTTCCTTCGGTACCGACTTCGCGGGCCACGCGGGTGACTTCGGAGGCGAACGAGCGGAGCTGATCGACCATCGTATTGATGGTGTCTTTGAGCTCCAGGATTTCGCCCCGGACGTCGACCGTGATTTTCTTCGACAAGTCGCCCCGCGCGACGGCCGTCGTCACTTCGGCGATGTTGCGGACCTGGCCGGTGAGGTTACCCGCCATGAAGTTCACGTTATCGGTCAAGTCTTTCCAGGTACCGGCGACGCCTTTCACTTCGGCTTGTCCGCCGAGCTTCCCTTCGGTGCCGACTTCGCGGGCCACGCGGGTCACTTCGGCGGCGAACGAGCTGAGCTGATCGACCATCGTGTTGATGGTGTTCTTGAGTTCGAGAATTTCCCCCTTCACGTCGACCGTGATCTTCTTCGACAAGTCGCCCCGCGCGACGGCCGTCGTCACGTCGGCGATGTTGCGGACCTGGGCCGTGAGGTTGCCGGCCATGAAGTTCACGGAGTCCGTGAGATCCTTCCAAGTACCGGCGACCCCTTTCACTTCGGCTTGTCCGCCGAGTTTTCCTTCGGTGCCGACTTCGCGAGCCACGCGGGTGACTTCCGCCGCGAATGAGCTGAGCTGATCGACCATCGTGTTGATGGTGTTCTTGAGTTCGAGGATTTCCCCCTTCACGTCGACCGTGATCTTCTTCGACAAGTCGCCGCCGGCCACCGCCGTGGTCACCGCCGCGATATTACGTACCTGGGCCGTCAAATTGCCGGCCATGAAATTCACGCTGTCGGTCAAGTCTTTCCACGTACCCGACACGCCTTCGACGCGGGCTTGCCCGCCGAGCTTCCCTTCGGTGCCGACTTCGCGGGCCACGCGGGTCACTTCCGAGGCGAACGAGCGGAGCTGATCGACCATCGTATTGATGGTGTCTTTCAACTCCAGGAACTCGCCGCGGACGTCGACCGTGATCTTTTTCGACAAGTCGCCGTTGGCCACGGCGATCGTCACTTCGGCGATGTTACGTACCTGACCGGTGAGGTTACCGGCCATGCTATTGACCGAATCGGTGAGATCTCGCCAGGTACCGGCGACCCCCTTCACGGCCGCCTGACCCCCCAGCTTGCCGTCGGTGCCGACTTCGCGGGCCACGCGGGTTACTTCGGAGGCGAACGAGCCGAGCTGATCGACCATTCGGTTCACGGTACGGGCGGTGCGCAAGAACTCCCCTTCGAGCGGACGGCCGTCGAGGTCCAACGACATGGCCTGCGACAAGTCGCCCTTGGCGACCGCGCCGATCACGCGGGCCATTTCGCTGGTGGGATGCACCAAGTCGGTGATCAGCGCGTTCACGGAGTCGATCGTCCCGGCCCAGGAGCCGCTCAGGCCGCCGACCGAGGCCCGCTGCTTGATCTTCCCTTCCTTACCCACGACGCGGCTGATCCGGTCCAGCTCGCTAGTCATCCCTTCCAGCTGGTCCATCACGTCGTTGAACGCGTCGCCGACCTTGCCGCTCAGACCCACCCAGGTCGTAGGCAGCCGCACGGTGTAGTCGCCCCGCCGAAGGGCCGTAAGAGCCACCAAAATCGCCTGCATGTCGACATGTTGGCCCGGCGCAATCGGTTCTTCGGCGATGGACATGGGTTTCCGCTCCTTGGATTGTGGGGCGCGCAATGAGTCCCTTCGCCGAACGGTTCTCGACGGGGGTTTCATTAGTCTCTCGACAAGGCCGGCTCTTGGCCGCGTCGTTCTTTCGATGGGCAACGCTAAACTAGTACAGGAACAGCAGTTGGACAAATGCTGGTCGTCGATTGACCAAGCTGGTCATCCGATGACCGGCGCCTTGCCCTCGCGGTGACCAGTTAAGCTGGGCAATTGGGCGAACAGGAGCCGACTCGACTCTTGGCAAAGCGCACGCCAAAACGGCGTGAAACGACGGGGTAGAACGATGACTTTGTCGCAAGCGTCGGGCATAGCCTGACAGCACGTCCCAATGCGGAGCGTTGGACGTGGTCCGGCGTACTGGAAGGGTCAGGGTTCTGACACGCTCAAGCAGCCGCCCGACGGCGTTGACGATAACGCCGGCCCGAGCCGCCACGGGCACTCAGCCGCCCACACTACTGCGCCGCCACCCTACTGAGATCTAGTGGACCCGTTGGACGGACGGTTCCGCCAGAGGGTGATCGTCGTCGTCGCCGAGCGTCACACGGGTGCCGAGCGCGATATGCAGGGTGCGGATCTTGTTGCGGAGCGTGCCCCGCGTAATGCCCAGCATCTTCGCCGCTTGCGACTGGTTCCCCTCGGTGTGTCGCAGCACTCGCGAAATGACGTACCGCTCCATCAGCGACACGGCCTCGGCATAAATCTCGCGGGCCGCGTCGTTCCGTAGCCGCAAATCGAGGAACGTCTCCAGGTCGCCTGGCGGCAGGTCGGCCGGGTCGACGAACAGCTTCTCTTCGAAATCGGCCCGAATAATCTCGGGGAGGAACTCCGGCAGAATGACCGAGCCGTTGGTCTGCAGGAGCGACTGGCGGATGACGGCTTCCAGCTCGCGGACATTGCCCGGCCAGGGGTAATGCATCAGCAAGTCGAGGGCTTCCGGCGCGACGCCGTGGACGTCTTTGCCCAGCTCGCGCCCCAATCTGCGGAGGCAGTGCTGCAGGAGCAGCAGGATATCGTCTCCCCGCTCGCGGAGCGGCGGCAGCTTAATGGTGAAGCCGTTGAGTCGGTAATAGAGGTCTTCGCGGAACCGGCCTTCCCCCGCGCTCTGCTTCAGATCGCGGTTGGTGGCCGTGATGATCCGGACGTCGGTCTGGATGGTCTGCGTTCCGCCGACGCGCTCGAACCGTTGTTCCTGCAGCAACCGCAGAACCTTGCTCTGCACCAGCGGCGACATGTCGCCGACTTCGTCCAGGAAAATGGTGCCGCCGGAGCATTGCTCGAACTTGCCGATCCGCCGCTGATCGGCGCTGGTGAACGACCCCTTCTCGTGACCGAACAGCTCGCTTTCGAGCAGGGCATCGGGGATCGCCGCGCAATTCACGGCCAGAAACGGCTTATCGGACCGGCGGCTGTGGTGGTAGATGGCCCGGGCGACCAACTCCTTGCCGGTGCCGCTTTCGCCGTGAATCAGCACGGTGACGTTCTGCGGGGCGACGCGCCCGATCGACTTGAAAACCTCCTGCATCGACGGGCAGCAACCGACAATCTGATCGCCGTCGACTTCCGGAGACGTCGTCGACGGCAACTCGACCGGAACCTTCATGACCCGGCGAATTTCCAGGGCCTGACGCACGAGATCGCGGAGCTTCGGCAGGTCGAGGGGTTTGAGCAGGTAATCGTAGGCGCCGAGCTTCATCGCCTCGATCGCCGTCTCGCTCGAGCCGCGGCCGGTGATGAATATCACGGGCAGCTTCGGATCGAGGGCGTGGAACATTCGGGCCGCTTCCAGGCCCGAAATGTCAGGGAGCATGATGTCGAGCAGGACGACGTCGACGCCCGATTTGACGATCTCCAGGCCTTCGCGGACGTCGCGGGCCGTGGCAATATTGAACGGCGCGTCCTTAAACGCTTGCCGAATCAGATGCAGGACAGTACGGTCGTCGTCAATCGCCAGTAGGGTGGTCATCGCAGTTCTCTGAAGACCGGCCGCCTCGTAGGCAGTCGCCTGGTAGGAAGTTCGAACTCCGTTCTCCGCGAGCGACACGCCGCCTCCATGTCCCCCCCCTCGATCCTGTCCCCGAATATCCTGTCCGCCTGTATCCCGTCCCTCTACATCCCGGCCGTCGGGCTCCTGCCCTTCCAACGATCGACCGTCCAACGATCGACCGTCTAACGATCGACCGTCTAACGATCGACCGTCGTCGTGCCGACCATCGTCTTGCCGACCATCGTCTTGCCGACCATCGTCTTGCCGACCATCGTCTTGCCGACCATCGTCTTGCCGACCATCGTCTTGCCGACCA
>Ga0163153_10007232_pt1 | contig 12037 bp, 8 predicted proteins | sample OliLakLV19MP6IB1_FD_148629 | JGI IMG/M metagenome (GOLD analysis project Ga0163153, IMG submission 148629) | Freshwater microbial mat bacterial communities from Lake Vanda, McMurdo Dry Valleys, Antarctica - Oligotrophic Lake LV.19.MP6.IB-1 | ecosystem: Environmental > Aquatic > Freshwater > Lake... | reverse complement strand
GACGTTGCTGAAGATGATAAACAGGCTTATAGAACCGACGTCCGGCAGCGTCTTGCTCCACGGTGTAGATGTGCGCACGATCGAGCCGTCGGTGCTGCGTAGGGGAATGGGCTTTGTGCTGCAGAATTTCGGACTCTTTCCTCATTACACAGTCGAGCAGAATTTGGCAGTTGTGCCGACGTTGATGCAATGGACATCAGAACGTACACGCACACGTGCACATGAACTGCTCACGAAACTTCACATGCAGCCCGAAGAGTTTTTGCATCGGTATCCGAAGGAACTGAGTGGTGGACAACAACAGCGGGTGGCATTGTGTCGCGCATTGATGAGCGATCCACCGATTTTGTTAATGGACGAACCGTTTGGTGCGCTCGACCCCATCACGCGTCACGATGTGCGCCTCGAATTCAAACACCTCGAAGAGTGGCGCACGAAGACAATCGTGCTTGTCACACACGACATCGAAGAAGCCTTCATGCTTGCCGACAGAGTCGTGCTGCTCGACAAAGGTGTTGTACATCAGATCGGCACACCCGCCCAACTCCTGCATACACCAGCCACGGAATTCGTCCAACGCTTCCTCGCAGTCGCCCCAGGCGCACGTGCATACGTAGAGGCTCGCGCATGAGCGAGCCAAACCAACTACGCTCTTTGGTGAACACTCCGTTGTATTATCATGAGTGTTTGTCGTGAACGAACTCATCGTGTTTCTCGCAACGCAACATGATAAACTATTAGAGCAAACGCTTCGGCATACGGCGCTGACGTTTCTCTCTGTTGCGATGGCCATTGTTGTTGGCATTCCGCTCGGCATACTCGCAGCACGTAAGGCACGTGTTGCACCCGGTGTGTTGAATGCTGTGGGAGTGTTGCAAACAATACCGAGCATTGCACTCCTGGGCTTCATGATTCCGCTGCTTGGCATTGGTGTGTTGCCCGCAATTGTTGCACTCATGCTCTATGCATTGTTGCCGCTTGTGCGTAACACCTACACCGGTTTGCAAGGCGTCGACCCGCATGTTGTCGAGGCCGCACGAGCGCTTGGCATGACTGACAACCAGATTCTCATGAAGGTCGAATTGCCCCTCGCCGCGCCCGTTATCCTCGCAGGCATACGTACTGCAACCGTTATTAACGTGGGCGTGGCGACCCTTGCCGCATACATTGGGGCAGGGGGCTTGGGTGAGTTCATTTTTGGCGGCATTGCGCTAAACAACACAGGGATGATTCTCGGCGGAGCCATACCTGCAGCGTTGCTTGCAATTGCGCTCGACGTGTTGCTGGGTTGGGTGCAGCGGCTCGTTACGCAGGGAGTACACGGAGGTTCTGCGTCCCGCAGACTCCATAACAAAACACTTAAGCGTGCATTGATAATCGTTGGTGCGCTAATCCTCGTTGCACCAACTGCATACTATGCGTACAACGCTCTTGCCCCGTCAGCGTCGACGTTGCGCGCCGGCTTCACGCCCGAGTTTATGGGGAGGCATGATGGGTACCTCGGACTAAAGGAGGTGTACGGACTAGACATGCAGGTGTCGGTGATAAGCGATGCGGTGATGTACAAGGCCGCTGCCGAAAACAAGCTCGACGTGATAAGCGGATACACCACAGACGGACGTATTGCGAGCTACGACCTCGTTGCGCTTGTCGATGATAAACACCTTTTCCCGCCCTACCATGCAGCGCCTATCGTGCGCAAACAAACACTCGATGCTCACCCTGAAATGCGTGGCGTACTAAACATGCTTACAAACGCAATCAACGATTCTGCAATGATTGGATTGAACTACGAAGTCGACTATCTGAAACGCACTCCCGAAGACGTAGCGAAAAAATTTCTTACAAGCATACATCTGCTAGGATCGAATGTGCGTGATAGCAACGCAATTCGGCTTCGTGATGCTAGGGGGCGCAAGGCGCAAGGGGGCTCAACGGGAACTGTAGTGCTGGGCTCGAAGATCTTTACCGAGCAGTACATCCTCATTCACATGTACAAAATGCTAATCGAAGAATACACATCGTTGAACGTTGATTTGAAGACCGGACTCGGCGGCACGCAGATTTGCTTCGGCGCGTTGGAAAATGGCGCGATAGACATGTATCCCGAATACACTGGCACTGGTTTACTTGTGATGCTTAAAATCGAAGGGGCACAACTGGAGAACTTACTGCGTGATAGTAAGCAAGTATACGAATATGTAAAAACTGAGTTTGACCGACGATACAGCGTTGAGTGGTTAGACCCAATAGGCTTTAACAATGCGTATGCACTTATGATGCGCAGAGAACAAGCCAAGGAGCTGCACATTGCTACAGTTAGCGATTTAGTACGACACCTTAAAGAATAAAGTAGCCGTACTGCTCATACGGCTACTTCCCATTTCAGGGCGATACTGCTTATTTCATGACGCTACTGCCCATTGAATGGCGTCGTTTTTTTACTGCTTCACCATCATCACCTGCATGCCATCGACATCGATGTGATACGCACCACTTGCTAGTACTGAACAATTTAGAATTGCTTCTCGTTCGCCGTTGAGTATTACGCGCATTACTTCGACGCCTTGAATATTGCGAACCACAACGAGGTGCATATCAGCCGCTGAACGAATAGTACACGAGTTTAACACCGGGTTGGGTGCTATTGCTATAGAGGATAGCGCCCCAGTGCGCGCATTGTCCTCGACCGTTGTTGTTGTATCCGGCGTCGAATCACTCATTACCACCTGATACCACGGCGTACACTGGGTAAGTCCCTGTGTATTTGTTGCGCAGATGCGATAGCGTATTGTATCGGTTACCGCGAACGCCGCACTCCAGGTGCTGCCCGCCGCGGACATCATTTGTCCGTCGATACCTGCCGCCGAGTAAAACTCGACTGTGGCAGTAGTGATCCTGTCGGTGTTGTCAAACGGGTCAGGCGTGATCGTCGCACTCACGGTTGGAGGCTTCGCGGCGATAATCTCGGCCTTGGTAAGCGGCTTGTGTTCGATGAACGGACCTGCATGCCACATGTAGCTCGCGAAGGCCCGCAGTTGTGTGTAGTCGTTTGCCCATGTTGTGTACATCGAGCCCAGGATGCCAGGGATGGTGTCTTGAATGATGCGGCGGCTGCGGATGGACGAGGCGTCGCCGACGTCGTAGTACGGACAGGTGATTTGTTTGAAGCCTTGCTTGGACATAAATGAAAGACTTGCTGCTGCCTTGCTACCAATCCAATTCGCGACGATGATGTTCTTTGGAATGTCGTTCCAGATGCCGCGCAGGTCGCCATTCACGAGATAGTAATTGTTTATAGCATTGTGTGTGGAGTCTATCATGTCGTTCCAGATGTAGACATTGACATCTGGATTTAATGCACGGACAACAGAGTCGCACCAATTAATGTTCTTTCCAAGCATCTGTCGTGGCGTGAGATTGCGCTTGATATCGCCCGAATCGCGATTGAACGCACGAATCTCATCGTGTCCGAGGAAGACCGACTGTGGCTCGAGGTGCTGGTTAACAAGCCGTGCCTGCTCGGAGAGTATGGTATACACAGTGTCGTTCGACATGGTGTTCATCGTCGATCCTTGAACTGCAGTATCGGCGACCGTTGTTAGTGGATGTGAGAACGTAACATCGAGTACATCGCCGTTGTTGATGGCACCTGTAGCGATGCGACGAGGCACTGGTGGTCTGTGATAACGGCCGTAGTTGCCCTTGCGCCCAAGCATCGTCGGGTCGACGATTGTCTGGTAGTCTACGCCCTCGGTGTAGATACGTCCGGTTGTAGCATTCTTGACCCATACCGGAGCCCCTTCGCGGCGCAACACATTACACATGCCCGATGGCCATACGCTGAAGTCGTCTATCCACACCTTGCCAGCACTTCCGCCCCACACGCCAGCATAAAGAATGACTTGCGTGAATTCGAGTGTGTTAAAGCGCGCTTCTGCATGTATCCAGCCAGAGCCTGCTGACGTTTGCGGAATGTCGAAGCTCGTAAACGTAAGCGTGCGAGTGGCACCGGCTGCGTCCTTGCCAATGGCAAGCAACTGAAAGAAGCCACCTTTGTAGCCCTCAGTTTTAATGTAGCAATCCATTGAATACTGTGTGAATGGGTCGCACGGCATTGTGCGCGAGAAACGCGCGTTGCCACTTGGGTTGCCCGCTGCGAAATTTTCGATACGGACACTTTGCGCACCACTGCGTTTTACCGTTTGGTCTGGGAATGTGCTGACCCCAGGCCCATCATAGAAGCCCCATCCTGTGAACTGTCCGTTCGAGCCAAGAGTCTCGAAGCCACCGTTTGGAAGTGCAACGCGACTGTCCACAACAAGTACACCAGTGTCTGCAACCATCGTGTAACGAGCCTTGGCGGGGAAGCCGGTAGCGAGATTTGGATTTTGATAAAGAATGTTACTAGACCAACCCTGACCTAACACTGTAGGAATAATCTCGATGTTGCGCGTGTCTGCATAATTGCGAAGCACAGGAATTGTATCGAGAACACGAGGCTGAGCAACATTAATGATGGAGTAGTTCCAGTCGGCATGTTGCAGTCCGTTGAGCTTAAGCATCGACATCGTGTCGAGAAGAGAACGAAGTGCTGGGCCTTGTGAAAGGAGATTCAGCCCGGAGTACACCCACCGCGTGACGTAATCCGGTGCATCCCATATCCACACACCAGGTGCCGTAAGTGTGGGCATCGGTGGAACTGTAATACTCTGGAGCAACTGCATAAGCGTCGTAATGCTATTGAAGAAACCATCGGCATCGACGGCTGCAATCTCAATCCGGTTTGAGTTGACGTCTAGCGTATATCCCTTAGGCCTAACCGCTGGCATTGTGTCATGCACGACCAACAGAATACCATTGGTGCCTTCATCGACCGACGTACGCATGAGCGTATCCCCGAGCTTGGCCTTTAACTGCTTCTGCAGGAAAGCATACGCACGTTCTACGCGGGGGTCGTTCACCACACGCAGGGGAGTGTTACGGTTGATTGTGAGCGAAACGCCTGTGCGCATGTAGCCCGTCTTTGGGCGCGGCTGGAGTTTATCGAGCGTACCTGCTTCAGACACCACATATGTCGACGCCAAGCAGAGTAAGCAGAGGCACAGTGAGGAGAGCGAGAGAGAGTTGAGGCTGAGTAAGCTGAGGCGAAGCAAACAACGCATTGAAGACCTTCGTGTTAAATTCATACATGTCTGACCTACTTACCCTCTACAACACAGTCCGCAAACATACAGTAGACATCTGCGCTCCGTTGCAGACAGAAGACTACGTCGTGCAGCCTGTCGTGGATGTAAGTCCGCCGAAGTGGCACCTCGCACACAGCACCTGGTTCTTCGAAACGTTTATTCTACGTGGCTATAACCCGGAGTATCAGGAATTTGACGCTCAATACCACTTCCTATTCAATAGTTACTACGAGCATCACGGCAAACGCACCATGCGCGCCGATCGGGGTAACATGACACGTCCGTCCGTCGAGGACATCTACGCCTACCGGGCCCATGTCGACGTTGCAATGCAGGATCTTCTCATAACGTGCGGACTCCGCGCAGGCTTTGCAGAACTCGTCATCCTGGGCTGCAACCATGAACAGCAGCACCAGGAGTTGTTGCTTACGGACATCAAGTACATTCTGGGACACAATCCGCTCTTTCCTCAATACAGCACCGACGCACCCGAACTCGATATTGAGCAACGTACAGATCGATCGCACAGCGGAAGCATTGAGCAACGTGCAGATCGATCGTATAACGAAAGTATTGAGCAGGGGGCAGAAGGGGGCTTCGTTGCTATCGATGCAGGCCTCCATGAAATTGGATATGACGGCAACGAGTTTGCATTCGACAACGAACACAGCAGACACAAGGTATACGTGAATGCATTCGAGATTGCCAATGCGTTAACCACCAATGAAGAGTACCTGGCTTTTATAGACGATGGTGGCTACACGGATTTTCGGTACTGGCATGCAGAAGGCCTCGATTGGGTGCGTACCAATAACATCGACGCTCCGCTATACTGGCACCTTATCGACGATGAATGGTTTGTGTATACGCTTGCTGGCCTCAAGCCCCTTGAGCCGAAGGCGCCCCTTACCCACATCAGCTACTACGAAGCATCTGCATACGCTGCTTGGAGTGGATGTAGACTGCCAACGGAAGCAGAGTGGGAAATTGCGCAGTCGCGCTTTGCATGGGGTAAAAGGTGGGAATGGACCGATAGCGCATACCTGGCGTATCCTGGATACAAAAAGGCACCCGGAGCAGTAGGCGAGTACAATGGCAAGTTCATGATCAACCAGATGGTGTTACGCGGGGCATCGATAGCTACACCTGCTGGACATTCACGTCCGTCGTACCGCAATTTCTTTCACCCACATCTTCGCTGGCAGTTTACAGGCATTCGCCTGGCCAGATAACGCATGAGTGACTTTGCCGAAGATGTGCGCATCGGACTAACGTCCACACCAAAGCGACTTTCTTCTAAATATTTTTATGATGCGGAAGGCGACGCGCTCTTCTGTTCCATCATGGCATGTCCGGAGTACTACCTCACCGACTGCGAGATGGAGATCTTCACAACGCAGAGCGATGCAATACTCGATGTTGCCTTAGCGAATTCACGTGTTACGGCAGCGCATGTGCACGATAGTGACTTCGAAGAAGCAACCATCGACGTCGTAGAACTGGGTCCGGGCGATGCCTCCAAATCGGTGCACCTTCTTCGCGCCCTCGTGAAGCGAATGCCCGACACGACCTATTATCCGGTAGACATCTCGTCGAACATCATTGCATTGCTCGAGAGTGAGCTGCCAGCAGCGGTACCGGGCATACGTGTCCGTGGACGTCAGGGAGATTTTGCGGAAACGCTGCATGACATTACGTCGATCTCGGAGCGCAACAAGCTCATTCTCTTTCTCGGATCGACAATCGGCAACCTGACGTTTTCGGAAAGCCGGACATTCTTTGCAGCGTTGCGCTGCAGTATGCGCGAGGGCGATATGCTGCTAGTTGGTTTCGATTTACAGAAAGACCCATCAACAATTCTCGCAGCGTACAACGACTCGCAAGGAGTAACACGTGCGTTCAATCTTAACCTGTTGGCACGGATGAACCGCGAGCTGGGAGCGACGTTCGATCTCGATACGTTCGAGCATTTCCCCGTGTACGATCCCGTAACAGGTACGTGCAAGAGCTTCGTGTACAGTTGTATCGAGCAGACGGTGCGTATAGAAATGCTAAACCTCGATGTGCATTTCCATCCTTACGAATGCATACACACCGAGGTCTCGCAGAAGTACACCAAGGAGCAGATCGATCTATTTGCTCGTGAAGGGGGTTTCGAGTCTGTAAAGTATATTACAGACTCGAAAGGATGGTTTGTAGACGCATTATTCTTTGCGTGATGTTGCCATAACGAGTGAGAGATCGACAAACCAATTTCAGATAATAGTAGCAAAATTACGTAGAAATCAGTATTTGTTTTCTCGCTTTTTTTTTAGGAGCTTCGTAGCACAGTTCATTAACCAACCAGTCTATGAAGCGGTGCACGTGCCAAAAGGCACCGAGCTGTATGTGTAATCGCTACAGGTATCGTATTTTTTACAGGGAGTTAATATGACGTGTTTTTTAACGCGAGCGGTCGTGACCGCTGGTTTATTCTGTACGCTGATGGCGATGGCTGGCTCTTTAGCACGAGCGCAGTCTGAGCTTCCCGGGTGTGCTACGTGTCCAGGTGGAAGTACTGAAGCTACGATTGCGGTGGCATTTTGTAGTGGAGGTGTAAACTACAATGTCAACGTTACGTATTGCACAATGACTTATACCCCGCCTGCAACGGGCCTACCTTGCACGCCAGGCGTTGGCATAAACGAATACACGGTCATAAAGCGGATATGCCCAAATCTCACCGGCCTACCGCCAACCGATGCTGCGACATTCAAAGGCATATACTGCGCTATGAATCCGCTCGGCGGCGATATCTTTAACTGGAAACCCTTGATTCCAGATTGCTACGTAAGTCCGAACTACTTCTGTTGGATGATTGCCTTCCCTCAATGCACACAGCGGGCCAACGGATGTATCGTTGTTTGCAACATGGTGAACCCGCCATGCTGTTTGACGTCAGTTCAATACTGTTACGATAGCATTCTTGGCGAGTACAAGACACTTAAATACCCCGCATGTAGTGGAACCTGCGCACAGCAATGTACAGACACGGGATGTGATTACAATCCAGAAGAAGCATGCGAAACATGTCCATAACATGAAAGCGGGGTGGGACCTCCACGAGATCCCACCCCTGATTTTACTTGAATGCAGCTTTGATTTCCTGGTTCGGTAAATGTTGTAAAGGTTGAACACTAATGCGTTACATACAAGCCTTCATTGGACATATGCTCCTCCTGTTGTTGATAGTTGGCGCGCCCGCTGTGATGGCGCAACAATGGAAACAAGACCAGCGCCTGTGGTTTAGTTACTATCAAGGAAACACCCCTCAAGGAATGGATCGCGGACTGATTTATGATACTTGCCATAAGGAAGTATGGGCCGTCTTAGGTGAACGGATCTGGCAAAGCGATAACAACGGCTTGTCATGGAAATACATTCCGATTCCAAGTAACCAGGAATATCGATCTAAGTCGCAACTATTGTTTGATGGTTGTAACGTTATTTACAAATGGGATGACAAATCCGCCAATCTTGCCTTTCGTATGCTGGCCTTCGATCGTGAAAAGTCTTCATGGCGAGAAATGAAGCCGACCGGCTCGATGAAAATGACTCCGCATTCACAGTGGACAGCCTTAAAAGGAACATCCGTGTTCATCGTGGATGATGTGAATTCACGGCAACTCTATTATAGTTCAGACCTAGGCCAAAGGTGGGACTCCTTAACCATCAGGAGACGCCCAGCAAGTGATGCTTATGCTGAAAAAATCATCGAAGTTCAACCAGGTATCATAGCAATAAAAAGAGACTCTGGATTCATAGAGGTAAACTGGAAATCGATGGTGGTTCGTGAACCTAATCTGCCATTCAACACTATTACGTACAGGTACATTGATAGTACGAGATTGATTGTTGGATTGAAAGGTTCACCATACGACAGACTCGGATTGTCTGAGGATGGTGGTGAGACTTGGCGACACATAGACAGTATGACATTCCGTAATTCACTTCGTGTCTTAAGGGGTAAAGAAGGAGCCTTGTCCTCCGTGTTAATCCGCGTTGGCAGTGGTTATATCACCGTCTATACAAAGAAGGGTGATATACTGTCCACAACCGACGGCGGCAAAACGTGGTCTGACCTAGGAAATATCGGGCCATTGTCTCACTATGCCGCAGCGCTAGTTACAGAAGACAGATTCGGAAACACCGTTGTTTGCCTTGGTAAAAGGATATACCTGATACCGAATGGGATGGATTCTGTTCGGACATTGTCGAGTAAAGGACCAGAGCTCACATCCATGCTAAGAATCGATTCGTTAAACTTTATAGGCATCGGCCGTCTGGGCTTACATGTGTCAACCGATGCGGGAATGACATGGAAGCAGCCATTGCCGCCAGGTGAGTTAATGGAATCTTCAACATTTCGCATTGTTGGAGTGCACCCACAGTTTATAGACCGATTGTCGGTCGATTCCTTGGGAAATATCCATGTTGCTTCTCCCGATCATACAGCAATTTATAGTCTTCCATTAACTTCACAGACTGCTGAGTATCGCCGATTCACGTTTGGATATCCTCAGTTTTTTGAATTCGATCTTGTTAACGCCGCAGCCATCGACAAGGGGCAGGGTATTGTCGCTCTGCGAGGTGACAGTGCAATTCGTAAATGGACGTACGTATCTATTGATGCAATGGACACAAGTCTTGATTATCCAATAGGTCTCGGTGAGTTCGTGGCATCCTCAATGTCAGTTGAGGATGATAATGAATGGATCGCCGTTTCAGATTCGGTTTATGTAAGTGTTAATCGGGGTATTTCGTGGACATCGAAAGCTAGTTCTGGTTTACCACGCGATGCTGATGGCCGTATTTATCAGACATCACAGATCGTGCGGCTTTCGCCGACAACACTGCTGCTCGGCTTTAGAGGTATACGCATTGTGGGCGATAGCGACACGACGGTGCAACGTCCGGGTGGCCTGTATCGCTCCGATGATAACGGTGCCACATGGTCGCGTAGTGATGCAGACCTTGGTCCGCAGACGTACGTGTGGTTCATCACGAAGCTGGATGAGAGCGTCGTGCTGTGTGCAGCAGGCCAGGTACTGGCCGACACCGTAAACGCAGGGTATAATCAGACAGGTGGTACTGTTATGCGTTCGACGGATGCAGGACGGTCATGGACGATGGTGTACGACGAGCCACGTGGTCGTCCTGCATTCTGGGGACGACGGGAGATACTCGCAACGTCGCCTACCAGAATACTCTACGCGAGTATGGAGTACGGTGTCGTGGAGAGCACGGACGGCGCTCTGACTTGGCACCAACTTGGTGATCCACCTCTTGATTACCGATTCATAAATGACATTGAGGTGGACAATAAAGGAATCATCTATGCTGGTACGGATCAAGGAATCTTCACATTCTCACCAAACTCAACCGCCATCGACAACGATGACGACCATTTGAAATTCGCTTCAGTATGGGCTTACCCTACACCTGTGGGTGACGAGCTTACAGTCCGTCTTAACAACGCGAATCTTATGAAGTCGCGTCCGAAACTAACCCTGGTTAGCATGTACGGTGAGCAAGTACTTGACCTATCCTCATTCGTGCAGATAATACCTGGCCGACAGGAGTTCAAAGTCCGTACTGCAGGATTGTCGGAAGGTATTTATGTTTTAGTTCTTACGCACTCACAATCGGTTCGAATTTCTAAGGTCGTTATAAGCCGTTGACCCTTCCTTATCCCGCGGTCGAGGGGCTGGTTTGTAGACGCATTATTCTTTGCGTAACAATTGTTGTTGTCGACACATTATTCTTTGCGCGATAACAGCAATCGCAATTCGATCTTACCAGTCACCTGGCCATCATCCGAGTCGGCTGCTGGCTTAGGCGTACGAGTAGATGGGGTCCTTCCAACCGCAGCAGATCCAGGCACCGCTGCTGGTCTTCCGGTAAGTATTCGACTCTTTAAATCGAGCTTCAATCCGGGTATGCCTACCGAGCCACGAGGCGGAGTACGAAGCACTTCGTCATCGATGTCCGCCTCTACGGTTACTGTCATCTCTACCTGATCGAGCTCGACCTCGGCATTCGATTTCTTCAGTTCACGTATTGCTTCGTCGCACGATCGTGCAACCGACAAGATCAACGCCGACAGATCTATTGGGCTTGCCATTACGGATTAGGAGTTGGTGTACGTCCACCAATTGGAGTTGGTGCGGGTTCTTCCTCATCCTTGCCCGAGAACACAAAGCGCACACGAAGACTTGTCGACTCGCTAGTCTTCTGCGTACTGCTCTTTGAGAGAGCACTTACACCAACACCAAACTGAAGGTCGAAGGTGTCGCCGCTATTGCCACTCGGACCAACTAGTGCTCCAGTCGACGCTGCGCGAGTTACCAGCGATGTCTTTGCATTAAACTTCACTTCAATTTCAAACTGCTCCAATTCCACAGGAATCTTCGCGTCGCGCAATGCCTTAATACCAGTGGCCGCACCTTGTGCAGCCGCCGTAATGAGTCCCGCAACCGTTGCCGTTTCTACCGCTGCCATAACAGTCCCCTACAATCGTGGAAAGAATTGAGATCGGTGTAAATCTACAGAATGCGCAGCACGTGTCGACGAGGGTTCGGGCTACGTCCGCGTTAAGAATCTGTATAGATGAAGGTCGGCCCGATCTTGCCTATGTTGGCAATTAAAAATAATAGCTCGTCTTGCGTCGAGCGAACGAAATGAATTATTAAACGCTCAAATGACCTAACACCAACACGAGGTGGGTATGAACAATACGAACATAGCAACATTGTTTACAGTCCTGCTGCTTTCCTCTGCAAGCCTGTTCGCTCAAGACCCTGTAGCCT
>Ga0163153_10007231_pt1 | contig 12038 bp, 10 predicted proteins | sample OliLakLV19MP6IB1_FD_148629 | JGI IMG/M metagenome (GOLD analysis project Ga0163153, IMG submission 148629) | Freshwater microbial mat bacterial communities from Lake Vanda, McMurdo Dry Valleys, Antarctica - Oligotrophic Lake LV.19.MP6.IB-1 | ecosystem: Environmental > Aquatic > Freshwater >... | reverse complement strand
GCTCCACGCCGGGTTCGGAGCTCATGACCGCTTCGACCTTCGCCAAGTCCCAACCCTCTCCAAACTGCGCCGCAAATTCCGGCATCATGCGTTGTTCCCGACAATCATAGAGCTCGGTACCGACGCCGCCGATGATATAGTCCGGCATGGGCAAACGCCGGGTCTGAGAAAGAGACAGGACATCCTGCACCCTGCGACCGGAGTTATAGGCCAGCAGTGGGCGGTGGTCACCCTTGAGCGCGTCCCAGGCCTGCTTAAAACGCAACAAGGACTCCGGATTCCCCCACAGGGTCCCGTCCAGATCAGAGGCAAAGAGGCGAATCGACGGCGAGGCAGGGTTGGTCATGGAAACGTTTTAAGAGACGAAACTGACGCGCTCGACAAAGCGGAGGAAAGGGTGTCGCCGACAATTTCCGTGCGCGCAGACGGGAACTGCGACCCAGGCCGGCGTTTCACACCCGCATCGCGCGCCTGGCAGAGCCGATCGATCAGGAACCTAAACGGGGTTGGCAAGGTGGCACTCACACAGAGTGGACCGCGGAAGAACTTTCTGGTTCTCGGATTACCCCGAAGTGACGCAAACCTTCAATCACTCCATCAGCCATGGCGCGTTGCGCGAGATACATCCGGGGACTCGCCACCTCGGCCAGCAACTCCGGTAAGGCATTCTCCACCACGATTCCGTGCACGCCCGGCAACAGAAACATACTCGCGTCGTTCGCCGTGTCGCCGGCCACCAGCACCTGGGTCAGCAAGATATGCAATCGCTGGCAAAGCCACGTGAGCGCACGGCCCTTACCCCCGCGGGCGGGAACCACGTCGAGGAAATAACGGCACGAATAGTCAACATGCACCTGCAGGCGCGCAAGCTGCAGTCGCTCAATGAGAGCGGCGACTTCATTCCGGCGGGCTCGAACCCAATACCAGCTGGACTTGAACGCATGCTGGCACTCCGCCGGCTGCTTGGTGACGCCGGGGGTTTCCTGGACAATGCGTTGAACTTGCTCGCGGTCCCAGCCATCGCCGAACTGGTTCCGGAAGTCGTCGGCGCTATTATACAACGTGTCGTGCAATTCCGTTCCGACGCTGCCAATAATGAAGTCCGGCTCCGGCAATCCCCGGGCCTTCGCCAGTGCTTGTGTATCCGCGGTGGTACGACCGGTATTATACACCAGGATCGGTCGCAGCCCAACCGGAAGCCTTTCCCACGCCTCGGCGAAACGCCCGCATCCCTCTGGGTTTCCGAGAAGAGTCCCGTCAAGGTCAGTCGAAAAAAGTCGGATATGAGAGGGGTTCATTTCAGGGTCTCACCGAGCCGACCGGAATCGCTCTGAACCCGGGTCGGCAAGCGGAAATAAATACCGAAGCGATCGCTCAATCGCCGTCATTCGACGGCTCGTCCCACTCCCGATCGTCCAGGCTCACCGCCACGGAGAGCCGCCGCTCCACCGCGGCCACGAGCTGGTGCGCAATGCCGGTCCACGTGAACAGGCTGCGCGCCTTGTGCGCCCCCATTCGGGAAAGTCGGCTGCGCAATTGAGGATGGCGAAAGGGTTTTGCCATCATGATGCCGAGATCCTCGCGATCGAATGGATCTGCAAACAACGCATGACGGCCGAACGAAAGCGCCCGATACAAGCCGCCATGCACGGTGACAATCGTAGGAGTCCCGGAAGCCATCGCTTCGATCGCCGTCATACCAAAAGGCTCATAACGACTGCAAAGCACGAAGAGATCCGCTGCACGATAATAGTCAGGGAGATCATCATCGGCGACAAAGGAACCGAAGTGGATGCGATCGCCGTATCCGGTGCGCTCCGCCGCCGTCCGTAATTCACCAAGAAGCTTGAGCTCGTTCGCATTCATGTCTGCGCCACCCACCGCGAGATGAAGCACCGCCTCGGGTTCGCGGGCGGCGACGAGAGTAAATCCCTCGATCAGGAGGTCGTAACCTTTGTTGCGCGCGAGCCGGCCCAAGGCGAGGATCACCTTGCCCTTGAAACCGAGGCGATCCCGGATGGGAGCCCGCGAGGCTTCGCCGACCGGAAAGAACCGGTGATCGTCGTACCCCGGCGGCACCATCCTCACCTTCGCCGCGGGCGTCTCGTAATCCTTCACCAGCAAGTCGAGCTGAGGCGGGGTCGTCGCGATCACAATATCACAGTCCGCATACAGTTTTCGTTCCTCAAAGATCCGCCGTTCGAAATTATAGCGCTGCTCGAATTCATCCTTGCTGTCCAGAGTATCGGATTCCATCTGGCGTTGCTTCCAAAGCCCGATCGAATGCGGCGTGTGGACATGGGGAACGTTGAGAACATTGCTCAAGTGCTGGGCCGCCAGGCCAGCGTCCCAATAATGACTATTGATGAAGGTGTACGCGAGACCGTAACGCTCAATAAAGCGCAGCGCATGCTCATTCCACTCCGGCAAGTGATCGCAAAGATACTCCTTCGGAATGAAATCGCCGCCGCCACAGGGCATACGAATAATCCGCACGCGTTCCACCACCGCTTCAATCTCGGGCTGATCATCGAAACGCCGCGTCCAGATATCCACCTGATAGCCGAGAAGCGCCAGTTTCCTGGACAGTTCCAAAACGTAAACCACCTGCCCGCCGGTGTCCGCGGCTCCCAGCGGGGGAACCGCGGCGACGTATCCATGAGTGGATACCATCGCGATGCGCGGAAGCGTGCTAGCGGCGCTGAGCAGCTCGGAAACGTTGGCTGTCCCATGCTGTCGCCGCCGGCCGGCATCGGCCCCAGGGGGATGGAGAGGATTACTGACCGGAGTCAGGATCAAATGTTGAACCATGGTCTAATGTACCCGCCAACCGCTGGCTTCACCCATCGTATCTAACTGACATTTCCGTCAGCTGGCCGAACCCAATCGCGGAGGCAGCCGCACCCGCACCCGGGTCACGGATTTAAAATATGCCGGGAATGAGTGGGATCGAACTCACCACGTGGATGCGAGCACGTCCGGCGCTCAACGAATTGGCGGTCGTGATTATATCCAACTCCCCGGCTCCCCTGGATGAAGCCCACGCCCGCACTGCAGGCGCCTTGCACTTCCTTCCCCGCTACCTCTCGTCCGAGGTCCCGCGCACCCTTGTTGCCAGCCTGCCCAGCGGCCCACGCTGAGGGCCCGCCCACGCCAGGCAGGAAACGTCGGCATTCCATTCAAAGCCTACTCCCGCTCAATTTCGCAACGGCGTGGTCGTGTCCGGAAAGGACGCGCTCCGCCGCGTCGGACTTTTGTATTTAAAATATCGATACTCGCCCGGATATTTCATCCTCTGATTTGTCATCGCGAGCCCGGGGAACGAGGGCGTGGCGATCCAACTGGATGGATTGCTACGACGCTGCGCTTCTCGCAATGACAAGGTAATAATCGACGTCTACAGCGTGTAGAGCGTTCACACCAGAGTGTGAAATAGTCCGGCTAGGAGGCGGGCGTCAGGCCGGGGCGTTCGTCGACTCGCGTTTCAACTCCCGGGTCATCAAAGCGGCCAGCGCGGCGGCAGGCTTCTTGCCGTGGGCAAGGATGGCATGCATCTCCCGCAGAATGGGCGCCTCGATCCCACGCGTGGTACAGAGACTGGCGAACGCCTCCGTCGTCTTATCGCCCTCGACCACCGTTTTCCGACGCGCCAGAATGTCGGCGACAACATGCCCTTCGCCGATGCGCTGACCGAATTCGCGATTGCGACTCCATCCGCCATAGCAGGTCGCAATCAAGTCGCCAAAGCCGCTCAGCCCGTAAAACGTTTCCGGCTGGGCTCCGAGCGCCACCCCGACCCGCACCATTTCGGCGAGCGCACGGGTGAGCAAAGCGGCTTTCGTGTTGTCGCCGAGGTTCAAGCCGTCGCAACAACCCGCTGCGATGGCGTAGACGTTTTTCAAACAGCCGCCAATCTCCGCACCGACCAGGTCCTCCGTGGTGTAAACGCGGAGCGTGGGGCTGCTGATGGCAGCCTGCACATCAAGAGCGAATTCATGCGGCGGAGCACTCGCCAGCAGCATCGCGGAGGGTTGGGCACGCGCGACTTCGAGCGCGTTGGTCGGTCCCGTCAACGTCCCGACCGATCGCCCGGGCAGCACGCTTGCAATCACCTCCGAGGGCCGCAGGTGCGTACCGAGCTCCAGGCCTTTGACCAGACTCAACATCACCATGCCGGTGCGCTCCGCCGGCAGCGCCCCGCGCAGGCGCTCCACGGTCGCACGCAGCGCTTGCGCCGGACATGCCAGCATCACCGCGTCGGCGCCGCTCAACGCTTGGTCCATCGCAACGGTCACCTGCACCGTCGCCGGTAACGGCACTCCCGGAAGGTAATCCTGGTTCTCGTGCTGCTCCGCCAGCGCCCGAGCGTGGTCGGCGCGACGTGGCACGAGCACCACGTCGCGGCCGACCCGGGCGAGATGGATGGCAAATGCCGTACCCCAAGCACCTGCGCCAACCACGGCGAACCTCATGGGCGTGGAGCAGCCTCGTTTCGCCGCGAAGCACCCGGGGGGAGGCGGAATCCGAAGGTTGGTTCGCTGGCAGCAGCCGGGCCGGTGGTCGGACCCTGTCTGCTGCGTACTCCGGGCGAGATCTTCACGTCAGGAAGGCAGGCACCTTTTCACCCGCGATGATGTGCTCAAAGCTTTCGCGGGCGTTGATCAATTCAAACGCACTTCCCTTCACGAGCACTTCAGCGGCCATGGAGCGCGTGTTATAGCGGCTCGCCATCGTATAGCCATACGCGCCGGCGCTCATGAAGGCGATGAGCTCACCTTCGCCAAGTTCCTGGATCCGGCGGTCTTTGGCAAAACAATCGCCGCTTTCACAGATCGGTCCGACGATATCCACCGCCAGGGCGCGCCGGGCCGAGTCACGATGCAATGGCACGATCTCATGATAGCTCTCGTACATCGCGGGCCGGATCAAGTCGTTCATGGCCGCGTCGACGATGAGGAAGTTTTTCCCGGCTCCGCGTTTCAGATGCTCAACGCGGGCAATCAGAACACCCGCATTGCCGACCATGAAGCGCCCATGCTCCAGGAGGATTTTAAGCCCCAGCGGCTTCAAACGTGGCACCAAGGCAGCGCCATAGGTCTCGGGCGTGAGTGGACACCGCTCCGCGGGCTGCGCATCCCACCAGGCCTGCTGGCCGCTGGAGAGCGCATCCTGGTAAATGATGCCCATCCCACCGCCGATGGAGAAATAGGTGATCCCATATTTCGCCTTCAACTCGGCCGCGAAGGGCGCCACCTTTTCGACCGCCTCAATGAACGGGGCGACGGACGTGAGCTGGGAACCGATGTGCATCTGCACGCCTTTGATCGTGAGATTTGGATATTTCGCGGCCGCCTCATAGGCCGCCGCGGCATGCTTCAGGGGAATGCCAAACTTGTTGTCGCTCTTGCCTGTCGTGATTTTCGCGTGGGTCTGCGCATCGACATCCGGGTTCACGCGAATCGCGATCGGGGCCTTCACCCCGAGGGTGCCGGCCACGTGATTGATGCGGGCAAGTTCGGGTTCGCTCTCCACATGGAAGGCAAAGATGCCGTTCTGAAGCGCCAGCTTGATCTCCGCCTCGGTCTTGCCGACGCCGGCAAAGACACTGGTGTTGACGTTGCTGCCGGCGGCGAGCACCCGGCGGATTTCGCCGCCACTCACCAAATCGAAGCCGGCGCCCAGGTTCGCGAAGTGCCGCAGGACCGCGAGATTCGAGTTCGCCTTCATCGCATAGCACAACTGCGCATCGAGGCCGGCGAGGCCCTTTTGCAGCCGACGGAAGTTATCCTCCATCGTCGACGCACTGTAAACGTAGGCGGGTGTCCCGTACAACTTCGCCACCGCGGCGAGGTCGACGGATTCGCATTGGAGATCTGAGCCCGAGTATCGGAAGTGATGCATGGAGGAAGGTACCGAAAAAAAATGACGTGAAAGGGCGACGTTAGGACCTTTCCTATTGAAAGAACCACTTCAAAGTGTCGTTACAAGGTACGTGTTACGCGCCTTGTTGAATCTCTGCCATCGCCCCGCCGTTCGCTTCGGCCTACGGCGCGATCCGCGTGGCCGGTTTCGCGATCCGCGTTTTGCGAGTTTCCTCTCGCAAACGAACCGCAAGTCACTCGATACCGACCTCCATGATGCCGTGCTCAAGGGCCGGAAGGTCATGAAGCACACGTTCAGCTTGGCGCTCATCGGCGGCGGTGCCTGGGTCGTCCTGGAAAGCGCCAAGGCGCTTTCAATTTTCTGAGGCAGCAAGCCCTCCCGGCGTGCCCGAGCCGCGTTGCTTGACCCGGGCAGACAGCAAAACGCGCGGAATTTCGCAGCGACGGTTCGAAGCCACTCCGCACTCGACACCCACGACCTCGTCCGAGCCAATCGCGACGAAACACGGGCCCGGGCAGCTTAGGGACTCGGTCAGAAATAAACGCTCAAATCTACTTGGGCTTGAGTCGCGATCCGGCGTTGCTGGCTCAGTCACCTATCGGAGATAGGCTCCGTCGCCCGCGCCTTGGCTGGCGACCCAATCCCGGCGCAGCTCTGCGCGTTTATTTCTGACCGAGTCCCTTACGCCGTATAACCGGGAACGTCACCCGGCACACCGGCGTCCGCGGAAGCGGCATTTTACCGTTTGGTTTTGCCCTCATCCCGCCGCTCTCATTTCTCAAGGCCATGATTCCGGCTTCCACCCCGGCCCGCGGGCCCGCCTTTCAGCGGTTTCTCAATGGCGTCGAGCGGGCCGGCAATGCCCTCCCCCAACCGGCGACGCTGTTCGCCCTGCTCGGCCTCTTCATCATTCTGCTCTCGGGCGTGTTCGCTCAAGCCGGTGTGCAGGTCACGAATCCCGCCAACGGTCAAACCGTCCAAGCGGTCAGCTTGCTCAACGTCGCCGGCTTGCAGCGGATTATCACGCAGACGTTACCCAATTTCATTAATTTTCCGCCGCTTGGTGTGGTGATCGTCTGCTTGCTCGGAATCGCCGTCGCGGAGTCCACCGGGCTGATCGGCGCTGTGGTGCGACTGCTCGTCCTGGCCGCCCCTCGCACCCTGATCACGCCGATGGTGGTTTTTGCCGGGGTAATGTCGAATGCCGGGGGTGACATTGGCTACGTGATGCTCATCCCACTGGCCGCCGCGATCTTCCATTCGTTAGGTCGCCATCCCATTGCCGGGCTCGCCGCCGCCTTTGCCGGCGTCTCCGGAGGATTCAGTGCGAACCTTCTCGTCGGCACGATCGACGTCCTCCTGGCAGGTTTAACCCAAAGCGCGGCCTCAATCATAAATCCCGATTACGTCGTCACCGGCGTCGCGAACTACTATTTCATGTTCGTGGCGACGTTTGTCATCACCGGCGTCGGCACCTGGGTGACGCACCGCTTTGTTGAGCCACGCCTCGGGCCGTATCGCGGGGACGCCAAACCGGAGCCGCTCGTCCCGCTCAGTGCGGCGGAAAAACGTGGATTGCTTTGGGCTCTGATCTTCAGCCTCGCCGGTGTTGGCCTCCTTCTCTGGGGGCTCATTCCGGAAACGGGCTTCCTGCGCGATCCCAAGCAGACGACAGATCCCATTCTCCGCTCTTACTTCATTTCAAACCTGGTACCGTTCATCCTCTTCGCGGGGTTGGGACTCGGCCTCTCGTATGGCTTGGGCGCACGGACCCTTCACTCGGACACGGACGTCGTGAAAGGGATGGAGCGGTCCATGGCCACCCTCGCGGCGTACCTCGTTCTCGCCTTCTTTGCGGCTCAGTTCATCGCCTATTTCAGTTGGACCAATCTGGGGATCATCACCGCCGTGAATGGCGCCGATCTGATCCGCTCCGCGGGTCTCGAGAAGCTTCCGATTCCACTGATGATGGCGCTCATCCTCTTCTCCGCGGGGGTGAACCTGATCATCGGCAGCGCCTCCGCAAAATGGGCGCTGCTCGCGCCGATCTTCGTTCCGATGTTCATGCTCCTCGGCTACTCCCCGGAACTGGTGCAGGCGGCCTATCGCGTCGGCGACAGCTGTACAAATATTATTACGCCCCTCATGGCTTACTTTCCCCTGATCCTGACCTTCGCCGCGCGCTACGACCGCCAGGCCGGCATTGGAACGCTGATCGCGGCCATGCTGCCCTACTCCATTGCGTTCCTGGCCGCGTGGACGCTGTTGTTGATCATCTGGATATCGTTTGGGATTCCAGTCGGGATCAACGCCCCGCTGTATCTAACGCGATGATACAACGCGAGACCCGAAAGAGACCGGGGATCCTCGCTGTTTCCGGTGAGCACAGAAGAATGAACTTGGAACCTACAGTTGGATCCACAGATTCCACAGATGGACACAGATGATCAAGGCATTCTGTATTTCGGGCCCTTCACCTTGCGGGTAAATAGCAGTCAGGTGCTCCTTGATTTAGAATGCTCTGGATCCGTGCCATCCGTGGCATCCGTGGCATCCGTGGCAAATCTGAACTGCCGAATTTAGGGTGAACAAAAGATAACGGAGGAAACGAAGATCGAATCTTACTGGCGCACTCCTTCGTTTTCATCGTTACCGCTTCTGTTCAATTTCGATGCGCGCCTGCCTCGCGTTTATCCACTGAGAGGAGCGAAGAACCGAGACCGGGGGCCCCGCGCCCAGTCCGGCGCGGACGCGAGCCCTCCCGGAACAAAACTGAACGCAGACGTCAGCTTTCCCGCAGGACGGAAAGCACCTTTTTTTCGTACGTTTCGGAATGCTCGGCACCAAGCTTCCGATCGCGAATCTGACCGGTGCGATCGATCAGGAAAGTGGTCGGAATCGCTTCCACTCCGCCGAACGTCCCGGTGATCGCGTCGTCGCCCATGAGAATGGTATAATTGATGGCGAACTTATCAGCGAACGCTTTGACCACCTCCGGGCCAGCCTGATCGAGCGAAATCCCGACAATCGCGAAGCCCTCTTTGCCGTACTTTTTTTGCATCTCGACGTAGCCCGGAATTTCCACGCGGCAGGGCCCGCACCAAGTCGCCCAAAAATCGATGACGACCACTTTCCCCTTCAACTCCTCTGAGCGCACCACCTTGCCGTTAAGATCCTGCAGTTGCCACGACGGAGCAGGACCCAGTTTCGGCAGAGCCGCGTGGGTTTCCCCGCCCGCGGACACCTGAGCCACGGCGCCGTCAACTGTGGGGATCGGTGGCTCCTTTTTGCCCGGATTACAGCCCGGACCGACCAGCAAGGCGGAAAAGCAGAGAAAAGGAGCGAGTGTCAGTCGTTTCATGATAAAAGTGAGATAGACCATGAAGGTAAGAGGCACCACCGCAAATTCTCTTCCCCGAAAACTTCTCCAAGGCCGCGGCTGCCACCCGGGCTGTTCCAGCGGCCGGCCTTCCCTGAGGGACTCGGTCAGAAATAAACGCGCAGAGCTGCGCCGGGATTGGGTCGCCAGCCAAGGCGCTAGCGACGGAGCCTATCTCCGATAGGTGACTGAGCCAGCAACGCCGGATCGCGACTCAAGCCCAAGTAGATTTGAGCGTTTATTTCTGACCGAGTCCCTGAACCCGTTTACGTATCGCGCGCTTCGGGAAGATCCAATCCCAGCGTCTCGACAAACTTCTTCATCGCGGGCGTCAGGACGCGTCCCTTCCGATGCAGGATCGCGAGCGGCCGCGTGAACTCCTTCCCCTTGAAGCGCAACACGGCGAGCGTCCCCTGCCTCTGTTCTTGGACGACGGTGGCTTGGGGGACGATGGCAATACCATGGTCGATCTCCACCGCCCGTTTAACCGTCTCGATATTGTCGAACTCCATCACCGGCTCGATCTCGAGCTTGTGTTCGCGAAAGATCAGATCGACCGCTTTGCGCGTCGGAATATCCGGATCAAAACCGATAAACTTTTGCGCCGCAAGATCCTTCACCTCAATATCAGTCCGCTTGGCCAGCGCATGCAACGGGTGAGTGATGAGCACCAAGTTGTCGTTCCGGAACGGCAACACCTCGATTTGTCGCTGCCGCACGGGAAATGCCACCAGTCCGAAGTCGACGGAGTTGTGCAGGATATCCTCGTAAACCAAGTTGGAGCGGCGGTATTCCACCCGCACATTCACCGATGGAAAGTCGTGCAGGAACCGCTTGATGAACGGCGGTAACTCGTGAAGGCCAATGGAATAGATCGTGGAGATACGAATCGTGCCACTGATGACCTTTTTCATCTCCTGCAATTCGGAGAGCAGCGTTTCGTAGGTGTGCAGCATCTCCTTGGCGGCGTCGTACACGCGCTGTCCTTCGCGCGTAAGCTGGAATTGCTTCTGACTCCGGTCGATCAGCAACGTCTTGAAGTGCCGCTCCATCGCGCGCGCTTGTTGGCTGACCGCCGATTGCGTGATTCCGTTGAGCTTGGCGGACTTTGAAAAGCTCTTCGTTTCGACCAAGTCGGCGAAGATTTTGAAATTCTCGATCTGCATGATTAGCTAGCCTTGTTCGATCCAGACTAGAAAAACTTCTCTTCCCGTAAATGCTTAAGTAGATTTTCTAAACATTGGGTTCCTTTTTCCACGGCCATGTTAATTAACTACGACGAATTCGTCCGCCGGGCCGACGCGATCCAGGCGCGGATCGTGGCGGAATGTAAGCGGGTCGGTCGCGATCCCGCTGCAGTGCAACTCCTCGCCGTGACCAAGACCCATCCCGTCGCCGCCGCCGAATTCGCCGCCCGTTACGGCCTCAAACGCGTGGGCGAAAACCGGGTGCAGGAAGGCATGGAGAAGCGGGCCCAGACCGAGGTGCCATTGCTTTGGGATTTGATCGGTCACTTGCAGTCCAACAAATCGAAACTCGCAGTGCAGTTCTTCGATCGGGTGCAGAGCGTCGACAGCGTAAAGCTGCTCACGCATCTGGATCGCGCGGCCACCGAGCTGGGTAAGACGCTCCCGATCCTTCTGCAGATCAATGCCGGCAACGATCCCGCCAAGTTCGGTGCCGAGTCGGAGGAAGCACCCGCTCTCCTCGAAACCGCACTCGCCAAGGCGGCGTTGCGCGTCGAGGGCCTCATGACGATCGCGCCGCTGGGGACGACACCGGATGAGACGCGCGCTCACGCGCAACGCACCTTCAACAATCTCCGCGAGATGCGTGATAGGCTCGCCGCCCGCTTCCGGGTTCCGCTCGCTGAGCTCTCGATGGGCATGACCGGCGATCTCGAAATCGCCGTCGCCGCCGGTAGCACGGTAGTACGCGTCGGCACTGCGCTCTATGGTGCACGGGAATGACCAGGCGAGCGCCCGGCAGACCACTCCGACGAATATTACAGGCGGCCCTCCGCCGCGCTGCTTCAGCAGCTGCGGTTGATTGAAGTCACCGCACGAGAGATCGAAAAATCGTATCTCGCGGAGGCTGCGAAGCTAACAGTAGCTCGCAAAAATGATGTCCGTTTTTGTCCGAACAAGGCGCCCGTTTTAGCGTGCTAAACGCCAGGGAAATTTTACCAGGAATCGTCCGTTTCCCTATTGCACCATCGGGGAAAAGTTTTTCGCTTTCACTTGTGGAAATCGAATCACTCAGCCCCGGAGAAAGTGAGGCCTTCCTGAGTCTGCTGGACGATACGAGTCCGATGGTACGCCGGGCCCTTCTCGCGCGTTTTGCTCAGCTCGGCGCGGCCTCCGGTCCTTTTTTGGAGGCTGTCTCCCGCGGCTCGAATCGCGTGCTGGCGCGTCATGCGCTGTTTTTCATCGAGGAACTCCATTTTTCGGATCCCGTAGCCGAGTTTCGCGGCTATATTCGCTCGCTCAGTTACGAATTGGAATCGGGCGCGTTACTCCTTGCGCGCACCGCGACGCCTCACTTGGACGTCGGCAATTGCTGCCGCGAACTCAATCAAATCGCCGAACGCTGTCGGGAACTAATCGTCGAGCCGTCCTCGGCGCGCGAAAAATGCCGGGTGCTCAATCGCGTGTTGTTTCACGAATTGGGGTTTCATGGCAACGTGGAGAACTATACGGATCCGCGGAATAGTTTTATCGATCAGGTCCTCGAGCGTCGCACCGGCATCCCCCTTTCCCTGAGTATTGTTTACTTG
>Ga0163153_10007230_pt1 | contig 12038 bp, 9 predicted proteins | sample OliLakLV19MP6IB1_FD_148629 | JGI IMG/M metagenome (GOLD analysis project Ga0163153, IMG submission 148629) | Freshwater microbial mat bacterial communities from Lake Vanda, McMurdo Dry Valleys, Antarctica - Oligotrophic Lake LV.19.MP6.IB-1 | ecosystem: Environmental > Aquatic > Freshwater > Lake... | reverse complement strand
GTATAACCATCCCCTTACACATTCTATAAATCACAATAAGACACTCAATCTGTTAACGCTCACGAGAATAAAAATTATAATTTTTGTTTATTATAATTTTTTACAGTAATCTATTACGTAGTTTAATCTATGATTATAGTTAAATGATTGAATTATAGAGCGATAAATTAGGTTTACGGCTAATTATTTGGACTCATTACCCGCCTGATAGACCAGGTAATATTTAGAATTAGAAGGAGCAAGATGTTGAAATCCTTCGAAAGAGGACAAGGGTAAAACTTCACCGGTCTTGGTGTAGATCATGATTTCATTAATCTTCATATTGTAGTTGGAATTGGACTCCTTACCTTTAAAAATTAACCGACCCGGGTCGTCTTTGCGCAGTTGTTTTACCACGTTGGGCGGTATAGGATGATCGGAAAGAATACATTTAAACAGATTGCGGTTTACCAGTCCATTCGCCAGTATCCTCAGCTTACGGTTAGAAGAATGGAGGCTGCTTTTGAGTGCAAAAAAGATATCAATATCATCAATGGAAGCAAACAAGGAGAGTAGTTTATCCTGCGGGTAATTAGACTTTAGGAGAGAATTTAATGCGGAATTTTGTTTTAAAATGGTTGCATCATCCGACAATAAAGAAAACCAATGGATCAACATTTTTTCAGCTGCCAGGACCGTTTTGTGCAGATAGACCTGCCAGTACATAATCCGCCTGGACTGCAGAAATTTTTCAATAGAATAAATGCCTTTTTCTTCAACCACCAATTGATTTTCTACCACGTTCAGCATTTTGATGATCCGCTGATATCCAATAACCCCTTCGGCAACCCCGGTAAAAAAACTGTCCCGGTTAAGATAATCCATGCGGTCAAGGTCCAATTGTCCGCTGACCAGCTGGGATAGAAACTTCTTGGGATGTTTATTGGTAAAAATGCGGATAGCTTCTGTTAACTGGCCGTTGAATTCCGCATTGAGTGCCTGCATATAGAGGATGGAAATTTTCTCATGGTCGAGGGGAACTAATTTTTTTTCTAAGGCATGTGAAAAAGGGGAGTGGCCGATATCGTGCAGCAGTATAGCGATCTGAGCCCCTCTAGCCTCGTTTTCTTCAATAGGCACCCCTTTGGATCTCAACACCTCAATAGCCAGACACATGAGGTGGAGTGCACCTAATGCATGTTGAAACCGGGAATGTTGTGCGCCGGGATATACAAAATCAGATAAACCCAATTGTTTGATCCTGCGCAGTCGTTGAAAGTAAGGGTGTTGAACCAAATCGTATATCAGATCATCCGGGATCGTGGTAAACCCGTATACCGGATCATTGATTATTTTTCTTTTGTTCATAGGATCAAAAATATATCTTACTTTACTTTCGTTACGGTTTTACTTTACCGTCAGGTCAGGCCGATCAATACCCCGGTCAATACAATCAATATGGAATCAGTAAAAATACTTTGGGCAGACGATGAATTGGATTTGCTAAAACCGCAGGTTTATTTTCTCGAAAAAAAAGGATATCAGTTTATCCTCGTGAGCAACGGATACGATGCTCTGGAAGAATACCAGCAGCATAAAGATATCGATGTCATTTTTTTGGATGAGTCCATGCCCGGATTATCGGGACTGGAGACCCTCACCAAATTTAAGATGCTCAATCCCAATCTCCCCATTGTTATGATCACCAAAAATGAAGCGGAGAATATCATGGAGGAGGCCATCGGATCACAAATCGATGATTACCTGATCAAACCGGTGAACCCCAACCAGGTGTTGATGACTTTAAAAAAGCTCATCGATAACAAACGCCTGATCAAACAAAAAACTTCGTCTGATTATAGCCAGGAGTTTAGAAACATATCCTTACAAATTAATGAAGGTCCTGACCTGAAAGGCTGGAAAGAAATTTATAAAAACATTGTCAGTTGGGAACTCAAACTGGATTTATCGGATAACCAGGAAATGACGCAAATACTTAGTGTTCAGAAAACAGAAGCCAACAGTGAGTTTTTTAAATTCATTTCCAAAAATTATCTGAATTGGATGGACAAACCAGACCGGGGATTTACGATGTCCCATACCCTCATCAAAGATAAAGTCATGCCCCTGTTGTCCCAGGGTAATCCGGTGGTAATGATCCTTCTTGACAACCTGAGATATGACCAGTGGAAAATGATTGAACCCAAAGTTACCGAGCGGTACCGCATCCTGGAAGAGGAAATGTTTTTAAGTATCCTTCCGACCTCTACCCAATATAGCCGCAATGCTATTTTTTCAGGCCTGATGCCCGCTTCAATAGAACAACGATTTGAAGATTGGTGGCTCAACGACAATGAAAAAGGGGGTAAAAACCTGCATGAAGCCGAATTGCTGGAAAGGCAGCTCAGCCGCCTGAGTAAAACCCCGGTCCGGCACAGCTATACCAAGATTACCCAGGTCAATGATGCCAGGATGTTACCGGATATGGCTTCCAGGATGCTGGAACAAAACCTGAGTGTAATCGTATATAATTTTATAGACATGATGTCACACGCCCGCACAGAGATGGAAGTATTGAAGGAACTGGCAGGCGATGAAAAATCATACCGTTCTCTGACTCAGAGTTGGTTTGGCAACTCACCACTATGGGGATTGATGCAAAAGCTGGCAGATAAAAAAGTAACGGTAGTCATCACTACTGACCATGGGACCATCCGGGTCAAATCACCCACGAAAGTCATCGGTGACCGGGAAACCACCACCAACCTCCGCTATAAAGTAGGCCGCAATCTTAATTATGACCGAAGAGAAGTATTTGAAATCAAAGACCCTAAAAAAGCTGGTTTACCCAGCCCCAATATCAGCTCGACGTATATTTTTGCCAAAAATGATTGTTTTTTCCTTTACCCCAACAATTACAATTATTATCACAATTATTACCTCAACACCTTTCAACACGGCGGTATTTCAATGGAAGAAATGATCTGCCCGGTCATTGTATTATCTCCCCGGTGAGTGGATAAGGTTTTTTACTTCGGGGTGAGCATCGAGGTATTGAACCCATAAACTGCGTTCCAGCAATACATACAGGGTTTGGCCAAAACTGCCTTTTTCTTTAAGCTGTATTTTAATAAACTGCCAGAAAAGCACATTGAACGGATAAATAGCCTGAATACTTTCGCGGGAATACCGGAACGTCTTAAAATAATTGGTAATGAAAAAATGGGTTGCCGATGCATCAAGCCGCAACAACCTCCATACCGTCCATCTGATCGTCAGCAAACCCAGAATCAGCAGGCTGACCATGCCTATGCGGTATATCCAGGTTGTAAATACTGGTGAAACCTCAGCCCCCTGAATAATCGTGGCAACCGTAAAGGCACCCATAAAAACCAGGTAAAACACCGGAAAAAATAACCGGAGCAATAAAGTCCAACCAGAAGAAAGACGAATCATAACGGTTTTATTTTACGCGTAATTGGTTTTCTGCCCCCGGGTAAATCAATTCATCCACAAATTGATTGAATAAAATCAGGCTCGTTTAATCTTTATTTTTGGATTCGTCGTAATCATACGCATCATCCTCTTCAGGAGCTTCTTTGGGAATAGGATTGACTTTCGAAGCTATAAATATACTCACCTCATAGAGCATAATCAGTGGTAAACTGACCAGGATCTGGGAAACCACATCCGGAGGGGTGATGATCGCAGCGATGATGATAATCACCACAATGGCATGGCGGCGGAAAGTCTTAAGCATTCCACCGGTGACCATGCCTACTTTGGCCAGGAAATAAACTACCATGGGTAGCTCAAAAACCAAACCGAGTGGCAATACAAACATAGTCAGATAACTTACATAGGAGCTTAGTGTAACGGTATTTTGAATCTTATCACTCAACTCATACTGGCTCAAAAAAGTGAGGCCAAAAGGCGTGACGATGTAATAACCAAATGCTACCCCGGTAAAGAACAGCAAGGAACAAATCCCGACCACGCCCCGTATAGTTTTTTGTTCTTTTTCATACAGTCCGGGTTTAATAAACTTCCACAGCTCCCACAATATGTAGGGAAATGAAATGATGACCCCCAGCCAAAAGGAGGAAACCATATGCATCATAAACTGCTCACCGACATCCCGGGTGATGAATTCAATCTCATCCGGTCCAAAACACAGCTTCTCCGACAGATTGCAAAAAAAACGATAAGTAAAAAAATCTTTTTCGGTAGGGGCCAAAATAATTTGATTCCAGACAAAATCTTTGGAGAGAAAAACGACGATCGTGAAAACGATGACGGATGCCAATGCCCTGATAATATTCCACCGGAGCTCTTCCAGGTGATCCAGAAAGGACATTTCCTTGTCGACTTTGTTTTTCATTTTAGGTGGGCAAAAATAAAGGCAATATTCGGTTTATCATTAATTTTAATCGAAAGGTCGCTTTAATTCGAACGAATCGGCCAAATTGCAGGCCATTATAAATTTTGGAATTCAACTCATAAGCAATATTGTTATTTTTGCGTTCTCTTTGTACATCAATTTTCCTTCATCTGCGTGAACGTGTTCCGAATTCTACTTTATTTTATTGTTATTTGCCCTGTAATCTCCTCATATGGACAAACGGATAAAAACCTGGTGGCCCATTTCTCGTTTGATTCCTGCAATGTCAACGAAAAAAATAACGTGCTCAAAGGCCAAACCGTCGGATCTCCGGTATGTGAGTGCGGGGTGAGCGGATCGGCCTTAAAATGGAGCGGAGGATTCAATTTTGCAGATTGGGAAGGAACACCGCTAAACAACTTCTTCGCCAATGACTTTTCGGTGAGTTTCTATTTTAAACCCGATCCCATTACCGGCACCATAGATATCTTGTCCAAGCGGGAAAATTGCGGAATTGACAGCTTATTTGCAATACGGTATGTTTCGGATCAAAACACCATAGTCGCTGAATTGGTCCAGGTCTTTGATCAAAACGGAACATTATCCGGTAAATTACCCGCCAATTCCTGTTGGTACCACGTGGTGTTCATCAAATCAGGAAACCGACTGATATTATATATTAACGGTGAAGAAAAAGGCTCCAGGATCAACAACTATACTATCATACTTCAAAACAAAGCCAGATTGGCGCTGGCCAATAGTCCTTGCCTGACCGTTACTGATCGCAGATTTGCCGGGAGCCTGGACGAATTAAAACTATTTAATAAGGCGCTGAACCGGGATGAAATCAAAGCGCTTTATGTGCGCACCGATCACCTGGCAACCCGGGATACCGTCATATTTAAAGGAGGCAGGGTTCCTGTTAGGTTTAATTCTGTCTGTCCCTCAATAAGTCAGTGGTCCCCGATCCGGGGTGTTTCAGATCCGAACAAAAACAACCCTTTCCTTACCCCGGACTCTACCACCAATTTTGTTTTAAAATCGACTTTTGGATCCTGCACAGTCCACGATACCTTAAAAGTAATTGTAATCGACGCCGCCAGTCTGGATTGTGAAAATGTAAACCTTCCCAATGCTTTTACACCCAATGCAGATGGACTGAATGATGTTTTTAGGATCAACAATCCCTATGTAATCGAAAGTCTCCAGCAATTTGAAATATTTGACCGATGGGGAGAAAAAGTATTTGGAAGCAATGATGCCTTGGGTTATTGGGATGGTATTTTCAGAAGTCAACCCGTTAATCCGGGAATTTTCATTTATCATCTGAAGTATACCTGTCAGGGGACAGTAAAACATAAAAGCGGTAGCCTGACCCTCATTAGGTAGGACAATCTTGTTTTTAATCCAGCCGGATGTTTTACTCCGCGCGCTGAATAGTCGACCCGGCTATCGCAGAAGAAAAGAACAGGGTATTCAGAAACAATTTATTGGTGCCATACCAAAATGCCCTGAAATTTGGATTATCCGGAATACAAATTACCTTACCTGCACCGGTACCACTGACCAAAACAGCTGCGGAGTTTTTTAATTGATCCAGATTGGTTTTGGTAATGTATCCGCTTAAAAGTGGATTCGATGTATATCGGAACGGGGCTGCATAAGCGTTTTTGGGTGTTTCCAGATAAATCCTGTTCGATCGGAACAAGGGTAGGTTTTTCCCGGAATAACCGTAAGCCAACGGATGGGTTTCATCAAAGTAAGTATTAAAGATCGCCCCTGCTACGAGATCGGAACCCCCGTCTGCACTCACATTGGCATATGGTCTCATAGGCACTTCACCGCTTTTTATTTCAAAGGAGGACACATTGGCTTTGGTAGTTGCTGCACAAATCCCCTGGCTGTTCAACCAGGTAATCGCCCTTCCCATAGCTACGATATTGCCACCCGAGGCCACCCATGATTTTATCCTGGCGCTCGTGCCTGCAGAAATCAATTGATATACTCCGTCGACCATAACCAGCGTTGTATAATCTTCAAATTTAAAGGCATTTAAACCGGACACGTCGAGGAGTGCCAGCGGCATAGACATCCTGTCATCTAATAAATGCCATACCTCACCGGCATCGTTGGCGTCAACGCCATCTCCCACGATCATGGCTACTTTAGGTAGACCCAATACCGTGGAAGAAGGACTGCCGAGATCAATTCCATTTAACGAAAGCCCTTTGGAAAGCGGGGCAATGGACACCGCACAATCTGAAGCAATTTCCTTCAAAAGAGAAAATAACTGATCACCGGTATGTCGTTGATGCTGCACCGGAATGAGGAGGGTGCCCCTTTTAAAAGTCTTAAGTCCTGAAAGGGTTTCTATTTCAAACTCGTCATGCATCAGTCGCACCCTGATTTGTTCGTTCAACAAACGATATAATGCTTTTGGGGCATAATACGTGTCCCATTCGAGGGCATAAGCATAAGTTCCCTTGTTTTGAAGGGTATAGTTTAGTGTTGGCAACCGGTTGATTTCCTCTCCCAGGAGGCTGGATATATTATCTGTTGCATTCAGTTCCTTATGCTCGAGATTAAATGCGAGCGGGTAAGACCAGGCACTGATATCGTAAAACAAGCTGTCTTCAAATGTGGTTCTTTTCTCAAACATACCTTTTACCAATCGATACTGGAGTTGATTCGTCGGCACCAGGTAACCGGTTTCCGTGGTGATCGAATTCAGATTACTTTTCAGTTTATATACCTTAACCTGGTTTGCTAATAAGATATCTAAAAACTGGTTTATAATAGCCTGGTCCTTGCCAGCGCTGAACACATAACCTTTGACAGGATCTTGTCCTGCTTCTTCCAGCGCTGTTTTATAAAAATCACGTTGATAATTGAGCAATTTTGTACGCATACCTACGGCGGCTTTATGAGTTGAAAACGAGGCTCTGACCTGATTTCTGGCAGCAAACGCCAGGGTGAGCAAGCCATTGGAAGTTGTCTGGGCGTGACCGCGAGCACTGGCCTGTTCAAATAAGATACCCACTGCTCCATTGACATCGGGGTAGGTAGAACCTTTGCCATAATAATAATCATCGTACCCTTCACGGGTATAATATAAGGAACCAATAGCATCCAGGGATTCCCCATGGTACCGACCGATTTCTTTGGTCAGTTGTTGGTTAAGTTTTGGGGTATTGGGATTGACCCGGGTGGGTTCTCCCGGCATAAAAAAGAAAGTGGCATTGGACCCCATTTCGTGGTGATCGGTCAACACATTTGGCCTCCACTGATGATATAATCTTACCCTGCCTTTGGATTCCGGCAATTGCTGGGGCATCCAATCCCGGTTAAGGTCAAACCAGTAGTGGTTGGTCCTTCCCCTCGGCCAGGGTTCATTAAATTCCCTGGTGGTGGGGTCACTCACGGTGGTTTGACTTTTATGTGAATTGACCCAGTTGGAGAATCGCTGCACGCCGTCCGGGTTAAAACAAGGGTCGAAAAGAATAATTGTTTTATCCAGCAACTCATTGATCTCAGCATTTTGGCCGGCTGCCAGATAATAGGCCATTGCCAGCGCTGCATTACTGCCACTGGCTTCATTTCCATGTATACTGTATCCCTGATAGAGGACCAGGGGCACGTCGTCAACATTTAATCGCGCTGATTGTTTGGGGTCAGACAGGCTGAGATGCCTGAGCCGCAGGGTTTCCAGCTGGCCCTGATTTTTTTCACTCGTAATGATCAGGCAGATCAATGGCCTTTGTTCAAAACTCCGCGCATATTCAATTAATTTGATTCTTTTGCTTTCGCCCGCCAGTTGTTTCATATAATAATACAATTGATCATGGCTGACATGCCGTTCACCTACCTCATACCCCAAAAAGGCAGCAGGTTTGGTGATGGTCTGATCATAAGGGATATCAGGAAGAAAATAATTGAGTTGAGGAAGGTTCTGAGCAGGGGTTATTTGGATAACCGCAACCATCCATATCAGCGTGAGAACAATTCTTTTCATTCGTAAATTTTAAGCAATTGCTCAAATATAGATTAAGTTTTTTGGCTTAAAAAAAGTTTAAACCCTTAGCCATCCGATATGGGCTTTCCATTTCATTAATGTCCCTTAAGCCGGCTATCATTTTTTGAGGGGGTGGTGATTTGAAAGTTTCTATCTATTCAGTATTGGTTAAATTTACAGGATGGAAAGTACCCTCATGTACCTGATTATTTTTTTATTTGTTCTCCTGCTGGGGGTCAATATCTATTTCCGCATTAAGGTAATTCGCGCCTTTAATCTGTTGAAAAATCAACGAATACAATTCGATGCTGCTCTGGTTTTTCAAAAAGAAAAATTAAAAAACGAAGTGCTCAATAAGTATCCTGCTCAGGCCGATACCATTCTCTCTTTTGCGCGCTATTTAAAATATTCGATCTCGATGGCTATTGTACTGATAGCCCTCATCACCTTATTTGGCGGGGTTTTGATGTATTACAGACAACATGGATAAAAACAGGGTAAGCGTGGCCTTGATCGGTGCCGGTCACCTCGGCAAGGTTCATATTCAATGTATGAAGCAGGTCCCTGATATTCAGCTTGCAGGTGTTTGGGATATCCAGGAATCTATAAAAAAACAAGTTGCCCTCGAACACGGCATTGAATGTTATGAACGGGAAGAACAAATCTTTTCTTCGGTGGATGCCCTGGTTATTGCAAGTCCTACGGTGACGCATTTTGAATGGGCGCTCAAGGGAATAAAGCGGGGCAAACATATATTTATAGAAAAACCAGCCACTGCAACCGTGGCGGAATGTAATCTCCTCGAAACCGCACTTCTTGGAAAAAACCTGGTTTGTCAGGTCGGCCATGTAGAACGTTTTAACCCGGCTTACCTGGCCATAAAAGATCAGGTCAGCAGGCCTTTGTTTATTGAAGGGCACAGGTTGGCAGAATTTAAACCACGTGGTACAGATGTCTCCGTCATCATGGACCTGATGATCCATGATATCGACCTCGTCCTCAGCCTGGTCAAAGAACCTTTAACAGATATTCGCGCAAATGGAGTCGCCGTGATGAGCCCATCCCCCGATATTTGTAATGCCAGGCTGGAATTCCGGTCAGGTACGGTGGCAAACCTCACCGCCAGCAGGATTTCACTTAAACAAATGAGAAAACTAAGGATTTTCCAATCGGATGCTTATATCGGAATGGACTTATTAAAAAAAGAATCCCAGATTGTTAGGATTCAATCGGAAGCCCCCGAAAATCATCCCTTTGCCTGGCCGGTTGAAACCGGTTATGGAACTAAATTTATCCGGATGGATATGCCGGAAACTTTGCCTAATAACGCCATTGTCGATGAATTAAAAGCTTTTGCCCATGCTATAATTTATCATTCACCGGTGGCCGTGAGCCTCATGGATGGGCGGCGTGCTTTGGAAGTGGCTGAAGCCATATTAATTTGTATACATGAACAGTCTTCCCGGATAAACTTGGAATGAGATACCTGATCTGTTTTATTTTCATCGGCCCGCTGTTTTCCTGTAATTGGGGTGAATTTAAAAAGCTGGACCCTGCTTTTCTAAAAATAGACGCGGTCCATGTTCAGAATTCATCCTCTACCTTGGAAACCTTCCATGCCGTGGAGGATCTTTGGGTTTTTCTGGACGACGTATATATCGGCACGTATCCGGTCTTAACAGAGATTCCAGTATTGGATCAAGGCCCGGGTAAATTAATTCGCATTTTCCCTGGAATCCGGGAGTTTGGCATAAGGTCCAGGGCAGAAATTTATAATCTTATGGATCCTTTCACCGTTCCAACCGATCTGCAACCGGGGGCCGTCTATTCCATTGCCCCTTTGTTTAAGTACAAACTAAATAATAAAGCCTTGTTTTTCGAAGATTTTGAAAACAACAACCAGTTTATTAATGACCTGGATCACGATAAAACAAATCATCTTACGAGGTCGACGCTCACCAGACAGGAGGGTGATTTTTCCGGAATGATCGTCAATGATGTCCAACACCCGGTCACCGAAGCGGGCACCTCTGGTATCAGGATTCCCACGTCGGCTTTTCTGGAGTTAAGTTTTAAATCAACCCATGATTTTAATATAGGGGTCAATACCATAAATGGCTCCAATCAAAACAAAAATTACTTTTTAGTATTAAAAGCCACCCCGGCATGGAAAAAAGTATATATCCCTTTACGGGAGGTGGTGGATCAAAACCTGGAATTGGTATATCAATTATTGGTCAGATCAGAATTCCGTCCGGATCCGGCTTCCCCGGTATCCGTGGACACCTTGTTTTTAGATTATCTTAAAATCATTTCGTTGCCTTGAAAAAAATTCGTCAACGGGATACTTTATTTTATTGGGTGGCCAGTATGATTTCATTTTTTGTGGCTTGCCTCGGTTTTTCTTATTTGTATTACGGAACCTATTTTCCCGGTACAGCGCTGATCATAGGCCTTATTATTTTGGGGTTGTTCGATGTCATCATCATGGAGAGTACCCGGGATATTTATAGATTATCCAGGATGAATATTGCCGGCAGATGGTTGTTTCGATCCTTAGTTTATAGTGGTATAGTGGTTATTGTTTTTTCTTATGTCTTTGAAGCACCGCTGTTGTTTATGCATTTTTTAATGGCCTGGGTATTCCTTTTTCTTGCTGTCCTTCTGGTTAAAATGACGATTCTGACCTGGAGCAGTCACCGGCTAAAAAAAAATAAAGTTACCTATCGTACCTTATTTATAGGATCCGGTCCCAATGCGCTGCCTGTGCTCACCCGATTGATGCAGGCGACCCCTGCTCTGGGCCAGGAGTTTGTTGGATATCTGGGTAGCCTGTCCGGATCAGGTCCGATACCCCTATTGGGTCCGGTCTCCGCATTGCCTGAAATATTGGTAAAAAATAATATTGAGGAAATTACCATTGCCCTGGACAGGGAGGATTCTTTAATATTGGAAGAGCTGTTAAGGGAGTTGAGGTCCTCCATCCATCCTTTATTAATTCGCATTACGCCGGAGTCGTATGATTTTCTGCTGGGGCGGGTCAAACTGGATGCCGTATACGGTACTCCGCTGATCGAACTTCCTTCCGGTAAATTGTCCTTATGGCAACAAACCCTTAAACGCACTGCGGATATTTTAGTTTCGGTCCTCCTGTTGATCCTGTTGTTGCCATTAATACTATACATCATCATCCGGATCAAATGGAGTTCACGGGGTCCGGTATTTTATCGCCAGGAAAGAATAGGTCGCTCTGGCCGACCATTTATTATCCTAAAATTCCGGTCCATGTACCAGGATGCAGAACCGGAAGGACCCCAACTTTCTTTTGAAGGGGACCAGCGGTGTACCCCCTGGGGATCCATTATGCGAAAATGGAGGTTGGATGAGATCCCACAATTTGTTAATGTTTTCTTAGGGGAAATGTCCCTAGTGGGTCCCAGGCCGGAAAGAAAATATTTTATTGATCAGATCAAACTCAGGGCACTTTTTTATAATAGAATCCTGACAGTCAGGCCCGGAATTACGAGTTGGGGACAAGTAAAATATGGCTATGCTTCCAATATCGATCAAATGATAGAAAGGTTGCAATTTGACCTGATTTATGTTGAAAACCTCTCTTTGTCACTTGATATTAAAATAATATTATATACAATACTTGTTCTGTAT
>Ga0163153_10007229_pt1 | contig 12038 bp, 10 predicted proteins | sample OliLakLV19MP6IB1_FD_148629 | JGI IMG/M metagenome (GOLD analysis project Ga0163153, IMG submission 148629) | Freshwater microbial mat bacterial communities from Lake Vanda, McMurdo Dry Valleys, Antarctica - Oligotrophic Lake LV.19.MP6.IB-1 | ecosystem: Environmental > Aquatic > Freshwater >... | reverse complement strand
TGCCATCGCGTCGATCTTGTCATGATATCGGAGCTCGAGGCAGCCATGCTCGATCGCATTCATGACGAGTTCTTGCAACGCGGCTCGAAGATGGAGCTGTCGCGACTCCATCAGCCCCATGGCGGTCCCTTGAATGAGCCAGGTCACCGTGCTCTCGACGAAACTCGGGTCGGTGCCCATGACAAGCACATATTCCAGCCGTTCGACGCCCGGCGCATCATCCACAGAAACAGGCAATCGATGGATGGCCCGCTGCAGAACCTGTGCGAATGCCGCCTCATCAATCGGTTGCTGCACATAATCAAGGGCGCCGGCGCGCAACCCTGCCATCGTCGATTCGCCATGGCCGGCGTCGGTCAAGAGCACGACGGGGCAAGTCGGGCGACGCTCGTGAATTTGCTTCACCAGCATGATCCCGTCCTGTTCCGGCAAAAAGAGATCCGTCACCACGATATCGGGCTGCGTCATGTCAAAGGTCGACAACCCGAGCGCGGGAGTCGAAGCAGAAATCACCGAATGCCCCTGCGCCTTCGCATGCTCCAATATTATCGCCTGGGTGTTGGTATCGTTGGCAACGACGAGCAACGTACGCGCCGGTGGGCGCCACTCTGTCATAGTGATCATGATGGAAATCCTCCGGCAATTACATCCCGAAGAGCGACATGCACCTCGGCCAATCGCGTCTCGACATCTGCACAGACCGGCGACGCTTCAGCAAATTTCCCCTGCTGCCCCAACTCTTCGAGTCGTTTCGTGCACTCGAAGAGACGCGGCGCGCACATCTCCATGACGGACCCCTTCAGCTTATGCGCAGCAGCCGCCAGCCCCGCACGATCTTGCCGCTCCAGCGCCGCGCGAGCCGCTGCAGCATCCTTCGGACTTTCCTGTAAAAAGAGCGTCGCCAAGGTGACGAAGAAGTCCTGATCTCCATCCGCCCGGTTCAACGCCTCGGAAAGATCCAAGACAGCCGTCTTATCCATTGGATGTGTCTTCCCGACAATCAGTCAGTTCAATCCCCACAACCGCCGCATCGTCCGGAAAGTGTTGCGCCTGTTGCCAGCCTCGAGCTGCGGCAAAGCACGAGGCGATTGTCGCTGACAGCGACGTCTGCTTCCCCGCGTCGATCGCTTCTTGGAAACGGTCGCGGCCCCAGAGCTCCCCGCTTGGAGAGGGCACCTCATAAATCCCGTCGCTCAATAAAAACAACCGATCTGCCGGCTTCAGTGAAACGCGGTCGCATGTAAACCGTGCAGACGGATCGAACCCGAGGGGAAACGATGCAGTGGTGAGCCATCGGGAAGGATCCTCGGCGGAGCTGAGCAGTGCGCCAGGATGGCCGGCAGAGGCGTACGACAAACTGCCTGTCGGCAAATGAAGCTGTCCCACCCATAGAGTAAAATAGTCCCCATCGGCACTCAAGGGGAAGCGGCGATTGGCCTCGAACAACACGTTCGCAGGGTCGTACGACCCAAGCAATTGCAGCATGTTCTCCGCCCGTAGAAACGTCATCAACGAGGCGGATCGGAGTGCGGCGGCGACCCCATGCCCCGAGGCATCCAGAATGTAGAGGCCGAGATGGTCCGCATCGATCGTCATCACATCGAACAGATCCCCGCCCAACGTCAAGGACGGCTGATACTCCCACGCCAGCGTGATACCGTGAACCGGGCTTCCTGGCGAGGGGAGCAGCGACTGGACGAACGCGGCCGCTGTTTGAAGATCGGCCTCCGTTTCTGCCTGCTTTTTCTCAAGTAACAGCATCGATAATTTCAGTTCTTCGCCGGTCGTTTCCAGCTTTCGCACCAACCGACTGGTGCGCAGACCCGCCAGCACACGGGCGATAATTTCCTGTTTGCTGGACGATTTACTCAGAAAATCGTCCGCGCCTCGCACCAACCCTTCGGCAATCTGTGCCGGTGCATCATGCGCGGTCATCAGAAGAATCTGGCTGGATTTCAACTGAGGGTCACCGCGTATCGCATCACAGAACGTCAGCCCATCCATCTCCGGCATCATCCAATCGACAATGAGAAGATCCGGGCGTTCTCGCCTGGCGACCTCAAGACCCACCCGCCCATTCTCAGCCTCAAGGACTCGATACCCCAGCCGCGTCAGCCGCGCAGCCATACTCGTCCGCGTGACCGGCTCATCCTCAATAAGAAGGATCGTCGCGGCGAGGGTCTCAATCCCTTGAGATGGGTCGGGAACCTGCCCAATGTGCGGCATTGCTCGTGAACTCATGACGCTCCGTGACTCTCACGCCAAGACTATGCGGCACGCCCCATGAGCGCGTCTTCCTCACGTTCATAGATGGGGATCATCTTGGGAATATTCGCCAGGCTCATGATCTCCCGCACGTAGCTTTGCGGTTTCAACATACTGATCTGGGCCTGCTGCAGTTTAAGATTCTGCGAGACAAGTACGAGGAGCCCGAGGCCTGCGCTGTCCACAAATCGCACCTGCTCCAAATTCACAATGAGGTTTCGGCAACCAGCCTGTCTCGCCTTTTCAACCGCCGCCTTAAAAACCGCCCGATGGGCATAGGTTAAGTCTCCCACGACGTCCAAGATTATTCCTTGTGGGACGATGCGTTCTTTGATTTGCATGATGTCATCCTTTCTTATGTTGATGAATACACCGGCTCACTCACTTGAACGGAGATGCTGGTTTCTCGTTTCTTGTTCTCAGAAAATATACTCCGGAAACTCAAAATCAGAAACATAGAACGCGAAATTCTCAACGTCTCAGAGCGTGGAAACATAGGCCACAATCGCTGAGGGAATCTCCGTCAGCGGCAAGATTTTGTCCACCCCACCGAGTTTGATCGCCTCCTTCGGCATCCCGAAGACCACACAGCTGGCTTCGTCCTGCGCGATCGTAAATGCGCCGGCCTGTTTCATCGCCAACATTTCCTTGGCGCCATCGCCCCCCATGCCGGTCAGAATGACTCCGACGGCGTTGGCGCCTGCATACTGGGCAACCGAAGCAAACAGCACATCCACCGATGGGCGATGACGATTCACCGGAGGATCCTGGCTGATGCGCACCGTGTACCGCGCGCCGCTCCTAACGAGCCTCATGTGATAACTGCCAGGCGCGACCAGGGCATGTCCCGGCAGCACGCTGTCGCCATCTTCGGCTTCCTTGACCGAGATGCGGCAGAGTTGGTTCATCCGGTCGGCCCAGGTTTTCGTAAACCGCTCCGGCATATGCTGAGTGATGAGAATCGGGGGCATATTCGGCGGCAAAGCCATCAGCACATCCTTCACCGCTTCCGTACCTCCCGTGGATGAGCCGATTGCGATGATCGTATCCGTCGTCTTAATCATTGAAGACGTGAGGGGTGAGGGGTGAGGGGTAAGGGGGGGCGCCTCACGCCTGACGCCTGACGCCTGACGTTTTACGTTTGCTATGGCAGCAGCCTTCACCTTGGAGATGAGATCCTGCGCCACGTCCTCCATCCCTTCCCGAAGGTCAATTTTTGGTTTGGTGATAAAATCCACTGCGCCCAACTCCAGCGCGCGTAAAGTGGTCTGGCAACCGGCTTCTGTGAGTGAACTCACCATCACCACCGGCATCGGGTGCCCCCGCATCAACTTCTCAAGAAAGGTCAGCCCATCCATTTTAGGCATCTCGACATCGAGGGTGAGCACGTCGGGATGTAAAGCCTTAATCTTCTCACGCGCGATAAAGGGATCGGGCGCGGACCCGATGACTTCGATGTCGGGGTCCTTCGACAGAAGACTGGTGAGCACCTGGCGCATGAGGGCCGAGTCGTCGACGATCAAGACACGTATCCTGGCCATACTCCCCCCCATACCTGGTCACTCGAAAATCGACTCTCATGTCTGCGTTTCACGGGACAAGTTCAATCGATGAACTTGTCCCGTGAAACGCATCAACTAGAACAAAGTAACATCGCTAGGTGCTTGCACTAACTGCTTTTGATAACGTATTTCCCGATCGATGATCGTATCGTTCTTGACCTGTTTGATTTTCTTCATCAACACACGACCTGAGTCGATGAAGTAGTACAATTTCCTTGGATACACGCCTCCAAGATCGCTCTTCTCCGCCTGAAACCCTTCGTTTTTCAGGTATTCCAACACCCATGCGGCATTGTTCGCACCAATATCGATATTGCCCTCGTATATCTTCCCGCCACCGAAGAGTTTCACCTCCAGTCGGTGTCGTAGCCCTCCTCGTTTCAAAATTTCATTGATCAGACTTTCCATGGCGTACGAGCCGTACCGCGTCGACTCCCCTCCCCAGGCATCCCCTGATTGGTGCTCCTTCGGAGCCGGCAACATAAAGTGGTTCATGCCCCCGACCCCGACCACCGGATCGCGGATGCAGGCTGACACGCACGATCCAAGCACCGTGTAGACGATCATCGGGTCCACGCTGACGAAAAACTCCCCCGGCAAGATTGCTGCGATCTCATGAGGAAAGCGGCTGTCTCGCATACGCCTGACATGGGCGAACGGATCGTCGCCGCAAACACCGGATCCAGGTTTCAAGTTGCTTGTTTCAAGTTTCATGTTTGAGGGCTCTTATACTTCGTCCCCTTAACTCCGGATTTCCTCAGATAACTCATGAGTCCTGCGATGATTTTTGCCGTATCGCTCGCAGAGCTCGAAAGCCTGACGAAATTCTCTATGTCGAGATAGCCCTGATCGAAGGCGATATACAGCTGGCTCCTCATCTCGCCCGCAGATCCTTTAGCGATCGTTAAAAACTGAATGAATTCTCCCGTCCCACTTCTTTCAAAACCTTCCGCAATGTTCGACATGATCGACACGCTCGCTCTCTGAATCTGATCGCGCAGTCCGAAATCCTTGGCGAAGGGTCCCTTACCGGAAACTCGATAAATCTCCCCGCACAGAACTCTGGCTTGCCGCCACGCTTCTATATCTTCAAACCGTGTAAACGTCGGCATCGTCTTCCATCCGTCGTGTCGACCCGGAACCATTCCGGGGTACGGGCGACACTCTACGTTTGCAGATCAGGAACGGTAACGCCGAACTTGAAGCAGAAACTTGAAACCTGAAACTAGAAACTCTTCACCCCTCCTTCTGATAGATCGTCGGCGCAACGGCCTTAAAGGGTTGATCAAGCCGCTGAAGGCTCTCCGAATGTCCGATAAAGAGATAACCTCCCGGTTTCAGATGGCGATAAAATTTCGTGACCAATTGTGCTTGCGTCGGACGATCAAAGTAGATCATCACGTTGCGACAGAAGATCAGATCCAAGGGGGCTTTGATTGGAAAGGCGTCGTCCATTAAGTTGATCCGGCGATAGCACACCATTTGAGTCAGGTGGGGTTTGACCTTGATCATGCCGGCGTGATCCCCTTTTCCTTTCAGAAAATGCCGCTTGACGGTGTCCCTCGGAAGATTCCGCACGCGCTCGTCTTCGTAGACGCCCGACGCCGCTCGCGCGAGCACGCGCGTCGAAATGTCCGATGCCAGGATTTTGAAGTCCCATTGATCCGGATCAGGGACACTATCGTGCAGCGTCATGGCAATGGTATAGGGTTCCTCGCCGGACGAAGACGCCGACGACCAGATGCGGATGCGCCGAGTGGACTGCAGCGTCGGAAGAATCTGTTCCCGCAGAAAGTCGAAATGTTTGGGCTCACGGAAGAAGTCGGTCTTGTTCGTCGAGACGAGGTCCAGGAGCAGCGTAAATTCATCGCTCTCAGTCCGACCCGCGACCAAGTCGTAGTAGGCTTGAAAGGAATCGAGCTCCAAGGTGCGAAGCCGTTTGGAGAGACGAGACACGAGTAGGGTTCGTTTGCTTTCATTCAGGCTGATTCCGCATTCTTCATAGATGAGCGCACGAAACTGTTCGAACTCCCTGGGTGTAATCGAGTAATCCATGACCAGTGACATTCCATATGTGGCGAACAACACGTACGCATGCACACACACCCTACGGTGCAAGCTGTCGATGCTGTATCGGTTTGTTACTGTCGATTCTTGAATAGCCGACTGTGGAAATGGTTCACTGACGCCTGCTGACGACCCGATGCTTCAAACCGTTCATGGCCAAGAGAGCGTCTCTACCTACGCCTCTGCACGATCGCCGCATACCATCCTTGGCCGTCATACTCCTGGTAGCCAAGAGTCTTTGCAAAGGCAACCAACTCTTGGTCGGCGTTAACATAGTGGCCTTTTTGTCGCCCTTTTTCATCCACCATGAACGGCAAGAGAATCCCTCGATTGTCGGATGCGGCAATAATGCGCATGTTCTGATCCAGCAAGATGACGCGGCTGCGTGTCCATTCCTCTTCAGATAGTGACGGCTCTGTCTGAACAATCGTTTTGGCTTGATCTTCCCAATCGAACATGACGCCAAGAACGCCGACAATCTTTCCATCTTTCCTCCCATTCTTACGAACGGAGGCGGCATACACGGCCACCAACTTATCGCCATGGAGCGAATCGCGAAAAATATCATCCACTACATACTGATCACCGCTCTTAGTTCCCATGGCCTTCTGAAACCACGGCAATGTGGAAACATCAGTGCCGGTCACCCTGGGGAATTGAGCCGGCTGTGAGCAGGCCATGATTTTTCCGTTCATCCCAACCAATACAAGATTCAAATACACGGAATAGAAACGGTTGATCAGACCGAGCCGTTCCACCGCATGATCAATAGAAGTTCGATCCAGCGACTCCAAACAGCGGTAGAGCGCTTCATCCGTCGCCCACCAACGAACGTCAGCGGTACGTTCGTACAAATTTCGCACGATTAGCTGCACGATGGTCTGCGACATTTCAGAGAGACGGTCAGCCTCTTTTTCAGCGAACCGCTGCTGCAATTCATGTGTGTCCGACCGTATCGCACCCAGCTCTTTCGAGGCGTTGGCGGCCTGTGCAGCAAAGTTTTTCACCTCGCTGGCCACCACAGCAAATCCCCTGCCGGCAGCACCAGCTCTCGCCGCTTCTATGGTAGCGTTGAGCGCAAGAATATTGATGTGATTGGTGATTCGTGCATTCACGAATCGATGGTCTTCGATCCGCTTTTCTATGTTACCGATGATGTCTGTGATGGTAACCCCGCTCATATGGATACCTCGTGAGCATTGATCCTCATCTGAAAACCTCTCGATGCGTGAAGCCTAGAGTTTCTGGGCCCGGGGTTTCTATTTCCAGGTTTCAAGTTATCCAGACCAACTCCGAAAACTTGAGACGAGAAACCTGAAACTGGCCGTCCTGAGGCTTCCAGCCCCTAGAATTCTTCGAACTCGACGTCAATATGCCGGCGATCCTTGCCATTGCCTGCGGCGACACTGAGCGGCTCCCGCGCGGCCGTGTGAACCGCCGTCGCCTTCTTGAGCACTGTTTTCTTCACCGGCCCACCTGAAACGATACCGGGTTTGTGTAGGGCCGGGGCCACGCCGGACCGCACATGGCTCTCCTGTCCCGTCGGCGTGAGTGTAAAGGACGAGACCAGGCCCATGAGTCCCCTGGCCTGTTCCTTCATCGACTGACTGGCGCTGGTCGCCTCTTCAACGAGTGCGGCATTCTGCTGCGTCGATTCGTCCATCTCCATAATTGCCTTGTTGACCTGGTCGATTCCACTGGCCTGCTCCTGCGAAGCCGCCGTGATCTCGGCAATGATGTCGGTGACCCGCTTGACCGAGACCACAATCTCCTCCAACGTCTTGCCGGACTGATTGACCAGCTCGCTCCCGTCCATCACCCGTTGTATCGATTCGTTGATCAAGCCCTTGATCTCCTTGGCGGCGCTCGCCGACCGCTGCGCGAGGTTGCGCACCTCAGAGGCCACCACGGCAAATCCACGCCCATGTTCTCCGGCTCGCGCCGCTTCCACCGCCGCATTCAAAGCCAAGAGATTCGTCTGGAACGCGATCTCGTCGATCACGGTGATAATGTCTGCAATCTTCTTGCTGCTTCTATTGATCTCGCCCATCGCCTCGACGGCCTTGATCGTGACCGCACCGCCCTTATTAGCTACGTCGCGAGCCACAATGGCCAACTGGTTCGCCTGCTTGGCGTTGTCGGCATTCTGCTTTACCGTGGAAGTCATCTCCTCCATCGCGCTGGACGTTTCTTCCAGCGAGGCAGCCTGCTGGCTAGTCCGTTGTGCGAGATCCTCGTTACCCTTGGTGATTTGCTCCGCTCCCGTTGTCACGTTCTCCGCCGCCTCATGCACGGTGACGAGGGAATCATTCAGATTGGTGATCGCGCTGTTGAGGCTGACCCTGATCTGATCGAGATCGCCGTCGCACGACTTCGTCAGACAAGCTTCCGGCATCCGGTCCGTCAGATTTCCCTGCGCCAAGCTTGCCAGTACCCGCTTGACCACCACCAGAAACTGTTCCATCTGCGCCGTTTGCGCTTGTTCCATCGTTATCTTTGCCTGGAGCGTGCTACCCATCTCGTTGAACCCCTGCGCCAGCGTGCCCAATTCGTCCTTAGTTTCGACCGGAACCCGCGTGTCGAGGGCACCACCGGCCAGCTTCGCCACCGCCTTGCTCACCCGGACGATGCTTTTTGCGCAGATGCGCCCGATAAGAATCCCAATCACCAGGATAATCATCAAACACACGAGGATCGCGATCAGTACGTTTCGGTTGATCGCTCGAGCATTGGCGGTCGCTTCGGCATGATTGACCACGACGAGAATCGACCAATTCATGCCTGGATAGCCTAACGCGCCCTTGAGATGCGTGTAGCCAATCACCTGAGGCAACCCGGTACGATGGTGGGGCTCAATCGTGAAACCGGGGTTGCCGGCTACGGCCCCTTTGGCCGCCATGAGTCCACGATCGGCCAGATTGGCAGTCATCAGCGTCGCAAAATCGTGCCGAAATTGGTCGGTTCCCGCGCTGGCTGGATCATATTCCGCAAGGATCTTCCCGTCCTTATCGAGAAGAATGATGCTCGAGTTGAGAAACCCCGTTTTTTTCATGATCTGTTGGGTCACGCGCAACATATCTTCCACAAGCGAGAACTTGGCGCGATTGCTCCAGTAGGCCACGACTTTTCCGTCCCGATAGACCGGGGCGGAAAAGCCCAAGGTGAGGCCATCATCGCTAGGATATGCAGCCTTCACGTCCGGATCGACATGGAGATCTTCGATGTAGGTACCGGTCGCAACCGTATTGCCCGGCGCCGCGAACGGCATTGAGGTCGTAAATTGCTGAGCCTTCAGCGCACGGAACCAGGACGTCTCTCGGTAATTTTTTCCATAGAGGTCTTGAGTATGAATCGGTTTTCCGTCGGCATCCTTGGAGTTCACGGCGATCACGCGCCCCTCGAGGTCCACCAAAATACTCAACGAGTACAGGTCATAGGTGTCTACATATTGATCTATGACCTGTATGATGGGATTGCTCTCGACACCAGTGCGATACCAGACAGCCTTCTGATCGAGCACGCGATTGAAGCCGAAGGCCTGCACGTCGCCATAGCGTTCGAAGAGGTTGCGATCAATCTTGTCGGCGATACCCTCTGACATCGCTTGGAAACGGGTCCCGACCGATTCCTCGATGGTGAGGCTTGCGTTGTAGGCAATCAGCCCGACGACCGCCATCGGGATGAAACCGAAGAGGATAAAAAGCGTGGTCAGTTTTGCGGTAATCCCCCATTGAGCAAATATGCTTTTGGAAATGTTCATGATCTCTCGCCTTTCAGCTTTGATTGAATAGGGTGATACGTCCATCCATCATCTGTGCTATGCCGCGGCTGTGCCTGTAGCTGCCACCTGCACATCTCCGTCCGTCAGCAACCGATCGATATTCAGCAGTGCCACGAGGCTGTCGCCAGATTTGGCGATCCCGACCAAGAAACTTACATCGACTTTGGTTCCAAACTCCGGCGGAGGCTGGATATCGTTCTTGCTGATGCTGAGGACATCCGATACGGAATCGACCACTAGCCCCATGATGCGATCTCGCACGACGACCACGACGATGACGGTGAACATCGTGTAGTCGATCGTCTCCATGCCGAACGTGGTCCGCAATTCGACGATAGGGACAATCGTCCCTCGTAGATTCATCACTCCTTTGATATGGCTCGGTGTGTTGGGAATCTTCGTGACGGTCGTGTATCCCTTAATCTCCTGCACCCGCAGAATATCGACGCCGTAGAGCTCTTTGCCGAGCTGAATGGTCAGGTACTGATTTCCGTCAGTGTCGACCCCAATCTGTTGCACGAGTTCTTGTGAGACGCTCGTCGCTGCCATAGCCATGGTGTGCTCCTTCTGGTCTGTCTGGTTGAATTGGGTGAACCACACCAATCAACCCTATTTACGCTGCGATGGGTTGCCCCTGTCTCGCCAACTCCAAGAGCCCCCGGACATCGAGAATGAAGCCCACGGTACCGTCGCCTAAAATCGTCGCCCCTGCGATCCCTTCGACTTTGCGGAAGTTCTGCTCCATGCTTTTTATGACCACTTGCTGTTGCCCAAGGATTTCATCCACCATGACGGCCACACGCTCCCCGTCGGTTTCCAGAATGATGAGAATGGCCTTGGCGGGGTCCTTGTACTCCGGCGTCAGATTGAACACCTCGTAGAGACGTATCATGGAATGATAGGTGCCCCGGACATTCATGACCTCGCCTTTACCGACGAGGGTCTTCACGCTCTCGACCTTCGGCTGGATAGATTCGACGATGGAGAGCATTGGGAGGATGTAGGTTTCGTGGCCGACTCGAATCATCATGCCCTCGATGATGGCGAGGGTCAGCGGTAATTTCAGCGTGAAGGTGGTGCCCTTGCCTGGCGCAGTTTTGATGCTCACCGTCCCACCCAGCGCTTCAATGTTGCGCTTGACCACGTCCATACCGACGCCCCGGCCCGACACGTCCGTGACCTTCTCCGCTGTGGAGAATCCTGGCTTGAAGATCAATGGCCAGATCTGATCGTCCAGAAGCTTCTCCTGCTCGCCGATGAGCCCCGACTTAATCGCCTTGGCGAGAATCTTGTCCCGGTTTAAGCCTCGCCCGTCGTCTTCCACGGTAATACAAATGTTACCGCCTGCGTGGAAGGCATTGAGCCTGATCGTGCCGAGTTCCGGCTTGTTGTTGTCGAGTCGTTCTTCCGGTAACTCCAATCCATGATCGGCGGAATTTCTGACGAGATGTGTCAGGGGATCGCCGATGGACTCGATGACGGTCTTGTCGAGTTCGGTCTCTTCGCCGGAGAGGACGAGTTGTATCTTCTTGCCCGCTTTCGCCGAGAGATCACGGACCAGCCTGGGAAACCGGCTAAAGGCGCTGCCGATGGGCAGCATGCGGATGCCCATGACTCGTTCCTGGATCTCCCGCGTGTTGCATTCAAGTTGAGCCACTCGCTCCAGTAGCAGCCCCAATTGCGACATCTCGAAGCGCGTACTGAGATCGCTCAACATCGACTGCGTAATGACCAGCTCTCCCACGAGATTGATGAGTTTGTCGATCTTGTCGGTGTCCACGCGAATGGAGGCCGTCTCGGTCCCCTTCTTGGCATGAGCCGCGTTGTCTTGTTGTTTCTGGAGCGCCTGGGAGATCTGCTGCGGGGTGGCAGCATGTTGTTCGATCAAGATCTCGCCGACGCGCTTTTGCTGCGCAAGCGCGTGGTCGAGCGTTTCACGCGAGACGACGCCGGTCTCGACAAGGATCTCGCCCAAAGGTTTGGGATCGCCGTCGATGCCATCAGGGGAAAGAGTTTCTGGTTTCAAGTTTCTAGTTTCTGGTTGTTGGGGAGCGAGCTTCCCATTACTTGAAACTTGAAACTCGGAACTTGAAACGGTGCTTTCGCTTATGACGAGCTGACTGTCCTCGCGGACAAACTCAAACACGGCGTCCACCACCTGCCAATCTTTAATGGTCTCCAGCTTTATGGTCCAAGAGAGGTAGCATTTTTCAGGATCCATGACCGCCAGATCCGGCAGCTTCGATGTGTCCACAGTCACCTGAGTCAGGGTGCCGATATTGCCCAGCTCTTTGAATATTTGCAGCGGGTCAAGGCCGCGCTGGAATAACCAGTCTGGCGGTGACCATGCGATGCTAAAGTAG
>Ga0163153_10007227_pt1 | contig 12040 bp, 14 predicted proteins | sample OliLakLV19MP6IB1_FD_148629 | JGI IMG/M metagenome (GOLD analysis project Ga0163153, IMG submission 148629) | Freshwater microbial mat bacterial communities from Lake Vanda, McMurdo Dry Valleys, Antarctica - Oligotrophic Lake LV.19.MP6.IB-1 | ecosystem: Environmental > Aquatic > Freshwater >... | reverse complement strand
TCTTCGTGCAGCCGCTCATCGATCTGGCCGGCAAGGCCGTCCTCTCGCTCTTCGCATAGCCTGCAGGGCGTGCCTCGATCGATCACGTGGCTCGGACACGCAGCGTTCCGCTTTGGCGATATGACCCTGATCCGGCGCATCTACGCCCCCGATATCGCAGTCTTGCCGATCGGGGATCACTTCACGATGGGACCACGAGAGGCCGCTGTCGCCGCGGAGCTCGTCGGGGCAACGCGTGTCATTCCGAGTCACTACGGCACCTTCTCGTTGCTGACTGGGACCCCGGAGGCCATGCGCGACCTGCTGTCGCCCGAGGTCGAGCTGATCGCCCCCGCCCCGGGAGAACGGGTCGTCCTGTGACCGTGCGCGAGCGCTGGTTCGGCTCGACCGGACGCAAGGTCCCCGCCGTCGTGCTGGACGGAACGATTGACGTGTCGGGTGCAATGGAGATCCACGACATCACCGATGTCGCAGCTCTGCAGGCTGCTCACGCAGCGGGCACGCCGGTCGTCGTCCGGGCGAGCTCGGTTCTCGAGGTTGCAGCTGCGCTCTCGCGACCCGAGGTCTCGTGCGTCCTCGTTGCAGACGAGGAGCTGCTGACGGTCGATCTCGCCGACCACACCTACGGATAGATGTCGGTCGACCCTCCAAGGCTGTCGACCGTGAGCCCCGGTTCGCGAGGAGTGCGCAGGGCGACCCAGACCTCGAGGCGATTCGCGGCAACGACCGCTTCCCTGCCGTGCCGCTCTAGGCGCGTCAGGAGTCCCCGGGGAGCCGAAGGCCCTCCGCGCGCTCGCGAAAGCCGGGCACCGGGTCGAACTCGGGCCGGGCGACGAGCATGACGGCACCGTGCTCGGATCCGGCGAGCGCCCCCACGAGAAGCTCGAGGCCGACTGCGAGCGCGAACGCCTTGTGGGCACTCGGGCCACCGAACGGCACGAGCTCCTCAGGTGAGGCGAGGCCGGCGAGGACGTCGCCATGGGTCACTGCTCCCATCGAGACATCGACGACGATCGGGGGGCCTTCGCTCGACGGGATGGCGATCGCAAGCGGATTTGTGCCCGTCAAGGGCTCGGAGCCGTCCGGGTGGGCCAGTCGCGGCGGGGAGGTGGCGGAGAGGAGCACAATCAGTCCCGCCTGTTCAGCAAGCTGCCTGACCCAGTAGCCAAGCGCCCCCGTGGGAAAGCAACGGGTTGCAACAACGAGCTTTACGGACGCTGGCGGTGAGGCGATGATGTCGTCGCAGATCGCCTGAAGCGTGAGATACCCGAGCGATCCGACACCATCCCAGCGATCGAGACCCGGCAGCGACGCCGTCTTCTCGGGACGGGCCTTGGGGTCGAACGCCTGGCTCTCGAGCCAGGCGATGCGGGAGTACCCGTGCCCGCGCTTCCCCCTCCGCTCTGCATCGTCGAAGTGAGCGAAGAGTGCGTCCGCCGCGGCGCTACCGAGGCCGAGAAGCCCGAGCCGCTCCCGCGCCTCGGAGGGGGTACAGGGGGTGTCGCTCATGCGAGTGAGCGTATCCCCCGGACGGACCGCATGCTCACAAAACCTTTACTCCCCCGGGGAGCGACGCGCAGGAAACCGGGTGAGAATACGGTCAAACAGACAACCAACGGGAGGATTCACAAGATGCGCCGCACCGTAACTATCGCGCTCGGCACCGCCGCCGCGCTCGTCGTCACCGCTGTCGCCTTCGCCGTGGTTCCGGCGATCGTCGGCGTCAGCGAGGCCACGGCGACGTTCTCGACGACCACGATCGACAGGGCGAAGACGAGCTCGTGCACCGCCGACGCCAAGACGTGGGAGATCACGAACGGGCACTACACGGGCACCGTCGTCTCGGCGAATGCCGTGCTCGCCGGGTCGCTCAAGATCAATGCGCGCACGACGTACAACGCGACGGACAAGCTCGGATACGTCACCGGCTCCTTCAAGATCAAGGACGACGACAGCCGCGTCAAGGGCAAGTTCGCCGGCACGATCAAGGACGGCAAGCTCGTCGGCTATCTCACGGGCACGTCGCGTGGCAACCACGCGAAGGTGCTCGGCAACCTGAGCGCCGACTTCGCCGGTGGTGCCACGAACTTCACCAACGGTCAGATCGGCTCGGGCAGCAGCGCCAATGTGCTTGCCGTCGTCGCCGGCCCCGCCTGCAAGGGTGCGAAGAGCGAGCGCTCGAAGGGTGAGAAGGGCGACAAGGGCAAGGCGAGGTACATCGAGGCCAAGGGCGAGATCACCGGGGTCGTCGGCTCGCCGTCGGCAGCAATCACGGTGACGGGCAAGAAGGGTCCCGTGACGTGCAAGGTCGACGGCAGCTACGCGATCCCGGACGGGTTCACGTTCGGCACGGAGAACGTCGAGATGAAGTGCGAGGCGATCGGCGATCCCGCCGTGTGGACGCTCCGCAAGCTGGAGAAGGACTCCTAGCTCGCAACTCATCGTCAGACCGTTCCATCGAGAGGGCGCCCACGGGCGCCCTCTCTGCATTTCTAGAGGACGGTCAGCGCCTTGCGGATCGTACCGCGACGCGTCTTCTGAATGCGCGCCGCGAGGTCGACGATCGCGGCCGTTGCCTCGGAGGCGGGCGCAGCCTCGAGGACAGGCGTTCCGGCATCCGCGGCCTCTCGCAGGGCCGGGTCGAGAGGAACGCTTCCGAGGAGCGGCACGCCGATCTCGTCGGCGAGTCGCTGACCGCCACCGGAGCCAAAGATCTCCTGGCCCGTACCGACGAGGTACGACATGTTCTCCGCGACGCCGATGATGCGCATGCCGACCTTCTCGGCCATTCCCGCTGCACGAACAGCGACCTGCTGCGCCGCGGGCTGGGGGGTCGTCACGATCAGCACCTCGGCGCGCGGAAGCAACTGCCCGAGCGAGATCGCCACGTCACCGGTACCCGGCGGCATGTCGACGACGAGCGTATCGAGCTCGCCCCAGTAGACGTCCGAGAGGAATTGCTCCAGGGCGCGGTGCAGCATCGGGCCGCGCCACATCACCGGTGCATTGTCGTCGAGGAAGAAGCCGATGGACATAAGCTTCAGATCGCCACGCACAGGAGGCACGATCATCGTGTCGACGACGACCGGCCGCTGCTGGACGCCGAGCATGTGCGGGATCGAGTGTCCGTAGACGTCGGCATCGAGCACGCCAACGCGCTGCCCCGTGGCTGCAAGGGCGGCTGCGATATTCGCGGTCAGCGTCGACTTGCCGACGCCTCCTTTGCCGGATGCGATCGCAAGGACGCGCGTGATCGGGTCGAGCGAGATCGTTTTCTCCGGCCGTCCACCGCGGAGTCGCGAGGAGAGCGCCGCCTTCTCGTCCGGGCTCATGACGTCGAAGTGGAGCTGGACGGAGTCGACCCCGTCGACGGCTCCGACGAACCGCTGCACCTGATCCTCGAACGAGGAACGCATCGGGCAGCCGGCGACCGTGAGAGCGATCGTCACCTCGACTCCGCCGTCGTCGTGGATCACGACGTCGCGGACCATCTCGAGCTCGGTGACGGGCTTGTGCAGCTCGGGGTCGATGACCTGCTCGAGCGCCGTCAGAATCGTGTCGCGGAGCGGAAGTGCCACTCCGCCAGAGTAGCCGGGGTCGGTAATTGCCCGCGCAAGTTGTCAGGGGTTTTCGCATCCCGGTTCCCGTGTTTGCACTGATGAACTCCGGGGCAGACCGGAAGAGACTCGATTCACGTCGCGCCCCAGGCTTGGGGTCATCGCGAAATCAAACCGGGAGGTATGAGAGAGTGAACGGTCGTAGAGTCCTTGAGATCGGCGGCATCGTCGCCGGAGTTGTGATGATCGCGTTCGGCATCGGCGCTCTCGTCATGAGTATCAACGCTCGCAATACCGTGAGCACGGAGATCAAGGCAGAGCAGATCGTCGGCTCGCCTGACATGAATCCGACTGACATCGCGGCGGCCGCCCAGGAGGCGGGGCTCAAAGATGTGACCCTTCCTACGTGCGACGTCGCCGAGCAGCCGATCGAGACCGGAAGCGACGCCCGGTGCTTCGCCCAGTACCTTCGGATTCACGCTCTCGAGGGGACCGGCGGTCTGACCTACGCCCAGATGGGCCGATTCGCCCTGGCGAGCGATCCAGGCGACCCCAAGGGAACGAGCGATGACGCGGAGGCTCTGAAGGACGAGGACGGGAAGCCCGTTTCGAACGGGACGCGGAATTCGTGGGTCACGGCGACCGCTCTCGCCACCGCGCTCAATGTCTCGTACATGGCCGAGCAGATCGCATTGTTCGGACTGATCGTCGGGATCGCTCTGCTTCTGAGCGGGATCGGCTTCATCATCCTTGCACTCACCGTCCTCGGGAAGCACGACAAGCCTGCAACAGCCTGACTCGAGAGGTGCTCGGAAGGGTGCCACTTCCCGGAGTCCGAGGGGGCGGCTCTGCCGCTCCCTCGGACTATTTCAGCGCCCGTGCGAGGTCCGCACAGAGCGCCGGATTGGCCGCCGCGACGAGCCGCGAGCGCCCCTCGAGATCGAGTGGCGCCGCAGCAAAGGGCGGATCCTCGAAGAGCTCGATTGCGTACCCGCGCTCGCGCACGAGCAGCTGCGCCGCGGCGATGTCGATCGAGCGGGCCGGCTTGAGCGAGCACACGGCATCGACGCGGCCTGCGGCAAGGTGGCAGAGCGAGAGTGCGAGAGAGCCCATCACGCGCAGACGCTCGGCAACCGCGAGCATCGACGATGCCCTCTCTGCGATGTAGGCGGTCGTCGTCGCTTCGAAGGAGAGGATCTCGATCGGATCCTTCGGGGGCGGGGCGTGCAAGGGCCGTCCATTCAGGTAGGCGCCGCGGCCGCGCTCTGCCGTCCACTCCTCGCGGGCGCCGAAGTCGTAGACGTAGCCAAAGATGACATCCTCCATCGTCGGGCCGTCGGCAACCGCGAGCGAGAGGGAGAAGAACGGGATCCCGCGCTTGGCGTTCACCGAGCCGTCGATCGGGTCGACGATCACGTGGGTTGCTCCCCCGGCGCCGAAGACGCGCTCACCGAGCTCCTCCGAGACGAGGACGAAGTCGGCGTTGAGGGCCTCGAGTCGCGCGACAACGGCATCCTCCGCAGCCGCATCGATCGCCGTGGTCTCGTCACCGCCCTCGCCCTGTCGGAGGACGGGCTCGCGCTCGAGGCGCGTTGGCAGCTCCGCCAGCACGCGATCGATGTCGGCAACGCAGTTACGACAGAGCTGGAGCCACACGGAGCTCATACGGGGTGAAAGAGCAGTCCGCTCGTGAGCTTGGGGAAGAAGTACGTCGTCTTCTGCGGCATCACCTCTCCACGTCGCGCTCGCTCGAAAACGTCCTCGATGCGCGTCGCCCGAAGCAGGAACGCTCCATCGAACTCGCCCGCGTCGACGCGGGCCACTGCCTCGTCGAGATCAGCGGTGTAACCGAGCCCCTCGTGACCAACGAGGCGGTCGACGAGTTCGACGTCGAGCTCGTCTGCGCGCCCGACAACGGGGAACGTGACGCCCTTTCGATAGCCGACCGCGTGCGCCTCGCTGTACGACAGGCGTGACAACCGCTCGACTGCTGCGACAGGCGATGCCGAATCGCCGAGACTGATCGGTGGCAGGGCCTCCTCGTGGCCTCGATACAGGCGGTGGGTGGGGAAGATCTCGAGTCCCGGGTCGGAGGTCGAGACCAGCACGACCATCATCCGTGCGCTCTCCGGCGTCCCTTGCTCGGCTGCGTAGGCAACGGCGGTCTCGTAGCGATGATGGCCATCGGCGATCAGGAGCTGCCGATCGGCAAACGCCTCGGTGACGCCGTCGCCCGGAACACGCCAGAGGCGGGTTCCTTCCGCGACGAGATCGGGCTCCCGATCAGGAACAGCGACGACAGGCTCGCCGTCGTAGAGAAGGAAGATCGGCTCGAGCTGCGCCTGCGCCGCACGAAGGAGCCGTAGCCGACTCTCCTTCGGCCCCGCGTGCGTGCGCTCATGGGGCAGGACGGAGCGCCTCTCGTAGGGTTCGACGCGCAACGAGGCGACGAGGCCGTCACGGCGCCGTGCGATGCCGTCCGGGCCGACGTAGTCCTGGCTCAGCGCCCACACGGCGGGCTCGTCGTCTCGCGTGAGCACGCCCTCGTCGAGCCAGGCCCGGAACAGGCGGCCCGCCTCCTCCTCGGAGTCGTTGAGCGTGAGATGGACAACGTTGTCTGGATCTGCTGCCCGATACGCGTCGCGGGCCTCGGGCGTGAGTACGTCGTACGGAGGAGCGGTGACCGTCGCGGTTGGGTGCGCGTAGCGGATCGCACGAAACGGGGCCACATCAGCCATGGCCCGAGCGTACCTCCGGGCGGGCCTAGACTGCAGGCGTGACCAGCATCGCCGAGCTCACCGAGGACCGTACCGTGCAGGGCGTGTACGCCGTCGGAAGGAAGGAACGCCGCCGGACGAAGAACGGCGCGCCGTACCTTGCTCTCGAACTCGTCGATGCGACTGGGCGGATCGAGGCGCGGGTCTGGGACGACGTCGAGCTTCTCGACGGCCGCTTCGCCGAGGGTGACGCTGTCCGTGTGCTGGGACGGGTGGAGCGATTCAGCGGCAAGCTCCAGGTGCAGGTGCGCGCCGTCGAGGCGGCGCCGGACACGGATCCCGCGGATCTCACGCCCGCCATGCGCCGTGATCCCGACGAGCTCGACGGCTTCCTCGAGTTCCTCGTGAGCGAGATCGTCCATCCGGGTCTCGCCGGTCTCGTCTCGGGCGTTTTCGCCGACGACGGCGTGCGTTCGGCGTTCCGTTCGCTGCCCGCAGCCGGAGCGGACGGGCACCACGGCTACGCAGGCGGTCTCCTCGAGCACACCGTCGGCGTCGCCACCCTCTGTCGCGAGACGGCCCAGCTCCATCCGCGCCTCCGCAACGACCTTCTCCTCGCGGCGGCCCTGCTCCACGACGTCGGGCGCACGGTCGAGCTCGGTCGCGGTCCCTCGTTCCGCCAGACCGAGGAGGGACGACTCCTCGGCCACGTCCACCTCGGCCTGCGCCTGATCGAGGTGCGAGCCGCATCGCTGGCGGCAGACGTCTCCGCCGAGCTCCTCCACGCCGTCGCGACGCACCATGACCGGCAGGCCGCGCGTACCGCCGAGGCCCTCGTGCTCTACCACGCAAATCAGCTGGATGCGATGGCCGCAACTCGACCCGTGGGTGAGGACTAACGCGGAGCTCAGACGTTGAAGCGGATGTTCAGCACGTCACCGTCCTGAACCACGTAGGTCTTGCCCTCGAGTCGCTGCGTGCCGCGCTTCGACGCCTCGGCGTGAGAGCCGGCGTCGAGGAGATCGTTCCAGCGGATCACTTCACAGCGGATGAAACCGCGGGCGATGTCGGAGTGGATCGTGCCGCCCGCTTCGAGCGCCGTTTGCCCGTCACGAAGCGTCCACGCGCGCGTCTCCTTCTCGCCGGCGGTGAAGAACGTGATCAGGCCGAGGGCGTCCTTGAGTCGCCCAACGACCTCGTCGAGCGCGGAGGCGCCGTCGCGGAACGCCGCTGCGTCCTCGTCGGACATGTCCGCCAGCTCTGCCTCGAGCTTGCAGTCGATCCCCTCGGGCCCGTTGACGATCGCAATCAACGGCTTGGTGGTCAGGGGGTCGAGCTCGCCGGGCAGCTCACCGGCCCAGTCCGTGAGCGGCTGGCCCGCCTCGAGATGAGCGAGCACCTCACGGAGAACATCGGCCTCTTTGCGCACGGTCGCGTCGCCGGACTTCGCTAGCTTCTCGACTCGCTCGAGCCGCTTCGCGACATGATCGGTGTCTGCGACGAGAAGCTCGAGCTTGAGCGTCTCGAGGTCGCTCTCCGGCTCGCCGGTACCGGAGAAACCATCCGCGACCGCGAGAAGCGCGTCGACCTGCCGGAGACCACCGAGCAGCGCCGGACCGGTGCCCGGGACGTCCTGGATCCGCACGGCCGCGGGCGTCACTTTCTTCGCCCCGACGAGATCCGCGAGACGTGCGAGACGGTCATCCGCAATCGCCGCCATGCCGACATTGGACTTGTCGGTCTGGGAGGCGTACGCCGTGATCTCGGCGCCCGCCTTCGTGAGCGCGTTGAACAGCGTCGTCTTGCCCGCGTTGGGGAGTCCTACGATGCCAACCTCGAGCGCCACGGCGGCGAAGGGTACCCGGCATCGCGACTGGAGCGGCGCCGAGGCGCGAAGGCCGCGCATAGCTTGTGACACCTGGTCACATGCTGCTGTCGGCACCGCATGGTCGAGTCGAGGCTCCGGTGTGGCACGATGACAGTGATGATTCCCGAAGCGCCACTCGAGAAGACAGAGGCCGGAACCGTCCCGAACGGCGACGGGTGGTTCGTCCTCAACGCGCGCGATGCGCGCTGGCGGCCGTCGGACGGGCGCGGGGCGTACTGCGTCTTCGAAGGTGATCCCGGATTTCCGCAGATCGGAATCCATCTCGTCTCCCTCGATCCCGGCGAGCCAATGTCGATGTACCACTGGGAAGCGGATCAGGAGGACTTCCTGGTGCTCTCGGGCGAGGCGCTGCTGATCGTGGAAGGCGAGGAGCGTTCGCTCGGGCAATGGGATTTCGTCCACTGCCCGGCGAACGCGAAGCACGTCATCCTCGGGGCCGGGGCCGGGCCGTGCATCGTGCTCGCCGTCGGCGCGCGCCAGGACTCGGTCGGCCCGGATTGGGGCGGCTACTCGGTGGACGAGGCCGCGCTCCGCCACGGCGCCGGCGTCGAGGAGGAGACCACCGACCCGGCCGTCGCGTACGCGCGATTCCCACCCCGGAAGCCGGCTGCGTATCGCGCGGGATGGCTCCCCGAGTAGGGGCTCGGGTCGCCCTCGGGCGACGCTTCACGGCGCCGAGGCGCCGCTCCGCATCACCCCTACAGGCCGAACCCCACGCGGGAGTCGCGCGCGAACCGCTTCAGGTAGGCAACGCGGGCGAGCACGATCGCGGCACGTCCATCATCGGTGTCGAGCTGATGCGTGCCCTGCGAGCCGGACGCGAGTGCGTGCTCGAGCGCATCGGCGCTTGCGGGAGAGACGTTGGCGGCGATGATCGGTCCGCCCGCGAAGGCGACCTCGATGCGGACGGATTCAGGTGACTCGGGCAACGGCAACAACCTCCGTGAGAACGCCGTGGACGGCGTCGGGGTGGACAAAGGCAACTTGCAGACCGAAGAGCCCGCGACGCGGAACGCTATCGATCAACTCCGCCCCCGCAGACGCGAGGTCGGCCAATGCGCTTCCGACATCGGCGACCTCGTACGCAATGTGGTGCATCCCGGGGCCTCGCTTCGCGAGAAACCGTCCGACCGGCGTGTCCTCGCCCGTCGGCGCGAGCAACTCGATCCTGCTCGGACCAAACACGATCGACGCCGCCTCGACTCCCTGATCGGAGAGAACCTCGCGGTGCTCGATCCTCCCGCCGAGGAGCTCGGTGTAGGTCGCGATCGCATCGTCGAGATCGACGACGGCAAGACCGACGTGGTGGACGTCGAGCGGCTGCATGCGCCCGATGCTACTGCCCCGGGAGGGCGCGCCGCGGCGGCATGATCGCGTCGACCAGCCCGTACTCGACCGCCTCCTCGGGCGTCATGAACGACGACGTAGGCTCGTTGTGCCTACAGGGCTTCGCGGTCGAGCGCGCGGATTGTGCCGACGGTCTCCGCCGAGCGGGATTCACGAGGCAGGTCGCCCATCATGGCGAGGAACTCCTCGCGATCGATTGTCTCCCGTTCGAGAAGCCCACCGGCGAGCCGGTCGAGCGAGATGCGATGCTTGCCGATGAGGCGGAGAGCCTCCTCGTAGGCGTGATCGGTGAGCTGGGCCTGGGCGCTGTCGCGCATCCGCTTCGTCTCCTCCGAGAGCGCGTAGTTGTCAGCGCGCATCGTGCGTGACGGGGCGATGTCGGACATGCCGAACTCGAACACCATCGACCGGGCGATCTGGGTCACCTTCTCGAGATCGCTGGCGGCGCCGTTCGTGACACGCCCGAAGACGACCTCCTCGGCAGCGCGTCCACCAAGTGCGACCTTCATGACGTCGATCAATTCTTCCTTGGTGTGGAGATAGCGGTCTTCCACGGGAAGGTAGTACGCAAGCCCGAGAGCGTCTCCGCGTCCGACGATCGTCACTTTCTGAACGGGCATCACGTCGCCCATCAGGTAGGCGACGAGAGCGTGGCCGGCCTCGTGATACGCGAGGATGCGCTTCTCCTTCTCGGTGACGACGCGCCGCTTCTGAAGGCCTGTGAGCACGCGCTCCATGGCACCCTCGAAGTCCTGCTGGCGGATGTACTGCTGATCGTGTCGAGCTGCGAAGATCGCCGCCTCGTTCGCGATGTTCGCGAGGTCGGCGCCCGTCAGCCCTGCCGTGCGACGTGCGATCACGCCGATGTCGACATCTGCACCGAGCGGCTTCGAGCGCGTATGGACACGAAGGATCTCGTCGCGACCCATCAGATCAGGCGGCGAAACGTTGACCTGCCGATCGAAGCGCCCTGGACGGAGGAGAGCGGGGTCGAGGTCCTGCAGGCGGTTGGAGGCGCCCATGATCACGACCTCGTCCGCACCGCCGAAGCCGTCCATCTCGACAAGGAGCTGGTTGAGCGTCTGGTCGTGCTCCCGGTTATGAGCGCCTCCCGAGCGAGCGCTGCCGACGGCGTCGAGCTCGTCGATGAAGATGATGGAGGGAGCGTTCTTGCGCGCCTCGGCGAAGAGCTTTCGGATGCGAGCGGCACCGAGGCCGGCAAACATCTCGACGAAGGCCGATGCGCTCGAGGAGTAGAAGTTCGCGCCCGACTCGTTGGCAGCTGCCTTCGCGAGCAGCGTCTTGCCCGTCCCTGGTGGCCCGTACAGCAGCACGCCCTTCGGGACGCGGGCTCCCAGGCGCTCGAACTTCTTCCGGTCGCGGAGGAACTCGACGACCTCTTTCAGCTCCTCCTTCGCCTCATCGGCCCCTGCGACGTCGCTCCAGCCGACAGGATCGGTCGTGTCACGGTCGACCATCGCCGGCTTGACCTTGGGCACGAGCGACATCGTCCGCAGGAGCAGCCAGATGATGATGGCGAAGAAGATGATCGGCAACCACGTGATCAGAAAGCCGCCGATGTCGTCGACGGAATGGGGCCACGTGACCATGCGAGACGTATCGGCAGGCGTGAAACGCGACTGAAGCGCTACCGCGAAACGGCGACGAGCGCACGACGCTCCGGTGTGACCCAGAGCTCGAGCGCCTTCGAGACGAGAGGGGGCAGCTCCATCGCCGGGCGCCCTAGGCGGCCGACGCCTCTGCGTCGAGGCACGCAGCGAGAGCCGCCTCGGCGACGGCAAGCTGATCGGGCGAAGGCTGAGACGTCGAGACGCGGGCCTGCAGCTCGTGCCCGGGTCGTGCGAGCGCCCGCGAGAGCGTGCTGTGCGGATTGCGCTCCATCCAGGCGAAGATCTCGACTGCCGCCCCAACTGCTCCAATCGCGCCCGCCGCACGGGCGGCCGGGCGAGCCCGGGCGGGCGCGCGCGCCGCGAGGACACTTGCCGCAGCCGTCGTGAGCAACAGCGGGCCGACGAGATGCCCACCACAGCGGTCGTGCTCCTTGGTTGCGGGCTCACCGGTCTCGTAGGTCCCGATCGAGATGTGCTCGGCTCCGTGATACGAGGCAAGCTCACCGCCCCTGAGGGCGAGAGCAGCCGGCGCCAGGGACGCGAGTGCCGCGATTCCCTCGCGCACAGGGAGACTGAGGCGGGAGCGCCGCGCTATGCCCGCTGCCGTGGCGCCGACGACCATCGTCACTCCGACCCGGGGGCGCTCGAAGGCGAATCGGGCCTCGGGGAGTGCCCTCCTGACATCGGGGAGGACGGCGAAGGCCTCGGCGAGTCGGAGCGGGCCTCGCAGGAACGGTGTCGAGACGTTCGCTGCGAAACGCCGCTTCGGCCCCGTGGCCGTCCTGATCGACCCGTCCCGCATCCGGACCGCGGCGCCCCAGGACGTCGGGCCGTGGACGAGAACGCCGTTCGACAGAGCCATCCCGCCAAGTCGCAGCTTCTCCATGCTCGGGAGGGTAC
>Ga0163153_10007225_pt1 | contig 12041 bp, 7 predicted proteins | sample OliLakLV19MP6IB1_FD_148629 | JGI IMG/M metagenome (GOLD analysis project Ga0163153, IMG submission 148629) | Freshwater microbial mat bacterial communities from Lake Vanda, McMurdo Dry Valleys, Antarctica - Oligotrophic Lake LV.19.MP6.IB-1 | ecosystem: Environmental > Aquatic > Freshwater > Lake... | reverse complement strand
TCCAAACTCAAACGGCTCAAATCCACCTGAATGGATTCCACCCCTTGACTGCAAGGTCTGCGGTCACTGGGAAATAAGGCCATCGGCTCGCTTGTGCCCCTGTGTTCGTCAAAGACCTCAATACTCTTTTGCCATGACAATAATTCACTGTCATTGAGCTCCCCCAAATACAGCACATGCCGTTGGCTGACTTTGCGGCTATATAACGGCAACTCTCCACAATCGACCAGCTCCGGTGCGCTTTGTCGTCCTTCCGACGTGTGCTGCATTACAAATACATCAGCCCATATTAACGGCTTTTATCCGCATTGAATAGGGGGCAGGTCGCCACTACACGCCCTTTTCAAAAATGCCTCCCCTCAAAATCAACCACTTACAAAATATTATCCCCAAAATTCACCCCAAAAAAACCGTTTTTCACCGCCAGTAGCGGAAGTCGGGTTAATTTCCCCAAAAGTTGACGTTATCGATTTTTGGGCCCATTACTAATATATAATCCGCCGGTCGTTCCCGGAGGATTTTCACTAAAATCAAAATATTAAAAGGGAAAATATGGTAAATATAATTGATAAAGAAAAAGGACTAGGTGGTAGGCGCTATCAAGATAAAAGAAAAATACGCGGAAAAGTTAAACGAAAACCAGCGAAAAAACATGGTGGCATTTTTGCCCACAAAAACACTTGCCTGCTGGTCCATAATATAATGTTAAGCGCAAATAACGTAATGACCGATAATATGGATCAGCAAGTAGTAAACCAATCGTTTGATTTGTTTTGCATGAAAAAAGCACCCACGAACGAGGAATCGGCAGATGGCGATCAAAGTAATCAGCCGATTGTTAAAAAATCTGGCCAAAAAATAAAAAAGAAGAAAGAAAATACGGATGATCGTAAAAAATATCTCCAAAGAGGCGTTGAGATTTTAGCGAAGATAATCGCGAAGAAGCTATTGGGCGATAAAGAACAGAAGCGATTTAAAAAAATCGCGATTGATTTTTTCGGGCGGGATTTATTAATTAAAATCACCCCTCAATCCTTTGCTAATCGATATGACGAACTGCCTTTTGGTCTCGCAGCTAGTGCCGGTAATCATTCGCAAATTACACCTATTATATGGGCTGTTTTTGTGCAAAAAATTAACACTCCTAATTCGAGTGAAAAGGAAATAGTAAACAATATACGTCATGTTTTTGATGAGGAAATTAGCGGGACAACGAGCACGAATAAATTGAATGCCGTGCAAAAAAATCGGCAAATTGAAGGGTTTGTAAATTCAATGGGATGGCGGGAAAGTAAGTGGATAGACGAGGCTGTGGACATCGTCAAATATTACGATAAACTATCGCCTGGATTTGCGATTGAAATCGAAAAACATGCTATCGACTTGGCTTTTTGCGCAGAAAAAAAGCGAGCCGTTAAACTGCGGATTATGCAGGATCTTTTTCACCGCCAAATTGCCCCCTTGAGCCCACAGTTTAAAAAACGAATCCGGCGTCGCTCGCAGCGCGCAGGCTAAACGTTCTTTTCAAAAAACCCCCGCCTAGGCGGGGGTTTTTTATTCCAGATTCTATTTTTTTATTTCCTTCATTATTTCTTTGGTTGGATAGACCAGACAAACTGGTTGTTGGAGCGGTTCGAGTCGGGGAGGCCGGAGGAGAGGGTGGCTTGGATGCGAGTGGAGGACGAAGCTCCCGGCGTAGGGATGGGGATTTCCTGAGCGAATGATTGATTGGGATTTAAAACAGGAACCGCGTAATGCCGTGAAACTCCGTTAATATCGATATCGATCGTCGAGCTGTACATGACCGAGGTGCCGCGGTTTTGTATGGTGATGAGGGCTTTTGTTTGGCCGGAAGGGCTATTCCCTGTGGGGGGTAAGAAAATATCAGCGATAGCCGGGTCATTTATCCCCGTGGTATTACGGTTTATGATTCTCTTGTAATCAGGAATGCCATTGCCGAAATATTCATCGGGACCGGGTGCGCCTAGATCATTGGAGTGACTTATCAATAATTCTTTGATATCAGAGGGCCTCAGGGAAGGATCCTGCGATAAACCGGCGGCGATGATGCCAGAGATGACAGGGGTGGCTGCCGAGGTGCCGCTGAAAAGTGAAATCAATCCATCTTTGCCCGCAGCTGAAAGACCGACTCCGGGGGCGGCGAATGTGACTCCATTGGCAGCATTGGCATGAGCAAAACGTTCACGGTTCGCATCCACAGCCGTGACAGAAATCACCCCCGGGTAACGGGCTGGGAAAGGAAGCTGGTCAAATCCTTCATTCCCCGCCGCTGCCACCAGGATAATGCCTTGTGTCTGGGCCCGACTGACGGCTTCACGTAGGAGGGCGTTATCACCATAGGAGCCCAGACTCAGATTAATCACACGGGCTCCTTGACTCATCGCAGAGTCGATGCCTTGAGCCACGGTAAAGCTGTTTCCTACCCCCTCGGCATTGAGTACTTGGATACTCAGGAGATTGGCTGACGGGGCTACGCCTGGAGCTGCGGGTGTCGTCCCGCTTAATATCGATGCGACAGCGGTGGCATGTGTACTGTAGACTGGAGACTCCCCCGCAGGATCAGTCACCAGATTTTGCTTTTTGATTTGAACCCCGCTCAAGGCAGGGTGATCCATCACACCTGTATCAAGGATGGCCACGGTAATCCCTTTTCCAAAAGATTGATTGTCCCCGGTGATCCCCAGCCATTCGAGGGTCTGATTGCCAAATGCTAGATACGGTTTGTCTCGCGGGGAATTGATTTTTCCAGGAATGTCAGGGGTTTGCACCAGATAATTAAAATCGATCTCGGCATCCTTGGCTTGTTTGATGAGGGAGGCGAGTTCTTCAGGAGTCTGGTAACTGACACGCAAGGCGCGGAGGGAGTCAATGGTGCTGATGACGCGTATCCGGTTTTCTCCCGCCCAAGCGAGGAAGTCTTGCATGGATTTATGATCCTTAAAACGCAGAACCTTTTCATTGGGCAACGCATCTGGGGGATCTCGATCTGCGGGCTTTATGCCTGTGCGGGAAATGGGCTTGAGTGCAGGAGATGCCTCGAGAACTGCAATCTTCTGATCTTGGGAGGGAACCCCTTTGGCGGGGGAGGAGAGGGGATTCTTTATCAATACTTGATCGGGAACTGGATGATGGGTGTGGAGGGAGAAACGGGTGATAACAGAAAATAAAACTAAGACACCCATCACAATGAGCATAATCAGAAAGGGTTTGGGAGAGGACATCACTTGATATGACGTTAACCTTTCAAAAATCCCCTCCCCCTACCAGTAAATTTGTTAGTTGTTCGATTTCTTTAGGTGAAGGCAGGTATATTAAGTGTTTATTAATTAATAAATAACTTACCATGAAAAGATTTTTATTATTTTTTAAAGTAAGTTTCGTCTGGTCTTTTGTCTGTTTTTATTTCAGAAACTAGTCGCGAATTGGGGAATATTGTGAAGAGAAATTTTTTTAAAATGAATTTTGCTGCCCTTATCATATTAGGGGTCGTGACGCTATTGCAGACAGGATCCGGTTTGCAGGCCCAGATCTGTGCATCTGTGCGGATTCAAATTGAGCAGGAGTTATCCCTCGAAAGACAGGGTTTTATTGCGAAAATGGGAATCCAGAATTCGCCTGAGTTCCAGATGCAGGACATTGTTGTCACGGTGAATTTTAAGGATAAAAGCGGGAATCCGATTGTGGCAACAACAGACTCTACCAGCACGGATACTGCTGTCCGCTTTTTTATTACACCGAGTGGGACGTTGCCCACCTCTATTAATCCCGGCTCATCAGCAAATCTGGAATGGTTGATTATTCCGGCACCGGGTGCAGGGGGAGATACGCCGGATGGTAAACTTTATTATGTAGGGGCGACATTGTCTTATACATCGGGTGGACGACAAGAAGTAGTGACGGTGACCCCGGATTTTATCTATGTAAAGCCGATGCCTTCCCTGCAACTGGATTATTTTCTTCCTCATGAAGTTTATTCAGATGACCCGCAGACGACAGTTATCGAACCAGCCGTTCCATTTTACATGGGGGTCAGGGTTCAAAACAACGGTAAGGGTATAGCGAGGAACTTAAAAATCCAATCAGGGCAACCAAAGATTGTGGCGAATGCCCAAGGCTTATTAGTGAATTTTGCGATCACGGGCAGTGAAATCAATGGTCAACCAAGCCAGAATAGTTTGCTCGCGGATTTCGGTAATATCCAGACAAATAGCGCGGGCGTGGCACGTTGGGTCATGATGAGTTCACTCTCTGGGACATTTACAAATTTTAATGCGACATTCAGCCATGCTGATGAATTAGGGGGATCCGTGACTTCATTGATTCCACAAGACGGGATCAGGACACATACATTGGTTCGTGATGTGCTAGTCGATTTGCCCGGGAGTGATCGAGTCCGGGATTTTCTAGCGAAAGATGGTCCGAATATAAAAGTTTATGAGAACCAGAATACCGACACGGATGTCCAGCAGGTTGATTCAGTCCTCGGGTCGGGAGGGATGAGCAGAGTTTTAACCCTGAGCGGGGGATCAACAGGATTTATTTATTCAAAGCTGGAATTAGGGGAGGCTCTCTTAAAAAACAAAGTGGTTGCCGCAGCTACCCGCTCCGACGGAAAGGTAATCCCGCTAGCAAATGCATGGGTTTCAAAAACTTGGGACCTGCAAGTCCGAGTCTGGAGATATTTTGTAAATATTTTTGACGTAAATAACCAAGGGATGACTTATCTTCTGGTCTTTTCGGATCCCCAAGATGTCAATCGGGCTCCGGATATGGTGCTGCCATCTGATTTGATTGTGCAAACAGGTCAACCCAACGTGTTTACGATCCGGGCCAGCGATCCTGACGGGATTAAGCCTGAAATCACACTTAATGGTTTACCGGTGGGAGCATTATTTACAGATAATACTCCTCCAACCGGGGCTGAAACTATCAAGAATTTTGCTTGGACTCCTTTGACGACACAAACCGGTACATACACATTAAGATTCTCGGCAAAGGACGGGGTGAATACCACGACTAAATCTTTGGTGATTACGGTAATCAATGGAACGGATACAAAGACAGCATGGCAAGAGCAGAAATGGCCGGGGGTCACTGACCTATCAATCATCGGTGATATGGTGGATCCGGATATGGACGGATTAAGCAATTTGCTCGAATATGCTTTAAACCTCGATCCAAAAAAAGCGAATGCAGGAGGATTTACCCAGATCGGTATTGACGAGGTTAATGGACAGAAATTCCTGACTCTTACCTATACCAAACGGACAGATGACCCGAATCTTGTCTTTACGGTGCTTGGATCTAATGTCGCACATGCCGGAGACAACCAGTGGACACCACAAACTCAATCAGTGACTGTACCCCAAGAAGATGTATCCCAAGGGATGCAAAAGGTGAAAGTCCGCGATCAAGTAGCTATCGAAGATGGGCCTGCACGGCGTTACCTCAAACTCAAGGTTTCAACCGCAACCGTAACGGGGCAATAATAATGAGATATCCCATTCATCAGTTTATTACCGTTCTTTCCCTAGCTTTTCTGGTGGGTCATTTATCCGCCGAGACAAATAGCGCATCGACTCCGCCTCAGGGTTATCAAAAGATTATTTTAAAAGGGGCAGGAGACAGTTATGTCAGCCTTCCCCTCTTAAAAGATGCGGTAGCCCGGGCACGCGTCACGGCTGTCGAGTCAAACTCAGTGACCGTGGCTGAGGCCCCTTTTACTTTAGGAGCTTTTGACCCGGCAGCGGGGAGTACCGCTTATCCTTTCCGGGTAGAGTTTATCACCGGTCAACTCAAAGGGGTCTCATTCAAGGTCGCGGGGAATTCTGAGAACCGTATTATTGTCGATGGGGAAGGATATTCACTCACGGCTCACCCGTCGGGGAATGTGCTGGTGGGTGATTTGGTGGTGGTGCGTCCCGCTTGGCAACTGGGAGAAGTGTTCGGGGATGGCACCCAGAATAATGTCTTCAGTTCATTTACCGAGTTGCCTGATGAAGATTTCTTTGCCACTGCCGATAGTTTGGAGTTACTCCGGGGGCCTCTAAATTTAGGGACAGTGGTGCGTTTGGAAAATCAAGGATGGAGGAATGTCTCCTCGCCGCCGATTGATGCATCCGGAATCCTTTTAGATCGCCTGGATGTGATCAAGGTCAGGCGTATTGCCGATACTGATCATTCCCTTGTCCTCTTGGGCAATGCCCCGCAAACATCGACAGTTTTGCAGTATGCTGCGGTGACTAATTCCCCTGAAACCGATGTTTTGGTTAGTTGGACGGGTGCGGATGTCGTATCTTTGGAGGAGTCAGGATTGCAGGGGGTCATTAGCCCTTCACAGAGTATTTTTAACCGGGGGGATGAGGTTTTGTTATTCTCTGATAATCAAAATGGTTTTGATTCCGGGCCGGAAAGAACGTTTATTTACCAGCAGGGCGGGGGATGGAAAGAACTGGGCAATACTGCGACTAACCAGACGGGCTCAATCGTATTAGCTCCTTCCAAAGCGTTTATCATCCGCCGCAAGTATCAATCCACCTCTTCCAGATTAATCTGGACTCAGCCTTAACGCCCCGCAGGTTATGGGCTTCTCTTTGCGCGACCAGTGGGAATCTTTTTTTAATGATATCCTCTGGGTTACAAAAATCCTTTTCCTCTCTTTTGCCGCAGGACTCATCATCAGCCTCATACTTCCTGGAACGATCGGTAGTGAAGTGTCCAAAATAGATCCAGCGATGAGTGAAATCGACATAGGGGAATTTAATACCCTAATGAAAACAAATCCTCCCCCCGTCATTATGGATGCCCGGTCTGACTTGTTTTATCAAAATGGGCATATCCCGAATGCGTTAAGTTATCCACTCAAGAGGATCGACCAGTGGAAAGAGAAATTTGTGGAGGAAATGAAAAAGAAGGACAGCGGCACAATCATCATTGTCTATTGTAGTGATGTTAATTGTGAGGACAGTCATGATGTTGCAGAAATGCTTTCACCATTGGTTAAAAACAGGATATTTCTTTTTAAAGAAGGCTGGCAAGGATGGGTAAATTCCCGTTCCGAAAACCAGTGAGACTCTCATGAGCAAAGAGATTACAGGAGAAAAAAGAGGCGATCTGGTTATCATGGTTTTTGGATTGCTCATCGGATGCACACTTTTATTTGCTGTTTGGTCTAAATTTCATGATCTTAAGGGGTTCCAAACGATAATATATTCCTTGACCGGATTAGCTAATAAATGGGGGCGGGGACTTGTTTTTGGAGTGCTGATTCTGGAGATACTTACTGCACTTTTTCTGATGATACGAGTCAAGGACTCACGCAGTTGGTTATTGTGTGCGTTTGTTTTTGGTTGTTTCTCGGGAGTGCTTTTATACATGATTACTACTCATTCTATTGAGTCTTGCGGATGTTTTGGGAAACAATTTGAAGGTTATGAAAATATCTATTTGTCACTGGCACGAAATATATTGATCGCTTTTGTGGCCGCATTAATTAGCAAGAAAAAAATTACGATGAGGACAAATTAAAAGTTAAGTTTTTTTGATTAAATAACTAAATTCATGAAATGCGTTTTGTAGTTGTTTTTATTGGGTTTGACAGCAGGTGAAATGGATTTAGAAAAGGTATGTTGTGAAAAAATATTATCGGGAAAATAATATTCAGTTGAGTGGACGTTTTCTTTCAAAGGACCCTTTGTTAAAGGGACTCTCTTGCGTTTATTTATTTGCAGTGATGATTTTATTTTCCGTGGGGAATGTGCAGGCGGCATCAGTTCCAGGGTTAAGAGGGAGTTATTACAACGGGAAAAATCTTGAGGTATTCAGTACCCTAAGGATCGATGAAACAGTTGATTTTAATTGGAGTGGAGGTTCACCTTCGAGCACGGTTAATCCTGATCAATTTAGTGTTGAGTGGATAGGGGAGATTTATATTCCCCAGAGTGGTGTCTATACTTTTTTTACGACAACCGATGACGGGTCCGTCTTGACTGTTGCTGGAAATATTTTGATCAATGATTGGATCGATCATGGGGCTGTGACAAGGAGTGCGACAGTTTCGCTTGTCGGGGGGCAATGGGTGCCGATCCGTTTAAAGTTTTATGAAAATGGGGGCGCAGCTTCTGCAAAACTTGAATGGCTAGGGCCTTCCATCATCCGTCAGATTATTCCTAAAGGGCACTTGCGGGTTCCTGTGGGCACTCTCGAAACAGGCCTTGCGGCCCCTGCGAATTTTCGAGGCATACGTTTAGGGATAGGTCTAGTGACTCTAGGATGGAGTGCCACTCCCGGGGCAAAAGCATACGCTATTTACCGTAATGGCTTTTTGGTGGGGGTCACGGGCGAGTCGACCTACACTGACAGGGGTTTATCCGCTTCCACCTCTTACTCCTACGAAGTGAAAGCCTGTGATGATCTTTTGAATACAGGTTTTGGATCCCAGGCATTAACACTGACGACCCTGCCCACTCAGATGGAAGGGACCGGACTCAAAGGGGAATATTTTGATGAGTTAAATTTCACGGTGTTCAAAGGTGTCCGTTTGGAAAATGTGAATTTTAACTGGGGAAATGCTTCTCCCATGCCGTCAATCGGGGCGGACACATTTAGCATCCGTTGGACGGGAGAATTAACGGCGCCTGCAACAAGGGATTATACCCTCTCCATAACAAGTGACGACGGGGTCCGGTTGTGGATCGATGGGAAGCTTCTGATTGACCGCTGGGTTAATCAGGGTTCCACGACAATGACAACGGTAGTTTCATTAGAGGCAGGCCGCAAATATGAGGTTAAACTCGAATATTTCGAAAATGGAGGAGGGGCAAATGTCTTGATGGAATGGTCCGGTCAGGGCTTATCACGGCAGGAGATCCCGAGAAGTGCCCTGAATGGGCTCCTCGATATCGGTGAAGACCAACAAGCACCCACAGCCCCGCAAAATCTGCATTCATTAACCCGGACAGAAACCAGTATTACCTTGGGGTGGACAGCATCCCCTGATGCCGATGTAGCGGGTTATAAGATTACCCGTGGCGGGGTGTACGCAGGTACGACCAGTGACGCTGTATTCCGAGTAGGTGGTTTGAGCGGGGGCAGCAGCCATGTTTTTGCGATTAAGGCATTTGACCGGAGTCTCAATGAATCCTCGGCATTGACGGGAAATATGAGTACCCTTACGGTACGGCCCCCGGGCACAGGGAAAGGTTTAAGGGCGGAATATTTTGATGATCGCTCACTCTCCGAGCTTGTTGCCGTCCAAGTCGAGGGACCGGTGAATTTTAATTGGGGCAATGGGGCACCCCTTTCGGGAATGGGAGTGGATACATTCAGTGTCCGGTGGGCGGGACAAGTTGAAGCACTTTATACGGAGCCGTACACCCTGTATATGACCTCAGATGACGGGATCCGCATGTGGGTGGACGGGAAGCTTGTTATTGACCGGTGGGTGGATCAAGGGGCGACGACTACCACCGCCCAAGTGACTTTTGAATCCGGGCGCAAGTATGAGATCGTTATTGAGTATTATGAGAATGGCGGGGGTGCCTCTGCAAAGTTAGAGTGGTCGAGCCCGAGCCAAACACGCCAAGTCATCCCTCCTCAAAATTTATATACATTAGAGGACAGTCGTGATACCCAGCCTCCTCTGCCCCCTTTAAATCTCAAGCTTTCAGAAAAATCAGAGTCTGCTGTCACTCTTAAATGGGAAGTACCTTCAAATCCGGCAGATGTTTATGGTTATGTGATTTACCGTAACGGGGAAGTAGTAGGGATGGTTTCGGGTGTGCAAAAACTCGAATTCCGCGACCGGGGATTGACTCCGTTAACTCTTTATACCTATTCCGTGCGGAGTTATGACGGGGTGCTCAATGAATCTGCCGGGAGTCCTCCTGTTTCAGTGATGACGACGGGAGTCACTGGTGGGGGAACAGGAGCCGGGTTATGGGCTTGGTATTATGATAATACAGATCTTACGGGGTTAATGCTCCAGAGGCTTGATCCCAAAGTCCAGTTCAATTGGGGTAACGGTTCCCCCCATCCTTCCATAGGTGTGGATACATTCAGTGCCCGCTGGCGGGGCCAGGTGGAGGCGAAGTATAGTGAGGAATACACCTTTTATATTTCCAGCGATGACGGGGTGCGTTTGTGGGTGAATGGACAGTTGATTGTGGATAACTGGGTGAATCAAGGCACCACGGAAAAACAGGGGAAGATCACACTGGTAGCGGGCCGTAAATATGACATCAAACTAGAGTATTTCGAAAATACAGGCGGAGCAAATGTCACCTTGTCTTGGTCATCACCAGGCCAGGTAAAAGAAATTATTCCGACCGGATTCCTTTATCCGGTAGCGGTGGATTCTGACGGTGACGGAATGCCCGACACATGGGAGTTGGCCAATGGGTTAAACCCTTCCAGTCCTTTGGATGCCGCGACAGACTCCGATGGGGATGGAGTGGTGAATTTTAATGAATATCTCTTGTCACTTGATCCTAACGATTATTTTAACGGGAGTTTATCTTCTTTACTGGTGATTTCGGGCAATAATCAGAGCGCATCGACAAATACATTTGTAGCGGCACCCCTGATGGTCCGGGTAGCGGATGTGTCATTGGGCAGGTCAAATGCCCCGGTGCAATTTACCGTCTTAGGGCAAGGAGGGATTTCCCTCACGACAAATGGGATGGGAGTGGCAAATTCATTACAAGTCCGTACAGACTCTAATGGAATCGCGCAAGTGTGGTTCAAGACCGGCACGACTCTCAACCTGACGAATTTGATCTCTGCACAAATCGCTTCGGGCACGAATACTCAAAATGTAAGTTTTAATGTGATTGCACTTATTCCAGCACAACAAATGTCTATTACTAATGGTCTGAAGTTTTGGTTGAAAGCTGATGCTGGGACAGTAACAAATGGATCAGGTCAGGTATCGCAGTGGTTAGATCAAAGTGGCCAAAACAATAATGTTATACAGAATACCTCTAGTTATCGTCCGACATTGGTAACCAACGGATTGAATGGGAAGCCAGTGGTGAGGTTCAACGGGACGAGTCAGTATATGGATATGAACCGTATCTCAGTGTCGAACTTCACGTTGGTAGCTGTGTATAAGGTTAATGGAGGAACGGGAGGTCCGATTCATAATATAGGGGGAGGAACCAACGGGTTTAGTCTGGCCAATGGGATAACGGGCAGTTATGCGCCGAATCTGACGAAGCAGAATGGGAGCGGACAAACGACGGCGATGAGGGTGAGTGATGGGTTGAGTTATCCGTATGGTGCGAAGGTGGAGGTATGGACAAGTGAGATTAAAGGATATCGTGACGGGGTGGATTCATCATTAATGGGGGGAGGATGGAATTATAGTGGAGCGAGCCGTGTGGGGTGGTCGGCTTCACATTTGAATGGGGACATTGCGGAGATGATTGTCTACGACCGTGTATTAACTACGACAGAGAGACAGCAAGTGGAGGAGTATTTGAATGGGAAGTACGGAGTGTTACCTCCCCAGCCACCAGTATTCAGTATTAAGGGAGGCACATTCAGTGGAGCCCAAACGCTCAGTATGACAACAGCGACAGCCGGGGCGGAGATTCGTTACACGACCGATGGGAGTGAGCCGACGGCGGCATCAACACTTTACAGTGGATCCATCACGGTGGGATCAACACAGACAATCAAAGCAATGAGTTATAAGAGCGGGTATGCAGTAGGTGCCGTGACAGAAGCAAACTTTAAGATAACAGGGGGCTTTGTTCCGGGAGACTTGAATGGGGTTAAGTTATGGGTGACAGCAGATAACGGAGTGGTGACGAATGGAATGGGAATGGTTAAATCATGGTTGAACCAGAATGGGAGTGGTGCATCTATCTGGCAGGATACGGATAGTATTAGACCGACATTGGTAACCAACGGATTGAATGGGAAGCCAGTGGTGAGGTTCAACGGGACGAGTCAGTATATGGATATGAACCGTATCTCAGTGTCGAACTTCACGTTGGTAGCTGTGTATAAGGTTAATG
>Ga0163153_10007224_pt1 | contig 12044 bp, 10 predicted proteins | sample OliLakLV19MP6IB1_FD_148629 | JGI IMG/M metagenome (GOLD analysis project Ga0163153, IMG submission 148629) | Freshwater microbial mat bacterial communities from Lake Vanda, McMurdo Dry Valleys, Antarctica - Oligotrophic Lake LV.19.MP6.IB-1 | ecosystem: Environmental > Aquatic > Freshwater >... | reverse complement strand
CCGCTCACGTGGCTCGCCGACGTGCTCGCCCGCATCGGCGACCATCCGATGTCCGATCTCGCCGCGCTTCTCCCGTGGAACTGGAAGCCGCTCGCGCAAGTCATCCGCGCAAAAGCCGCCTGACCTGCGGCCCTCGGCGTACGGATACGATGACAAGGCCGATCGGCCTGAAGGAGGTCCCGCGGTCTGGACCCGGGCGAAGTCGCGCTTCATTGCGCCGAATGACATTCAGGCTGAGGGGACATGGATTGCGGTCAATGAACGGGGCGTCGCCGCGTGCTTGCTCAATCGTTACGATCCTGCGCCGCCGGGCCGGCGAACACGCGGCGACATCGCCGTTGAGGCGATGAGCGGCGTCAGCGTCGCCGACGCCGTGCAATGCGTGGCGGCGTTGCCGCTGAACGAGTACGCCCCCTTCACATGCCTGCTTGTGGATGCAGGCGGCGTCACAAAGCTCGATTGGACTGGCGCCAGCTGGACGCGCAGCGACATCACCATCGATGTCATCATGGTGACGTCGTCATCCTGGCGCTTGGATGAAGTCAAAGCCCAGCGCGAGCGCTACTTCCAACAAATCTGGGCGGCGCACAAATCTGATAGAGATCGCCTCGCCGCCTTTCACTGCCGGACCGATTTTGAATCCACGCACTGGACGCCGATGATGCTTCGTCCGCAATCGCAAACCAAGAGCATCACGCAGATTGAACTCGGCCCAACCGGCGTCGAGATGCGCTATTGGCGCAGGGAGTCCGCTATCGCGCGCGGCCTTTCTGCGCCTGACACAAACATTCGCCTCGCCAATTAGCGCTCAAGAGCCGTCGGCATCGGCGTGTTTGCCCGCACGCCATGACACGGCGCCCAGACTGCGCGCTCCCGCCGCCTTCGCTGCCGGCTCGATCAGCGTGCCCATGCCATCGTTCCAGCGATTAAGAAATCCGAACAAGGAAATGACGCCCATCAATTCGACCAGTTCGCCTTCATCCCAATAGCCGCGAACCCGCGTGATCAGCGCGTCGTCAATGGCGCTTGGTTGTGTCGCCCCCGCCAGCGCCAGGTCGAACGCGGCTTTTTCGGCATCGGTGAAGAGATCGCTGCGCTGATAGGTCCAAAGTGCTTCGATCCGCGCTTGGCTTGCGCCAAATCGCTCCGCCGCCAGAGCCGTATGGGCTTGACAATAGAGGCACCCGGCGGCCTGCGATGCGATGAGCGCGACCAGCCGTTTCTGCTCGCTCGTGATCCTGCCATGATTGGCCATCACCGCCTTGTTGAGCGCGATGAAGGCGCGTGCGATTTCTGGCCTGCGCTGCATGGTGAGAACGCTATTGGGCGCAAACCCCAAAGTGGTGTTGAAGAATGTCGCGAGTTCGGCGGTCTCAGGATCTGCGCCAAGCGGCAGCGGCTCAACAAGCGGCATAGAACATGTCTCCGGTTCTTCGTGTATCAGACGCAGCGCGCCACAACGGCAAGCTTCGACTTGGCCCAATTGTACTGATGCGCGAAAGCGATCGAAGCGCGAAGCGCCGAGACGCGCCACTTCAATCAACCCGCGCGGCTCGGTTCACGAGAGCGCGTCGCGCGCGCGAACGCGCGCGGGTTCGCCCAACATCGCCTTCTCTCGCTGATGCGCTTGCAATTTTGATCCGTCCGTGCTTCTTTTGTTCTCGGGACCGTTTGGCCGACCTACCGGGCCATTCACGTCGAGACATCAGCGCCCTCCATCTCAAACTAAATGAGAAGGCGCTGCTCGCATGGGCCGGCTCTACCTCACCGCACGCGAATACGAGGCGCTGCTCAAGAAGCAGAACGGCGCGTGCTGCGTCGGTGATTGCGAAGAGACTGAAAATCTCATCGGCGAGCATTCAACGCCGAATGCTTGGCGGCGCGCCAAGCCCGACCAGCTCATGTGCAAGAGCTGCCACAAGGTCAAAACGCTCCGTGACATCCAAGCGATCTGGAAAGTGAAGCGCCTCAACGGTGCGGCGCTCTCCCAATACGAACGACGCAAGCGTTATGGGCCGCAATTGCGCGGCCGCCCCTTTCGACGATCGTGTCGGAAATCTGGAGCAAGCCAATGGAAGCGCTGAGCATCGTTACGGTGCTGATTGCGGTGATGGTCTTCATTGCCGCCGCGTACGCCCTTACAATGTGCTTGCTTCGATGGACGCCGATCATCGCAGCCGGAGCGTTGGTCGCATTGTTGGCCGACTACGCCGGCGCCACGGCGCCCATCGGCGCCACGATGAGCCTTATGGTTTGCATGGTCTTGCGCCACGCCGCGCGCCCGCTTGATTGACAGAGATTGCTATCGAAACGGACGAGGCGTGGGCCAGCGAGGCCTCGAACCAGGAACCGGATCGTTATGAGCGTCCGGCTCTATTCATTGCGCACGCTCGGCGGAATCATCATCGGCAACAGAACGCAGCTCGACGATCCCCGGCGCCACTGTGGGGCTGGTGGCGATGATCACGACGATGGCGACGACGATGATGATGATGCGATGACGGCGAAAATGCCGGCGACATCATCAGAAGTTTGCTCGGACGCGGGCGTGAGCGTCGGCGACGAGCTTGGTGGTGGCCCCGGTAACGCCGGCGTCCTTGGCGAACTTGCGCCAGTCACCCACCGCCGCGCCCACTTCCTTTACCATCGCCTCGACATCCTTGGCGCCAAGACTGTGCTTCTGGCCAAGCGCATCGATGTGCTTGCGGGTTGGCTTGCCGCCTTCGCCATCAACGTCAAGATAGTGTTCACCGCCGGGCCCTGGCGAATACGTCAGGTCGTAAGCCGGTGAGAGCGACCACTCGCCCGCGTCATCCATCAGGTAAGCGTGCTGGCGCGCGTGATCATCGCGGTTGTGCGCGAGAACGTTGAAGATCATGCGCCGGAATGCGTGCACGACGTCCTCCGCATTGCGTGTGATGGCTTGGGTCGCGCGCAAGAAAACGTCATAGCTGACGGCGCCTGCCGTCGAGGGCGCTTCTATCGCACCTGTGAGCGACAGCATGTGGAGCCGCGCGCCTTGTCCAGGTCGATCAAAACGCTTGGTCGCGAAATATCCCGGTCCCTCCTTCGCTGGAATGAGTCGATGCGGGGCAAGCTTCAACCCCGCAGCCTCGGCCATGCAGGCGTATGCTTCTTCAAGCGGACCGATGTCTATTGGATCGTTGGGTGCTTTGAACTTGACGATCCACGCGGCGTGATCGGCGGGTAATTCATCGTCGCCAATCGAGATCTCGCCTCTGGGGCCAAAGCCGACATGAACTTTGGGACGCGCGCCCCCTGAGCCGCCGGCGGCTTTCGCAAGCACATCTTCGAGCTTGCCATCTTCGCCGGCGAGAACCTCTGCTGCCGCGTCAGCGAGCGCATCAAGATCCAGCCCGACGCTCGTATTCGCACCGGGCGTTGTTGCTGGACTATACACCAGTGCGCCGCGGCCATTCTCGCCTACGAGCGCTAACCGTTCGATCGGCGTAAGCGAGCCGATGTCCAGACCAAGTTGCGCTAGACGCTTGCGCATGACGAGATAGCCCCAGCCTTCGGGAAGGCTGTCAGCTAAAAAGCCATGCAGTCCGTCAAAGTAGCGCGTGCGCGCGGCTTGCAAGCCTGGCCCCTGCGGGTAACGCGGCAGCGGATCTACGCTGAGCTTGCTGGCGATCACTTCGCGCGACCAGTCGAGTTGGGCGGTCTGTTGCGCCCATGCAAGGCGTCCCACCGGGACGCGCGCATCCGGCGTAAAGGCGAGCTCAATCGCGAGCGGCGTGCCAGGCGCCAGCTTCAAGACTTGCCAGCCTTACGCGAGGGCCGCTGCCGTTTCGGCGCCGGTGCATTTTGGCGCTGCTGCTCCAGCAGCTCGTCCATACTTTGCGGCAACGGCGCGGGAAAGAGCTGCGCGAAGCCGTCTTCGCAGCGCAGCGCGACGGCGGCGCTGACAAGGTTCTCGGTCGTTGCCTGCCCAGTTGCCTCCAGCCGCTGCCAAGTGCTTTTGCTCATGCCAGCGCGCTTGGCGGCCTGGATCTGCGACCAGTTCTGCGCCACCCGACGGGCACGGACGGCGTCCCCGAGGTCGGCGAGTAGCTCAGGCGCGGTCTTCAACATAACCTCTTATAAGAGGCATTAGCATCACAATGTCAAGTCAACACCTCATATATGAGGTCGTCAATCTTCTGCAAACCATACCGCGTTGGCAGCTTTTGCGTCGGCGGGATGGCCGACAACGTAGCATCACGGATCCACTCAGAGCCGCCGCTAGCGGCGCGCGTCAGACTTCGCAATATAGCACGAGAGGCCTCGGCGTGCGGTTGGTCCGCGAGCACATTTGCGACGGCAGCTACGGTCCCCCTCGACTCTGCGCGCGATCGGCGCTGCCGCGATCAGGGAGCGTGACAGCGCGCGACGCAAAGCAACACCAGGTCACCCAATACAGACTTCCAGGAACGCGAGAGAACAAATGCTAGCGCTGCCCGACGCGAGAGGACGGAGCGCTACACACTGCGCGCCAAGGGCGTGCCGCTTTGTCGGTGACCGATGGCGACAGCGGTGGTGGGCCCGCCTGGACTCGAACCAGGAACCAGACCGTTATGAGCGGCCGGCTCTAACCATTGAGCTACGGGCCCCCGATAGCCGTCACGCGCGCATCTGCGTTGACCCGGTCCTGGTCGTCAAGGGCGCGAGCGAGGCGCATGAGGACCAAGGGTGGAATCGGACATTGGTCACGTCGCGTCGTCTCATTGCGCGTCATGTATCCCGTCGCCTCACATCGCCTCACCCCGCCTCACGATCCGGACGACATTTTCGGCGGGCTGATCGCCTCACTTCTTCTTGCGCCATCGCACTTCTGGCTGCGGATGTCGTAAGCCTCGTGCAACAAACAGCTTTTCGAACTCCGGATTGCGTTCGATAAGTCGCCTCATCTCATCGAACGCGAACGTGCGGGTCTCCGCGCCCACCATCCTCCCCGCCGCGCCTTGTCCCGTATGGCGGTTAGCCACTTGGACCGCGATCGGCTGCTGCGCCAGTATTTCCCGAGGAAGACCGATTTGGCGCCGCACTCGCAGGCTCACCTCAACAGGATCGCACGGCGACTCAACGAACGGCCGAGGAAAACGCTGGACTTCCATACTCCGGCGGAGCGATTTAGCGAGTGTGTTGCGTCGATCAGTTGAGGCCGCAGCCGATTTCAGCCACTGCCGGATCGCTTTGGGATCTCCCCCTTTCGCACACTCACGAGCGAGAGGATAAGGCCAATCACGAGTGCGGCTGAGAGCCCCCAATTGATCAAGAGGCCAAGAGATACTCCACCCTCGGCCTCGCTTGGGACGAGGTGGAGCATGGCGAGACCCTTCCTGCCAATTTGTTCGATCGACAACAGGAGGAACATGAGCGGGATCATCGCGCGATAGCGGATCAGAACCACGACGCCAAGCAAGCTGATCACCAGAAGAGAAAGCCCCCAACTCGCAAACAGGAAGACCGCAACGGAGGCGACTTCAACGGGAAAAGTGTCAACCGGAATTCCATCGGCGTTCTGCAGCACGAAACGGCTGCTGATCCAGGGATTCAGGCCTGCTACATTCACGCCCATAAAGAGCTTCATGAGCACGATCGGAATAAGGAGCCAGATCGCCAGCGCGTGACCGCGGTAGCCATTGTCGATCTGCGTGGGCAGGAGATTGCTCAACATGCCGAAAGCCATGACCATTCGCCGACGGACGGTCGAACATCCTTTCGGGACCATCAAGGCCTGGATGGGCGCGACGCACTTTCTGACCAAGACGCTACCCAAGGTGAAAACCGAGATGAGCCTGCAAGTGCTGGCTTACAATCTGAAGCGGATGATAGCGCTCTTCGGCGTCGGTCCGCTGATCCAAGCGATGGCCGCGTGAGCCCTCGCGTCCCGACACGCAAGCGGAGCTTGGGGCACAAAATTGCGGCGCGTTTTTACACAGCCTCGGCCAAAAGCGGACTCGGTGACAAAATATGACCGGGGACCGCTTTAGGCCACATAGCGGACGTTCCCTACCCATTCAAAATCAGCCGGGCGAGGGCCTCCCGCGCCAGCTTCTCTTGGTCCGCCGCCTTCGTGTAGCGCTCAACCTCGCGCATGGTCGCGTGACCCGTGATCGCCTGTATTTGCTTGGTGGTGCAACCGGCGTCGGCCAAGCGCGTTGCGGCGGTCTTCCTGAGGCCATGAGCGGTTCGCGATTTTAGTCCTGCCGCGCCCGCCACTTTCCTAGCGTTGCTAGTATTGCCTTGCGTCGCCCGGCGTAGCCCTTGCGGCGCTGCTGCCCGTGGCAGACGCGCCAACGCTACTCGGGCGCAGTGAAGCCATAGCCGACGCCTGGCTCGGTGGTGATGCGGGCTGGCGCGTCCGGGTTCACCTCCACCTTTTGCCGGAGGTGGCGCACGTGAACGCGTAGCGCTTGCACGTCGGCGTTGGCGTCGTCTGGCCAAGCAGATTGCAGCAGCTGCCTGTGCGTGAGCACTTTGCCAGCGTGCAGGACAAGCTGATGCAGCAGCCCATACTCGCGCGGTGTCAGCTTGGGATCCTCGCCGGCGACGCGAACAATGCGTTTCGCCAAGTCCACATAGAGACGCCCATCATCGTAGATCGCCGGCGCGCCCTGCATTTGCACGCGGTGGCGCAGTGCGACCCGTACGCGCGCCATGAACTCGGCCACGCCGAACGGCTTGGTGACGAAATCATCAGCGCCGAGGTTAAGCGCTTGCACCTTCCGCGCTTCTTCATCCAGCGCCGAGAGCACGAGGATCGCCGGCTTGCTCAGCGCGATAAACGGCGCAATCAGCTCCGAGCCATCACCGTCGGGTAGGCCAAGATCAAGCACCACAAGATCGGGTTTCAATTTTTCGCCAGCCGTGCGCGCCTCAGCAATTGTTTCCGCTTCAACGACTTCGAAGTCCTCGGCGACGAGCGTGGAGCGGAGAAAGCGGCGGATGGCTTTCTCGTCATCGACGATCAGGGCTTTGAGACGATTGGTCGGCATGGACCTTCAAGTCATGACGTGGCGGACTCAGGGAACGCAAGCGTAAATATGGCGCCCGCATGAGCGCGCCGGTTGTGCGCCTCCACCGTCGCGCCCATCAACGCCGCAAAGCCTTTGACAATGGCGAGGCCGAGTCCCGTGCCACTAGCCTTGGCTTTGTCGCCTCGGAAGAAGCGATCGAAGATACGAGTCTCGGCGGCGGCGGGCAGACCCGGGCCGTTGTCGGTGATCTCGAATGCAATCCCACCGTCCAACATGCGCGCAGCCAGCCGTACCTCGCCACCATCCGTCTCACGTGCCCCATGCACGATCGCGTTCTCGACCAGGTTGAACAGCGCTTGATGCAAAAGCGTGGCGTCGGCCTTCAGCAGCGGCAGGCCTGCCGCGACATCGCCATCGAGCCACACGCCTTCGGCTACGGGCTCTGCGCGCTTCAACACAGCCGAGACAACATCCGCAACATCAAGAGGCTCGATCTTCGGCTTCACGCCGCCCGCCTCCAGCCGCGTCATATCCAGCAGCTTCACGACATAGCGCTGCATTCGATCAGCTTCGCTCTCGATGCCCGCAAGCAATTCGTTGCGCGTCGCCTCATCGTGCTTGTCGCCATAAGTGCGCAAGCTGGACGCGGCGCCGAGAATGCCAGCGATGGGCGTCTTCAGATCGTGCGAGAGCGAGGCGAGCATGGTGGCGCGCAGGCGCTCTGCCTCCATCTCGACACGGCCTTCTTCGTAAGCGCGGGCAATGTGCGCGCGTTCCAAGGCTGTCGAGGCCTGATCGGACATCGCGTCGAGACGTCGCCGTTCCTGGGGCGATAGCGCCTCCTCGCGCGCGATCGCCAGCACACCAGCGAAAAGACGCGCGGTGCGCATGGGCACGAACAGCCAACGCGCACCGGGCAATGTGTCCGCGCCGCGGCCAGCGGCTTGGCCTTTGTCCGCCGTCCAGCGCGCGGCTGCCATATCCGCATCGTTCAGGTTTGCAGCGCCCGGCGCTGTGCCGGCAAGACGCAGATCGTGGACGCCCACGCGTGCGAACACGGCGCACTCCGCGTCGAACGAACGGGCGGCATACGCCGCAAGCGTCTGCGCGACTTCGTCTTCGGTGGCGACGCTGGCGAGCCCTTTCGCCAGACCATAAAGCTCGCGCGAGGTTTTGGCTTCGGCGCGGGCTGACTGGGTCTGCTCGCGAGCGCGCGACGCCAGGAACGATACCAGGATCGCGGCGCCCGAGAACGCGATGATTGCCAGCACGTTCTCTGGATCGGCGACGGTGAAGGTATAGCGCGGATCGGTGTAGAACCAATTGTAGGCGAGCGCGCTGATAATGCCGGTGAGAAGGCCCGCCCACAAACCACGGGTGAGCGCACTGATGAGAACCGCAGCCAAGAACACGAGGCTCAGATTGTTGACGCCGATGAATGCGTCGAGCGGATAGGCCGCCGCCGTCGCCGTGAGCGTCAGCGCTACGCTTTCCATGAAGGAACGCGAGGAAAGCGCGGGCTGCGGGATCAGATTGCCGAGCGCGCGTTTGCGGGCGCCTTCTCCCTCTTCCGGCACCACATAAATCGCAATCGTCTCCGCCGCATCGATCAATTCACGCACGACCGAGCCGAACACGATCTCGAACAGTGGCGGCCGCTTGGCCTTGCCGACGACGATCTGCGTGACGTTTTGCTCTTTAGCGTACGCAATCACGGTGTCGGCGATGCGGTCGCCGGGGAGCGTTGCCGTCTCCGCGCCAAGACGTGCCGCCAGACGCAGCGTCTCGGCCACGCGGCCGCGCTCGAGTTCAGAGAGCCGATTGTGACGCGCGGTCTGCACGTACACGGCGATCCATTGCGCCTTGGCGCGGTCGGCGACACGCTTGGCGTGACGGACGATCTCGGCGGCGTCTGAGCGATCATCGACGCAGACAAGAATGCGCTCGCCAGCGGCCCAAGGCGTGGTTTCGCCTTGCGCGTGGCGGAGCCCGCGCACCTGCTGGTCGATGCGGTCAGCCGCGCGGCGCATCGCGAGTTCGCGCAAGGCCGAAAGATTTCCTGGCGCGAAGTAGTTGCGGATCGCGCGTTGCGCTTGGTCAGGCGCGTAAACCTTGCCCTCTTTGAGACGCTCGATCAGCTCCTCGGGCGTAAGGTCGATCAACTCGATGTCGTCGGCGCGGTCGAGTAACGCGTCCGGCACGGTTTCGCGCACGCGTACACGCGTAATCCGCGCGACGATATCGTTGAGGCTTTCGAGGTGCTGAATGTTCAGCGTGGACCAGACGTCGATGCCGGCGGCCAGTAGCTCCTCAACATCCATCCAGCGTTTCGGATGGCGCGAGCCCTCGACATTTGTGTGGGCCAATTCGTCGATCAGCGCAATCTGCGGGCGGCGCACCAGCAGCGCGTCGATGTCCATCTCCTCCAGCTCTTGACCGCGATAGCCAAGCTTGCGCTTGGGAATAATCTCGATGCCTTCGCACAGCGCTAGCGTTTCGCGCCTACCATGCGTCTCGACGACGCCGGCCACGATATCGACGCCGTCAGCCAGCTTCTTGCGCGCGTCCGAGAGCATCTCGAACGTCTTGCCGACGCCAGGCGCGGCGCCGAGATAGATTTTCAACTTGCCATGCCCCTCCGCTTTCGCCTGCGCAAGCAAGGCGTCCGGCGAAGGTCTGCGTTCTTCGGGATCGGTCATGGCCCTTAGCCTTCGGAGAGATCGTCCAGCGCGAGGTTGAGCTGAAACACGTTGACGCGCGGTTCGCCCAGGATACCAGCGATTGGCGCTTCGGTGTGTGTTTCGATCAATTGACGAATGCTATCGATGCTCAAGCGGCGCGCCTGGGCCACGCGCGGCGCCTGAAAGTACGCCGCCTCGGGTGAGATGTGGGGATCGAGCCCCGAACCGGAACTGGTCAGGAGCTCCACCGGGATTTCGCTTGCAGGCACGCCATAGCGCTGCGCTTCCGCCGTGATGCGATCCGCCAGAGCTTGCGACGTTGGGCCAAGGTTTGAGCCGCTTGACGCGCGCGCGTTGTAGCCGTCACCGGCCGCGGACGGGCGGCCCCAGAAATAGTCGCCGCGCGTGAACGATTGTCCGATAAGCGCCGAGCCAACAACCTGCCCGTCGCGAACAATCGGCGAGCCGCTCGCCGCGTTCGGGAAGAGAGCTTGGCCGACGCCAGTCATGGCCAGTGGATATGCGATGCCGGTGAGCAACGTGAACAGCACGAGGAGAGTGAGCGCGGGACGGAGTGTTTGCAGCATGATGGGCCTCAAGCCAGGTTGAGTGCGGAGACGACGACATCGATCAGCTTGATGCCGATGAACGGCGCGATCAGTCCGCCGGCGCCATAGATGGCGAGATTGCGTGCCAACAATTGACTTGCTGGCGCCGCCCGCCATTTCACGCCGCGCAACGCGAGCGGAATCAGCAGCGGGATGATGATCGCGTTGAAAATGATCGCCGAAAGGATGGCGCTCTCTGGGCTCGAAAGCCCCATGATGTTGAGCACACCGAGCCCCGGATAAATCACCGCAAACATCGCCGGGATGATGGCGAAGTATTTGGCGACGTCATTGGCGATCGAGAACGTCGTCAGTGAGCCGCGCGTCATCAGCAATTGCTTGCCGATCGAGACAATCTCAATGAGCTTGGTTGGGTCGCTGTCGAGGTCGACCATGTTGCCGGCCTCGCGCGCGGCGGGCGTGCCCGTCTGCATCGCGACGCCAACATCGGCCTGAGCCAGCGCTGGCGCGTCATTGGTGCCGTCGCCGCACATGGCGACGAGCTTTCCGTCGCCCTGCTCTTTGCGGATTAGGGCGAGCTTGTCCTCGGGCTTAGCTTCGGCGAGGAAGTCATCCACGCCGGCTTCAGCCGCAATCGCGGCGGCGGTGAGCGCGTTATCGCCGGTGATCATGACGGTACGGATGCCCAATCTGCGCAACTCGGCGAAGCGCTCTTTCACGCCGCCTTTGACGACGTCTTTCAGATGCACGATGCCGAGCACCTGGCCGCCCTTCGCCACTGCGAGCGGCGTGCCGCCTTCACGAGCAATGACTTCAGCGGCGCGACGCACATCGGCTGGGACGTCGGAGCCGCCGTCTTGTGCGCTGACAAACGCGAGCACCGAGTCCACCGCGCCTTTGCGGATCGCAACGCCCTCGATATCGACGCCGCTCATCCGCGTTTGTGCAGTGAACGGCACGAACTTGGCGTGCGTCGGCGCCATCTCGCGGCCACGCATGTCGAAGCGCTCCTTCGCGAGCACGACGATCGAGCGTCCCTCAGGCGTTTCGTCCGAAAGCGAGGCGAGTTGTGCGGCATCGGCCAGATCACGTTCGGTGACGCCGGGGGCCGGGATGAACGCTACCGCTTGGCGGTCACCCAGCGTGATCGTGCCGGTCTTGTCGAGCAGCAGCACGTCCACGTCGCCCGCCGCCTCCACCGCGCGGCCGGAGGTGGCGAGCACGTTGAAGCGTACAAGCCGGTCCATGCCGGCGATGCCAATAGCGGAGAGCAAACCGCCGATCGTGGTTGGGATCAGCGCGATGAAAAGCGCCGCCAGCGCAACAACGCTGACACCGCCACCAGCGTATGAGGTGAGAGCCGGTACGGTAGCGACGGCCAATACGAAGATAAGCGACAAGCCCGCAAGCAGCACCGACAGCGCGATCTCGTTCGGCGTCTTCTTGCGCGAGGCGCCTTCGACCAGCGCGATCATGCGGTCAAGAAAAGTCGAGCCGGCTGTCGCTGTCACGCGCACGACGATGCGATCGGAGAGCACGCGTGTGCCAGCCGTAACGGCGGAGCGGTCGCCGCCTGCTTCGCGGATCACCGGCGCGCTTTCGCCGGTGATGGCGCTTTCGTCCACGGTCGCCACACCCTCGACGACTTCGCCGTCCGCCGGGATCAGTTCGCCGGCAACGACTTCAACAGTGTCGTCAACCTTCAGATCGCTAGCCGCCACCGGCTCTTGCGCCTTGCCACTGACGATGCGTCGCGCCGTGAGTTCAGAACGCGCGCGCCGCAGGCTCGCCGCCTGCGCCTTGCCGCGCCC
>Ga0163153_10007223_pt1 | contig 12045 bp, 10 predicted proteins | sample OliLakLV19MP6IB1_FD_148629 | JGI IMG/M metagenome (GOLD analysis project Ga0163153, IMG submission 148629) | Freshwater microbial mat bacterial communities from Lake Vanda, McMurdo Dry Valleys, Antarctica - Oligotrophic Lake LV.19.MP6.IB-1 | ecosystem: Environmental > Aquatic > Freshwater >... | reverse complement strand
CGGCACAAGGCCGGCGGCTACCTGGCCCGATGAACCGCCTTTCGACGCAACATCACTGCCGGCACAAGGCCGGCGGCTACCTGGCCCGATGAACGGCCATTCGACACAACGACAATCGCTGCCGGCACAAGGCCGGCGGCTACCTTGCGAAATCGCGGCGCCCACCCGGCGCCTTACGCCAGCAGCGCGTGGTTCACTTGCGGGCCTTCCGCCGGGCCGATCAACCGTTGGTTCAGCCCCTGGTAGCGGTAGCTGAAATGCAGCGGGTCGAGGCCCATCAGGTGCAGAATCGTCGCTTGCAAGTCGTGGACTGACATCTTGCCTTCGGTCACGAAGTAGCTCAGCTCGTCGGTCTTGCCGTAGGTCATGCCGCCGCGGATGCCGCCGCCGGCCAGCCAGATGCTGAAGCAGTGCGGGTGATGGTCGCGGCCGAGGAACTTCGATCCGCCGCGGGCTTCGTTCATCGCCGTGCGGCCGAATTCGCCCCCCCAGATCACCAGCGTCTCGTCCAACAGGCCGCGGGCCTTGAGATCGCGGAGCAGCGCCGCCACGGGGCGGTCGATCTCCCGGCACTTGTTGGGCAGGTGCGTCACGATGTCGTCCCCCGCGCCGGTGCCGTGCGTGTCCCAGCCCCAGTCGAAGAGCTGCACGTACCGCACGCCCTGCTCCACCAACCGGCGGGCTTGCAGGCAGTTGTTGGCGAAGGCCGCCGCGCCCGGCTCCGCCCCGTACAGGTCCAAAATGTGTTGCGGCTCGCGCGAGATGTCCATCACCTCCGGGACCGAAATCTGCATGCGGTAGGCCAGCTCGTACTGGGCGATGCGGGTCAGCGTTTCGGGATCGCCGAAGTGCTCCAGCTCGAACTGATTAAGTCGCTCCAAGGCGTCGAGGCTGCGGCGGCGGACGCCGCGGTCCATGCCGGGCGGATTGGAGACGAACAGAATCGGATCGCCCTGCTGCCGGCATTGCACGCCCTGGTAGACGGTGGGCAGAAAGCCGCTCCCCCACAGGCTCTTTCCGCCCGTCGGGTCGGTGCCGCCGGAGAGCAGCACCATGAAACCCGGCAGGTCGGAGTTTTCCGAACCCAGGCCGTAAGTAATCCAGGAACCCATCGAGGCCGCGCCCGCCCGCGGCGCGCCGGTGTACAGGAACAACTCGGCCGGCGCGTGGTTGAACTGGTCGGTCCACATCGAGTTGACCAGGCAGATATCGTCGGCGCAGCCGGCCAGGTGGGGCAACAACTCGCTAATCCAGGTGCCGGCCTCGCCGTGCTGGGCGAACTTGTAAGGCGTGCCCAGCAGCGTGGGATGCCCCTTGATGAACGGAAACCGCTGCCCTTGCAGCAGTTCGTCCGGGCAGGGCTGCATGTTGTACTCGACCAGCTTGGGCTTCCAGTCGAACAGTTCCTGCTGCGGGGGCGAGCCGGACATGTGCAGGTAAATCACGGACTTCGCTTTGGGGGCGAAGTGCGGCGGCCGCGCCGCCAAGGGATTCTCAACGCCGGGCAGCGGCGCCGATTCGTCACCTTCTCCCCGCGCCGCCGCCGGCCCGCGGCCCAGCAGCGACGACAAGGCCAGCCCGCCCAGCCCCATCTGACAGCGGCCTAAAAAATGGCGGCGGGTAACGGCGCGGGCGTATTGCAGGGGGAGGTTCATGGAGCGCGCTCTCTGGGATCACCGGCCGGTGCGTCGCTCCAAGCGATGGGCGACGGCGTCTGCACTTATCTTGCATCGACTTGCCCGCCGCTGCAAGGAGCGCTCCGGATGCCGAGGAATTTCACCGATGCCCCGATTACCTGGCGGTTTCCTCGAGTTGCATTCGGGAGCGCTGTCGAGGATGATTTGGTCCACTCCTTCCGGACCCGCGATGGCCTCGGCGGGCAACGGCGAGCGGTCGAGCCGCCGTCCCGCTCGATCGCAAGCCTTTCTCGAGACGCAAGGCACGCCCGATGTCAACCAATCCCTACGAATCGCCGAAGTGGACCGAAGCGAATGCTCCCACGGATCCAGGGAGGACCAAGCTCCGCCAGGTCGCCACCTATCAACGGCGCGTCATCTTGGCGCTGATCGCGAATATCGTGGTGAACGTCGTCTCGTTGGGAGTCAGAGAAGCGGGACTGGCCGTGATGGTATTAGTCGTCGTCGCGGCTCTCGCCGTGGCCATCTTCGCCATCGTGGCGATGTACGGGCTGGCCAGCGTCCTGATGAACAAGGGCTTGGGAATCCTCTGCGCCGCGCTGATGCTCATCCCCTGCGTGTCCCTCATCACCCTGCTGGTGGTGAACCAGAAGGCAAGCAGCTATCTTCAGAAGCACGGCGTGCGCGTGGGTTTCTTCGGCGCCAATCCGGACAGCGTCTGAGCGGATCGGGGCTGCTTGCGTGGCGGTACGGAACTGGGGTGAGCTTCAATCACGCCGCGGCCTCACCCAGCGAGCGCTCCAGCAAATCGGCGACGCCGATTTCCGCCGCGCAACGCCGCAGGTAGCTTTCGTCCAATCGGCCCGCGTGCGATCGCAACACGCCGATCGCGTCCTGCCATTGCCGATCCGATGTTTCATCGCCCTTGCGGTACCATTCCAGCTTGAACAGCACTACGTCCTCGGGCGTGAAAACTCTCAGCCGACCGCCGAGCGGAGACTGCAACTCCACCGATACCGCGCGGCCGAGAGCCTCCACGTCGAAGCCACGGTCCGGCCGCACGAAAACGTCAACTTTGAATCCCGTCGTCGTGTGGATGATTTTGAACGAGGCGCGGCGGCGATTGGCGTCGATCATCGCCGACTTGCTGAGATAGTAATCCTCGCCAAAGCAACCGGCCAGTTCCGTTTCGCGACCGGGAAAGGGATCGACCGCCAGGTCCGCGTCGTGGGTGAAGCGGGGCGCTCCGTGCAACGAGCTGGCGAGGGAGCCGCCCAGCGCCCAACGAATCCCCAGACCGTCGAGGGCACGGGCAACGACGATGACTTCTTGCAAACCGTCATTCGGCGGCGTCATTTCGCGCCCTTCGCATTTTGGCCAGCAGTTCTTCGCCGAGAGATAGACGGAGCCAATTCTCGTGGACTTCCTCGGCGGTCGCTTGCGGGTTCCGCAAGCGGTAGCCGGCGTCGGCCAATTGCCGCGCGGCGCGACGCAAGCCGCAGAGAATGCGCCACTTGTCGTCGTAACTCATCCGCCGATAGGCGTCCGTCTGTACGCGGCGGGCCTCGGCAGCGGTGTCGTCAACCGGCGAGCGAAACGGCGGGTCGTGCATTACTATTCCTTCGCCTGCGTGCGTGGGTCATCCGCGGCGGCAATTGTGGGGGGCGATTGAGACCTTCGTCCATTCTAACCGGTGATTGCGCGGTGGCAGCGGTTGGCCCCGCCCACCTCGCGGAAAGCGGAGGCCGAGGAAGCATGGGTCGACTCTGGAGCGTACGGAACGCCTTGGCGCCGCGCCACCTTCGGTGGCCAATGCCAAGGTGGCGCGAGCCATTCTTGTCTGCCGTTGTCCCGTTGTCCGGTTCTCTGTCTCGGGCCGCCCGCTTCGGCTATGCTGAGGAAGAAAGCGAAACGCCGTGGGGATTGTTCTTTCGCGAAGCGGGTCTGGTTCCCTAAAGAATGGGATGCGGTAAGAGCGCCTGTAGCTCAGGGGATAGAGCAACGGTTTCCTAAACCGTAGGTCGCAGGTTCGAATCCTGCCAGGCGTATTGCAGGGGGCGTACATGTGGCACGCATCAATGGCCCTATGGCGGGGGCGGCGCCGCTCGCCAGCCGGCGGCGTCCTCGCCGTCGAGTCGCAGCGTCAGGCACTTGGCGCTGCCGCCCGCTTTGACGAACTCATCCAACGCGGTCTCGCGGGGAACGTAGCCCCGCTCGGCCAACGCCGCTTGGAGTAGCGGGCAGCCGGTATTGGTCACCACCGTGCGGCCCACCACCACGGCGTTGCAGCCAAAGCGGCGGGCCTCCTCCTCGGCCACCTCGATCAGTTCCGGAACGTGCTCGCGCACCGCCCGCTGCGCATAGTCGTCGAAGGCCGGCGGATGCCACAGCGCCGTGCCCGCCGCCAGCGGACAGAAACACGTATCGAGGTGATAGTAGTAGCCGTCGACCAGTTCCAGCGGAATCACGCGGCAGCCCAGCAGTGCGCCGATCTGCTGATGTCCGCGGGCATCGCTGCGGATGCGGTACCCGGCAAACAGCGTATCGCCGCAGAACAACGCATCGCCCGCGCCCTCGAAGTAGACGTCGTCCGGCACGTTGCGAATGGTAAAACCTTGCTCGGCCAGCCAGGCGGCGTCGTAGGGAGCTTCGCCCTGCCGCTCGCGCGGACGAAAGTGGGCCAGCACGGCGGTGTCGCGGTGGATCAAGGCCGCGTTGGCGGTGAAGACCAAGTCGGGCAACCCGGACACCGGCGTCATCGTGGAGACCCGCGCGCCGGCCGCGGTGAGTTCTGCCCGCAGGGCGTCCCATTGGCGGCGGGCGAGTTCGCGATCCGCCTGCCGCTGCCGATTCATCCAGGGATTGATTTCGTACTCAATCCCATAGAAATCCGGCGGGCACATGAGGATATGCGGCTGCATGCCATGCATCGTATCAAAGACGCCCGGAAACTGACCAACGATCAGATTGACGCCCGCTGGACCCTGACCCCTCAACGATTCGGCCAAGAGCGGTCCTCTGTCAAAATGGCAGCGGCCGGCTTGATCGCCTGATCGTGACAGTCGGTGCAAAGTGTGCCAGTTCGCTGTTGTAGCGGGCATTCGGCGACAACTGGTTTCTGCACAACGATTTGCGTCATCGATTGTGCCGTTGGCGCGGGACTTGCTTTAGCAGGCATCGCCGGTGTGATGCCTACGCACAAATTGGCAGGCGGAGGGGCTGTTTCCCCGTTCTGTCGCACGCCTGGATATCCCTACCCCACACAGTTTTACTTTTCCGGAGGATCGCGAGCCATGTCAACGGCCACGGCCAAGCCCAAGAAAAAGAGCACGTCGGACTTCAAGCTTCAGCCGCTGGGCGACCGCGTGGTGGTGGAGCGCGAAGAGTCGGAAACGCGGACCGCCGGCGGCATCGTCCTGCCCGACTCCGCCAAGAACAAGCCCACCCGCGGCACGGTCATCAGCGTCGGCGACGGCCGGCTGTTGGACGACGGCACCCGCAGCAAGCTGCAAGTCAAGGCGGGCGACCGCATCCTGTTTTCCTCGTACGCCGGCGACGAGTTCAAGATCGGCGATCGCGAGCTGCTGCTGATGCGCGAGGACGACATCCTGGCGGTGATCGAGGGCTAACCGGGTAGCCCGGGTCCTTGTGGCCCGATGAATCGGTTCGTCGTTGTGGCCCGGTGAACCCGAACCGCGTCGACACCGTGCCGGCACAACGCCGGCGGCTACCGCAATACAAAATACGCCGCCGAAACCGCGCGGCCTCAACTTCTCAGGAGCAACCGTTCCATGGCAAAGATGATGGTGTTCGATCAGGAAGCCCGCGAGGCGATTCGCCGCGGCGTCGGCAAGCTGGCCCGGGCGGTCAAGGTGACCCTCGGGCCGAAGGGCCGCAACGTGATTTTGCAGAAGAGCTTTGGCTCGCCGACCGTCACCAAGGACGGCGTCACGGTGGCCAAGGAAATCGACATCGAGGACGTTTACGAGAACATGGGCGCCCGCATGGTCCGCGAGGTCGCCAGCAAGACCAGCGACGTGGCCGGCGACGGCACCACCACGGCCACCGTGTTGGCCGAGGCCATCTTCAACGAGGGGCTGCGGGCGGTAGTCGCCGGCGTGAACCCCATCCAGATGAAGGCCGGCATCGAAAAGGCCGTGGCCGACATCACCGAACGCCTGCACAAGATGTCCATCTCCATCAAGAGCCGTAAGGAGATGGCCCAGGTGGCGTCGGTCGCCAGCAATAACGATCACGAGATCGGCGAGTTGCTGGCCGAGGCCATGGAGAAGGTCGGCAAGGACGGCGTGATCACCGTCGACGAAGGCAAGAGCCTGAAGACCGAAGTCGAATGGGTCGAAGGCATGCAGTTCGACCGCGGCTATCTGTCGCCGTACTTCGTCACCGATCCGACCAAGATGGAGTGCGTGCTGGAGGACGCCTACATCCTGGTCTTCGAAAAGAAAATCAGCGCCATCAAGGAATTGGTGCCCGTGCTGGAGGCCGTGGTCAACGCCGGTCGTCCGCTGCTGATCATCGCCGAGGACCTGGAAGGCGAGGCCCTGGCCACGCTGGTCATCAACAAGCTCCGCGGCACCTTCAAGTGCTGTGCGGTCAAGGCGCCGGGCTACGGCGACCGCCGCAAGGCCATGATGGAAGACATCGCCATTCTCAGCGGCGGCCAGGCCATCTTCGAAAGCCTGGGCATCAAGCTGGAGAACCTGCCGATCACCGATCTGGGCCGCGCCAAGCGGGTGATCGTCGACAAGGACAACACCACCATCATTGAAGGCGCCGGCAAGAGCGGCGAGATCAAGGCCCGCATCGACCAGATCCGTCGCGAGATCGAGAACAGCACCAGCGACTACGACAAGGAAAAGCTGGAAGAGCGTCTGGCGAAGCTGTCCGGCGGCGTGGCCAAGGTCAACGTCGGAGCGGCCACCGAAAGCGAGATGAAGGAGAAAAAGGCCCGCGTCGAGGACGCCCTGCACGCCACCCGCGCCGCGGTGCAAGAGGGCATTCTGCCCGGCGGCGGCGTGGCCCTGCTGCGTGCCTGCAGCGCGGTCAAGCCGGACGGCCTGAGCAACGACGAGCAGGTGGGTTATAGAATCGTCACGCGGGCTTGCCGCTCGCCGCTGACGATGATCGCCTCGAACGCCGGCCAGGACGGCAGCGTGATCTGCGAGAAGGTGCTGGAGAGCAAGGGGAACGTCGGCTACAACGCCGCCACGGACGTGTTCGAGGACTTGGTCAAGGCCGGCATCATCGACCCGACCAAGGTCACCCGCACCGCCCTGCAGAACGCCGCTAGCGTTTCCATCCTGCTGCTCACCAGCGATGCCCTGATCGCCGAGAAGCCCAAGGACGCCAAGAAGGGCGGCGGCGCCGGTCACGGCGGCGACTACGACATGTACTAGTCCAAGCGGGCGCTCGAAAGACCACCGCGCTTCGACCATTTTCCGCCGGCCGTGGAGCATCCCTCCGCGGCCGGCGTTTTTGTTGCGCGAAGAGCTACGCCGCGAACTCTTGCCGCACTCGCCCCGCCGTGGCGGGCTGAAGCGAACCGTGCGCCGGATCGAGGCGGCCGGCGGCCACCAGCGGCGCGACCAGCGTCTCGCGGAGCTCCAACAACCGCGCGACATGCCGCGAATGCGCATGCCCCTCCCGCCGCGCCGCCAGCCGGCCGAACCAGCAGAGCGGCGCTTGCCAGCCATCGGCCGCCCAGGCCAGGGCATGCCGCAGCGCGGTCTCATCGGCGGTCGCATGGCGGCGATAGAGTCGCTCGGCATGCAATCCGCGGTCCTTCGCCGTAACGCGGCTGGGCGCCGCGACCGGCGCGAAGACGACGGATTCCGCTTCGCAGACGTTCTTCATCCCCAGCCCGCGCAGGCTGAGGGCCAGGTCCACGTCGGCCCACGCGTCGCCCACGGCCGGACAGAGACCGCCCAATGCCCGCAGCACGGCGGCGCGGTAGAACCCGGCCAGCGACGACGGTCCCAGGCAGGCGGCCGATCGTCGGGCGAATCGCCGGCTTCCGCCGCCCGCCGAAACGCCGACCGCCGGATACCGCACGCCCAGGGAGTGGATCGTGCGGCGATCGTCCGCCGAGAGCGCGCGGGGAGCGACGGCGGCCACTCGCGGATCGGCAAAGTGCGGCAACGCGCGGTCCGTCCAGCCGTCGCCCACTTCCACGCCGCAGCCCAACAGATGCACGATGGGCGCCGTGCAATGCTCCAAGGCCAGATTGACGCATTGGGCCAGGCCCGCTTGCGGGGCGGCGTGCAAGAAGCGGACCTCGCCTTCCAGGCCGTAGGGATCGTCGTACGCGGAATCGAGCACGATCCAGATTTCGCTCTGCGGCGGCCGGTGCTCCAACACGGAGACCAGACCGCTTTCCAAGAGCGGGACGTTCCCTTGCGCGGCGATGACGATGGCAAGCCTGGACACGGCGCGGCACCTGGTTGCGCTGGGAGTGGAGGCCGTAGGTCACGGCCGAAAAGCGCGCCTGTAGCGATTGTGACGCCTGAAGGGCAACTGCGAATAGCTTCGGCAAGCGGCAGCCGGGAAGTTTACGCGAAGGCGGCAACTTAGTTCCATTGACGGCAGCGCTGGCGTTGCATGCCTGAACGGCGCGTCGCGCCGCGCGCGGAGGCAGCGCCCTGCGCCGCCGCGACTTGCGCCCCGCCGCGGCACGTCGATCGCGGCCGATGAACTTCGCTGGAGATGCTTAACGCGGAGACAAGAACCAGGGTGCTAGCGCCCCACCGCACATGGACATTCGCGATCCTTCCGCGCTTGCAATGCCGCGGCGCCGGCCGTCCAATGGCGCAGTTGCCGTTACTTGCCCAGTTTTAGGGGATGGTCGTTATGCTTGGTCTTCCGCGTCGTTTTTCGCCCTTCGGCCTGCTGCCGCTGCTGCTGGTTTTCGTGGGTTGGGTGGGCGCTAATTCCGCCGCGGAGCCTGCCGCCGATCCGGCCGCGGACGCACCGGCAGCCGCGGAAAAACCGCCGCGGGAGAATCGCTTGGCCGGCGAGACCAGCCCCTACCTGTTGCTGCACGCACACAACCCGGTGGACTGGTATCCCTGGGGGCCGGAGGCCCTGGCCAAAGCCCGCGAGGAAAACAAGGTCATCTTCCTCTCCATCGGCTACTCCAGTTGTCATTGGTGCCACGTGATGGAGCGGGAGTCGTTCGAGGACGAGGAGATCGCGGCCTTTCTCAACGAGCATTTCGTCTGCATCAAGGTCGATCGCGAGGAGCGGCCCGACGTCGACGAGATCTACATGGAGGCCTTGCACATTTACTACCAGGCGCTCGGCATGCGGCGGGGCGGCGGCTGGCCGCTGTCGATGTTCCTCACGCCCGAGGCCCAGCCGATTCTAGGCGGCACGTACTATCCGCCCCGCGACAATGAGCTTTCCGAAGGCTTTCTCACCGTCATCGAGCGGGTGGCGCGGGTGTGGGACGAAAGCGCCGAGGCGCTTCGCGAGCGCGGCGAGCTGCTGGCCGACTACGTCGAGAGCAGCTTGCGGCAGCGGCCGGCGCTATCGGCCGAGTTGCCGCCGGCCAGCGTGGCCAACGAGATTACCGCCGCCTTGGCCGAGCGGTTCGATCCGGAGTACGGCGGCTTCGGCTACAACGAGGCCGACCCGCGGACGCCGAAGTTTCCGCAAGGCGCCAACCTGATGTTCCTGTTGGACCAGGCCCGCCGGAGCGACGGCCCCAAGCCGCGCGAGATGCTGACCAAGACGCTCGATGCCATCGCGCAGGGAGGCATCCGCGACCACGTCGGCGGCGGTTTTCATCGCTACAGCGTCGATCGCTTCTGGCACATTCCGCATTTCGAGAAAATGCTGTACGACAATGCCCAACTCGCCACGCTGTACGCCGAGGCCTGGGAATTGACCGGCGACGAGAACTACCGCCAAGTCGTTGAGGAAACGCTGGAATTCGTCCGCCGCGAGTTGACCGACGCCGAGGGCGGTTTTCTTTCCGCGCTCGACGCCGAGTCCGGCGGGTCCGAAGGCGGTTTCTACGGTTGGACGCCGGAAGAAGTGCGGGGGCTGCTCGACGAAGCCGAGTACGAGACGTTTGCCGAGGTCTACGGGCTGGGCGACGAGCCCAACTTCGAGGAACTGCACATCCTGCTGTTGGACGGACCGCTTTCCGCCGCGCGGGCGAAATCCGCGCTCGAGCCGGCGGAGTTCGACAGAGTCCTGGCCGCCGCGCGGGCGAAACTGCTGACGGTTCGCGACGCCCGCCCCCGTCCCCGGACCGACACCAAGATCCTCACCGACTGGAATGGCCTGATGATCCGCGGCTACGCCGACGCCGGGCGGATTCTCGAGCAGCCCGCGCACGTCGAGGCGGCGGCGCGATCGGCCGAGTTCGTCCTCCGCGAGTTGCGCACCGAAGACGGCCGGCTGCTGCATGCTTACGCCGCCGGCCAGGCCAAGCTGAACGCCTATCTCGACGACTACGCCTTTCTCATCGACGGCCTGATCGCCTTGCACCGCGCGACGGGCGAAGCACGTTGGCTGACCGAGGCGGACGCCCTGATGCAAAAGCAGATCGAACTGTTCTGGGACGAGCAGGGCGGATTTTACTTCACTTCGGACGACCACGAGAAGTTGCTCGCCCGCAGCAAGGATCCGGCCGACGCGGAGACGCCCAGCGGCAACGCGGTCTCGGCCGACAACCTGGCGTACCTCGGCCGGGCGCTGGACAAGCCGGAATACTTCGACCGCGCGGAGCGGACGATCCGCGCCTTCGGCCCGCTGTGGGAGCAGTACCCGGCCGGCCTGCCCCGCATGGCCGTGGCCTTGGCCGCGCTGCGCGATGCCCGGTAGCCGCCGCCCTCGTGGCGGGATGAATTGAGCAAGGTAGCCGCCCTTGTGGCGGCATGGCTTCCGCCCGTAATCCACGTTCCTCGGGCCACGAGGTCCCGGGCTACCTGTCGAATTGGAACCACCGCCCGACCGCACGTGCTGCTGTTCAAGAAAAAGTTCCTGGCGGCCATTCGCGCGGGCGAAAAAACGCAAACCGTGCGGCTGTGGCCCTTCCGCCGCATGAAGGCCGGGCAGCGCAGCTACATCCCCGGCGCGGGCTACATCCGCGTCACGGCGGTGGACGAAGTGCCGCTCGACGAACTCACCGAGGAGGACGCGCGGCTCGATGGCTTCGAGACGCTGGCCGCGCTGCTAACGGAGTTGTCGTCGCTCTACCCGCCCGACGTCACCGCCGGCCACCGTCCCTACCGCATCCGCTTCCGCCTGGCCCCGGAGGAGAGCAAGACGAGTTCGCAGTGATCGTAGCGACCCGTTCGCAGTGGCATGTTCGTAGTGACCGCATTCATGCGGTCCGGTGCCCTTGCAAAGACCGAGATGGGCGAATGTGCGGGCCCTGGGGCTGACGGTTCTCAGCCGGAAGCCTCAGAGTGCCGCGACGGTGGCTTCGCTCTGCCACAGGCACCCGCATTCGGCTGCCGGTTTCGGTGAAGTTCCTTGGTCCAAGAAAGCTCCGATGAATCGGGGCACTACGAATTGTCGCGAGCCGCATCGCGCCAAACTATACTCCAGCACGCCAGCCCCGATTTTCTCACCGCGACCAACTCCCTCACCGCCGAGGCGCCCCATGACTCGTCTACCGTTCTGCATCGCGTTGGCCGTTGCTGCTTTAGTTACGTGCCGTGGCGAGATATTGCGTAGCGAAGAACCGCGGCTGCCGTTCGTTTACGTTTGCCAAGACGCGGGGGCGGGCGCGTATGAGGCCTTTCCCGACGTCTGCCGGCTGGCCGACGGACGCTTGATGTGCGTCTTTTATGCCGGCTATGGGCACGTGGCGCTGCCCAACGAGCAGTTGCCCCGCGGCGGCAGAATCAGCTACTGCACGTCGGCCGACGAAGGTCGCACCTGGAGCGCGGCGGCCACGCTGCACGACGGCCCGGACGACGATCGCGATCCCTCCATCGCGCAGCTTGCCGGCGGCCGGCTGGTGTGCAATTTCTTCGTCCTTCGCCAGGCAGAAGGCAACCCGCCCTACTCCGGCCTGGGAAGCTGGACCGTGGTCTCCGACGACGGCGGCCAAACCTGGAGCGAGCCGCGGACCGTCGCCGGCGAGCGGTATTACTGCAGTTCGCCCGTCCGCGAGTTGCCGGACGGCCGGCTGGCCCTGGGTCTGTACTACGCGGAGGACAACGACGCCTCGGGCGCGGTGACTTTCAGCGACGACGCCGGCGATACCTGGAGCACGCCGGTCGAGATCGACAACGGCGACTACCGGCTGGACGCGGAGACGGACGTCATCGCCCTGCGCGACGGCTCGCTGTTCGCCGCCCTCCGCGGCGACGGCCAAACGCCGATGTGCTGGAGCAAATCCACCGATGGCGGATCGACCTGGAGCGTGGCC
>Ga0163153_10007222_pt1 | contig 12047 bp, 6 predicted proteins | sample OliLakLV19MP6IB1_FD_148629 | JGI IMG/M metagenome (GOLD analysis project Ga0163153, IMG submission 148629) | Freshwater microbial mat bacterial communities from Lake Vanda, McMurdo Dry Valleys, Antarctica - Oligotrophic Lake LV.19.MP6.IB-1 | ecosystem: Environmental > Aquatic > Freshwater > Lake... | reverse complement strand
GTGTTGAGGGAAGATGGTTTGCTGTCATCCCAGCCGATGAAACCAAAAAAGGGTGCTGAAGTCTAGCGGAATCTTTTGTCCCCTATCCCCAATCACTTCGACGTGCAAACCGGAGAACCTTGCACTATTGCCGGAAAATAGGGAGTTCGTTATCGACAATTCGCCTGAGTTGAACACTGCCCCACCCCATCCGCTGAAATTTCGGTTGTTGAGCAGAGCGCAATTCAAAATGGTCAGGTTGCCCATGTTGGCAATCCCAGCCCCGTTCACATAGTTGTTTGCCATTCCGTCGGCAATGGTCAGACCGGAAATCGTGTTCGTTGTTCCACTGCTGAACGTGAAGACGTTCACCGAATTGTCACCGCTGATCGTCAGGAGATTCGTGCCCGGCCCTGAAATCTTAGTGCTGTCTGTGATCAGCGGCAGGGCAGAGGCGAGCGTGATCGTACCAGTGACCGTAAAGGAGATGATGTCATCGCCACTCATACTATTCGCATCCAGAATGGCTTGCCGCAGCGAACCCGGCCCGGAATCACTGGTCGCAGTGACTTCGAAGGTGGCTGCGGGCGCGTTGGGAAGCACCAGTATCCACACGGCTGCAAGGAAGTATCTGAGTTTCATCTTAACCGATATGCCTTTTAGGCAGTGCTGATTGAACCAGAAGCTGTGGCGGAACTCAAGCTGGTAAGTCGCGAGTTTCATCTACGCCCGGGTGGTGAAAGTGGATGCGGCCAATGATCTGGCGTTGCTCAAGGCGGAGGGGCGGTTCGCGGCGTTGCCGGTGGCGTCCAGTCGCGCGGTGAAGTTGGGTGGCACGGTGGCGACGGTGGGTTTTCCAAACATCGGTTTGCAAGGGTTCGCGCCCAAGCTGGCCAAGGGCGAGATCGCGTCGCTGTCCGGCGCGCAGGATGACGCGCGGTATTTTCAAATCAGCGTGCCGGTGCAGCCCGGCAATTCAGGCGGGGCGCTGGTGGACGAGCGCGGCAATGTAGTAGGCGTGGTTTCGGCCAAGTTGAGCGCGCGGGCGGCGCTCTCCACGAGCGGGGCGTTGCCGGAGAATGTGAATTACGCGGTGAAGACCAGTTATCTCCTGAGCTTTCTGGAGTCCGTGCCCGAGGTGGCCGCGAAGTTGAAGGAGCCGGAGACGAAGGAGCGGAAGTTCGAGGACATGGTGAAGTCAGCGGAGCAGGCGGCGGTGTTGGTGCTGGTGTATTGAGGAGAAAACGGTTCGGACGCAAATGAAAAAGTATCTGGTCAATCTCCGTCCACCCCAAATCCCGGGGTTTCTTCGGAGTGGATCTCCCAGAATCAAAAGGCCGTGACAGCGCGCGCGGGACGGAGGCAGCATGTCGGCAAGATTCTGCTGCGCGCCGCACGCACGATCACCGCCTATGAATCGTCAACTCGTCTTTCTCGCCTTTTGCCTAGCTCTGTCCGCCCTGCCCTTCACCGCCGGGGCCGCTGACACCACCCCGCCTCGCGCTTCCTGGATCAACACGCGGCTCGTCGGCACGCCGGAAACGCCGCCGCCCTATGTCACGGTGCCCGCGTATCCGCAGCTCAAGCCCAAGAAGCCCATCGCCGCAATGCGCGAACCGGACGCGAACCGGATCGTGTATCTGGAGAATTATGGCTACGACGAATTGCGCGGCGTGCTGCGACGGTTTGAGGCGAAGGCGGATGTCGCCGAGGCCGAGGTGCTGCTCGAACTCAAGGACCACGTTTACAGCCTCACGTTTCATCCGGACTTCGCCCGCAACCGTTTCATTTATTTCGGCGTCAATGGACCGAGCAACGGCAAAGGAAAGCATACCAAGATTCTGCGCTACACCTTCGATGCGGAAGCGAAAGGCGTGCTGCCCGATTCGCGCTTCCTCATCATCGAATGGCCGAGCAACGGTCACAACGGCGGCGACTGCGCGTTCGGCAAGGACGGCATGATGTATGTCACTTCCGGCGACGGCACGTCCGCGATGGACCGCGATGATGTCGGGCAGGATCTTTCCTCGATGCGTTCCAAGGTGCTGCGCATCGACGTCGATGGCGCGCGGGATGGGAAGCCTTACATCGTGCCGGCAGGCAATCCGTTCAGTGCGCTCACCAACGCGCGTCCCGAGGTCTGGGCCTACGGCCTGCGCAATCCGTGGCGCATCACCAGCGACCGGGAGAGCGGACAAATTTGGGTCGGCGAGAACGGCCAGGACTTGCGCGAGTACGCGCACCTGCTCGGGCGTGGTGAGAATTACGGCTGGAGCGCCTACGAAGGGACCAAGCCGGTGTTCAAGGAACGGCTCAAGGGACCGTCGCCGTTCACGCCGCCGACCATCGAGCACGATCATGGCGAGTATCGTTCGCTCACCGGCGGCATCGTCTATCGCGGACGCGCGTTTCCCGAGCTCAACGGCGCTTACATCTATGGCGATTACTCGACGGGCCGCATCGGCGCAATGAGGCACGACGGCACGAACGTTCTCTGGCAGCGCGAACTCACCGACTCGCCGCTGATGATTGTCGGCTTCGGCGTGGACGTGGATGGCGAGACGTTGATCGTTGATTACAACGGCGGCTTCCATCGGCTCGCGCCTTACGTCGAAACGCCGAACGCCCCGCCCTTCGCCCGCAAGCTGAGCGAGACCGGGCTGTTCCGCGACGTGATGGCGGAGAAGCCGGCGGCCGGCGTGGTGGCGTATGAGATCAATCATCCCGGCTGGCACGATGGCGCGCAGGGGAAACATTGGATCGCCGCACCGGCGGACACGAAGATCCACGCATCCGAAAGCGGACAGTGGGCAGCGGACAACGGCGCCGCGCTCGTGCAGACGCTCGCGCTCGACACCAGCACCGGTCCGCGCCGCGTCGAGACGCGCGTGCTGCTCAAGCGAGAGAACGACTGGGTCGGCTACACCTACGTCTGGAACGACGCGCAGACCGACGCCGAGCTCGCGCCCGCCAAAGGTTCCCGCACCACGCTGAACCTGCCCGAAGGTCCGCGCCCGTGGCTGGTGCCGAGCCGTTCTGACTGTCTCGTCTGCCATTCGCGCGCGGCGAACTTCGCGCTCTCGCTGAACTCACGGCAATTGAACCGCCCTGCCCCCGATGAACCGGCGGTGAATCAGATCGTCCGTTTAAACCAGGAAGGTTTAATCAACAGCGGAAGCTCGTCCTGGATCGCGGACAAGCTGGAATCCGCTCCGCGTTTCCCCAGCCTCACCGACACGAACGCCACGCTCGAAGCCCGCGCGCGGACTTATCTCGCGGTGAACTGCGCGCATTGCCACGTCCACGAAGGCGGCGGGAACTCCGCGATGGACCTGGCCGCCACCACGTCGCTGAAAAACACGCGGCTCATCGATCAGATTCCGCAGCACGGGACGTTCAACCTCAAGGAAGCGCGCATCATCACGCCCGGTTCGCCGTCGCGCTCCGTGCTGATCAGCCGCACCGCGCTGCGCATCCCCGGCCAGATGCCGCCGCTGGGAACCATCCGCGCCGACCCGGAAGGCACGAAGGTTTTGGCCCAATGGATCTCTTCACTGAAGCCGGAGCCTCGGAAAGAGAAATGACTCACACCCGCCGCAGCCCCGGCGTTCAAGGAGTGGCTTTGCCGGCGCGGAGCCGCTCCACGGCGGTCAGGCCATCGCGGGCGATGACGTCGTCGGGATTGATGTGAACTGCGCTCTGGAGGTGCAGCTCCGCGTCCGCGAGGCTGCCTTCATTGAGCAGGATGATCCCAAGGTTTCCGTGCGCCTTGTAATGGTTCGGGTTGCTCTGAATCGTCGCGCGAAACTCGGACTTCGCCTCGGCCATGCGCCCGGTCATGCGCCAGAGCAGGCCGAGATAATAATGCGGCTCATCTTCGTCCGGCTTCAGCTCAATGGAGCGCCGGAGGAAGCGGGCCGCGTCCTCCCACTGGCTGAGGAACAGATGACCCTTCCCAATCTCAGAGTGCGCCTTCGCGTTCTTCGGATCGATGCCGAGCAGGTACGTGTTGTAGGCAATCGTGCTGCGAAAAACCTTCGGCTTGTAGTCGTTCTCGATCAGCGCCACGTCGTTCGAGCTGCGCGGCAGCACTTGCAGCCACAGCTCGGCCATTTCGTCGGAGGAGTTCACGCCATACTTCACGCGCTGCGGCGGATTGGACGGATTGCCAGGATTGTTCGTGCTGTTGTCGAACACGTAGGACATCGAGATGACCGTGCCCTTCGGCAGCGAGACCGGCTGCTGAAAGGCGTAGTCGCCCTGCCAGTTGAAATCCCAGCGCGGAATGTTGATCAGCCATTGCGTGCGTCCGTCCGGCAGCGTGGCCCAGCCGCGAAGCTCGCGTCCGAGATAATGCGCGTGCGGGAGGACGCGCAGCACGTCGAGATCGACGGGCAGCGTGTAGGAATCGTTGACGACGTAGTTCGTTTCTCCCGCCGGAATGTCGATGGAGTAATTCCACAGGCCGAACTTGAAGGGCAGCTTCGTCGGCGGCTTGTCCGAGAAATAAAACCCGACGGATGGCCGGACCAGCTCGGGCTTGCCGGTCGGACGCAGGTGCATCTGGAGGATGAAGTCCGTGCCGGGTTCGAGCGTCCAGGCGAGCTCATCCGGGCCCGCCGTCGGGAGCTTGCCCGGCTGCCAGCTCATGAAATGGCCGGCGGGCGTCTGCGTGTTCGGAGGCGTGTGCAGGCCCGGAAATCCCGGCTCCGCATCCAGCTCATCGCGGCGACGCGAATCACCCGACATGTCCACCAGCATGAACGCGTGATGCACCGCCTTGGGATTTCCCGGCTTTAACTCGACCGCGCGCACATAGCGCCGCGCCGTGGTCGGCACGGGAACGACGAAGTTGCGATAGACATCCTTGCCATCAGCAGCCAGCGCGTACGGCTGCGCAAGGTGGATGACGAGATCCGGCGGGCCGAGATGCCAGCCGTCCTTCGACTGCGGCGGCTGCGGCGTCCCGGCGGGATTTCCTTCCGGCGCGCCCTGCTCCACCCAGCGCTGAATCATCGCGATCTGCAGCTCCGACAATGAACGTTGGCCGACAAATTCATTGTAGCCCGGCGCGGGAAGCCACGGCGGCATCAGGCGACGATGGGTGACTTCCGCGATCTGGCGCGCGCGCTTCTGCACGTCGGCGAAGTTCAGCAGGGAAAAGGGCGCGGCATCACCGGGACGATGGCAGGTGGAACAGTTCTCAAAGATGATCGGCGCGATGTCCTTGCTGAAGGTCAATGGCCGCGAGGGATCGAGCGTCTGCACGGATGGCGCTGCGCCCCGCTTCGGCTTCAATGCCGACTGGATGCCGAAGGCCAGCGCCGCGCCGGCCACCATCCAGATGACAACTACGCCCCAACGTCGCGTGGCTGGAACCGGCGTTTCCACGGGACGTTGATTGCCGCGCTGGCCGTTTTTCTTCATGGATGAATGAGAGCACGCACCTGAAGCCGGCTCCCGTGCAGGAGCCGGAACGTAAGGGCGTTGATTGCGCGTGAAGCCACGTCATTGATTCTTCGGCACGCGCCCCGTTCGTTCAAGCAGGAGATTCCATCGAGACGCATTCCACTTTGGACTGCGATGGCTTGTCACCGCTTTTAGCGCTTCGCCGACTTGACGGCAAAGCAGTGCCGCGTCCAGCGGCGCGGAGGAACACAAGCTCATCCATCGGCTTCGACGGCGACAGGTCGCCTGTGGAAAGCGCGGACAGGTCCGCGCACTCCAAGGGGAATTCGGCTATCTGTCGCGGAGCAACAGATAGTGCGCGAGCGCTTCGAGTGCCTGGGCGCGGCCTTTGAAAATCTTCAGCGAGGCGAACGCGCGCTCGGTCAGCTCCTTGGCGAGCTTGCGGGATTTCTCCATGCCGACGATGGACGGATAGGTCGCCTTCTGCGCCTTGGTATCCTTGCCAGCCGTCTTGCCGAGCTGCTCGCTCGTCTGCGTGATGTCGAGGATGTCGTCGATGATCTGGAAGGCCAGCCCGACGTTGTAGCCGAAGTCCGTCAGCGCCTTGAGCTGGGCGGCGGTGCAGTTCGCGCTCATGCCGCCAAGCCGCACCGAGCAGCAGAGCAAGGCCGAGGTCTTGCGTTCGTGGATGTACTTCAGGTCCGCTGCGGAAATCTTTTTTCCCTCCGCCTCGAGGTCCGCCACCTGGCCGGCGATGAGCTGCAATGATCCGGAAGCCTTCGTCAGCTCCAGCATCAGCGCCTGATGCAAATAGCGCGGCCAGCCCTTCGCCTGCGCGGCGATCTCGAAGGCCTGGGTGAGCAGCGCGTCGCCGGCGAGCACGGCGATGCCTTCGCCATAGACCTTGTGATTGGTCGGCTTGCCCCGGCGGAAATCATCATTGTCCATCGCCGGCAGGTCGTCATGGATCAGCGAATAGGTGTGGATGCACTCGACGGCGCAGGCGAGCGGCATCGCGGCCTCATCCGTTCCACCGCACGCCGTGGCGGCCGCGAGACAGAGCGCGGGGCGCATGCGTTTGCCGCCGGCGAAGAGCGAGTAACGCATCGCCTTGTGGATGGTGGCGGGTTTCACGCTTTCCTTGGGGAGGAAGCGGTCCAGGCCGCGATTGATGAAGCTGGTGCGGCTCTCAAGGTAAGCCTGGAGATCAAAGGCGAGCGGACGGCGAGCGCCCGCGCGAGTGGCGGTGACAGACATGCGGAGTTTGTAGGAGAAGCGCGGAAGCGGAGCAAGCGGAAGATGGAAACCTGACGACAACCGGCATCAAACCTTCGTCCGGTTCAGCAGCTCCTATGGATCACGGGAAAACGTCGAGCAACGATGGAGATCCATCCGTGCTGGTCGTGCCGAGAGGGTTGGTAATCTCCACCCAATAGACGCCTTCCTTTTGCGGGCGATCCAACTCGCTGGATACTGTGACGGTGTACGACGCATTCGTCGCCCCAAGGATTGGCCCCTCCGGCCCACCGAATGTCGAGGCGCTGATGAACCATTGATAGGTGAGCGGCCTGGAGCCGATCGCTCCAACGGTGAAGGTAAAGCTGTCTCCAATCGAAATCTGAACGTCCTGCTGCGGAAGCACGTTCACCGTCGGCGCAAGATTTGAAATGGAGAGGCTCGCCGCTCCGCTGGTCACCACCCCGAATCTGTTGCTGACCACCACATGATACGAACCGGCGTCCACCGTCTGCGCGTTGCTCACGACCAGCGCGGAGAAATTCACGCCGGCGATCAGGTTCGTCCCGTTGAGATACCACTGGTAAGTGAGCGGACTTGCACCGAAGACCGTGACGGCAAACGTCGCGTTTTCGCCAGAGAACAGGGACGCGTTGGCCGGCTGTTCAATGAGGGCCGGTGCCGGATCGGTCACCACCGTCAAGGTGGCCACCACGCTGGTCGTCGCCCCAAAAATGCCATGGGCGACAACGTGGTAGCCCCCCGCCTGCTCCGGCTGGGCGTTCGCGATCACCAGCGTGGAACGGGTTTCGCCGACCAGCAGCGTGTCGTTGAAATACCAACGGTAAGAGACCGGCTCGGAACTGTTGGAGGAAACGGTGAACACGGCATCCTGCCCGTCCACCACGGAGACGTCCTCCGGTTCCAAGTCCAGAAACGGCTCGCCCTCCGGCCCAGCGGTCGTAATCACCACCCGGTATGCCGCTGAATCAGCATTGTACGGCTGCGGCGTGTATTGGAAGAGCAGGCGCACTTCCTCTTCTTCGTCGTCCGGCAACGTCTCCACTCCCAGCCACGCGTCATCCGGCGAGGCGCGGAACTGGAGGGTGTATTTGAACTCCACGTTGTCTTCATCGACGCCCGGCATCGTGATGTCGCAGGTCTGGCCATCACAATCCACCTCGATGGGTTCGAGCAGGTAAAGCTGAACGTCTTCGCTGGTGACGATCCCTAATTCATTCGTCACCGCGACGCTGTACACGCCGAGAGTGGCATCCATGTCGATGTCGGTCACCGTCAACGTGGCGTTCGTGGCATTGGTGATCGCCTCCCCGTCGTAATGCCACTGGAAGTAAAACGGACGCGAGCCGCGCGGCGTCACCGAGAACGTGGCGTCTTCGCCGCGCGTGGCAAAGGTGTGCTCCGGCGGAAGCAGGAGGGTGGGAGCCACATTCGTCACGATCACGGACGCCACCCGGCTGGTGACTGTCCCGGCGGAGTTGGACGCCACGATGGTGTAAGTGCCGCTGCCATTGGTCGAAAGGTTGGTGATGGTGAGCGAGAAGTTCGTCGCGCCAGGCAGCAGCACCGTCTGATTGGAGTACCACTGGAAGGTCATTGGCTTGGAACCAAACGCGCCGAAGGAGAAGTGCGCGTCATCCCATGCCGCCACGACCTGATCCTCCACATCTCTGGTGATGAGCGGCACCACCAACTGAACCGTCAGCGTCGCCAGCGCGCTCGTCGCCCGTCCGCCGTAGTTGGTGACCACGACGAAATAACTGCCTTCGTTCGTGGGCTGGGCGTTGCGGATGGCGAAGGTATTCGTTGCGTCGTAGCTCTGGGCAAAGTCCTGCAAGTTGGTCGTGCCATTCTTGACCAGATACCACACGAACGTGAAGGGCAGCGTCCCATTTGCTGAGGCCGTGAAGGAAGCCGTATGTCCACCGAGCACGGTGATGTTCGTCGGTGCCGTGACAATGGTCGGCGGAACACTGGTCACCACCAGCGTCGCGTGGAAGCTCTCGGTCGTACGATACGGATTGCTCACCTGAACGTAATACTCCCCGTTCTCGACCGGGAAGGCATTGGTCACCGTAAACGAGCCGCGAATGGCGCCCAAAACGGCCGCGCCGTTATGAAACCATTGATATTGCAGCGGAGCGTCCCCCTCGGCCGTCACCGAGAAAGTCGCCGTGCCGCCCGGCGCGAGAATGAGGCCGGAAGGCTGGCTCGTAATCGTGGCGGGAATCGCGACGTTCAGGCTGGCGTCATCGCTCTCCACCGAGCCTGAGTTATTGGAGACCACCACATCGTAGCTTCCCTCGTTGCTGATCTGGGCGTTGGTGACGATCAGAGTGGAACTCGTGGCGGTCGAGATGACAGCTCCGTTCTTGCGCCACTGATAGATAAACGGTGGGTCGCCCTGGGCCGTCACCGTGAAAACGACCGTGTTGCCCCGGACCACGGTGGCGTCCTGCGGTTGCGAAACAATGGTCGGGGGAACCAGGCCAATGCCGTATTCATACGCTCCGAGATCCACGTTGGTCGTGGACGGACGCCCCACCCCGCGGGCATCCAAGGGCAGGCCAAAATTAGTGGCGCCCATGTTGATGGCCGGGCTGTCATCCAGCAGCCGAATCGTTTCGACCGCACCACCATTGCGTTGCAGCGTGCCGAGCCGGGGATCGAGATTGGTCAGCAGCAGGGTGACATTGGTCTTGGGAACACTCAGCGGCTTGAAACTACGATCCGAACTGATGTTGCGTCCCGCAAAGGTGAACGCCTTGCCCGTGTAATAGCCGTTCGTTCCATTGGAGGGGTAGGCGACTATCGAATTGCGGAGAGTGAACACTCCGTTGCTGTTCGCGATGTTGGCGCCCCGGCTCAGACCGCGATCCCCATCGCGCCCTGCGAGAATGCCGCTGCCGGCCATGCCGTTGGTTCCGGGGACGGCACCGCCGTCCGAGATCGTGCAATGCGTGGCGATCAGCGTGGCCTTCTTGCCGTTGAATACATTGCCACCCCAGGCACTGCCGCCATTGCCGCCGCGTCCGCCAGTGGTTGAACCCGTAGAACCATTGCCGCCTTCGCCAGCGTTGGCCCCATTGGCGTAGAAAGTGCAGTTGAGAAGTATGTTTGTGCCGAGGTTTGCAATGGCCCCGCCGGACGCGTGCGGACCGCCTGCACCGGTCTTGCCGCGTCCTTGATTGCTCCCACCGAGGGCGCTGTCCCCGCTGTCCGTCACGTTGATCGCGAACGTGGTGTTGATGTTGCCGGCAAAAGATTTCGGATGATTATAGATCGCTCCGCCTGCGGCCGCGCCGCCCGCCGCGCCGCGCCCTTCCAATCCGCCAAACACTCCGGTGCCTGCTGTCCCGCCACCACCCCCAACACCGCCGAGGGCAAAATTTCCATAGAACGCGCAGTTCGTGGTGAACAGCCGCCCTTGATTGTAGATCGCTCCGCCCATAGCCGCCCCGCCGCGTCCACCGAAACCACCGTCTCCACCTCGCACCGTTCCATTGCCGCCGTTCCCACCCGCACCGCCGTTCCCGGCGAAGACGCCGTTGGTGAGAAAGGTGCAGTATCTTAATTCCGCGTAGCCAAGGTTGTAAATCGCCCCGCCGCCGCCTGTGGCTGCAGCCGTGCCGTTACGTCCGCCGCTGCCCTTGCCATCGACGGTGGTCGTGCGCGCGCTCGCGCCCGCCAGCCCATTGCTGCCATGCACGACGTTGTTCGAGAAGGTGCAGCTCACGGCGAGCAGTTCGCTCTGCGGTGCGACGAAAAACGCCGCGCCGTTGGTGCTCTGGCCGTTGATGAAGGCTAGATTGACCACGGCCAGTTGGACTCTGGATTCCAACTGAAACAAACGCGACTGGCTCGTGAGATTCGTTCCCGACTGGCCGCTGATGGTGATGCTGCGCCCCGAGGCGTCGAGAATGATGGAGTTGGTGTTGAGGCTGTTGGTGGAAGCACGCAGCATGATGGTGTTCGTCAGCAGGATGGTCCCGTCGCAGTTGAACCTCACGACGCCGTCCCCGCCGTTCGTCCGCGCCTGGGAAATCTTAAGCTCCAGCTCCGCCTGCGTGCAGATGTCCACCGTCACTTCCGCCCTGATGGAAACGGCGGACGCCATCCAAAAAACTCCCAGCAGCAAAGCGGCCCGGCGCGCGACAGAATGGTTCAAAAGGCTCATTAAAGTCCGCTAACGTAGCAGCGTTCGTTACTTTGAAAACCCTTCTTTCTTCATCTGCTTGCGCTTTTCCTTTTCCTGCTGTTTCTGCCGGGCTTCGACCCGCTTCTCCTCCGCCGCCGCCAGCTTGCGCTCGGATTCCTCGAAATCATCAAACGCCCCGGAGGTCGCCGGCAACGTCTTGCGCTGGTCCTTGGCGAAGGTGGCCGCGGCTTCCGGCGTCGGCAGGACGGTCGGACGAATCAGGACAACCAGCTCGGAACGTTCATCCGAATTCCTCGTTGAACGAAACAGCGCGCCTAGGAAAGGAATGTCCTTGAGGATCGGCACCCCGCCCTTGGAGTTGCTCTTGGTCGCCGCGATCATACCGCCCAGCATGACGGTCTCGCCGTCGCGCACGGCCACCTTGGCGTTCGCCTCACGATCAATGGTGGAGGGCACGCTGCCGACGTTCTGAATGGTGACCTCATCGCCCACGTCCTGAATCTTCTGGCGAATGTCCATGACCACGAGACCCTCGGCGTTGATCAGCGGCAGCACAGAAAGGGTCACACCGATCTGGAGCTGCTGAATGCTGGTGCCGTTGCCGCCGAACCCGCCGAAACTCGTCCCCGTGGGATAAGGACGGGTCTGACCGACGAAGAGGTTGGCCTCGACGGCGTGAGAGGTCTGGATGCGCGGACGCTGGAGAATCTTGATCCGTCCGTCACTCGCCAGCGCCTTCACCGTGGCGTCGAAATTCATGAAGCTGGCCGCGTAACTGAAACCATCACTCAACCCCCCTGCGCCATTGGACGACGTGCCTGCAAAGTTCTGAAGCCCGAGGAAGCCGGTGCCCGGAGAATTGAGGGCTCCCAGGCCGCCCAGCAAAACGTCACCCGCCGTGGATTCCTTGGTCTGCACATAGCTGAATCCATAGTTGAGTTTGTCGTTCAAGCTCACCTGCATGATGATGGCCTCGATGACCACCTGCGCGAGCACCACGTCGAGCTTGTCGATGATGTTCGAGATTGTGATGAGGTCCGTCTTGCTGGCGAAAACGAGCAGCGCGTTGATGCGTTCGTCGGCGATGATCTTGGTGTTGCCCAGCACGAAAATATCTCCCCCGCCCGCTCCCGCTCCGGCGCCACCGCGTTGACCGGCAATCTGTTGAAGACGGTTCGCAAAGGAACCCCGGCCCGCAGCTCCACCCAGGCCGCCCGCACCGCCGCCCAGACCGCCTTGGCGG
>Ga0163153_10007218_pt1 | contig 12055 bp, 10 predicted proteins | sample OliLakLV19MP6IB1_FD_148629 | JGI IMG/M metagenome (GOLD analysis project Ga0163153, IMG submission 148629) | Freshwater microbial mat bacterial communities from Lake Vanda, McMurdo Dry Valleys, Antarctica - Oligotrophic Lake LV.19.MP6.IB-1 | ecosystem: Environmental > Aquatic > Freshwater >... | reverse complement strand
CAATAGGCTATATTCCACCGGCAGAAGCTGAGGCAAACTACTATCTGCAACTCGCCAAGAAGACCTCTTCTCTGGCATTAACTTAAACCAACCAGCCTCCATGAAACCCGGGGCGATTCAGTGTTCGTGCCAAGCATTGCGCAAAGTCCCAGTATTGGGCCGGGCCGAGTGCGTGTACCTAAGTACCTTTTTAAGCTTGTGTATGACGCGAGCAAAAATCGGGCATGGGCGTACTGGCAGGAAAACAATAATGCAACCAAGGCCTCTGGACCGATTAGCTACAACGAGTTAGTAAAGTACACTGGGATTGAGTTTCTGCCAGGGGTAACTCTCGAGCCATAGGGCGCACTATGAATGTGTAAGAGGTTGGCGATGAACGAGAAGGTGGAGACTGTGCAAGCAAGTGTGGCAGCAAAGCACGAGTACTGGGGGCAACGCATTGCCGAGTGGAAGCGCTCGGGGCAATCGCAGAAGGCGTTTTGCGCCGAACGCAGCTTGGTGCTCTCGACGTTTCCGTGGTGGTGCGCTTAGTGCGTCTTAGCCGCCCCCCGTGATAGTCGAACGGCAGCTTCGGCAGTAGATACCAGCCGTTTAGCTGGGCGTCTTTGCGATTATCTTGATGACCGCATAATGGCCGAACTGGGACGGTTGCGTATTCCACGGAACCTGGACACCCAGTCCAGAGCAAACTGGACAGTCGGAGCGTAGCGACGCGGGGGTTCTTTTTTACTCCTGATTGTTGGGTTTCGTCAAACCTCTTTTACTCCTTTTTTACTCTTTCTGATTGAATCTCCGGACAGGTTAAGTTTGTGCGCGTTATGCACGAGCCGATCCAGAATGGCATCCGCCAAGATGGGATCACCGATGGAGGCGTGCCAGTCGTCCACCTGCAACTGGCTGGTAATGATGGTCGAGCGATTGCCATAACGATCATCCAGTATTTCCAGTAAGTCCCGTCTGCCGGAATCTGTCAGCATCGCCACGCCCCAATCGTCCAGCAGCAGGACATCGACCTTGGCGAGTTGCGTAATGAATTTCACGTAGCGTCCATCGCCATGCGCAATGGCCAATTCCTCGAACAGACGCGGCACGCGCAGGTACAGAGAGGAATAGCCTTGTCGGCACGCCTGATTGCTCAGTGCGCAGGCCAGCCAAGTCTTGCCTAAGCCGGTGAGTCCCGTAATCAGCACGTTCTGGCGCTCTTTGATCCATGCGCCGGTCAGCAACCGGTTGAACAGCGCGCGGTCAAGGCCACGAAGCACCTTGTAATCGACATCTTCCGGCGCAGCCGCATGTTTCAGCTTGGCGCGGCGCAGCCTGGCAGTAGTTTGCAGGGAGGCGCGTTCGCTGATTTCCCGTTCGACCAACAGGCCGAGCCGTTCCTCAAACGACATGCGATCCAACTCAGGTAATGTCTGTTGCTCGTTCAACGCCTGCGCCATGCCGAACAGGCGCAGTTGATTCAGTTGCTGGTGGGTGGGGTGATTCAACATCGTATTTCTCCTTTGGTTATTGGTGCTGGTTGATTAGTGGTAATAATCCGGGCCGCGCACCTCACTGTGCGTGAGTTGCAAAGTGGTTTGTGTTGCCTCGATCCGGTTTTTCTTATCCAGCCCGTTTTTGAGGATGGAGCTGACGCTGCGGTAATTGGCCGCATTGATCGCCAGTGCGCGGGAACACGCCGCCTCCAATCTGGTGTTGCTGTAATCTTTGCCCATACGCAGTACGCCAAGGCAGGCACGGTAACTTTGTTGCGGATGTTTACGTTGACCCAACATGCTGATCACCGTGGTATGGGTATGTGGCCCAATCTTCTGCGCCCAGTCGAGCAGGCGTTTGGAATCCCAACCGGCCACCTGCTGATGTGCCGGTGTCATGTGTGCATCAATGGTGGAGTGCCTATGTTTGAGTGAACTTCGGGCATGGGCGGCGATGCGAGTGCCACGATGGAAGATTTCGACAGTGGTTGCGGTAAAGCGCACATCGACTTGCTGACGCGCAAATTTAAACGGCACCGAGTAATAGTGCTCAACGATCTCAACGTGATAGTCAATGCCGACACGGGCGATCTTCCATTCGGCATATTGATAACGATCAACCGGCAAGGCTTTGAGTGCGGGACGATCAATCTCGACGAAGGCGCTGTGACGGCATCCGGGCAGTTTCTTGAATGGGCGCTGATTCAGGTCGGCCAGCAAAGCCGAGATGGCGCGGTTGGCTTCGGCCAGGCTGAAGAAACGTTGATTGCGCAGCCGTGCCAATATCCAGCGCTCAACCACCAACACGCCGTTCTCGACCTTGGCTTTGTCGCGTGGTTTGCGACTACGTGCCGGCAATACCGTGATGCCATAGTGCGCCGCCAGATCACGGTAAGTCGGGTTCAGTTCTGGATCGTAATAGGAAGGATGTTTGACCCCTGACTTGAGGTTGTCTGGTACGACGATTTCGGTCACGCCGCCCATAAATTCAAAGGTGCGCACATGAGAGCCAATCCAGTCCGGCAATTGCTGTGTCCAGGTTGCTTCAGCAAAGGTGTAGTTGGATGCCCCGAGTACAGCAACAAAGAGTTGTGCTCGCCGAATCTCGCCTGTCAGTCCATCAATGATTGGCAGGGTCTGTCCAGCGTAATCGACGAACAGCTTCTCGCCGGGTGTATGCGTCTGGCGCATCGTGACCGACAGCTTGCCGACCCATTGCCGGTAGCGTTCGCAGAACCAACTGTATTGGTAACCGTCAGGATGATCTGCTTTATATTCCTGCCACAGCAGTTCAAGCGTGACGCTCTTCTTGCGCATTTCCTTGTGCATCCAGACCAAGTCCGGTTCTGGCCGAACGACATCGGATGGCACAACAGGTGGAAATAGCCGAAGTTCAAGCGCCGGTTCATCCAAGCCAGGTGGCAGCGGGTAACTTAACCCCGCCGCCTTGGCGCGGCGAAGGTAGTCGCCAACGGTAGTCGGCGATGCGCCAATGGCGCGGGAAATCTCTCGTTGGGTACGACCGCATTCGTGGTGCAGTCGGAGTGCTTCTGTAATCTTGCGCATGGATAACCTGTTATTGGCCATGTGGCTCCTCGATAAATCTTCGAGGTTTCCACGGTTATCCCGCGTACCGCTACGTCTCTATTTTACTGTCCAGTTTGTCGTGGAATCAGTGTCCAGTTTCGACTGGAATGGCTGTCCAGTTTGCCGTGGAATGCGTGTCCAGTTTGAACTGGAATTCGCAACCGCCAACCAGGAAGGTTCGGCATAGGTTCGGTTTGAAAAGTAAAGTCCGCGACCAAGCAAATAATCACTTACGATTCTTGAACTTTCGCGGCATAAATTTCACTGTGCCCCTTACTGTTAATCAGGTTGTCCCTGGTTCGAGCCCAGGTCGGGGAGCCAAATAAAACAAGGATTTACGCCATTTTGACGTAACTCCTTTTTCTTTGTGTATCCGTTGTGTATCCACCTCGTTATGCCATGCAGGGTTTGTCACGCTTGCGCCAGGCGTGAGCGCCGCGCGTCCCGGTAGCCGAGCATGCCCCGATGCTGCCGCACGCAGCAGGGTGTTGGTGTTGCCGCCGCCCTCAAACTGATCATTTTCCCTACAATGCGCCGATCCAGAATTGACCAACATATCTGTTGGCGGAAGTAAGCAGTCCGTTGTTCCTGATCAGCTTTCAACCGGCACCGGTGGCCAATTTGAGGCCGGCGTCAACACATACCATGTTGGAAACACGGCCCTCCTTCAGGCTCTCAAGTAAGTCGCCTTAACCAATTGATTAATATGGCATATATTTTTACTTACTTCGGCGCGATTTGCGGCACCGGGCCGATTACTACGCTCATACCATATTGGAAAAGGCTCCTGATTGATGCGCGATCTGCACCCTGACAGGCGGAAGCGTCACGAAAATCGGTTTCATAGGCTTAGAATGTTGGCGCCAACACCTGTCGGACTTAGCAAAAAAACTGCGCAGGAATCGACAGATGATGCGCGCGATGAATTTACGCACGGGGCCCGTTTGCACGACAGCGAATGCGTCGCACTCAGATCAACCTGGAACCCGGTGGCTTTATTCGCTGCGGATGTTGTTGTCGCGGATGACCTTGCCCCAGCGCTCCAGTTCCAGCTTGATGTACGCATAGAACTCCTCGGGTGTGCTGCCCACGGGATCGGAACCCATGGCCACCAGTTTTTCGCGGACATCAGGTGCATTGAGCGCCTTCACCACTTCGGCATGCACCTTGTTGATGATGGGGCGCGGGGTTTTTGCGGGTGCGAACATGCCGTTCCAGGACGTTGCGTCATATCCGGTGACACCGGATTCGGCCAGCGTTGGCAGATTGGGAACGGCCGCGGCACGTTTGGCGCTGGTTACCGCAATCGCCTTGAGTTTTCCGGCGTTCACATGCGGCAGTACGGCGAGGATGTTGATAAAACCCATCTGCACTTCGCCGCTAAGCACCGCGAGCACCGCCGGCCCGGAGCCCTTGTACGGCACATGGGTCATGCTGACCTTGGCGATGGACAGGAACAATTCCACTGCGAGGTGGCCGGAACCGCCAGAACCCGATGAGGCATAGGTCAGTTTGTTGGGTTGCGCCCGGGCTAAAACAAGCAGTTCCTTCACCGATGCAATGGTTACCGACGGATGCAGCACCACCAGCATGGCCTGACCGCTGGTCTGCGTGATCGGCATCAGGTCTTTCAGCGGATGGTAGGGCACCTTATTCAAGTTGGGGCTGATCGCGATGGAGCCGGTGGTACCCATCAGCAGGGTGTAACCATCGGGCGGAGCACGCATCCCGATTTCGGTACCGATGGCGCCGGCTGCACCGGGCCGGTTGTCGACGACCACCTGCTTGCCCCAGGCTTCCGACAGTTTTGCGGCAACCAGGCGTGCCACCACACCGGATCCGCCGCCCGGCGCGTAAGGATCGATCAACCGGATCGGCCGTTGCGGATAATGTTGTGCTTCGGATTGCGCCGCCAGCACCGGCAGCGTCACGGCAACGCCCGCCAAGGCCATGATCAGGGCTCCGCATATGTTTTTCGAAACGATGCATGCCCGATGTCTAGATTTTAATTTCATTGCATGTTTCCCTTCGCGTTGTTTTTTTAGCGATGAATGAATACGCAGCACGCAATGCTAAACTACTGACGCCACAAACGCACTTCAATCAGCACCGCGTGACCTCAAAGTCCACAAAAAGAACTCTCTCTGCCATGACTGAAATTAACCATCTTTCCGCCAGCACAGCCGCACGTCGTATTGCCGCCGGCAAACTCTCCTCGGAGGAACTGGTCGCAGCACTTCTGGATCGGATACGGCAGCGCGACAGCGACGTACAGGCGTGGGTACATTGCAATGCCGAAGCCGCGCTGGCGCAGGCCCGTATGGTGGATCAGAAAAAAACCGCCGGCCCGCTCGCCGGCGTGCCGGTGGCTTTCAAGGACGTGATTGATACCGCCGACATGCCAACGGGTTACAACTCGCCGATCTATCGCCATTACACCCCGCACATCGACGCCGCCTGTGTCGCAATGGTGCGTCATGCCGGCGGCATCGTACTCGGCAAAACGGTGACGACCGAATTTGCATCGCGCACGCCGGGACCGACGCGCAATCCCTTGAATCTGGCGCATACGCCCGGCGGATCATCCAGCGGTTCCGCCGCGGCCGTCGCCGATTTCATGGTGCCGCTGGCATTTGGCACGCAGACGGGCGGCTCGACCATACGCCCCGCCGCCTACTGCGGCATCGTCGGCTACAAACCCAGTTTCGGCACCATCAACCGCGCCGGGCTCAAACAGCTCGCCGAATCGCTGGACACCATCGGCGTGATGGCCCGCACGGTGGAAGACTGCGCATTGCTGACACACGCCGTCTCAGCACGTCCGTTGCCCGATTTCGCCACGGTGCCGGCACAACCGCCTCGCATCGGCCTGCTCCGCACCACGCGCTGGCAGGACGCATCCGCTGCAGCGCAAGCTGCGCTGGAAAATGCCACTGCCGCATTGGCAAAAAAAGGTGCGCACATCCGCGAGATCAGCCTGCCACCGGAGTTTGACCGACTCCATGAAGATCAGATGATGATCATGAACTTCGAAGCTGCGCGCGGCCTCGCCCACGAGCGGTTCACTCACCCTGAGCTGCTGAGCGAATATCTGCGCAACAAACTGGAGGAATACTGGCACAAACCGCGCGCGCCCTATACCGAGGCCATGCGGCACGCGCAGGACTGCCGCCGGATGTTCACCGCGCCGTTCGCGGATGTCGATGTCCTGCTGACGCTAAGTGCTCCGGGCGAAGCGCCGCAGGGCATCACCGGCACCGGCAGTTCCCTGTTCAACCGCATGTGGACCCTGCTCGGTGTGCCCTGTGTGACCATCCCTGCCGGGACCGGTCCGCAGGGATTGCCGCTGGGCGTGCAGATCGTCGGTGCTTATGATGACGATGAGCGCGTGTTGCGGCTGGCGGAATGGATCCGACAGATGCTGGCCTGAAGGTCAGCATCTTTCCGCGCGTCAGAAGTTGACGCGCACTCCGACGTTGCCGGTCCAGGTATTGGCTGCTTCGCGAGCCACGCCTTTCTCATAGCTCAGACTTGCAAACACCGCCGTGTTTGATGCCAGTTGGGCATTCACGCCACCCCCGAACTGCGCACTGGTGCCTGTGCGTTCGCTACTGAAGCCCACACCGCTCGCCGTGATGCCGTAACCGTTGCGGAACTCGTGCAGCAGGTTGCACCCCCCCCTGTTTTTCGTCTTCCAAGGGGCGGGTGTTGACGCCGGTCTCGAATTGACCACCTGTACCGATCTCAAAGTGACCATGCTCATCCGACCGCTTAGCCAAGACTGGCGGCCTTCCGCGAGCTGGTCAATCGGCGCATTGTGGGGAAAGAGTTTGAGGGCGGCGGCAACATCCGGGTTCCGGCCCCGCTATACGGATTGGTGCTGGCGAGTTGCGGACAGTGGCCTCTGCGTCAACCATAAAATGAACTTTTACATCGCCTCTCTGATTCGCTTGAAAGTCAGGCCCGTCGACCTGCTGCATCTGACCTCCTCAACATGGAAGTAATCTCTTGCGCCAAACCCAGCCGCCCTGTTAGCCTAAATAATTAACCTGCCTGCATCCGGCGCCCCGTGGACCAGGCCATTGCGTGGACTCAACGTCAATGCTCGAAAAACTAAAAAACTGGTTCAGGGAAACGTTCACGCTTCATTCGGACGAGGCCGCAGTCTGGGAGCCGCATTTTGTTCCCACTGATGCCATGGCCATCAACGAAAAGCGCAGATTTACAGCAGATGCCAAGCGCTATGGTGAACGTAATCTGCCTTCGGTCATCGACACCGAGCCCGACGCAGGGCACATGCTTATCCATGCGCATTTCAATCAGCTACTCCTTACTCTGCATGCAGGTGCCACCAAGCGACTTCGCGCGTATCGGGTTCTGCATCAGGAGGGAGGACCTAATGCCATTCTGGCCGACATCGTCGCGAGGCCCAGACGGTTCTTCCAGGATGCTTCGGCGGATATCATGCAGCACAAGGACCGGATCGCATATCTTTCTCGAGACCTTCAGCAGGCCGAACAGGATTACCAGCTGTTCAGATCCCAGCAGCAGGTAGAGCGGGCGCCAAGATATCCGGAAAGCCACGTGGTGTACCTGGCAGTGCCCGCGCTTCTCCTTTCGTTTGACGTGGTCTTCAACGCATTCATTTTTGCCACTGCGACCGACGGATTGCGAGGTGGAATCAGAACCGCGTTCATCATTGCCATCGTAAACATCGTGCTGGCTGCTCTGGTCGGCAATCAAGTGCGCAATGTCAATCGCGTCGAGTGGTATCTGCGCACTTGGGGCTTCCTGTGCTGTGCAATTCTGGCCTGCTATCTGCCCTTCAATCTTCTGGTTGCTCATTTCCGTGATGCCGTATTTGCACTCAGCGATATCCAGCAGATAACACTGGACCAGGCACTCGAGCAACAGCAGAGCGTCTTCGCTAATGCTCGTGCTGCATTCTTTTCGAGACCTTTCGGTCTGGCTTCTCCGGAGTCATGGGGTCTCTGGATCATCGGTGTGATGTTTGCTGTGATTGCCGCCGCTGACGGATTCAAATTTGATGATCCCCTCCCCGGCCTGTCAGAACGCCACAAGCGCATCAGGAGCCTGCAGGAAGACCTGTCAGAAGAGAGAGAGCAGGCATTCCAGGACCTTTCGAATGCTCGTGACAATGCGATCAGCAGCATCGAAGGCGCGGAAACCGATTTTCGAAGGAACCACCGGGCATTCGGGAACTACCACGAGCTGTGCAAGACGGTTATTGACGTTCACCGCCGTCAGGGGCAGAACTACTGCAGTGCGTATTCCGCGGTCGTAGCGTTGTACCGTAGCGAGAATCGAATGCATCGTACCGATGATCTGCGGCCGTCGTACTTCTCTGCTCCGCCGACGCCGCTCGACATCGAACCGCTGGCGGTAAACCTGGATGAAGACAGATCTACAATCGACGAGTACCAGCGCAGCGCTGCCCGTTTGCCGGAGACTGTCGCAACTGCACGCACCCAGATCTTCGAGCACTTGACAGACCTTTCAGGACAGCTTCCTCAATAGATTGCCCAGCGAGACATGGTCCGAAAGAAGAAAAAGAACGACGCTTCCATTCTGCACTTCGCTGCCATCGGGGTTGCCTTTCTCGTACTGATCGCACTTGCTGCCTATACGATTAAGGCAGATCCACCGGTCAGGTATGACAAGACCACACTCTGCCCCCTGGACGGGGCAAGGAAGAACAGCCTGAGCGCAGTCAACGTCATATTGATCGACCGGACAGACAAAATTACGGAAATCCAGGCTACTGACATTCGAAAATCACTTGAGGAGATGGCCACTTCATCCCTGCCGCATGAGAAATTCCGGTTCTACGAGATTGTCAGTGCCGCCGCATCGGAACTGCGTCCGCTGCTTGACGTATGCAATCCCGGAAAGATCGACGATCAGACCGTGGCTGGCAAGCTTGAAACAACAGAAATTTCGAAAAGAATATTCAATGAGCGCTTCATAGGTACTCTCAAGTCCGTGCTGGAACGCCTCCTGACCATGGAAACGCAGCCGGATTCCCCGATCATGGAACTGATACAGGCTGCAGTGGTACAGGACATCAAGCACGCACCCGGCGGAATACCCCGGCGACTGATAATCGTCTCCGACCTGATGCAGCACTCCACTACCTACTCGCAGTACAAAGGTCTCGGCGAGAAAGCGTTCTTTGCGAGTCAGGCTTATCGCAGACTCGCGACTGATCTGACAGGCGTAGATGTCCGCGTGCTCTACATACCCAGATTTTCCGGAGGATCAACACAGCCGCCGGGCCACAGGGAGTTCTGGACGCGATTTTTCAAGGAACTTGGCAGCCGTTCCGTGTCAGTCCTTCCCGTAGAGGGAAGCGGCTGGAACCGGTAGAACAGAGGAATCAATTGTCATGAGTGAATCGCACGAAGTTGGAGCATTGGCCAAGGGTCTTATGCGGACGACCCGGTTTGACTCCCGGAAATTCTTCGGGGCCGTCCTCGTTGCCGGTTCTGCAAGCATTGTCGCCGGGCGCTGGATTCCCATCCCCGTTCTGCATATTCTACTGAGCATCATCATTCCGGTTCTGTGCATTATCGGATACGCATACGCCAACTACTGGAACCAGTTCGCAAGCACTTCCCGCACACAGACCGCGGACAACTGCTATTTTCTCGGCTTTCTGTTTTTCCTGATCAGCATATCTGCAACACTAGTTGTGCTGCAGGCTGACCGGATATCCGTATCCGAGGTAGTCCGAGGGTTCGGCACTGCGTTGATCGTATCCATTGTCGGAATGGGTGCCCGGATTCTCCTGCTACAGGAATCTGCCAATCTCGGAGATGCACGTCAGCGATCTGAATTTGAACTGACCCAGGCAGTAGAACGCTTTCGAAACGAACTGGTCAGCAGCACGGATCTGCTGGCCCATTCGCAGAAAGCTGCGGTAGACAATCTTCGAGCAACGTTGGAAGGGACAGGTCAGGTACTTGGCGATACCGTCGCCGCCATGCAAAGTGCTCTAGCCTCTGGCACTCAGCATCTGGAAACTACACTGAAATCCGTTCAGATCCCCCGCGATCTCCTAACCGGACAGTTGCAGCCGCTTGTGGACGGAATCAAGAGTGAGCTGACCCGTCTCTCCCAGGCCGTGAAAACCCAGACCGGCTCGACCTCAAAGGCCAGCGAGTCGCTTACGAGAATATCCGAAGCCTGGTCAGAATCAGCAACCCGGTCGAATGAACTCGTCGACTCCTCAAATAGACTTCTCTCAGCACATAATTCCGAGCTGGAACAGATATCTTCTAATGGAAGATCTCTGACAAACATTCCGTTGACACTCGAGCAGATCAACAAGCATGCCGTTTCTCTGCAAAACTCGTTCGAGGGGCTGGCCGGACTATCAGAGAGCACGAAGATAGTTGACATTGCCCGTCTCGCAATTGAGACCACCTCGCAGTTGCGAAACGAGATTGGCACACTCTCGACTGCCACGGCTTCACTGAGCGAGCTTTCAGGTTCAGTCGACAGACTCAGCGGTCATCTGGTCGCCGTAGAAAAATCACTCGATGACGTCGCTACTGCCCAAGCGACGTCACAGCACGGCGTGAATGCACAGCTTGAACAATTTTCCGACAAGGCCAACCAGATACTTCAGTCCCTGAACCGCATTGCCGAAGAAATGGACCGGGCAGCCAGTCAACGCGTCGGCGTCGCCCGATTCTTTGGCGGTCGGTAGAGTCCCTGGATCGAACTTGGCGAATACACCTCAGGATCTGGAGAACGGGGCTGCCAGCCACCGCAGGGACTTTGTTCTCAACACCAGCATCACCGAAATCATTCTGCTGCTCTTTTTCCTGCTCCTGCTGCTGCTCGCCTATACGATCATCGAACGAAACAGAGAACAAGCAGAACAAGACGCGATGATATCCAGACTTGCTGGCGAGAAATCAGCTGCCGAATCACAGCTGAAGGAACTGACAGATCGCGTCAACAGGATTCTGTCTGCCCTCCCCACCAAGGACTCCGAAAAGGTGCAGCAGGTCCTCGTCGCGATATCGCGGCTCGACTTCGAACTGGCTGCAAATCAGGAAAAACTGACAACCCTGCAGGGTCAGATTCGCGCCTATGAAACTCTCGCCGTGAAGCACAAACAGGGACTGCCACTGGACAAGTTCCGGGACCAGGAACTCACCGATCTCGGTCGTCTCGCACAATGTACAAATGCTCAAAAGGAGATGGCAAATCTGACCTCCGAACTGTCAAAGGCCAGAGAATCCCGTTTACTGACTGAACGCGATGCATCGCAGCGCATACGCGAGGCACTGGATAAAGTACGACGCTGCGGCGGCAAGGGTGAAGAATTCGTTGCATGCTGGAGAGATGGAAATGGCAGCATCCAGTACATGTTTAATCTAACTCTGAACGAAAGCGGCATCGAAGTGCAGCGTGCCTGGCCTGACGAACGCGTTGAAGAAATGGCCAGATTTTCCGAAGCAACCGGTCTTGTCGGAAAGACGGTCAATCTCGAGCAATTCCTGCAGAGCACATCAGCGCCATTCGAGAGTTCCAAGGTCCAAACCTGCCGGCACTTTGTGCGAGTTTATGGAAAGCGATCAGAGATGAACCCGTCACGCTTCAGGGACTATCGCGGCGTTCAGGATCACTTCTACCATTTTGCCGTTATCAAATAGATGATCTTGAACGTCGATGGACGCGCCGAATTGAATGTCCGCTGTTGCCGCCGCCCTCAAACTGATCACTTTTCCCACAATGCGCCGATCCGGAATTGACCAGCATATCGGTTCGCGGAAGGCCGCCAGTCCTGGCTAAGCAGTCCGTTGTTCTTGGTCAGCTTTCAACCGGCACTGGGGGTCAATTCGAGGCCGGCGTCAACACATGTCATCAAAAACATCTTCAAGTACAAGAAGACGCGCTACAAGGGATTGGCCAAGAATGATGCGCAGCTCAATATGTTGTTTGCCTTGAGTAATTTG
>Ga0163153_10007217_pt1 | contig 12056 bp, 9 predicted proteins | sample OliLakLV19MP6IB1_FD_148629 | JGI IMG/M metagenome (GOLD analysis project Ga0163153, IMG submission 148629) | Freshwater microbial mat bacterial communities from Lake Vanda, McMurdo Dry Valleys, Antarctica - Oligotrophic Lake LV.19.MP6.IB-1 | ecosystem: Environmental > Aquatic > Freshwater > Lake... | reverse complement strand
ATTTTGCGCCAACCCCTGGTTGCTCTTTTCGCGATCGAGCAGATAGATAGTATCAAAGAGCGGACGACCCACCGCCTCGGCCAAATGGGGCGCGTGGGTGCGGATCGCCTGCTCTAGCACGGCGGTGATCTGCTGGTCGGGTCGTTGTTGTAGACCAGTCAAGGTTTCCAACTCGGCCAGCGCAGCAAAGGCGGCGCCATCTTCTACGGGGCGCGTCAGATCGGTGGCATAGCTGCCGGTGGCAAAGAGCGCCGTCACCTGGGCCACATGGCGCTGACCGACCCGCTCCATAAACTGGGCAACCAGCGGCCAGATCAGCGCCGATGTGAGCGGCTCAAAGAGCGGCGCGATCACATAGAGCGTGGTCTGGACAAAGGGGTCGTCGGCAACCAGATCATCCTGGCGGATGGGGTCGAGCAGATGCGTTTCCAACAGGCGCGCAATCGGCGCGGTGTGGGCCAGGGCTGCCTGAAACATATCTTGGCGCGTGGCGCGCTGCACCCGTGCTTGACTACGCCCATTGCCATTCGCTCCAGCCATTGTTGGCAAAGTCGGGGTTAATCCAGCCACCGGCAAATGAAAGGGGCGTCCTGGTATTTCGAGTGGTTGTAAGAGTGACTCGCTGGCTTGGAAAAGCAGGGTAGCATGTTTCTCGGCGGCGGTTAACACCCCGGCGGTTGGCTCGTCAAAGGCGCGCGGCAGATCACGCTCTACCCGGCTCAGCGTTCGCTCCACGTAGAAGGGAGGCAAGGGCTGAGCGGTGCGCGGTTGACGTAGATAGAATTTGGCTTGCTGGTGGCTGTCGATCAACGGCTCGGCCATTACCGCGCCAAAACTGGTTAATCGGTTGAGATCCGCTGGGTTTGACGACAGTGCGGCGCGCTGTTCCTGCGCGGCCTGGAGGCGAGGTAGCAGGTGTAACATGACCTGCATCCCCCAGCCACCAAAGCAGAGGATCGCTGCCCGTGAATGAGCATACCTGATGATCACTACGGCCTCCGCTGCGAACCTTCCGGGCGTAACGTCTCAATGCGCGAGAGGGTGGCTGGACGCCGGATCGTACGATCTTCATTTTCCGGGGTGATTTCGGGCAAGTCTTTCCATTCCGGGTTGAGATGAAATTCCTCACGTACATTAAAATCGTAGCGATTTTCGTATTGAGCGCGATATTCTTCGAGCCGTTCCAGCAGTGTCACGGGTAGACCGTGAACAATCCAGACGGCATCCATGCGCGTGGCGTCACCGGTGGGTACCCATTTGATATCTTCTTGCCCCACGGTCGCTGCCTGTAACCTTGCATCTTCTTCCCGACGGACGGGGACGGCGGCCAGGCGGATATGTTCTAGATTGGATTCATGGAAGCTATAGCGGTCGGCATCCCAACGAATGTAGGGGCTGAGCCGGTCGAGCCACTGATGGACGCGGTTGTCGGGACGTTGGCGGATACGCTTTACCTCTTCGCTGTACTGGACACCGATAATGTGATTAATATCCACCGTGGCATGGACGCGCTGGAGCAGCGAACTATTGTCGCCCACACTTTTGCTCAGGTGTTGATAAATCTGGTCGGGGCTGACCGCGTTGACGCTCTGCACCAGTTGCTGAAAGAGTGGGTTGAGCGCGCTTTGCCAATCCGCGGCATTGACACAGGTGGTCGCGTTGCGCACAAAGTAGGGCAGATAATCACGCCCGACCGCGCCCGTTTCCAATTCATAATAGGTGCTGGTGCTGGGGTAGCCGTCCGGCACGCGCGGGTCGATGCGGTCAGCCAGCCGTGCGGCTTCCTGATTGGCTTTGGCCAGGGCCAGGGTGCAGGCGTTGAGTTGGCTACGTAACGCTTCGCGTAGCCTTCCAGCCTGTTTGCCCAGTTGGATAACCAGTGCTTGCTCTACGGCGTCGCGCTTTTGATAGAGGCGTGAACGCGCCTTGCCGGAAGCCATATCGCGCGCCCGTTCACGTGCCCGGCGGGGATTGAGCGCTACCATAAAGAGATCGCCCACAGTGCTGACCAGTTGTTGCGCTTGCTCGCCCAGACCACCCTGTTGCGCCAACAAGCGACGCCATTGCACACGATGCTCTTCCGTTACAGGATGACCGTTGATCAAGAAAAGGCGTTGGCGGGGCAGTGATTCGGGCGAAGCGCCCATGCCACTCGTCGGGCCGATTAGATCACAGAGGGCCAAAGCGCCGCGAATACCCGTGTCGAGCAGCGCCTGTTGCATGGTCTGCACAAGCGGCTCCCAAAAGCTGGGCCAAACGCCGCGCAACTCTTCGATTTCGTCGCGGCTCTTGTCCAGCTTGTCATTTTCCAGCGCGGCATAGCGTGCGAGCAACTGGGTCAATAGTCCTTGCCACAGATTTAAGACCCGCTGCTGATCGCCTTCGGCAAGGGGCGAACGCGGGTCGGTCATGGTGGGGCCGGCAGCAAAACGACGCACCAGATCGGCTACAAAGGCGCGTTGCCAGAAGTCAACCAGCGACTCATGCGGCGCGACCAGAGCCGAGGTGGCAAAGCTGCTGTAGACCAGGAAGTTGCGGTTGCGCTTTGGTTCATGATGACCGTTGGTGCTGGACCCATTCTTGTGCGGATGGTGACGGTCGACTGCCTCGCCGGCGGCGCTCGCCATATCAAACATGCGTTCACGCACCACGTTGACTTCCAAGCCCAGGATTTCACTGCTCAAGTGACTAATTGCCGTCATCTGGATCAGATGTGCGGCCATATTCTCGGCATCCGATTTGCGCGCCAGGCTATGGCCATTGCGGTTGGTGCGCCCGACCAGGAAAATAAAATCAAAGGGTGCATAGGGGGTGTCGGGCAGTTCGCGCTGTTCGCTCGGATATAAGACGCTAAAGCGTTGCGTTTCCTGGAAGTAGTTGAGTTCTTTGAGCGCGGCGTAGGCATTGGCGCGAATGCGGCGGCGTTGGAGATCACTGGTCAATTCGCCTTCCAGCACATCGGGCAGAAAGAAGATGCCGACCACGCGCGCATTGTTGCGCACCTGGGCGCGGATCCGGTGGGCCACATCCATAAACATGCCCGACCCAGTGCCGCCACAGAGACTGCCCACCACATAGATCAGTTGCAGGTTGCCAACCACAGGGAAGCCGCGATTTTGCGCCACTTCCATGTCGCGAATCTTATCCAGATTGGCGAGCTTGCTTTCCATCAGTTGTTTAAAAGTGACATAATTGCGAAAAAAGCAGAGACGCCCGATGGGGCGCAACTGTTTGGCGCCGTTATGGATATAGCCCAGCGGAATCGACGGATAGTTCCACCAGCGGGCAATTTCGGGATGTTGATCAAGGTTGGCAATCAAGCGGGTGGCGTCAAACTTGCCCATGTAGGCAAATTCATCGGCAAAGAGCGGCTCCTGATCCAGACGGTTGATCAGCGGCTCAGTGTCGAGCGCCATCAGTTGGATCATGCCGGGCAGGCTTTCCTGATTGCGGCCTGCGCCAGGGGATTGGTTGCCATTCCACACCTGGCGAAAGCGTCGTTTTACGGCACGTACGGTATTGGTTCCCATCCCGCCAACGCCGACAACCATCGTTGGGTAGATGGTTGGTTTTTCAAATTGTGGTGAACCATTAGGTGAATTAGGTGAGTTAGTTGATATAGTCACTAGTTACTCGTTTATGGATAAACTGATACCCCTGATCAAAGAGCGGAATCATTCGGCAGTTGTATTTTATACTACCAACTGGATTGCCACGGATCATTGTCTTTAGCACTGCTACCATTGGTGCGTGTCGCATAACTATTGTCATTCGTCGCTGTATTGCCCCATTCGCCGCCACCCCAGGCGCCTTCGCTTGTGGCCGCTGGTAATTCAAGCGACAGCGCGGGTGCTTCCATGCGCATGGTTTCGGCGCCCGCCGGGTTCGCGGCAAAAGTCGTGGCAATGGCCGCTTCTTCCAACTCTTCTTCGTTGATATCGCGGCCACGGATACGCGCCATTACTATCAGCAGCATAAAGATGGTCAGAGGGCCGGTGCAAAGCACCCACGGCATACTATAGACCGGCAGCAAATAGGGGGCCAAGTACCGTTGCGCCAGTCCTGGACTCAAAAAAGCGAGACCAATCGGCTGTGGCGCGTCGTCCAACCCGACTACGCTAATTGCTAGCTCCCCATTGTAGAAGGTCCCACGTAATGGGTCAAATGGGATTGGTTGTCGTGCGATAAATGTCACAGGCACTTCGTAGAGGCCAGCGTCGGTTGGCGGTCCGGCTACTTCGATGGGCGGCATTTCTACTTCACCTTTAGTGAGCAGCACCTCGCCGTCGGCGTCGCGGCCATTTAGTTTCACTTCATTCATCTGGAGCACAAAGGGTGTTTTGCCACTAAAGCGCACTAGCAACAGTGCCTTCACCTGGGCACCGGCATCTTGAAAGCGACCTAAATCAAGCGCCGTGCTTACCACCGACCATTCAATGTTGTTGACGCGCGTCTGCCAAGCGATCTCCTGGGGAAAGACATCATAGTCACTGGTTGGGCCGCTCAAGGCGATAACGCCGCTGCAAACCCCTGGCTGAATTGGACCGCGGCTGCTCAGTTGGAGCGGCAACAGGGCGCGATTGCCTTCCTGGGGTTGAAATTCGCCATGCGCGACTGTGACATCCGCACAGGTGCTCTCCTTCACGCTGATATCAAAGGCAAAGGGCTTGCCGGTAAAGGTCAGTGGCAACAGCTTCTCCTGGGCCAACCGAAAATTGGGCGAGGTGTCAAAGAGGGTCTCACCAAAATCAACTTGTTCACTGTCGATCTGGGCAACCGGACGCGGTACAAAGTAGGCAACCGAGATGGCAGTCGTCGGTCGAATGTCAATATTCTGCATGGGGCGACCGGCGGGATTTTGTACAGCTAGCGTAATGACTCCTGCATAGGTGCCGGGGCGTAATAGCTCCAAGCCATCGACACGTAATGCAGCGGTGGCCGTGCCATTTTCCGGTACATCGACGCTAAAGTCAACCGCGGCCCCTTTGGCCTCATCATCGCTTTCAAGACGACGCAAGGTAAGTTGGGCGGCCAGGGCCCCGATCTCCTCGGTGGTGCCGGAACCAACCTCGATCGGCCAACCATCAGCCGGCTGTTGGGTTAAATCAAACACGTCAGGCAGACCCCGTACATAGACTGCGGGTTTGAGCGAAAAATCACTCTCACCCCAGTCGCTAAAGCGCAGCCCATCTTTCAGCGCCTGGATCAGGTAGGTGACTTTGTAGGAGCGACCATCACCCGGCACAAAGCTTTCATCGCTGCAGGTGCTGCCGCTACAGGTCAAGTTGGCCTGATAGACCAATTTCCCGCCGCCCTGATCGTCCTTTGATTCATCCGTCACAAAAACCGTCGCCGCCATGCCTTGCAGACCACTGTTGCCAGTAAAGCCGACTTGCAGCCGCACATGGCCGTTTTCTAGAATGCCTGAATTCGTGGCGTTGGGTGAGAAGATCTCCGCCTTGGGCAGATCACGGCGCGCTTCCAGGCGAAAGGGGCGCACCAGTTGGAGCGGTGTTTTGTCATCACCCAACTGGAGGCGGATCTCGCCGATGGTTTCACGCAGGATAAGTGCCTTTAGGCCACTGTCTCCCAGTGGCTTGAAAGGCGTCTTGCCATTCAAATAGAGCGCTTCGCCGGCCCCTGGCCCACTGCTGCGCGCCACCAAGAGCAACGGTTTGCCCGCGGGGTAGTAGCGCACCGAGGCCGGACTGGTAGCAACGCTGGGGGGTGGATTGAGCAATTCGGGGTAGCTATTGGTCTGTACCACAGCAAAACCGCTAAAGTCACTGGTTTCCATCGTCCAAACGCCCGCTTCCAGCGCTTCGCCTTCGAGCCAGTTGACATCAATGTTGGGGTCGTTGAGGATAGCTTGGGGCAAAACCGGTTGCTGGTCAAGCTGAAGACTGACCAGACCGCCGCGCGGGGTCACCAAGGCAATTTTGCGCACACCATGCGGCGCTCGTGTGGTAAATTCCAGCGCGCCCTTGGCATTGCGCCCACTAAGCACCGAGCGATCTGACTTTAGGGTGGCAAAAATTTCGCTAAAGACGCGCACCAGATCCTGGGCGCTGGCTGCCTCGCGCACCCCACTTTCGGCAAAGCGCGCCTTGAGAAATTCACCGGCGCAGCCAGCGGTTGGGTTACAAAGCACCACGGGAAAGACCGAGATGCCGGCCGTATTCATTTCGGTGATCTGGGCTGTCACTCGCTCTTTTTGGCTGACGGAACCGCTGGGCTGGCTGGGTTCGCCATCGGTTAACAAAATAATATATTGGCTACGCCCTGGTTCGCGTGTGCCATTTAACAGGTCGATGGCCGATTGCAGACCCAGATCAATGCGCGTGTAGCCGCGCGTAAAATATTCATCAGGTGGCTGGAGCGCTTCAGTCAGGCGGCGGCGATTTTCGCCTGCACCGACGGGTTGTAGGATGCCCAGATCACCAATGCCGCCGGCCAGGTTGTCAAAGCGCACCACGGCAATGCGGTCGTTGTCGTCGGCCAGTTGCAGCAACAGGCGTGCCGCACTATAGCGTAGTTCCTCTGGGTCGCTGGGTGGATTTTCACTGGGATAACCACAAGGTGGATTAAAAGGCGGTGAATTTTGCGGCCACGGCCAACAAGTCGCCATGCTGCCGGAATCATCAAGCACCACGACAACATCAATCGGCTCAGTGACATCACCAGTGACATCACCAGTGACATCACCAGTGACATCACCATTGGGATTAGTTGGTGGTTCGGTCTGGGCGAGGGCGCTGCCCTGTAGTTCAGTATAGGCTCCCGAAAGCGAAAGCAGAAAAAAAAGGCCCGCTAGATAGAGCACAAGGGCGAGCCGGCGTGAAAGCTGCTTGGCGTACATTGCGATGGTTGATGGTCTCCTGAAATCTACCGGCGCACCCGTTTACTTACCCGTCAAGATAAGCAGGATTTATTCGTCGGCATATACAACAATACCATCAAACGTCCCTCTTCGACAAATTGTTCCGCGGATGGGAATGGTTGCCATTTTACGCCATTGGCTTGATCAACCAAATGTAGATGTGGAAGAGTACAGGAGTCTTTTCATAGACCACTGTATGATCGGCAACTTTCCAGATACACCAGTTTTCCAAAAGCTGATAAACGCCTTCGGTGGGCAATCCATCCTGACGAAAGGCTAATTTTTCGATAGCGATCAATACATTTTCGTTGTATGGATGTGAATCAACGGCGTAGTTGTTTGCCTCTTGGCTAAACTCAACGTCCCAGAGCATCGGCAGCCGCCTTTTTTGCTGCAATCCGACGCTTGACCTCTGCCAGTGGGATGGTCGGTTCGCCTTTGGCTTTGATTTGCAGTGCTTCGACTAACAACCGTAATTGTTGGATCTCTACTTGCTGTCTATTCCAGTGGGCAGGACTGACTAACACGGCGGCCCCATGTCCTCGATGCGTGAGAACAACGGGTGATTCGTGTAGATGATTTAAGACTTCGGGTTGTTTTGTGCGCAGATCGGTAATTGGTAGTGTTGGTAGCACCATTGTCATGCTAACTCCCTTCCATGAACAGGTAACGTACATTTACCTGTCATTTTAGCATAACAATATCACCGCCGCAACCACATTACCATTGATCTTGTCACTAAATCGGCTGCGTCCTGTTGGACAAAGTGACCAGCGCCAGGAATGGTCACCAGGGTCAGATCTTGTTCCAGCCACTCCCAGGTGTTGTTGAGCGCGCCGGGCAGGAGCGCCCGGTCGTCCAAGCCGTGGATCATCAGGACGGGGCAACGTACTTTGCGGATTGCGCCACTGTGTTCTCGGTATGGCTCGCGTGGATAGTTGGCTTTGTAGTAATTGAGCATGGCTTCCAGATCAGAACGCTCCAGCGCTTCGACATAGTGGGGGCGGGCGTCCACATCGGTGATCCATTCGGTCAACCCTTCGACCGTTACCTGTTTGTGATAATCGGGCTGTTGAAAATTACGCGCATATTGACTATTTTTCTGCTGGGCGGGGTTATGGGCCAGTTCACGCGCCAGGCCATAGGGGTGGGGCAGGTTACAGATGATCAAGCGCTCCACCCGATCAGGATAGCGCATAGCCAGATGCCAAGCCACCATACCGCCCCAATCATGGCCTACAATCACTGCCTGTTCTTGGTTCAGGTGACGAATCACCGCGACAATGTCACTGGCCAACACCGGCATGGCATAGTGCTCAACGCCCGTGGGCTTATCACTCAAGTTATATCCGCGCTGGTCGACGGCGACTACTTGAAAATGCTGCGCCAGCACCGGCATCTGATGGCGCCAGGTGTACCAAAAATCGGGAAAGCCGTGGACCATCACCAACAGCGGCCCTTGGCCCAGGGTGACGTAGTGAATGCGCACACCTTCGTTATCGGCAAAACCGTGTTGCACTTGGGCCAAAAGATCGGAACCTTGCATGATGATTTTTTCCTCTTATTTGTGGGTGGTATAGAAATGGTAATTCAATAACTTACCCATTAGGTGATTAGGTGATTAGGTGATTAGGTGATTAGGTGATTAGGTGATTAGGTGATTAGGTGATTGAGCTTGTCGAAATCACCTAATCACCTAATCACCATTTCTGCATTGCAGTAGGTAAAGCGCTTGTCATTTTTCTATGTTCCTGTTATTTTACAAGCAACGAATCTGTTTATCCCAATTCAGGAGGAGCTATGTCACAGGCGGCGCTCTATGCGGATCTGCTGGCAACTGTTGGTCAAGAAGTCCACTTGGGTGATTGGCTCACGATCACCCAGGCGATGATCGATAACTTTGCCGAAGTCACCCAAGATCGACAGTGGATTCATGTTGACCCTGACCGCGCGCAGCAGGAGTCGCCATTTGGGGCAACGGTGGCGCAAGGCTATCTGACCTTGTCGTTGATTCCTTTCCTAACCGATAGTGTCAACCCCACCGTCAATCGCTACCCGGGCAAACGGTTGGGGATCAACTATGGTCTCAATAAAGTGCGCTTTCCTCACCCGGTTTTGGTAGGGTCACGTGTGCGCGCTCGTACAACTCTGCTTGGGGTGGAAGAAGTGCCAGGTGGCTTGCAAATCGTCAACCAAGTGACGGTGGAAATCGAAGGGCAGACCAAACCCGCTTGCGTCGCCGAAACTGTGGCGCGTATCTATTTCTAACCTCATGAATAAGCAAGCCGCCATCTCCGATTTAGTCACGACCGTACCCAAATCAACCGACCGGCGCATCGCGCTACATGTCAGCCGCGATGGTGAGCGCGCCCTACGCAGCGGTCATCCCTGGCTCTTTGAAAACTCGATTGAGCGGCAAAGTCATGCCGGCAAACCGGGCGATCTGGCGGTGGCTTTTGACCAGAAGCGGCGTTTTCTGGCGATTGGTCTCTATGACCCCACCTCACCGTTGCGGATGCGCGTTTTGCAGCACGGTGATCCAGCCAGCATTGATCACGCTTGGTGGTTTGCCAAACTAAGCGCCGCGGCTCAACGTCGTGTCCCGCTGCTCGATGGTCGCACCACCGGCTATCGACTGGTGCATGGGGAAAATGATGACTTGCCAGGGTTGGTGATCGACCGCTATGATCAGACGTTGGTCATGAAGCTCTATACCGTCGCTTGGCTTCCCCATTTGGCTGAGCTCCTACCCGCGTTGCAGCGGGTGCAGCCGGCGGCGCGGTTGGTATTACGGCTGAGCCGAACATTGCAAAAAGCGCCCGAACATCTCTATGGGTTGGCGGATGGGATGGTAGTGGCTGGGCCTCCACTTGCAGGTGCGCTGATTTTTCTGGAAAATGGGCTGCGCTTTGAGGCTGATCCGCTGCACGGTCAAAAGACCGGCTTCTTCCTTGACCAACGCGAAAATCGGGCGCACGTCGAAGGGTTGGCCGCGGGGAAGCGGGTGTTGAATGTGTTTGCTTACAATGGTGGCTTTTCTCTCTACGCTGCGCGCGGTGGCGCACGCCAAGTCACCAGCTTGGATAGCAGCCGACCCGCGCTGGCTGCGGCAGAACGCAATTTTGCCCTCAATCAGCATCTACCTATGGTGGCCGCGACAGAGCAGCAGTTGTTAGCGGGTGATGCCTTCCCTCTGCTGGCGCAATTGGCTGCTGAAGGACAACGTTTTGACCTGGTGATCATCGATCCGCCGGCCTTTGCCAAGCAACAGAGTGAAATCGAGCGCGCGCTAGGCGCCTATGCCCGGTTGACACAGTTGGGGCTAGGGGTGTTGGCGCCCAACGGTACGCTTGTCCTAGCCTCCTGCTCCAGCCGGGTCAGTACGGAGGCGTTTGTGGCCAATGCAATGGGCACCGCCGCCCGCAAAGGGCGTCCCTTGCGCATCTTCGCGCAAACGACTCATGCCCTTGATCACCCGATTGGCTTCCCCGAAGGCGCGTATCTCAAATGCCTTTTTGCTACAGCTTAACCTGGACAAGCTAGAACCAAAAGATTTCTACCGCGAAGCGCCCAAAGGACCCCCGCAAGATCGCCAAGATTTTTAGCTTTTCCTTTGCGATCTTCGCGTCTTTGTGGTGAAAATTCTTGTCTTGAGAAGCGTGCAGATTGCCGAATCGAACGGTGATGGGTGATCAATCATCGGGGGTCTGCCTCCTTTGTTGTTTGGTTGTGCTACGCTGCTTTTTGCTTTCAAGCCGTTTGCGTTGCGAGGCCGCAGTTGGTTTGGTTTTGTGGCGGGTTTTGGGGCGAATGGTCGCCTGGCGGATCAAGTCGGCCAACTGGAGGCGCGCATCTTCACGGTTTTGCAACTGGCTGCGATAGCGCTTGGCCTCGATGATCAACTCACCCTCATCGGTGATCCGGTTGCCGGCCAATTGAAAAAGCCGTTGGCGCACGCTATCGGGCAACGACGGAGAACTCTGCACGTTAAAACGCAGTTGCACCGCGCTTGAAACCTTGTTGACATTTTGCCCGCCCGGCCCCGAAGCGCGGATAAATTCTTCACTAATTTCACTATCGTCAATCGCCAGGGTTGGCGTTATTTCTAACATGATAAATCAGGTTCATTTCTAACCATAGTTGCCTTAATCTGTCTATAGAGTGCAACTTGTTCCACATGATTGAAGGGAAAACGTTGCTGTTGATAGCACGCCGTTAATTCGTCTACGGCGGCTCTTGCTTCTTTAATGACCGAAGGCGGATAGGCAAAGCGCGCACCGTTTTCCACAAATTCGTCCTCGTCCAGCAATTCGAGTGAGCCATCAAGATGGACGCGCAGATCAAGATCCAGATCAACCCAGGTTAAGACATTGGCCTGGAAAGTGGCGGGCAGCGCGATATTGGCGTAGATGTGATTGATCTGGCTATTCTGCTCACAGATGTGCCAGACATTATACCACTTTTGCTTAAAATAAAGCTCTAATAAACCATCCGGCGCAGCCGACCAGGCCGCCTTCTTCGGTGAAAAGGACAGGGTTCCTGGCGGTACGAAGAGCATAAATTTTTCTATATCTTCGCTATACAGATAGGCTTCATATTCATCGCGTAACCCGCCGTTGTACTTGCGTGAGATGATTTTAATTTTTTGCATCGTACTTAGTAAGTTCAATTCGTTGTTCGCTCAGCTTGCCGGCGCAGTTCGGCAATTTCACCCCGGTGACCGGCTTCGTGTTCCATCAAATGGTACAAGACCCATTCCGGCGTCACATCATACGCATCCAAGCGGCGGACGCGATAGAACTCCTCGCCCGTCATAGGGCGTAGTGCATCCAGCAAAAGTTGTCGCACCGCGGCCATACGCGCAAGATGACTCTGTAGATTCTCATCATCGACCGGCGTAAGACGTCCTGATGGTTCACGGATCGCATAGGGCAAAAGCGTAGCGACCCCGGCTTCATAGTCAGGACGTTCCAAGATTTCGACGTAGAGCCAGTCCAGTTCGATAGCGACAATGTGATAAAGTAGCGTGCCAATGGTGTTGGCATCATCGTCTGGTCGCCAATGGAGTGTGCTTTCTGAAATGCCCAACAGGACATCTAAGGTGCGCTGGCGAATATCAGTCAGCAGCCATAGCCATCGTGCAATGAGCGGATCATAACCGGCCAGGGGTGATATG
>Ga0163153_10007215_pt1 | contig 12057 bp, 11 predicted proteins | sample OliLakLV19MP6IB1_FD_148629 | JGI IMG/M metagenome (GOLD analysis project Ga0163153, IMG submission 148629) | Freshwater microbial mat bacterial communities from Lake Vanda, McMurdo Dry Valleys, Antarctica - Oligotrophic Lake LV.19.MP6.IB-1 | ecosystem: Environmental > Aquatic > Freshwater >... | reverse complement strand
TGGAGGAGCGTATCGCGGCTTCCCTCACCTCATGTTGTTGCCACGCTTCGCGTGGATCCTAAAGGCGAGGAAAACCGCGATGGAGGAGCGTATCGCGGCTTCCCTCACCTCATGTTGTTGCCACGCTTCGCGTGGATCCTAAAGGCGAGGAAAACCGCGATGGAGGAGCGTATCGCGGCTTCCCTCACCTCATGTTGTTGCCACGCTCAACGACTCGTTCAGTCTATGGCGATCGTGCAGTCAACGAGGAGCGAGCAGCGACAGGATGTCGTCGCCGTAGCGCTCGATGCGGGCCGGCCCAAAGCCCTTGACTGCCGCGAGCTCATGGGATGTCTCGGGGCGTGTCGCAGCGAGCTCGCGCAGGGTTGCATCGGGGAAGATCACGTAGGCGGGTACGCCGTCGGCCAGGGAGCGATCGCGTCTCCAGGCGCGCAGCCGTCCGACGGTTGCGTCATCGACAGGGCCGGAGGCCTTCGACCCGAGAGACGGCCGTGGGGCAGCCGGGTCGGCGCGCAGCACGCGATAGCCGTCGTCGGTCTCGAACTCGACGAGCGCACCTGCTGAGACGAGGGCCGTGATCCACCGCTTCACCTCCGCGTCGGATGCACCCTCGAGAAGGCCGAATGCCGCGGACGCTCTCGCCGAAGGAGGCGCGGAGACCGAGCCGCGCACCATCGCGACGAGCGAGCGCCGGCCGAGCGGCCACGTGAGCCGCGCCACGGCGGTGACGATCGCGCCCGCCACGTCTACGGGAAGGGGCGTTGCTGCGCGACGAGCCGCGCGAGTAGCTGGCGGATCACACACATCGCACGCCCCGCACGGGGGCGCGTACGTCTCGCCGAAGTGCTCCGCGACCTGCGCGTGCCTGCAGCGGCTGCCCTCGGCGAAGGAGACGATGCGCTCGACGCGCGCGTTCGCCTCGCGTGTATACCGCTCGAGCAGATCGTCGACGATGGCACCGGCATCGGGTCCGACCGCCGGTAGCTCGATCTGCATCATGCGGCCAGCGTCATACCCGCGGCGCACGATCCCGGCCTGCTCGAGCATGCCGATGAGAACGCGTGCGTCGTGGTCGCCCGCGGGAAGCTGGGCCGGATCGACCCTACCGCCGTGGTCCCTGACTGCTCGATAGACGTTGCGAAGGTCGTCGGGTGCCGGGATGTCGCCGACCGCGAAGCGACGCACGGCAGTCGCATCGGAGGGGCTTGCCAGGAGCAGCGTCGCGCTCGGCTTACCGTCACGACCGCCCCGGCCGACCATCTGGACGTAGCTCTCGAGCGAATCGGGGTAGTTGAAGAGGCAGACCAACCGGACGTCCGGCTTGTCGATTCCCATGCCGAACGCGGTGGTCGCAACAACTCCACGAATCCGCCCGGCAATGAAGTCGTCCTGGACACGGGAACGCTCATCCGCCTCGAGGCCCGCGTGGTAGTGCTCCATCGCGAGGCCGTGGCCGCGCAACGTTCGCGCGACGCGCTCACAGGAGTCGCGCGAACGGGCGTAGACGATGGCGCTGCCCTCTCCCACACCCCGAAGCCTCTCGACGAGGATCCGGAGCCTGTCCTCGTTCCCGGAAACCTCTTCAACGTCATAGCGGAGGTTGGCGCGCACGACGCTCGTCCGCACGACAGACATCTCGCGACCAAGGGCGGTGGCGATTCCCGTGGCGGTCGCCGGCGTGGCGGTCGCCGTCATGCCGAGCACGGCCGGCTCACCGAGCGTTTCGAGGGCGCGCCGGATGAAGAGATAGTCGGGCCGGAAGTCGTGGCCCCACATGCTCACGCAGTGCACCTCGTCGATCACGACGAGGCCGACGCCGATCGCGCGGAGGGTCTCGACAAACGCGGCGTTCCGGAGGCGCTCGGGGGCCGCATAGAGCAGCCGCGTTCGCCCGGCCGCGACGTCACCGAGGCGCCTCGCAGTCTCGTCTGCCTCGAGGGAGGAGTTGACGAACGTGGCGGTCGTCGCAATCTCGGCGGGCAGCTGATCGACCTGGTCCTTCATCAGCGCGATCAGGGGAGAGAGAACGAGCGTGGGCTGGGGACGAAGCATTGCGGCGAGCTGGTAGGTGAGTGACTTGCCCGAACCCGTCGGCATCAGTGCAAGCGTGTCGCGGCCATCAACCGCAGCACGCACAACCTCCTCCTGACCGGGACGGAAGTCGGCAAAGCCGAAGAGCTCTTGTAGTCGCGGCCGCAGATCGGTCATGCGAACAAGTGTACGAGGTGAAGCGGAACGACTTTGTGTCAGCCGGCAGGCGGGCGCCCGATGTCGTCGGATCAGACGGGATCGGACGCGGCGAGCGGAGGCAGCGTCGGCGAGCTCGCTCCGCCGGACTCCTCGAGCGTAACGGCGACGACAGCTCCGTCGGGCACGACCTGCGGGATCGGCACGACAGCCCGATCGCTCGTCGACTCGAAGGTTCCTGCTGAAACGGGCGTTTGATCATCGACGATCCAGGCCTGGTACGTCTTGCCGGCGGGCGCGGGCGGGAGGTCGTTCAGCACGAGGACAGCCTCGCCGTCGCTGCCGACGACGAGGCGACCAGTGCCGGACCGGAGGGCCACAGATGTGGCCGACGAATCGGCGAGGAGCGCTGTGGCGTTCTCCTGTGCGGTCAGGGCCGAGCGAGTCGAATCGAGGTCGCTGTTCAACGAGACGGCGTAGATCCCGAGGCCGATCGCCACGGCTGCTGCCATCGCAGTGATCGCAGCGAGCACGGGGGAGACCCGTCGCCCCGAGTCGAGTGAGACGACCGTCTGCTTCTCGGCGCGTGCATCGGCGAGGATCCTGTCGCGGAGCTCGGGGCTTGGCGCGGTGCTGTCAGCGGCGACTGCAAGCGCTCCTGCGACCTCCCAGAACGACGCGAGTTCCTCCTGACACTCGGGACATCCCGCGAGATGGCGCTCGAACGCGTCCCGCTCCTCGGGCTCGAGTGCGTCCAGGGCGTAGCCGGCGCTCAGTTCGTGAAGTTCGGCGTCCATGACCCTTCCTCGGCTCCGTCGTCGAGAAGCTCACGCAGGCGCGCGAGACCGGCAAACATCCTGCTCTTGATCGTACCGAGTGGTAATCCGAGCCTCTCCGCCAGCTCGGACTGCGAGTAGCCACCGTAGTAGGCGAGCTCGATCGCTTCACGCTGTGTGTCGGGCAGGTGCCTGAGCGCATCCTGGACGCGTTGCCGCTCGAACCGAAGCCACGCCGAATCCTCCGCGGATTCGCTCGTTGCCGCGTCACGGGTTGCCTCGTCCAGAGGCTCGGTGCGGCGGCGCTCCTCACGGCGAACGACGTCGACGGCACGCCGGTGCACGAGTGTGAGGATCCACGTGCTCGCCTTGGCTCGCTCGGCGCGAAAGGCGGCTGCAGTGCGCCAGACGGCGAGAAACGCGTCCTGCACCGCGTCCTCGGCGAGGCGATCGTCCCGGAGCACGCGGAACGCGAGGCCGTAGGCGACGCGGCCGACGCGGTCGTAGAGCTCGGCCAGCGCTGCTTCGTCGCCGCGGGCGACGAGCGCGACGAGAGCCTCGTCCGAGAGGTGGGCGTGGTGCTTGCGCATGGACCAGGAGACAGGCCGGTCGGTCGAGGGTACCACGGTCTTGAGCGCGAGTCTCATCGCGGTACTTCGTCGGGGCGAGCCGATTGGTTCGGCATTCATGCGGATCGAACCGTTGGCGGCCCGTCGCCGAACAAGGCTCGAATCACGTCTCCGACAAGAGAAGGAGCTCGACAATGAAATTGATCAAGGTAGGCGTGGCGGCGCTGCTGCTCGTCACGGTCGCCGTCGTCGCCGCGCTCATGACCGGACCGTCGTCCGGTCAGGCCGCCGACCACGTCGACGCCCCGGGGCTGACGCCTCCCGGCGGGAACTTCCAGCTCGACCTGACCGATATCTACGCGTGGCGCGCGAAGAGCGGGAACACCGTTCTCGTCGCCAACGTCAACGGTCTCGCGAAGGCAGGTGCCAAGCCGGTGTTCGCGAGTGGCGTTCCCTCGGTGAAGGGCACCAAGGGCGTGGCCTACTGGCTCCGGATCGACAACAACGGAGACGCAGTCTCTGATGTCGACCTCCGGATCACGTTCTCGAAGCCCGACAAGAAGGGCGTTCAGAAGCTGATGGTCGACCGCAACGGTAAGAGGTTGCTCGTCGGCAAGACGACGGCTCCCGGGAAGAAGATCGTCACGATCAGCAAGCAGAGCGGTGTCAAGGCGTACGCCGGCCTGCGTGACGACCCGTTCTTCTTCGACCTCGCGGGCTTCCTGGATATCACGGCCGCTCTCGATGCGGACACGACCAACGACGCGAAGTCGTTCGTCGGTTGTAAGGCTCCTCGCCCGGACTTCTTCAAGGGCTTCAACGTCTCGTCGATCGTGCTCGAGCTCCCGCCGTCGCTCCTGACGGCTGAAGGATCGACCAACATCGGCGTTTGGGCCGCGACGACCGTGAACGGGAAGCAGGTCGACCGCATGGGTCGCCCCGCGATCAACACGGTCTTCATCCCGAACAACCCGTTCCCGGGTGAGCAGAAGGGCCAGGTCCCGTCGAAGAAGAACACGTTCAACAAGGGCCAGCCGAAGAACGACCAGGCTGCCTTCCGCAGCGAGGTCGTCAACACGCTGGGCGTGCTCTTCAGCCTCAACGACGCGGCCGGTGACGACAAGACCGACGACGCGAAGAAGATCGCCGGTCTCGCGGACATCCTCCTGCCGGACGTGCTCACGTTCGACACGGCGAAGTCTGACGGCTTCCTCAACGGCCGCCAGCTCGCGGACGACGTCATCGACGCCGAGCTTGGCCTCGTGACCGAGGGCACCGTCAAGACCGACTGTGTCGCAGGCAACGATGTGAAGTTCTGGCCGAGCTTCCCGTACCTCGCCGCTGCTCACTGAGCAACGGCGAACCCGATCGAGCGGAAGGGGCGGCGGTTGCCGCCCCTTCCGCTCGTCCGAACCGATTCCGGCTGCCCGTCGAATACCCCGCGTGAGACGCATCCTTGGCATCGGCGCAGCAGTCGCTCTGGCAGCTGTCGCAGGCATCACTCTCTTTGGCCGCGGTGACCGGGTCGGGGCGGGAACCGCACCGGTGGTGGCCTCGCCACAGGCTGCGACGCAGGCGCCGCGAGACATAGCCCGGCTCGTCGAGCAGTTCTCCGCGGCGCCGACGACGAAGGTCGTCGAGCGCCTCGAGGCCGAATCCCGGGGTGCGGATGCGAGCCCCACCACCTTCGCGCTCCTCGGCCTCGGCTACCAGCAGCTCTTCCGCGAGTCAGGCGACCCGACATGGCTGAAGCGCGCCGGTAGCGCGCTCCGGAAGGGACGCGACGGCGCGCCGTCCGACCCCGTCGCAGTCACCGGCCTCGCGCAACTCGCCGTGACGCAGCATCGCTTCAACGACGGTGACACACTCGCCCGGGCCGCGCTCCGGCTCGACCCGGCGAGCAGTGCGGCGCGTGGCGCCCTCGGGGACGCCCTCTTCAACCTCGGCCGCTACGACGCGGCCTTCGCGGAGTACGACCGGCTCGCGGCCGCAGGGCCGAGTGTCGCTGCCTACGCGAGGGTTGCATTCGCCCGGCAGCTCGAGGGCCGGCGCCTCGCTGCGATCGACGCAATGGAGCTCGCGCTCGAAGCGGGATCGGGGATCCCGGAGCAGGAGGCCTGGGCCCAGGTGCAGTACGGCAATATGCTTCTCGGTGTCGGTCGGCTCGCGGCTGCCGGGCGGGCGTACGAGACCGCCCTCGATCTCTCGCCAGGGTACGTTCACGCTGAGGCGGGGCTTGCACGCGTCGATGCCGCAGGTGGCCGATTCGGCCGCTCGGCCGACCGTCTGCGACTGGTGATCGAGCGACTTCCCTCGCCGCAGTACGCGATCCTGCTGACCGACGTCCTTCGCAAGGCGGGTCGCGGACAGGAAGCGACGAAGGCGGACGGCCTGGTGGACGCCCTCGAGCAGCTTCTCGCTGCAAACGGTGTGCGCACCGAGCTCTCGACCGCCGTCCACGACCTGGATCGTGGCGTGCGGGTCGGAGACGCTCTTGCACGGGCCCGCTCGGCCCATGCGGCAGCCCCGAGTGTCGGTGCAGCGGACGCCGTCGCGTGGGGGCTGTATCGCTCCGGCCGATGTGACGAGGCTCGAGCCTGGGCGCTCGAGGCGGGGCGGCTCGGCACGAAGGACGCTCTCTTCGCATTTCACCGAGCGATGATCGAACGCTGCCTCGGAAACCACAACGCCGCTCGTGCGGGATTCCGCGAGGCGCTTCGCCTCGACCCGAACTTCTCATACCGCTGGAGTAGCGTCGCGAGGAGGCTCGCGGCATGAAGCGCTCAGCCCTTCTCCTTGCAGCGTTGCTCGTCGTCATCGGTGCGACTCTCGTCGCGTCACCCACGGCATCCGCGCATCCGCTCGGCAACTTCACGGTCAACCACTTCGCGGGAGTCGATCTCGCGGGTGACACCGTCTACGTCCGGTTTGCCCTCGATCTCGCCGAGATCCCGACGTTCCAGGAAGGCGCAGACGTTCGTCGCCCCGGGTACGCCGCCTCGCTTGCGAAGGGCCTCGAGCTGACGGTCGACGGCAAGCGAGTGCCGCTCATCGTCGTGGCGCACCGGACATCCGAGCGTCCCGGCGCGGGTGGCCTCAAGACGTTGCGCTTCGATGCGATCTACCGCGCAACGGCGGCTGGGACGCGGTTGACGTTCGCGGACCGATCGTTCGCGAGCAGGATCGGTTGGCGAGAGATCACGATCAACGCGCGCGACGGTGCTCGGCTAGGTGCTGCCTCGGCGCCGCAGGAGACCCGATCCGACGAGTTGCGCGCGTATCCCGAGGATCTTTTGCGCTCACCTCTCGATGTCAGGAGCGCGACGGCCGACTTTACTCCCGGGGCGGGAGGCGCGGCTCCACCGGTGATCGGTGAGGCTGCGGCGGTCCAGCACTCCTCGGGCGGGTTCGAGTCCCTGATCGAGCGCGGTGACCTCTCGCTCGGCGTGATCCTGATCAGTCTGCTGATCGCGGCATTCTGGGGTTCGGTGCATGCGCTTACCCCTGGGCACGGCAAGGCGCTCGTTGCCGGCTATCTCGTGGGGACGAAGGGAAAGCCGCGCCACGCATTTCTCCTCGGAGCGACGGTGACGGTGACCCACACGTTTGGCGTCTTCGCTCTCGGCCTCGTGACGCTCCTGCTCTCGCAGTTCATCGTCCCGGATCAGCTCTACCCGTGGCTGACGCTCGCCTCGGGGCTGCTCGTCGTCCTCGTCGGCGTCGGCGTGCTGCGATCGCGGCTTCGCACGGGCGGCTGGGCTGACCACGACCACGGCGACGGAGACCACGACCACGCCTCCCCTGCGCACCACCATGATCACGGCGACCATCACGGCCACGCGCATGAGCACCACCACGAGCACGGGCACAATCGCGCCCACAGCCACGCACACACGAGCCACCCGGCCGATCACCGATCGTCGAGCGACGGCTCCTTCACGTCCAAGGGAATCCTCGGGGTAGGCGTCGCCGCGGGCCTGCTCCCCTGCCCCTCGGCCCTCGTCGTGCTGCTCTCCGCCATCGCCGTCCATCGGGTCGGCTTCGGCTTCGCCCTCATCGCCGCATTCAGCCTCGGCCTTGCTGCGACGATCACGAGCATCGGGCTCATCGCCGTCCTTGCGCGGCGCGCCTTCAGCCGCGTCTCGTTCGAGGGACGGTTCGTCCGTGCACTCCCGGCCCTGAGCGCCCTCGTGATCGTCGGCGTCGGCGTTGCACTGACGATCAAGGCCCTTCCGGGCGTCATCTGAACCGATTTCCCCGTTCCTGCGAATGAGTCGCAACTGGAAAGCGAGCTCTGGTCTTCCAGAGTGGAATCGGAGGAGCGAGATGGCACGGACACGAAGCAATCGAGGAGCTATCGGAGCAATGGCCGCGACGCTCATTGCGGTCGGATCCGCCGCCGTTCTCAGCGGCTGCGGCGGGTCGGCTGACGCAGCCGACAACGGCAAGTTGAAGGTAGCGACCACGGTCGCCCCGATCACGAGCATCGTTGCCAACATCGGTGGAGACCGCGTGGAGGTCACCGGCATCGTCCCGGAGGGCACGAACTCCCACACCTTCGAGCCCAAGCCGAGCGCTGCGAAACTGCTCTCCCGGGTCGACGTGGTCTACATCAACGGACTCAAGCTCGAGGATCCAACGCGCGAGTTAGCGGAGGAGAATCTGAGCGACGGGGCCGAGGTTGTCGAGCTGGGAACGAAATGCATCGACGAGAAGGACTGGATCTACGACTTCTCGTTCCCGAAGTCGGAGGGCAAACCCAATCCGCATCTCTGGACGGATCCGACGTACGCGCGTTGCTACGCGAAGATCGCCCGGGACGACCTTTCCCGACGTGATCCGGAGAACGCCGCGTACTACAAGGCCAACTACGAGAAGTTCTCGACGATGGTCGACGAACTCGACGCAGCCATGCGAACCTCGTTCGCCACGATCCCGAGGCGAGAGCTTCTCACGTACCACGATGCATACGCGTATTTCGGCAAGACATATGACTGGAAGATCATCGGCGCCATCCAGGTCTCCGACTTCGAGGACCCGACGCCGAAGGAGGTCGCTGCACTGATCGGGCAGGTTCGGAGCAGCGGCGTGCCGGCGATCTTCGGCTCGGAGGTGTTCCCGAGCCCGGTCCTGAAGCAGATCGGCAAGGAGAGTGGAGCCCGCTACGTCGACGTCCTCCGCGACGACGACCTGCCGGGAACGCCCGGTGATCGGGAGCACTCGTGGGTAGGCCTGATGCACTTCGACTACGTCACGATGACCGAGGCGCTCGGTGGGGACGCGACCTCCCTGAAGGCGTTCCAGCAGCGCGACATCGCGCCCGACCAGGCTTCGTACCCGCAATGAACGAGCGTGACGCGAACCTCGTCAGCCTGGCGGGAGTGACTTGCCGCTACAGGACCGAGCCTGTGCTCGAAGGAGTCGACCTCGACGTGCAGCAGGGCTCCATGGTGGGGGTCGTAGGCCCGTCGGGGTCGGGGAAGACGACGCTCCTGAAGACGATCCTCGGCGTCGTCGATCCGGTCGCCGGGCGCGTCAGCCGTCGCGAGAGGCTGCGAGTCGCATACGTCCCGCAGGTAGAAACGGTCAACTGGTCATTTCCCGTTACGGTCGCGGAGTGCGTCTTGATGGGGCGGACCGAGGGGCGCCGGCTTCCGTGGGCGAGCATTGCCGAGCGGAGGCAGGTTGCCGGGGTGCTCGACCGACTCGGAATCGGCGACCTCGGCGAGCGTCACATCCGTGAGCTCTCGGGTGGACAACAGCAGCGCATGTTCGTCGCGCGGGCGCTCGTGAGCGAGCCCGACCTCGTGCTGCTGGACGAGCCCACGTCGGGCGTCGATGCGCGGATCCGGCACGAGCTGATGCACCTGCTCGGGGATCTCAACGACGAGGGGCTGACGATACTTCTCACGACGCACGACCTGAACGGTATCGCCACGCATCTCCCGCAGCTGATCTGCCTGAACCGTCGGGTGATTGCCGAGGGGACTCCCTTCGAGGTGTTGACCCCGGCAACACTCGAGGCGACGTTCGGCGCGAGCATGGATGTTCTTATGCATCACGGCGTGTGCATCGTGGTCGATCAGCCTCGCGTCTTCGCACCACTCTTCGCGGTGGCAACGTGATGCGCGAGCTTCTCGTTCCGTACCAGTTCGAGTTTTTTCGGAATGGCCTGATCGTTGCGACGATCGCAGGAGCCCTTTGCGGTCTGGTCGGCGTCTTCGTCGTCCAGCGTGGGATGAGCTACATCGGCCACGGGTTGTCCCACGCGATCTTCGGGGGGTTCGCGGTCAGCGCGCTCGTCGGGGTCAGCTATTTCATCGGTGCCGGCCTCTGGGGAATCGCGGCGGCGTTCGCGATCAACGGTGTCACCCGGCGCAAGACAATCGGTGCGGACGCGGCGATCGGGGTCGTCACAACCGCGTCGTTCGCTCTCGGGCTTGCGTTGTTCGCCGTCTTCGGGCGGGCTGGCCGAAGCTTCGATGCGGCTCTTTTCGGCAGCGTCCTCGGAGTCTCGTCGACCGATGTTCTCGTCATCGCCGGCGTTGCCGTCGCTGCAACTCTTGTCGTCGTGTTTCAGTATCGTCCGCTCCTCTTCACGACGTTCGATCCGGAGGTTGCCGCTGCGTCGGGCATTCGCACGGCCAGGGTGGAGGGTCTGCTGATGCTCATCCTCGCTGCGACGATCCTCTCCACCATGCGCGTACTCGGGGTCACGCTCATTGCCGCGACGATCGTGATCCCCGCGGTGGTCGCCCGGATGCTGACGGACTCGTTCGGCCGCCTACTGGTCTACTCGACGATCATCGGCGGCGCCTGTGGCGCCATCGGCATGAACCTGAGCTACCACGCGGACATCCAGTCGGGCCCGACCATCGTCCTCACGGGAGCACTGTTCTTCATCGTTGCGTTCGCCGTCTCGTCCCTGCGCGCCGCTCGTCGCCGTCGACTCCCGCTTGCGGCCCTTGGTGCATGATGGACGGGCACACCCATACGCCACCAACGGTCGTGGCCCTGCGTCAGCGCGGGCGACGGGTGACTGCACAGCGGGCCGCAGTCTGGCGGACGCTTACGACGACGCCTGACCTCCATCTCTCCGCCCAGGACGTCACCGAGCGTGTCCGCCGTGAAATGCCCCACGTGAACCAATCGACCGTCTATCGGACGCTCGAGACACTCGTCGCCGAGGGACTCGTCCGCCTTACCGACGTTGGGGCAGGACGCGCGCTCTTCGAGCCGAGCCACGAGCACCGGCATCACCATCTGGTCTGCGAGTCGTGCGGAATGCTCACGCACGCCCACGATAACGTCCTGGACGGTCTGGCTGCCAGACTCACGGAGACGCATGGCTTCGCACTCGGGTCTGGTGAGATCACGATCAGCGGCCGCTGTCACTCCTGCCAGGATGATTGAGCTGATCGCGTAGAGTTGTGGCGTTCCATGGACATGCCGCTGACCCTCACCGACGTCGAGGCCCTTGCCGTCGAGCAGCTCGACCCCGACTGGGCGGAGTACTTCCGCGGTGGCTCGGGTCGCGAGCACACGCTTGTCGAGAACATCGCTGCGTTCTCGCGGTGGCGGCTCCGTCAGCGCATCCTTTGCGGCATCGACGAGACCTCGACCGAGACGACGATTCTCGGCTGCAGCGTGAGATCGCCGGTTGTCGTCGCCCCGGTTGCTTGCCAGCAGATGGCCCACGCGGACGCCGAGGTGGGGATGGCTCGAGCCGCGGCCGCTGCCGGATCCGCGTTCTGTCTCTCGACGTTCTCCAACGCGAGCGTCGCCGAGATCAGCGCCGCGGCGCCGGATTGCGTCCGATTCCTCCAGGTCTACGTCTTCCGTGACCACGGCGTCACCGACGAGCTGATCGCTCAGGCGATCGACGCCGGATTCTCGGCCGTCCTTCTCACGGTCGACCTGCCCGTCGTCGGCGCGCGCGATCGTGAGCGCAGGATCCACTGGGCATTCCCCGAGAGGACGCTGCCGTCGGTGCGATACGCGCTCGAGCGTGGGATGGAGGGAGAGGGAATGGAGATCCTCGACCCGGCGCTCGACTGGACCTACCTCGCGCGGCTTGCCTCCTCCGTCAAGGTTCCGGTCGTCGTCAAGGGCGTGCTCGAGCCGACCGACGCGGTGCTGGCCGCCGAGCACGGCGCTGAGGGCGTCGTCGTTTCCAACCATGGAGGGCGCCAACTCGACGGGGTGATGCCGACGATCGAGGCGCTGCCTGCGATCGTCGAGGCGGTGGGCGACCGGCTCGAGGTTCTGCTCGACAGCGGGATTCGGCGCGGCACGGACGTTGCCACTGCACTCGCGCTCGGCGCCGACGCAGTGCTCGCGGGTCGCCAGCCCCTTTGGGGACTCGCCGCCCGTGGAGAGGAGGGAGCGCGACAGGTGCTCGAGCTCCTGCGTGAGGAGCTCGCCGTCGCCCTGCATCTCACGGGCTGCCGATCGGTGGACGAGCTCACGGCGGAGCACGTCGCCCGCGCGATTCGTCCGTAGAATCACCGCCTGTGAGCGACATC
>Ga0163153_10007214_pt1 | contig 12057 bp, 9 predicted proteins | sample OliLakLV19MP6IB1_FD_148629 | JGI IMG/M metagenome (GOLD analysis project Ga0163153, IMG submission 148629) | Freshwater microbial mat bacterial communities from Lake Vanda, McMurdo Dry Valleys, Antarctica - Oligotrophic Lake LV.19.MP6.IB-1 | ecosystem: Environmental > Aquatic > Freshwater > Lake... | reverse complement strand
CCGGCAACGCATCCGGCGCATGCTCTCCGATGTCCCCGGCTTTGAAGTGGCCGCCGAATTCGAGAACCCCGAACATGGCTTGGCCTATCTTGAGTCCAACCCGGCGGAACTTCTTTTCCTCGACGTTCAAATGCCTGGCATGGACGGATTCGCGCTGCTGGAGGCCCTGCCGCCCGAGCGAACGCCGATGGTTATCTTCGTCACCGCCTACGACGAATACGCCTTGCGCGCTTTCGAAGTTCACGCCTTCGATTATCTGTTGAAACCCTTCGACCAGGCCCGTTTCGACAAGACCATCGACCGTGCCCGCAAACAATTGGCCGGCGACGGCACGAACAGCGAAAAGCTCATCCACCTGCTCAACGAGTTCCGCCAGCGCAATCAGGAATCCGCCCGCTTCGCCATCAAAACGCCCGGCCGCCTTTACTTTGTGCGCCAGGAAGATATCGACTGGATGGAGGCCGCCGACAACTACGTCAACCTGCATGTTGGCTCGGAAACGCACCTTATCCGCGAAACGATGAACGCGTTGGAGCAGCGGCTCGATTCTCGTCGATTCCTGCGGATTCATCGCTCGACGATTGTCAACGCGGATCGGATCAAAGAACTTCGACCGTGGTTCCACGGGGAGTATATCGTACTGCTGAAGGATGGCACGGAGCTTACGCTTAGCCGGACGTATAGGGAGAAGATTCTTAGTTTGCTCGGGAATTAGCGTAATGAACATAATGCCTTCGCCGCTGACGCGTGCCACGGAGGCGATCCAAACGCGTCGAAGCTTCGCGCGATTGAAGTCGAGTTGCCGGCCTGACTGGGGATATGAATCGCTTCGCCGTTTCTCGCGCAATCCGCTAGACTGGAGTTGCTATGGTCATGATCGACCCAATTCGGGTAGAAGTCGAACGCGAAGCGGACGGGAGAGTTCTGGCCTCCGTACCCGATCTTCCTGGCGTAATGGCGTATGGCGCTACTGAAGGCGAGGCCGTACGCAAGGTCAAGGCGATCGCGCTCCTTGTGCTGGCTGACATGATTGAGGACGGTGAGGAAGTTCCGGCGCCGCTTCGGGTGCTGTTCGCTGCGTGAGCTCCTGGAGTGCCGCCAAGGCTCGACGTGTTTATGGAGCCCTGCAAAGAATTGGCTGGACGCTAAAGAAACAGGTCGGATCTCACCGTAAGTTGCAGCGCAAAGGCTGGCCAAACTTCACTTTTTGCTTTCACGATAGCGAAGAGATCGGTCCTGCGGCACTCGCGAAGATCGCGAAGGAAACAGGTCTTCTTCCAGAGGATCTTTGAGAACTGGCATCGCCGCCACATGGGATTGCTCTTAGGTGTCGTGCTGGCGAAGGGCGCTACGGCAGCAGCCCCCCGAACATCCGCAAGAACAAATCTGGATCCGCCGACACCGCGATCGTCGCGTTCGGAGGCGCGCCCGCCACCTGCACCAGCCGTCCCCGTTGGCGCGGCCGCTTCCGCACCGCCAGCGCCGCCATCCGTTGCGTTGTCAATTTTTGCTCCGTCAGCGTCATGGCCGCCAACACGTCCCAGGCAAAGTAACGCCCCGCGCGGATCGATTCGGCCTCCAACCGCAGCAGCCGCAGCACCACCGTCGCCGCCCACTCGCGCGCTTCCTCTTCAAACAGCCGCAACACCGCCGGTCCGATCGGCACCCGGCTCGTCGCGTCCAGCGGCACAATCCGCACCCGCCACCCGCCGCCGAGCACGCGCTCCGCCGCCTCCGGGTCCACCCACGCGTTCCATTCCGCTGTCGGCGCTTCCGGCACGTTGCCCGGCGCCTCCAATGCCCCGCCCATCCATATCAATTCCCTCAGACCCGGTCCAGTCCGCGGTTCCAGGGCAATTGCCTGTCCCAGGTTCGTCAACGGCCCCAACGCCAGCACGCGCACCGGCCGCCGCATGTCCATTAAACGCTCCGCCAGGAAATGGGCCGCACCGCGCGATTCCGGCCGCCGCTTGGCCGCCGGAAACTCGGCCCGCAGCAGCCGGTCGCTAGCCGTCCGCCACGCCGCGGGGAAACTCCCCGTTCCCTGAACCGGCCGGTCCATGCCCACATACACCGGGATTGCCGTCAGCCCGCCCGCCTCCAGCAGCCGCAGGACGGACTCCGCGCCTTCCGCCGGATGCGCCAGCCCCTGCGCGATCGTCACGGCTTCGATTCTGATATCCGGCTGACGCATCAGCCACAGCAGCGCGATAAGGTCGTCCGCGCCGGCGTCGGTGTCGACGATGACCGGTACCTGCCCTAACGCGGTTAGCGGCAAACCCAGCAACAGAGCAAGAAATCGCATCTCGAACTCTCAAGTTTTTCGCTGCCCCGGCCGATAGAATGCTTGTTGGCGTGGCAGCCGTTACAAAACAGTATGCGCTACCTTTGGTCCACTCCGCTCCTTCTTTTGCTGTTCCTCGGCCCGCTGGCGGCGGCCCCCGCCAAACGGTCCGCCGGCAAGAAATCCAGCATCTCCTCCGTTCGCGATAAGGAGAAGTTTAACCGTAAACCCAACGTGTACAGCTCCAAAAAGAACAGGCCCCTTGTGGTCAAGAAACCGCATTGGTGGCAGCGGCGTTAACTTCCGGGGAACATTTCGCCGGAAGGCATCGTCTGACCTTCCGATGCTCCAGGATCTCCGTTACGCCTTCCGCATGATTCGCCAGCACCCCTGGTTCTCGGCGGCGATCATCGGCACGCTCGCTCTCGGCATCGGTGCTAACACCACCGTCTTCACGCTGGTCAATGCCGTTCTCTTCAAACCGCTCGCCTTCCCTGGCGGTGAGCGGATCGTTATAGTGTCCGCGACTTTGCCGCGGCAGACCCAGGGCGACATCAGCGTTTCCTACCCGGATCTCCGAGACTTTCGCCAAGCCGCGACCTCCTTTGAAGGTTTGGAGGCGTACTCCGGTTTCGCCGTCGACATCAGTGAAAGCGGCAATCCGCCGGAACGCTATCGCGGCGACCGCATCACCCGCGGCCTGTTCGAAATGCTGCACATGCAGCCCGTTCTTGGCCGAGGCTTCACTCCCGCCGACGAAAGCGCCGGCGCCGAATCGTTCATGATCATCGGCTACGGCGTGTGGAAGGATCGTTACGGCAAAAATCCGAACGTTGTCGGCCGCTCCGTGCGCGCCAACGATAAGACCGCCGTCATCATCGGCGTTATGCCCGAGGGTTTCAAGTTTCCCAATAACGAAGATGTATGGTTTAACATCGTCCCCAATGACCAATTGGAGAAGCGCGATAACCGTGCCTTCATGATGATTGGCATGCTGAAGCCCGGACGGACGCGGCAAGCCGCGCAGGCAGAATTGGAAATCGTTGCCCGCCGTCTCCAGCAACAGTTCCCCGATTCCCACAAAGACCACGGCATCACCGTAAAAACCTTCCACGAAGCGATGAACGGCGGACCCATCCGGCTGATGTTCAGCCTGATGATGGGAGCCGTCGGCTTCGTGCTTTTGATCGCTTGCGCCAACGTCGCCAACATGCTGCTCGGCCGGGCGCTCAGCCGCCGCCGAGAAATCGCTATTCGCGTTGCTATGGGGGCTGGCCGCGGCCGAATTCTCCGCCAACTCCTCGTCGAAAGCGTGCTGCTTGCCGTACTCGGCGGCGCCATCGGGCTGGCGTTATCGCAGTTCGCCGTGGAGGCTTTCTCCAAGGCCGTTCAGAATGTCGGTAAGCCTTATTGGGTTCAGTTCGACATGGATTACGTTGTCTTCGCCTACTTCGCGGCTCTCAGTATCTTCACCGGCATACTTTTCGGTCTCGTCCCCGCAATCCAGGCGACGCGCGTCGATCTCAATAGCGCGTTGAAGGAAGGCTCGAAAAGCTCTGGCAGCCGTCGTACCGGCTACTTTTCGGCGTCACTGGTCGTGTTCCAATTCACCCTCGCCGTTATTCTTCTCAGCGCCGCCGGCCTCATGATTCGTAGTTTCCTTATCGCACAGGAGGAGTTCGCCGGCATGCAAAGTGAACAAGTTCTCCATGCCCGGCTGAATCTTCCCCGCAGCCGCTATGCGACCCCCGAATCGCGCCGCCAGTTTTTCGACAAACTCCTCCCCCTCTTGGCCTCCACGCCCGGCGTGCAAGGTGTCTCCACCGCCTCCAATATCCCCGGTTCCGGCGCTTCCGGTGAACGCTTCGAGATCGCTGGCCAGCCCATTCCAGAACATGAAAGCCGTCCCATTGCCAGCGCCATCACTGCCAGCCCCGGCTACTACCGCCTCCTCGGTCTGAATCTAATCCAGGGCCGCGATTTTGAAAACTCCGACGGGCTTGCCGGCAAAGAGTCCGTCATCGTCAGCCGCGAGTTTGCCGCCAAGTTCTTCCCGCGCCAGGACTCGCTGGGCCAAAAAGTTCGCTTCTTCGATGAAAAACGGAAGGCGCGGGAATGGATGACCATCGTTGGCATCGCACCGGACATTCGACAGTCCGATCCCGGCAGGCTCCAACAAGGCCCCGTCGTCACCGTTCCCTACAACTGGCAAGGGTATGGCGGCATGGCCCTCCTGATCCGCACCGCGGGCAACGCCACCGCGAAGTCCTCCGCCGTGCGCCGCGAGGTCCAGCAACTGGATGGCGAACTCCCTCTCTTCGATGTCCAAACACTCGAAGAGAGTCTCCAACGCAACCGTTGGCATCTACGCGTTTTCGGCACGCTCTTTTTCGTCTTCGCCGTCATCGCTTTGGGCATGGCCGCCGTTGGCATCTACGCCGTTATCGCCCATGCAACCAGTGAGCGGACGCGCGAAATCGGCGTTCGTCTCGCCCTGGGCGCGGGCGCCGGCACTATCGTTCGGATGGTGCTTAACCGCGGCCTGATGCAAATCGGCATCGGCATGGCCATCGGCCTTACCGCGGCTTTTTTCATTTGCCGCCTCATGGAGAGTCTGCTCCTAAAAGTGTCCCCGTCGGATCCGATTACTTTCGGCGTCGTCGGCCTAACACTTTTCACCGCGGGCCTCGCGGCGTGCCTTATCCCGGCACGCCGCGCCTCCCGCCTCGATCCGCTTGACGCGCTGCGGCATGAGTAAGGAACTCACCAATCTAAAAGCTGGCAACCGCACTCGGTTCGTCGTTAAACACTTCGAAAACCGTGTACAGCTTCGTAATCTGAAGCAAATCCTGCACACGCTTTGTCAGGTTCAGAAGTTTCAGGTTGCCGCCGGTGTTTGAAACCGACGTGAAAGCCGACACCAGTTCCCCGATGCCCGAGCTATCGATGTACGTTACGTCGCCGAGGTTCAGGACAATCTTCTTGGTCCCGTCAGCCACCAGCTTTTTCACTGCCTCGCGGACCACCACGGAGCCATCGCCCAACGTGATCTTTCCGCTCACATCCAAAAGGCACACATCGCCGTTTTGCCGCTTGTTTATAGTTGCGCTCATTTATCTTCTCCAAATCCCTCTCATTGGCAAGGTCACGCCGCTTAGCAAGTTCCCTGTGTCTTCATGAGATACTTTCACAGTATAGCTTCGCCGTATGCCGGAATTTGTCGAAACTGAGATCTTGCTGATTGGCCCCGAAGGAGAATCGCGGCCGGTCCGCCTGGACGCATCTCCATTTATCATGGGACGCTCTGAAGTAGTGAGTCTCCCCATGCCCGCCGACACCATGTTATCCCGCCAGCATTGCGCTTTTGAATGGACCGCCGGCGCCTGGGTTGTCCGCGATCTCGGCAGCAAGAACGGCACGACTGTCAATGGCAATAGTCTGATTCGTGAGCATCGGCTCTACCCCGGTGACCGGATTGTCGCAGGCCGGCAGATCCTCGAGTTCGAGGTACACAAGCTCACCCAACCCAAACCCGCGCCCAGCCCCCTGGAATTCGTCGAAGATGACGCCGGCGTGCCCATGCGCCCCGATTCGACGTTTATCATTCGCCTGGACTCGGCCAACTTTTCAGCCAAGCCCGTCGGCACGCCATCGCTTGAACTCGAACGCGCCAACCGGCGGATGGACGCCCTTGTTCGCGCCGGACGTGAACTCGCCTCGTTCAAACCGATCGAGAGCCTCTTCGATATCACTCTCAATCTCGCGCTCGACGCCGTCAGCGCCAAACGCGGCATTCTCATGACCCTGGAAAACGGCGAACTCATCACCCGTGCCCATAAGGGCGACGGCTTCCGCGTCTCCTCCGCCGTGCGCGATAAAGTCATGCGCGAGCGGGCCTCCCTCCTCGTCCAGGACGCCGCCGCCGATTCCCTTCTCCGTGCCTCCCAAACCATCGTCCAGCAGAAGATCAAAAGCCTCATGGCCGTTCCTCTGCAAACCGAATCGCAGGTCATTGGCATCCTCTATGTCGACACGCCCAACGTCCTCCATCCCTTTGACGCCGAAGCCTTGAGCCTGTTGACCGTCTTCGCCAACATCGCCGCCATCCGCATCGAGCACGCCCGCCTCGTGGAAGTGGAGCACGCCGAACGCGTCTTGGCCCATGATCTGGAACAGGCCGCCGACATTCAGCGCGGCCTGTTTCCGCAAGCTCCGCCCGTCCTGCCGGGCCTCGAACTCTCTGGCCGTTCCTTGCCCTGCCGTTCCGTCGGCGGCGATTATTTCGATTACATCCCCATGGCCGACGGGCGCATCCTTGTCGTCGTCGCCGATGTTTCCGGCAAAGGCTTGGCGGCGTCGTTGCTCATGTCGAGCCTGCAAGCCCGCGTGCATGCGTTGTGCGAACTGCAAACCGACGTCGCCAAGATGGTCAGCCGCCTGAATCACTCCATTAAGGCCAACACGCCGGACAATAAATTCATCACCGGCTTCTTTGCCGCCATCGATCCTAATACTGGTGAAATGGAGTACTCGAACGCGGGGCACAATGCTCCGGTTGTGGTCCGCCAGTCCGGCAGTATTGAGCTGTTGACGGCTGGCGGGCCGGTCCTCGGGATCCTGCCCAACATCACTTACGCCGGGGGCCGCACCCGCCTGGAGCGCGGCGACCTTCTCGTCATGTATAGCGACGGCGTCTCCGAAGCCCCGAATATTAAGGATGAGGAGTTCGGCGAAGAGGCCGTCGGGCAGATTGCCGCCGCGTGCCTGGGGCGGACCGCCGACGAAGTACTGATGGAAATCGCCCGCCAATTGCGAGCGTTCCTCGGCGAGTGCTCGCCTACCGACGACGTGACGATGGTTGTCGCGCGGAAGTTATAGCCGCTGCTACTTCGGATAACCCGGCGCCGCAGTCACTTCTTTCATCTGCAACAGGTGCCGTTCCGAATGGCCGCTGATCACCAGAATCATGTCATAGAGGTCCCTTTCGGCCGTCGGGCCCGCCTTCATGAAGCGCCCGCGCAGGTCGTCATCGGTGGTCTCTATGTAACGAATGGTTTCGTCGCGGCGAGTGTTAAACATCGCCACCAGCGCCGCCTTCGTCGCGTATCGCCCCGTCGGCCGGATCTCCCCAGGCGCCGTCGCCGGTTTCGACCGGTCCGTCATCGCCGTCAGCACCGCCTTGGCGCTCGCCTCTTTCTGCGCGGCCTGCGCCGTGCGCTTCGCCTCGTCCACCGGCAACTTCTTCGCGTTTTGCTGGATCAATCCGCGCAACATATTCTCCGTCTCCGTGATGTGTTCGGCGCATTCGGCAATGCTCCACCGTTCCGGACCCGCCTTGAATGTCCACTGCGCCTCGCTCAGCGGCGCGATCAAATCCAATACCATTTTCCGGGTGCCGTGCAGGTGGCTCATCGCTTGGTCCCGCTCGCCTTTGGTCAACGGCTCCGCGCTCAACGGCATTGCGAGGAGAGCCAGCATCATCCAATTTCGCATCTTGCGAACCTCCATTTTTCCTAGGGTTAAATTCCTGGAATGCGAGCCTAAACGTTCAGACCTCTCAAGTCGATAGTACCAAAAGAGGCTCTGTCCACTGTGTCTGACGCCAGTTTGTCCCACTACTTCACCCACGTAACGCCCCCCGTTCCATCTCCCCTTTCCGCGATTCCCGCCATCCCCGCTGGGCTTTCCGCCGAACCGCTCCAGGACGGCGGCCGTTCCGGGCGGCTTCTCCTGGTTGACTCTCTTGAAATAAATCGCCGTCTGGCGAAAGGCATGCTCCGCTCCGCCGGCCAGTATGAGTTCTTTGAAGCCGCCACCGGTCGCGCCGCGCTCGATATCCTCGACCGCCAAGCCATCGACCTCGTGATCCTCGATCTGATGATGCCCGACATCAGCGGTCCCGAATTCTGCCGCCGCTTAAAGGGCAATCGCAAGACCCAACTCCTGCCTATTCTGATGATCACCAGCATGCAGGGCGCTGAACATGAAGTGCTCGGCATTGACGCCGGCGCCGATGAATACCTAACCAAACCGCTCCACCCCTCCGTCCTCCGCGCCCGGGTCCGCGCACTCCTCCGTCACAAATCAGCGATCGATTCTCTGGACGAAGCCGAGACCATTCTCTTCGCCCTCGCCCAAGCCGTCGAAGCCCGCGACTCCTATACCGCCGAACACTGCCAGCGACTCGCCACTTACAGCGTCGCCCTCGGTGTTGCGCTTGGTCTTTCGCGCCCGGAACTTGTTGCCCTCTATCGCGGCGGCTTCCTCCACGACATCGGCAAAATTTCCATTCCCGACAGCATTCTCCACGGCAGCAAACGCCTCACCGAAGCCGAATGGGTCGTCATGAGGCAGCACACCACCCGCGGAGAGCAAATTTGCCGTCCTATGAAGAGTCTCGCCCCGGTATTGCCCATCATTCGTTCCCACCACGAAAAGTGGGACGGCTCGGGCTACCCCGATGGTCAATCCGGCGAAAACATTCCGCTCCTCGCGCGCATCCTCCAGATTGTCGACATTTTTGACGCCCTCATCACCGAACGAACCTACAAACGCGCCTTTTCCGTCGAGGAGGCCACGAGCGTCCTCGAAGAGGAGGTCGGCCGCGGCTGGCGCGACCCGGAACTCGTGTCCCTTTTCGTCAGCCTGCTCAGTCGAAAGATGCTCGAATCCACTGCGTCCCTCATCGACACCGACTGGCCCGAACTCTCCTCTATGCTCCGTTCCCTCCAGTCCATGCAGATGAACGTCCAGGGTTCAGGCGCCGGGCAGGTTATCGCCATGCCCAAATCTGTTATTTAATAACGATATGAGCGCCGTTTCCCTTCTCTGCCTCCTCCTCGCGGCCCTCCCGGTCCTCGCCCAGCCGCGCACGGCTCCCATCCCGGACTCCGAACGGACCCGCTGGTTCCGCGATTCGAAGTTCGGCATTTTCGTCCACTGGGGCCCCTACTCCGTCATCGGCCGCCACGAATGGGCTCGCCACAAACTTCAAATCCCGCAAGCCGAATACGACAAATTCGCACGCGAGTTTAACCCCGTCAACTTCAACGCCGCCGAGTGGACTAATCTTTTCCGCTCCGCCGGGGCCAAGTATGTCGTCATCACATCCAAACATCACGACGGCTTTTCCATCTACCGCAGCCGCGTCAGCGAGTACGACATGGAGATCACCCCCTACGCCGGCGACCCGTTGAAACAACTCGCCGATGCCGCGCAACGCTCCGGCCTTCGCCTCGGCTTTTATCACTCAATCATGGATTGGAAGCATCCGGACTATCGTCCGCTTCGCGCCTGGGAACACCCCAAGACTTACGAGGAGGGCGGCGACATGCCCCGCTACCTCGACTACATGAAGGCCCAACTTCGTGAGTTGCTCACCAACTACGGCGACGTCTCCATGATCTGGTTCGACGGTGAATGGGAACACAAGCCCGAAGAGATTAACGCCGACGGCATCTACGATTTCATCCGCTCCATCCAGCCCAACACGCTCATCAACGATCGGCTCTATAACCGCCGCGCGGGCAACAAGGCCGACTTCGGCACGCCCGAACAGTTTGTCCCCGCCACCGGCGTCACCGGACCCGATGGCAAACCGGTTTTATGGGAAAGCTGCGTCACCATCAACACCGATAGCTGGGGCTACAACAAGTACGAAACCGACTTCAAGACCGACCGTGATCTCATCCGCATGTTGATCGAAGTCGTCAGCAAAGGCGGCAATCTTCTCCTGAATGTCGGCCCGCGCCCGGATGGGACCATTCAGCCGGAATTCGTTGAGCGGCTGCAATCTATTGGCCGCTGGATGGACGTTAATTCGGACGCCATTTACGAGACAACCGCCTCGCCATTCGCCCGGCTGCCCTTTTATGGCCGCGCCACAGTCAAAGGCTCCACACTTTACCTTCACGTTTTCAACTGGCCGAAAGATGGCAAGCTGCGCGTTCCTGGACTGAACAATTTAGTCCACAAGGCGTACCTGCTGGCCGACCGCACGGCAAACATTACCACCGCTCGCGACGGCGATGACATTGTGATCAGCTTGCCCGCCCAAGCCCCCGATGACACAGCTTCTGTCATTGCACTCCAACTCGATGGCACGCCGCAAGCCAATCCCTATTTCGAAAAGCCCAATGAAGAAGGCGTTTTGACCCTGTCCGCCGCGGCCGCCGAAGTCGAATCGAACTTAGGCCAACGCCTCAAAACCGAGAACATCTTTGGCCACGTTTACTTTACCCGCTGGACCCGGTCCGAAGACGTACCGGCCTGGAAGGTCCTTGTCCCTAACGCTGGCCGCTATCGGGTGTCGCTCCGCTACGCCGCCCCGCGCACCAGCAAGGATCTGCCCTTCCTTATTAAGGTCGGGGACACAGTCCTCTCTGGCAAAACTGACGTTACGGGCGATCCGCAAGTCTTCCAGGAATTCGCCATCGGCGCAATACAACTTAAGGCCGGCGAACAGACGCTGCAAGTACAGTCAAACGCCCCCAGCGGTGCCGCCGCCATGAATCTGGAAGCGGTGATCCTCAAACCGGTTAAACGATAACGCCTCCGCTTCGCCCAAACCCAAATCACGCTCCTCGGCGATTCCACTGTCGCCGAAGGCGGCGGCTGGGGGCCCGGCTTCCGCGCCGCCCTCCACGGAAAGGCCGAAGTGAGAAACCTCGCCCGCAACGGCCGCAGTTCAAAGAGTTTCCGTGACGAGGGCGCCTGGAAACCTGCGCTCGCCGGCACGGCAAATTACATCCTCATCCAGTTCGGCCACAACGACTGTCCCGGAAAAGGCCCCGAACGCGAAACCGTCCCCGCCACCACCTACCGCCAAAACCTCATCCAGTATCTAACCGATGCCCGCGCCGCCGGCGCCGTGCCGGTTCTGGTCACCTCCATCGTCCGCCGCAACTTCACCGCAGACAACAAGATCAAAGCCGATTGCCTCGTCCCCTTCGTCGCTCATCGACCTCTACACGCTCACGAAAGGGCTAGGCGAGAACATCGGCCCCGAAGCCAGCGATTCGCTCGGCGCGCGCACCGCCGGCGGAAAGCCGGACCGCACGCATCTTGGCCCGGATGGCCAACGGAAAATCGGCGCTATCGCCGCCCTCGAGTTCACCTGCTTATTCCCCCAACGCACGAATCACTAACGCCGCCGTTTCGGTCCCGGAGAAGTTTTGCTGCCCGGTAATCAGGTTTCCGTCGCGATACGCAAACCCGCGCCACAGCCCGGCCTGAATGTAGTTCGCCCCTGCCTGCTTCAGCGCATCCTCAATCCGCCAAGGCATCAAATGCTTGTCCCGCGGCAGGTAGCCCATGCCCCAAACAGCCTCGTCGGCAAAGTCTTCCTCCACATTTGCGAATCCCGTCACGGTCTTTCCGCGCGCCAACAATTCGCCGTTCGATAGCCGCGCATAACGCAGGATCGCCACCCCATGGCACAGCGCCGCCGCCACTTTCCCCGCTTCGTAGAACGAAACAAATTTCTCCAGCAGGCCGACGGCCCCCTCAAAATTGAACATCGGCGCTTGTCTACCCGCCACCACGATCGCGTCGAATCGGGACATGTCCGACGCCGCGACCGGCGCAGTCGATTCCACCATTTCCGCCAACCGCGGCGTCGCAATGAACCCCATGCTGATCAAATCGCCTGCCGAATACCCGCTCGCGTCCCGCGGATCGCTCATCGCATCCGCTTCGCATTGTGTGCCGAGCATGATCGACAGCTTGAAGGTGAAAGTCCTTTTCACAACCTGATGGAGGTGAAGTGATAGCGA
>Ga0163153_10007213_pt1 | contig 12059 bp, 14 predicted proteins | sample OliLakLV19MP6IB1_FD_148629 | JGI IMG/M metagenome (GOLD analysis project Ga0163153, IMG submission 148629) | Freshwater microbial mat bacterial communities from Lake Vanda, McMurdo Dry Valleys, Antarctica - Oligotrophic Lake LV.19.MP6.IB-1 | ecosystem: Environmental > Aquatic > Freshwater >... | reverse complement strand
GAATACAACCACGAAGACACGCCGGAATACGTCAAAGGTGTAGTTGTGGCGGCAATCGGGATGTGCCTGGTGACGGCACCGAGCATGGCGGTAACGCCCGGCACAAGGAACCTGCATCTCTACCCGATCCCGGATGACATCGGCTGTTTCTTCTCGGCGGCTGGGACGGGCATGGGCCGATGGGGGTTCACCTGTATGCAGCCGATCCTCTACTACGGCAAAGACCCATATCTGGCGCGGAGTATGGGCAGCCGGGCGAACTCCTGCGGGCAGACATATCCGAACGACTCCAATGAGCAGCCGCACCCGTGCGCAAAGCCCATCGCAATGATGCGCTGGATCGTGGCGCGTGCGAGCCTCGAAGGAATGACCGTGCTCGATCCATTCATGGGCAGCGGCACGACCGGAATTGCCTGCATCGAAGGGCGGAGACGCTTCATCGGAATCGAGAAAGACCCAGCACACTTTGAGACTGCCGTGCGACGAATTAAAGCGGCGCTCGCGCAAGGTGTTCTGTTCCCCGTGGGCGGCGGGGGTGCGGAGCGGCAGGGAGAGTTGCTTTCGGCGACAGAGAAGCAACCTAACGCCTGAAAACCTTGCCAATGAACGAGAAAACTGACAACGCGAGAAAGAGATAAGGAGCCTGTATGACTAAGCGTACATTTTCGCTGATGCTGCGTTACTCTGGCTGGATGCTGACCCACGAAGGCATATTTAAGCTTACGGAGTCGGTGGACGCCAAGACGGGCGGAAAGAAAGCCCGATGGAAGGCGTGGAAGCGCGTTTGGCCGAACGCCCCGCGCCCTCCTACTCCGATCCGACGACGAGCCAAGGCACGGCGAGACGTGAATTTATGATCAAGTTTCCATCCGATATTCGTGGAATGGCATCGCTCGAACTGCCGGAAAACTGGCAGGAACTTTGGGCTTCCACATGGTCATTGGAAGAAAAAGAGGAGGCGTGTAGGCGCCTGTCTCACAGCGAACGAAAGGGGGTCGCATGCCAGGTCAAGTCGGCCGCGCTTGTCGCGATGTTGGTCGAGGACGCGAGGCAGTACAAAGACAGCTTTGATTCAGCATGCCCAATAGCGAGCTTCTATCCCAGCTACAACCAGGCGCAAATCCTGAATGCGTGGCATCCCGCATTTGAACCTGACGAAGCGCCGACCGGGTATCGGTCGGTATTGATTTTCCTAGAAAACAGAGGTGGGAAAACGACCGCCGTGGTGATTGACACGTTGCTTTGGATGATCCCGAATGACCCCGCTTGGGCAATGTTTCAACCCATGGAAGACGAATTTGGGAGAGGCACCTACACGGTTCTTCCACGGCCGGAATGGGCGACATGGAAAGCGACCGGGAAGATGATTTTGCCTTGGTTGAAAGGTCCGCCAAAAGCGGGGCGGCATTGTTCAATCTGGCATGGAGTGCCTGATCGATCTCATTGGGAACAAGTTGTTGGTGCCGAATATAGGAAATGGATTCCCAGCTACGAGATCGCCACTCGCGGACCGAAGAACGAGGAGGACTGGAACAAGACAGAGATGTATTTTAAGACCCGCTGGGGGCACATCGTATATGGGAAACTCTATGGGTCCGACACACTGGCATGGTCCGGCAAAGCGTGTTGGCGCGTGAATTTCGATGAGGGAATGGACAAGGCGACATTGGGAGAAGCGCTGCCTCGCGTGCAGTCGGAGGGATCATTATATTGGGCGTACACGCCAGCCGAGGCGAGGAACACCGGCAGAAGAACTCAACTGGCGTTCCAATGTTACCAGGGGAAATATCCACTTGTTGGCAAGGTGAAATCGTTCACGGATTTGGGTGGGATCGATACGATCCCGGACCGGATCATGCCAGCGGCCAAGAAAGCGGACGACAAGGCCCGGTACGCCAAGATGGGTGCGGAGGGAAAAGTTCGGGCGCGAGGCGGATTTTTTACATCCAGCCCACTTGTTTTCTATCATTTCGAGCGTGAATTTCACGTGCTTCCAATGGATAGCCGGGAAGCAATCGAGAAGTGGGGGGGCGTGGCGAACTTTTTCCGTGGCATTGACGAGGGCATTACGCATCCCGCCGCGTGCGTTTGGGCCATGCTACTCCCAACTGGCGAGAGGATTCTTTACCGTGACTACACGATCACGAATCGGTCGATCAGCGAGCGGGTTAAGGACATAGTGGAGGCATCCGGCAATGAATTGACTGAAACCAAGACAATCGGACCCGACAATCAGGTTGCCATGCGATACAAAGAACGATACGTGCGCGAGAAGTTTCGGGCTACCATGGCAGACTGGCATCTCTGGAACCGAAAAAACGAGAGCTTGCGCGATTCCCGGGCGGATGACTACCGAAAGGCGGGGATGCTGATCCGAAAATCAACCCAGCTTGGACCCACCGCCCGGTGCGATAATGTGAATGATTTGATGCGGAAAGACCATACCCGATTACATTTGCTCACAGGATACGCCCCCGGCACCCAGCTCTACGTCACACGGAATTGCGGGAACGTGATTGAGCGAATGGAAAACTACCTGCAAGCGCAATACAGCAGTGGCCAGAACGCCGGGGAGTTCAAAGGCACTCCCGACGAGCTTGGGGACGACATACCAGATGCCTTTTGCTACGCGCTTCTGGGAGGATTCCGATGGATCCCACCCGCTGATATATTTGGAATCGGGGTTGACGGGGAGGGAAATGACTTGCAATCTTCCACGGATACTGCTTTCAACCCAATCACCGGATACCAGTCAATATCAAGATGATCAGCGACTCCAAAGCCGACGCCATGCTTTCCACTGACTCCGAACGGGATCAGGGGGATGAGGAGGATATTTTCCATAGAGACGAAGTTGAGGTTGATGGGAAAATGGTCCCGATCAGCCACACAACAGGGGAACCCGACAAGCGAAGTCTGAAAAAGCCTGATGGATGGGTGTCCCCACTCAAAGAGTTCGCTGACCGCTCTGCCCGAGCCAAGCGCATGATGCCTGAAATCAAGACGATCCAGGTTGACGAGGTTCTGACCATCGAGGCGCAACGCACGAAGCTGGGCGGGAATTGCCTGATCCTGATCAACGACATGCAATCGAGGATCGCTTTGGCTGGCGCAAAAACGATTGGCCCTGTAGAAGCGTCGCAGATTATGGAGCGAACCGCCCGCGTTTACGAGACGATCATGGGAAGTCAGCAGCAGAAAAATCAGTTCAATTTCATCTCTTGCCAGCAGGCCAATGTGGCCGAACGAATCATCCAACAATACGGTCAAACCGCACCCGCATAATGAGCCCCGACCCCAGAGACACTGCCCCGTCAATCGACAATCAAACGCCTCAGATCGACCCGAATATGGCGAGCGACCCCGATCTTTGTAAGGAAATCATCCAGTTCATTTATCGGAACTACTTTTATCCCTACCTCCTGAATCAACAAAGGTTGCACTCGGTTTGGTTGGGCATTGACCGGGCATGGCGATGTATGAACGCAAGCTCCGATCTTTCCTACGACCCTTTCGCGGAGAAATCAGAAGAGTGGAATAAGCGTGTCGGATCTGGAAAAAACAACGGCAACGCATCCGTTTCGCCGTCCGACATTTACCAACAGGTAAACGCCCTCTCGACGATGGCGTTTGGTTTATCGTGGAAGAACGGAGTCCCGGCCAAGTTCAAGAAACCCGAGACTCTGACTGAGCATCCGCTTTACAACCCCAACCAGCAGGCCGTTGCGGCCGCGAATGAACGATTGGGGCAGGAATCAAACAAGTCGGACCTGCGTCTGACGTATCGGAAGTGCTATCCCGACTACATAAAATTCAGTCATACGTGGGCACTATACGACTATGACAGGAGATTCGAGGCCGTTATGGACCCGACCACCGGCCAACCCGTATTGATTCCCTCGACGTTCTTCACTCGGGCGGAAAAACTGAATATCGATCAGGTTTACATTGATTATTTAGTGTCGGTTTCGCCCATCGAATCGCAGGACTGCCCGATCATACGACGAATGGTGACAAAATCCGCGCTGTTCAAAAACGAATACGAACCGCAGGTCAATCCGTTCGGATGGCTGAATATTGACGATGCGATCTCTGAAACATCGACACTCTACGCCATGTCGAAACAGGACATGCAATATGCCTCCGCGCTTCTCCAGACGCGATACGGCATTTCAGACAGCAGCGCGGGCCAACGCCCCGTCACGACCATCAAACAGCTTTACACGGCGTTTGCCATGCTCCCGATCTACCAAGACGAGACCGGCAAGTTCAAAATCACAAACGAAGCGATTGACGTGACCGGCCCCGACGGCACGCCCCAGAAGGCATTCATCAGGCCCCAAAGGTTTATCGTGGAGTGGTATGGATATCCGGATCAACGGGGCGGCATTTGCCTTCGCATTCAGAAAAACCCGACAGCAAAGGACAAGGTTCCGTTGCGGTGTATTGTTCACAAGGTCGAGGATACCAGCATGTCAATCCCGGTCTCTGTGTCAGAAATCGCATGGGGCGCTTACAACCAGCTCGCCACGGCACAGGAACAGTTTCACGACAGCAAAAACTATACGATCAATCGTCCATGGAAAGTCAATACGAACGCCAGCGGATTGCTCACGAAAAACCTGAACAAACCGGGGTCAAACATCCCTGTTGATGACCCATCCGACGCCGTTCGAGCGGAGGCGCAGAGCTACGATGAGACAATCACGCTCATCCCATACATGCAAATGATGAAGGGTGAGATAAAAAATATCTTTGGTGCCACCGACACCCTGCTTGGAGAGGTCAGCAGCGGCAGGCGCGCTGCCTCCGAGATTATGACGGCGGCGGATTCGGCGCGAACACCAATCATAGTTGACATTGATTCTTTCAATAGACAGTTCGTCGGGGCCTACGCCGAGTTCATGTTGGACAATCTCAATAAGTGGGGTGATCGCGATTGGATTCGGAAACGCACAGGACTGGAATGGTTCCCGAACATGGAGATCGAGACGGATGTCGCTAGCGACGTGATGGACAACATGATCGCGCAACAAAATACCAGGTATTTTATCGAGACGTTCGGCAACAACCCAATGTTTGCGCAGTACCTGAATACCCCAGGCGCAATCGTGAAACTGGCGCAACTCATGGGAATCAGAGGAATCGAGGAAGTGATCAATGACGGTGGATACGAACAGGCGAAAGCGGAGGCGATGCAGACCGTCACCCGCATCCTCGGCGACGGCGAACCCGTCCCGCCATCCCCGGAAGATCCCGATGAACTGTTTTTGACCGTGTTCCAACAGGCGCTCAAAGATCCATATTGGCAGAAGAGCGCCCCTCAGAACATTCCCATCCTGATTGACCGAATTGGGTTGCAACAGCAGCAAGCCATGATGAAGCAGATGCAGGAAATGCGGGCGCAGATCATGCAACAGCAAATGGCCCTGACAGCGCAAGCCGATGAGAAAGCGGGCAAAGCCGGACCCGGCAGGGCGTCCAGCGGCACGGCGCCCACAAGCCCCGGCAGGGCGTTCCAGCAAGAGGCGGGCCGGTCCATGGGCGGAAATTAATTCGGCGCCCGTGAAGATTTTCATGGACACGAAACCGGTTTTGTGAGAAATCTGTGTCAGATGAACCGAAACGCGCAGGCCCTGGCCAGACTCAAAAAGGGAAAGAGACTCAAGCTGACCGCCGATGAGCGGAAGCGCCGGTCCGTCCGTCTGGAGGGCGCACGGCTCAAGCGCCAGCAAATGCGTGAGATCGAGGCGTCGAGGATCGTGGCGGAGATCATCGGAGACGACGAGTAGAGCCATGGTGATCCTGTCTTCGCCCGTTACCGCTACGCACGACGGCGTTTCGCTCGCCCCGTTCGCCCGGTACGTGGTGACGATCAGCCAAGGGGATGCCATTATCGACGCCCTGAGAAGCAACGACTTGAAGCCGGTCGAGGCCAGCAACTTCAATTCATACGAGCGCCGATATTCCGGCCATGATTTGAACGCCAAAACCCTGTGTATTTACCGGCACGCGGCGTTTGGAGATCAGTTGATGACGACCGCTATTCCGGCTTATTTGAAAACGCGATGGCCGAAGGCGCACGTCATCATGTCGTGCGGTATTGGGGTGTCCGAAGTCTGGGAAAACAACCCTGACGTGGATTTCTGTTCGGGAGCGGTCCCGTTTGAAACGGCTAAATTATCAGATTACCACCTGTTTTTTGAGTCCATGCTGGAATGCAACGGACTAGAAGAACAGGGGAACGCCTACGACGATATGTTCGCGTTCGGCGGGATGCTGGATGTTCCCAATGAGTTTAAGCGTCCGCACATTTATATCGGAACGACGGACATTAAACGGGATTCGGAATGGCGCAACTACATCGGTAAGGAGCCGTATATCGTTTACCAATGGAACGCCGGGAACCCCGTGCGCCAGTATCCGCCCGACATGGCCGCGAAGTTGCTCGAACAATGGGTGGACACGAAAATCGTGGTCGTTGGCAAAACAAAGGACAAGATACCAAGTCTCTCGCACGTCGTTGACCTGACGAACCGGACCAATCATTTCAGGCAGTTGATCCCGATCATCCGGCAGTCGAAAGCGGTTGTCTGCCCCGATTCCAGCATCAGCCACTTGTGCGCGGCGTTCCCCGGGGAAGTCAAGGCGATCAGTCTTTGGGGACCGTTCTCGCCGGATGACAGGATTCTGTATTACGAAAATCACACGGCATTGCAGGGGAGATGTCCGCACGCGCCATGTCGGACACATTCATTCAAGCCGCCAATTGACAAATGCCGGGATGCCGGAGCGGAATACGTTCGGGCCGACAACTGCGCGGCGTTGGCGACAATCACGACCCATGAGATCGTTTCGGCGATAAAGAATATTTTATGAGCAATCGATTCACAGAAGACTATTACCTCTGCGGACGGACAACGGGGTTGTCAAATTACGAAAATTATCGATGGCTTCCCGAGTTGACGATTCCCATGGCAATCAATCTTGCGAGGCGATTGGGCATGACGTTTGGAGACAGCGCCCTCGATGTGGGTTGCGCCCGTGGCTACGCGGTCAAGGCGCTAAAGCAGATTGGGATTCAGGCATGGGGATATGACATTTCTGAGTGGGCCATTGCGAACTGCGACCCGGACGTGAAGCGATGGGTTTCAAATAAAATGTGGAATTGTAATTATGATTTCGTATATAGCCTGAACACACTCGAACACGTGCAGGAGGATGAGTTGCCCGAGTTGCTTCGTAAAATGTGCGCGATGGCGCGGGCCAAGGTTTTCATTCTGGTCCCGCTTGCCTACGCGAATGGCAAGTTCATCCACCCGAAAGAGGAGTTGGACGAAACGCATGTTTTGCGATGGACGTTTGACGTGTGGATGCGCGCACTCAGCGGCGTAAGCACAGACTTCACGGTGTCGGGATCATATTTCTATCCCGGCCTGAAACCGGCAGCGGAAGAGTCCCCGACCGGCTACGGATTTTTCATTATGGAAAGGTCAAACTAAAATGGCATCAATCGGATTAACATTCAACATATACAACGACGCACTGGCGCTGCCCGGTCTGCTTGAGAACGCGGCCCCGTTTTTCGACGCTATTACGGCAGTCCATGCGGGACCGAACGGCAAGCTGTCGGACGACGGCACCATTGAAATCCTCGAACGATGGGGCGTGCGTATCTGCATGTCGTCCATCAACGAAGGCTTCGGGGCGGTCAGAACGCAATGTATTCGCGAAAGCATGACGGATTGGGTGATGATCATGGACGCCGACGAACGGTTTTTCCCACTAATGCCAGCGTTGACATGTGAAGGGACTGAAAAGTATCCCGATATCGACGCTCCGAATTTGACCGTTATCAATGAAGGCAAGATTTACAACCAGGGCGCATTGCTTCGGAAGGTGATCGAAACCCCGGGAGCGTTCGCGATTCGTACATCCAGGCGTCATTGGTTCGACTACTCCATGAAACGACCCACCCAGAACTGGCAGACCGTCGAGCCAGACTGGCAGCTTCGGATCGTCAAGAACGACCCCCGCGTTCGGTACACGTCAAACGTGAAAATGCATGAACGAATCGTGTTCGGTGACACGGGCAAGGAACCGTCTCATGTTGCGTTCAATCAGGAGCTTACAAACGCGCTTTACCACGATCATTTTCATTGCTTCTGGAAGCCACAGGAACCGGCGCAACGGGAACATGACGTTCGTATTTACGACGCGCTTTGCAACAACACAGACATTCCCAGCGAATGAAACTTCTCAACATCGGATGCGGAGCAACCCGGCCCGGAAATCCATGGACGAACGTGGATACGCTCAAGAAGTTCTTTTCGACTGACGAGCGGTTTGGTGGTGAGCTTGAAGAAATCAACAAGGAACCCAACTACGTTGAGCATGACATCACGGTGTTGCCGTGGCCGTTCCCCGAAAATGAGTTTGATGCGGTTCTGGCGAGCCATGTAATTGAGCATTTCGATTGCCGGGTTGGATCGGCGATTATGTCGGAAGCGAGGCGGGTTCTCAAGCCGGACGGGCTTCTTGTGGTGAGCGTTCCAGATGTCACTTATTTTCGGTCGGTCTATCGTGATGACCGCAACGAGAACTGGAATCAGCTGTTTGGGATCACCGATCCCAAGAACCCCATTCCGACATGGTTCGAGGCCGCGTTGTGGTTCAATGAGCACCACGCCATTCTTGCGGATGATTCGGTGTGGGCATACTTCATTCGGGCTGGGTTCAAAGTGGAATCCATTCGCCAATGGGAACCGGACGCGACAACCGGGGAAAACCCATTGCGCGACATAATCAAGGGCGTTTTGAACAGATCAAAATTCTCGCTGGTAATGATCGGGAGGAAATAATGGAGCTCAAACACTCATTCACAAGCACGGGCCACAAGTTTTTCCATCATGAAGAGGCGATGGCAAAGCTGAGGAATGGTCAGGGGATGCCCATTGTCACGCATCTGATGCCGACTGATGTGTGCCAGCACACGTGCGCATTCTGTTCGGTTGTCACCCGAGACGGGAAAGCGCTTTCGCTTTCACAGATTGCCGGATACCTCGATCAGTTGGTTCCGATTGGGTTGAAGTCCGTTATTATCAGCGGTGGCGGAAACCCGATTTTGTTTCGGTGCCGAGACACCGGGAAAGGATTCAATGACCTGGCATGGATGATTCACTCCAGGGGTCTTGAAATCGGCTTGATCACGAACGGGATGCCGTTGAAAACGTATGCCAGCGGACGAAATAGTTGGCGCACGGTCGCCCCGTCAACGCTGGACTTGTTCAAGTGGATTCGCATTTCCATGAGCGGACTGGATCACAAAGAGCGCGAAGTCTACGTTCCAGACATTGACCGCGACCTTACGACTCTCGGATTCAGCTATGTTTACCATGACATTTACGAGGAACCTGCCGAGACGAACCATGGCAAGGTGGCGACCCCGGAAGAGTGGGGCGGGAAGGGGCGGGTCCAGATGGGCAAGGATCGGTTGCCATGGATTCAATCCATGATCACGGGATACGTGAACGCATGTTCCCCCCGCTACGTGCGTCTCCTGCCGAACTGTAACCAACCGGATTTAATCGCCAGCCGATGCGAGGAACTTCAAGCGGTGGCAAATGCCATTGACCCTGACGTGGTGTTCGTGCAATACAAGCCGCCACAAGCGCCGAACAAATGTTTTCTAGGATACGTTCACCCGGTCTTAAATAGCGATGGATACGTTTACCCGTGCGACAGTTGCGTTCTCAACGCAGCGGCTGGACACAAGTTTGCAGAGCCGTGGAGGGTGTGCCGATGGGATGAGATTGGCGAACTGTATAAGCGGCCGGTGGAATCCCTTGTGGATCCCAAGAAACTTTGCCCCGGGTGCGTGTTCACCCAAAGCAACCTGATCCTCGAACAAGTAGTAAATGGAATGAAAACACAACCCCCGGCACAAGTGCCAATCCACCCAAACTTTGTCTGATTATGCCAACAATAAATGTCATCGGAAATAAGGTTCTGGTCAGGTTCCGCGAATGGAAAGAGGAAGGGATCATCCATATCCCCGACAAATATAAGCCGCAACCCGTCGAAGCGGACGTTGTGGCGGTTGGTCCCAAGGCGCATTGGGCTATTGAACCCGGTCAAAAGGTTCTTGTGTCGCGCATGGTGGGGACGTATTTTGACTTTGATGGAGACCGGGTTTGTTTGGTGCCGGATTCAGGAATCATTTTAATTGATGAGGTGGATAAATCGCCTCCAGTTGTCGGGAAACAAAACAACAGCGCCTAGATGCGCAGAAAGAAAACATAATGTCAATCGCACTCGTTTACTGGATATTGATGCTGCTTTGGCTGGTATTCGGAATTTGGTCGGGGTGGCCGATGACCGGCGCAAACGTTCGCCCATTGGGCGGCACATTGCTTCTGTTCATCCTGCTTGTGTTGCTGGGGTGGAGAGCGTTCGGACCACCGATTCATTCGTGAATCGCAAAAAGCACCCATGACGCCTGACGCCGCCATTGCGTTTATGGTTGGTATGATGCTGGGATCGTGGTTAGGAGTTGCGCTGGCTACGACTGATATGTGGTGGCCGATATGGTACAAACAGCGTTTATCCTCAGCGAACGATGAAGCTGAGCGACAGGAGCCGCGCCAATGACGCCCGCAAGCACTGAAACCGTGAACGCGGCACCTGTTCGCTCCGGCGCCTGGTTAGCTTCCGTTCGTTCAAATCACACTGAGCGTGGAAACGGGAATGGAGCGGGCGGAGCTTCCGTGCTCGATGCCTGCTGTGGCTCCCGAATGTTTTGGTTCGACCGTAAGGACCCTCGCACGCTGTTCGTGGACAAGAGGCGCGAGCGGCATATGGCGGCTGACTGCTCGGTGAAAAACGGCGAGCGGGAAATCGTCGTTGACCCCGACTTGGTTGCCGACTTCACGGCGCTGCCGTTCGCGGCTGACACGTTCGCTCACGTCGTCTTCGACCCGCCGCACATTCAGCGGAACGGGGATACCTCGTGGCTGCTGAAAAAGTATGGAGTGCTGCGCGGTGAATGGCGCGAGATGCTTCGCCAAGGCTTCGCCGAGTGCTTCCGTGTCCTGCGTCCCGAAGGGACGCTGATCTTCAAATGGAACGAGATCGAAGTGCCTCTGCGTGAAATCCTCGCGCTCACTCCCGAGCGGCCGCTCTACGGACATCGCACCGGGAAGCAAGCCAAGACGCACTGGGTTGCATTTCTGAAGGGCGGCGGGGGTGCGGAGCAGGTGAGCGAAGCCGCGGACGGCACGACGCGCGAGGGACATAACGTCAAAGATCACGAATCGCCGAAGCACGGCGGCGATTTCGTGCATCGCTTTGTTAGCTTTTTTATATGACAACACTACAAATTATCGGAGCGGCAATGGTGGCCGTGCCCGTTCTCGCGTTTCTCAGACTACCTTTCTTGGATCTTGGATTCAAGGGCGGCCTAATTGTGGTTGGCGGAGCTTTTCTAACAACTGCTCTCATTGTGGCTGGCGTGTTTCTTTTGCTTTCCTAGCTAACGACTGAGATATGCCGCACACACCCGCCATAGACGTTGCCTCGCCCCACGCGCCCGCCGGGTGTGTGTTAGCATCATCGCATGGTTCGGAGAATCGGTGGGCAATCGTGACCAGCAAAACAGAGCCGACGAGAATAGTGGAAGTCACGGATGTGATGCGTTGCATACATGCCCCCGGCGACTACGGCTGGGTTGACCCTGTAGAACCGGAAATGTGTCGCTGGATCGCAGACTATGAACAGCTTTTCACAACACGCGACGAGGCGATCCGAGTTTGGGTGGAGACGTTAAAAACACGAATAGCTGAGGCTGAGCGTGAACTGGCCCTGTGGGAGTCTCCGAACGTCGAAGTCACCAACAAGGGGAGCGAAAATGAGCACTGAATCCACGCCAGAACTTCCGCGCTCCCCGCAGTTTGGTGGACTGCTTGGTTCGGCTGGTCCGTGTCCGATATGCGGCGATCCCGGCTGCATGGGAAATGAATGCTCTCCACCCGACCCGTCTGTATTGGACTGCTATAAATGCA
>Ga0163153_10007212_pt1 | contig 12060 bp, 8 predicted proteins | sample OliLakLV19MP6IB1_FD_148629 | JGI IMG/M metagenome (GOLD analysis project Ga0163153, IMG submission 148629) | Freshwater microbial mat bacterial communities from Lake Vanda, McMurdo Dry Valleys, Antarctica - Oligotrophic Lake LV.19.MP6.IB-1 | ecosystem: Environmental > Aquatic > Freshwater > Lake... | reverse complement strand
TGTATTCACAATCGAAACTGAATGCCGTCGCCTTGGAGTTGAATCAACGCCCACGGGAAACCTTGGGCTGGGCCTCACCGGCCGAGGTCCTGGCCAACACGTTGCGTTGATCACTTGTCATCACCGCCTTTACCTGCATTCATCCGTGTCCGCGCCCTGGTCTTTCAGAGCATAGATTGCGGGAAGGTTGCGCCAGAGCCCGTACGCATCCATCCCGAAACCGAAAACATACCGGTCCGGCACCGTGATGCCCACGAAATCCGCGGTGATGGGCTTGGCGCGCCCGAGATCCTTGTCGGCGAAGACCACCGTGAGCACCCGGGCGGCGCCCATCTCCAGCAGCCGCGCGTTGATCGCCGCGAGTGTGATGCCTTCGTCCAGGATGTCGTCGATCACCAGCACCGTGCGGCCGCGGACGCTTTCGCGCGGGGCCAGGCGCCAGGTGATCTCGTGCCCCTGGGTGCCGTTGTTGTAGCGCGTCGCCTCGATCGCGCCGAATTCGAGCGGGAAGGCGAGCTGCGGAAGCAACTGCCCGGTGAACACCGCCGCCCCGCCCATCACCGAAAGCAGCACCGGGAAATCGCCGGCGAGCGCGGCCGTGATCTCGCACGCCAGGCGCGCCACCTGCGCCTGGACCGTCGCGGGGTCGCAGATCATTTCCGCCTCCTCGAGGAGGCGCACGGCGTCCTGTGGGCTCACGCCTCGCGGCCCGTGGGGCCGACGGTCTTCAGGAACGCGCGGAAGTCGTCCGCCAGTTCCGGGTGCTTCAACGCGTAGTTGACGGTGGCCTGCAGGTAGCCGAGCTTCGAGCCGCAGTCGTAGCGCCGGCCCTGGAATTGGTAGGCGAGCACGCTTTCTTCGCGCAGCAGGCGCCCGATGGCGTCGGTGAGCTGGATCTCGCGGCCCGCGCCGGGGCGCAGGTTTTCGAGGAAATGGAAGATGCGCGGGCTGAGGATGTAGCGCCCGACGACGCCGAGTGTCGAGGGCGCATCCTCGGGCTTCGGCTTCTCGACGATGGACGACATCTTCGAAAGGCCCGGGGAAACGGCTTCCGAGGACACGATGCCGTAGGACGAGGTTTCCTCGCGCGAGACGTTCTGCACCGCAATCACGCTGCCGCCGTTTTTCGCGTGCACCTGCACCATCTGCTTCATCACCGGCACCTGCGCATCGATGAGGTCGTCGGCCAGGATCACGGCGAACGGTTCGTCGCCCACCAGGTGGCGCGCGCACATCACCGCGTGGCCCAGCCCCAGCGCCTCGGCCTGGCGTACATAGGCGCACGACACGCCCTCGGGGAGCAGCCCGCGCACTTCCTTCAGCAGCTTGTTCTTGCCATGGGCCAGCAGCTCCGCCTCGAGCTCGTAGGCCTTGTCGAAATGATCCTCGATCGCGCGCTTGCCGCGCCCGGTGACGAAGATGAGGTCGGTGATGCCCGCGGCCACCGCCTCTTCGGCCGCGTACTGGATCAGCGGCCGGTCCACGATCGGCAGCATCTCCTTGGGAGAGGCCTTGGTGGCGGGAAGGAACCGCGTGCCGAGGCCCGCGACCGGGAATACTGCCTTGGTGATTTTTTGCATTTTTCTCCCTCTCCCAGGGGAAGAGGGCCGGGGTGAGGGTCAGCCTTGAATGTCCAGCATCTCGAGGAACTTCTCTTCGTCCAGCACCGCGACGCCGAGTTCCCGCGCCTTGTCGAGCTTCGAACCGGCCTCTGAGCCGGCAACCACGTAGTCCGTCTTCTTCGACACCGACCCGGTGACCTTGCCACCTTCGGCCTCGATCCTGTCCTTCGCCTCATCGCGCGACATCGCCGCGAGTGTTCCCGTAAGCACCACGATTTTACCCGCGAAGACGCCGGCGGTCGCCGGTTTCGCTCGCTCGCCGTCCTTCCAGCGCACGCCGGCGGCGCGCAGCTGGGCGATCACCTCCCGGTTGTGGGCCTCGCGGAAAAACGCGGCGATGGACTCGGCAACAATCGGCCCGACGTCGGGCGCCTCCTGCAGCTGCTCGACACTTGCGTCGAGAAGCGCGTCGAGCGAGCCGAAATGGCGCGCGAGGTCCTTGCCCGTCACTTCGCCCACGTTGCGGATGCCCAACGCGTAGATGAAGCGGCCCAACGTCGTTTCCTTGCTTTTTTCGATCGCCGCGCGGACGTTCGCGGCCGATTTGTCGGCCATGCGCTCGAGCTCGGCAAGCTTGGCGACCCCGAGCTTGTAGATGTCCGCGGGCGTGTGGACCACACCCGCCTCGACCAGCTGGTCGACGAGTTTTTCGCCCAGGCCTTCCACGTCCATGGCGCGGCGCGAGGCGAAATGCAGCAGGGCCTGCTTGCGCTGCGCCGGGCAGAAGAGCCCGCCGGTGCAGCGCAGGACCGCGCCATCCTCGCCGCGCGCCACCGCCGAGCCGCAGCGCGGGCATTTGTCGGGCATGTCGAACCAGTCGGCCTTCAGCCGAGGGCCCGGCGCCGAGACGCGCGCGACCTCCGGGATCACGTCGCCGGCGCGCCGCACCACCACGATGTCGCGCCTCCAGATGTCCTTGCGGCGGATCTCGTCCTCGTTGTGCAACGTGGCGTTGACGATTGTGGTGCCGCCGACAAACACCGGCTTGAGGCGCGCCACCGGCGTGAGCGCGCCGGTGCGCCCGACCTGGATGTCGATGTTTTCGATCTCGGTGGCGGCTTCCTCCGCGGGAAACTTGTGCGCCACCGCCCAGCGCGGCGCGCGCGAGACGAAGCCCAGCTGCGCCTGCTCCGAAAAGTGGTTGACCTTGTAGACCACGCCGTCGATGTCGTAGGCAAGCTTCGGGCGTTTTTCACCCACCTCGCGATAGAAGTCGAGCAGGCCCTCGACGCCCTTCACCACCCGGCGGTCCTTCGCGACCGGAAATCCCATCGCCGCGAGCGCGTCGAGCAGCTTCGCGTGGGTGGCGGGAAGCTCGAAGCCTTCATGCGCGCCCACGCCGTAGGCGAAAAACGACAGCCGGCGCTGCGCGGTGAGCCGGGGATCGAGCTGGCGCAGGGCCCCGGCCGCCGAGTTGCGCGGGTTCACGAAGGTCTTTTCGCCCGCATCCAGCGCGCGCCTGTTGATCGCCTCGAAATCGCGCCGGAACATCAGCACCTCGCCGCGCACTTCGAGCAGCTTCGGGGGCTTGCGCGCATCGAGGCGCAACGGAATGGTTTTCACCGTGCGCAGGTTGGATGTCACGTCTTCGCCGGTGTAGCCGTCGCCGCGCGTGGCCCCCTGCACGAAGAGGCCGTCCTCGTAGGCGAGTGTGATCGCCAGCCCGTCGAACTTGAGCTCGCACGCGTATTCCACGGCCTCGGCCTCGAGGCCCTCGCGGCAACGGCGGTCGAAGTTGGCGATGTCCCCGTCCTCGAAGGCGTTGTTGAGCGAAAGCATCGGCACGCGGTGTTCCACCGCCGAGAAACCCTCGCTTGGCTTCGCGCCCACGCGCTGGGTCGGCGAATCGGTGCTGAGCAGTTCGGGGTGTTTCTCCTCCAGCTGCTGCAGCTCGCGGAAAAGCAGGTCGTATTCGGCGTCCGGGATCTCGGGGGCGTCCTCGTTGTGATAGAGGCGCAGGTGGCGTTCGATCTCGCGGCGCAACTGGCCAGCGCGCGATTCCGGGGTCGGGTTGCCTTTTGTTCCCACGACAAGTCCTGGACGGCCGGCCGGCCTCTAGGAGAAGAGCCGCCGTGCAAGCGGCCCGCCGGCGGGGATGCCGTGTGTTTCCATCTCACCCACGATTTTTTCGAGCGAGCGGCGGATCGACGCGACCCCCGCCTCGGTCAGCGGGCGGCGGTTGTCGTCCACCAGCTGGCCACCGAGCTGATCGGCGAAGCCCCGCGCCAGGCGCACCATGTCCGCCAGCGAGGTCGCGGGATCCGAGGCCTGCGGCAGGTCGAGCGCAAACGTGAGTCCGGTGTAGTACTGGCTCGAACTTTTGGCTTGCGGGTCGTCGAAGCGGCGAACCACGAATTCCTGCGAGCCGTCGTCGGCGAAACTCACGAGTTCGCCCGCCGCGGTTTCGGACAGGCCGTTTTCCAGCGCCAGCGACTTGACCCGCGCCAGCGCAAACGTCGCGCCGAACTGCCCGATGACGTTGACCGCTACCTCGATATCCGCGTCGGCGCAGAAGCGATCGAGCTCGCGCCCGCGCGTGGCGGCGGCGTTGGGCGCCTCGCGCTGCGAAACGGCCCCGACACTGGCGGCGAAATCGGCGATCGCGAGGTTGAAAATCTCGATCTCGTCTTCGCCCACGGGGCCCGCGCGGCTGGCCAGCTGCAGGCCCACCCTCAGCTCACGCCAGCTGCGCCGCGGGCTGGTCTCGATCGGGTGCCACTGCTCGTCGACGATGCCCTCGACGTGGACCGGAGTGGACCGCGTGGCCAGCACGGCGAGCAGCGGTTCGAGGTGCTCGCTCATCACCGGGTCGTCGGCCAGGATCACCGCCACGGTGTCGATGCGGCCGGAAATCTCCGCCGACGGGCCGCCGGGCGCTTCCAGCTCCTCGGCCTTCACCCTGCGCGGCAGCGGGGGCAGGGTCTCGTCGAGCCCGCCGGAAGCCGGGAGCGCGCCGAGGGTGGGCTCTCGCCGCTCCGTGGGCGGCGCATCGAAGAGCGCGTCGGCGGGGCGTTCGCCGAAGGCTTCTTCGGCACGGCCTCGCGCGCGCCGCTCCTGCCAGACGTTGTAGCCGATCACCGCGGCGATGAAGACAGCGCCGCCGGCCAGCAGGTAGATCTGCAGCTCACTCATGCGCGTCGGGCAAACCGATTACCCGGGGAACACGGATGAAACGGATGACAACGGATGAACACGGATGGAATGGCCGGGCGTTCGTGCCGTGGGATGCAGCACTTCGATTCCCAGGCAGTCTCTTATCCGTGTTCATCCGTTGTCATCCGTTTCATCCGTGTTCCAAAGGTTTGGCAAGCGTCAGCCCGCTCAAGCAGCCTGCTTGCGGGCGAGTTCCATCGCGGACTCGATATCGACTTCCACGATCCGCGAGACGCCGGGCTCGGGCATGGTGACGCCGACCAGCTGGCTGGCGAGCTCCATGGTGATCTTGTTGTGGGTGATGAAGAGGAACTGCGTCTGCGCGGACATCTGGCGCACGAGCTCGCAGAAGCGCTCCGTGTTCGGGTCGTCCAGCGGCGCGTCCACCTCGTCGAGCAGGCAGAAGGGCGCGGGGTTGAGCTTGAAGAGCGCAAACACCAGCGAAATCGCGGTGAGCGCCTTCTCGCCGCCCGAGAGCAGCTGGATCGAGGCGGTTTTCTTGCCGGGGGGCTGCGCCATGACCACGAGGCCCGCGTCGAGGATCTCTTCACCGGTGAGCCGCAGGCTCGCCTGCCCGCCGCCGAAAAGCGCGGGAAACAGCTCGCTGAAGTTCCTGCTCACGCTCTCGAAGGTGTCCTGCAGCAGCTCGCGCGTCTCGCGGTCGATGCGCTTGATCGCGGCTTCCAGCGTCTCCACCGCCTGCGTGAGGTCGAGGGCCTGTGCATCGAGGTAACCCTTGCGTTCGCGCGCGGTGGTCAGTTCCGAAAGCGCGGCCAGGTTCACCGGCCCGAGAGCGGCGATCTCCTCGGTGAGCCGGTTGATCTCGGCCTGCATGCCCTTGGAGCCGACGCGCTTTTCGATCTGCTCGGCCATCTCCTCGCGGGTGACGCCGGCTTCCTGCAGCAGGAGCGCGAATTGCTCCGTGTGGGTCGCCGCTTCCTGCTCCTTGATGCGCAGTTCGGTGATGCGTTCGCGCAGCGGGTTGAGGGTCAGCTCGACCGCCATGCGCCCTTCTTCCAGCGCGCGCAGCTCGTCGTTGACGTGTTCGAGGCCCGCGCGGGCATCTCCCAGGACTTTCTCGCGTTCGCCCTTCACCGTGAGGGCGGCATTGAGCTTCTCGCGGACCTGGCCTTCTTCGAGCTGGCCGAGCTCCGCCGAGACGTTGTCCTTGCTGGAGGCCAGCGCCTGCAGCCGTTCGCCCATCGACACCGCCAGGCGCTCCTGTGCTTCGGCGCGTTCCTGGAGGCTGCGCTCGTTGAAACGCGCCTCGGACAACGCCCGCTCGGTGGTGGAGATGGCATTGCGCGATTCGCCCAGGACACGCTGCGCGTCGCGGGCGGCGGCTTCGAGCGCCTCGAGCCGCTGGACTATGGCATCGATCCGGGACGAGCCCGCCTGCAGGCCATGCTGCGCCTCCTGCATCTCGAGGCGTTCCTTGCCTTCTTCCTCGTCGAGGGTGGCCAGCTCGGCACGGATCGCCTCGCGGCGCTGCTGCGCCTGCTGCGTGCTCTGCGCAAGCTTGAGGTATTCGACTTCGAGGCCGTGGCTATCCTGGCGGGCGCGGGCGACTTCGTCTCGGCCGCGGCGGGTATTTTCCTGGCTCGACTTGAGGTCCTGTTCCAGCGTGCGCAGGCCGGCCTCGACCTCACCGCGGGCGCGCGCGCGTTCCGGGATGCGTGCCTGCAGGTCCTCGATTTCGCGCTGGCGCTGCAGCACGCCATGCAGTTCCGACTGCGGGCCGTGGAACACCACACCCTGGCGGCTGAAGAGGTGGCCGGCCTTGCCAACCAGCAAACCGCCCGGCGCAAGGATGCGCGCGAGCTCCATGCCGTCTTCACCTTCGGGAAGGATGAAGACGTTGGCGAGCGCGTCCCTGAGGTAGGCCCCGACCCCGCCCCGTGTGCTCGATACGATCGAGGACAGCGGTTTGAGGTGTGAAGGCGCCGCTGCCGCATCGGGCGCGCCGCGTTCGACAAATGCCGCGAAGTTGCCCGGCGGCGCGTCACGCAGCAGATCCGGCAGGCCCGTGCCGTCGGCCAGCTTGACCGCATTGAGCCGCACACCCAGCGCGGCTTCCACCGCGTCGTCCCAGCCGGCTTCGACGTGGATCGCCTGCCAGAGGCGCTCCGCGCGTTCCAGCCCGTGGGCCAGGATCCAGTCCTTGAGCTTCGAATCGGTGTCGAGTTTTTCCTGCTGCGAGACGAGCGCCTTGAGCGAGGCTTCGAGCCCCGCCAGCTCACGCGTGGAATCCTGCAGCGCCTGGTTGGCGGCGCGGCGCTGGTCTTCAAGCGCCGGCAGGCGCGCTTCGGCCGCGGCTTGCGCGCCTTCGAGATCGGCCAGGCGGGTAGTGACGGCGGTGCGCTGCTCCTCGAGCGCGGCGAGTTTCGCGGGCTCCGGGAAGACCAGCGCCATGTTCTCCTGCTTGAGGCGGTTCTTGCGCGCCTCGAGCTGCGACAGCAGCTTGAGCGAGTGCGATTCGCGCGCCTGGTGCAGGCCTTGCTCCTGCTCCGCGGCGTTCATCTCGCCTTCGGCGCCGCGCACTTCGGAGGCGGCCTTCTGCGCCTGGGCCTCGGCTGCGGGCAGCGCCTCGCGCGCCGCGGCAAGCTGCGCTTCGCGGGTGGTGATGGCCTGGCTCGCCTCGCCGATCGCCGAAGCCGAGTGCTGCGCCTCGGCGCCGGCTTCGGCAATGCGGCGCTCGACTTCGAGGGCCTCGCGCGAGATCGCTTCGAGCTGCGCGCCCATGCGGCGGCGGTTTTCCGCCAGGTAGGAGATTTCCTGCTCCAGCGACTGCACCTGCGCGTTGGCGGCGTACAACGCGCCCTGCAACTCCTGCAGCTGGTCGGTTTCCGCGTAGTGGCGGCTGCGCAGGTTTTCCAGCGCGCGTTCGTTCTCGCGCAGCTTGGCGGTTTCGGCCTCGAGGGCCAGCGTGACCTTCTGCACTTCGTTGGAGTAACGCGTCCTGGCGGTTTCCGCCTCGCGCAGGCGCGTGAAGGCGAGCAGGTTGTGGTTGAGCGCGAGCTGCGCCTGGAGATCCGTGTAGCGCGCGGCGACTTGCGCCTGCTGCGAGAGGTGTTCCAGCTGCGTGGTGAGCTCGGTCTGGATGTCGCCCACGCGGGCGAGGTTTTCGCGCGTGTCTTCGAGGCGCAGCTCGGTTTCCCGGCGGCGCTCGCGGTATTTGGAGACGCCCGCGGCCTCTTCCAGGAATACACGCAGCTCCTCCGGCTTCGAGGTGATGACGCGCGAGATCATGCCCTGCTCGATGATCGAATACGCGCGCGGCCCCAGGCCGGTGCCGAGGAAGATGTCCTGCACGTCGCGGCGGCGCACGTGCTGTCCGTTGAGGTAGTAGTTCGAATCGCCGTCGCGGGAGAGCACGCGCTTCACGCTGATCTCCGAATACGCGGCCCAGGCGCCGCCGATGCGGCCCATGGAGTTGTCGAACACCAGCTCCACGGAAGCGCGGCTGACCGGTTTGCGGTCGATGGAGCCGCTGAAGATCACGTCGTGCATGTGTTCGCCGCGCAGCTGCTTGGCGCTGGATTCGCCCAGCACCCAGCGCACCGCGTCGATCACGTTGGACTTGCCGCAGCCGTTGGGGCCAACCACGCCCACCAGCTGGCCCGGGACCGCAATCACGGTGGGGTCGACGAAAGATTTGAAGCCGGACAGCTTTACGGAGGTGAGTCTCAAGGGGCAGTTTTCTTGGAAACCACGCCCCGCCCGGTCAGACCCGGCTGCGGGGCGCTTGTTAAGTCTTTGTTTTTACGTCCCGCGGTTGCCGGACGCTTCAGTAGAATGCTGATTTTACCGGAACGAACTGCGCCGCCCAATGGCCCATGCGACCAAGAAGCTGGAAACCTTCCCGAACCCCAAGCCGGACCGGGATTATGCAATCCACATGCAGATTCCGGAATTCACCTGCCTGTGCCCCAAGACCGGCCAGCCGGATTTCGCGACCCTGCATCTGGACTACATCGCCGACCGTAAGTGCGTGGAACTGAAGAGCCTCAAGCTCTATGTATGGTCGTTTCGCAACGAGGGCGCCTTCCATGAGGACGTGACCAACCGCATGCTCGACCACCTGGTGGATGCCACCCGCCCGCGCTTCATGCGGCTCACCGCGAAGTTCTTCGTGCGGGGCGGCATCTTCACCACGGTGGTGGCCGAGCACCGCAAGAAAGGCTGGAAGCCCGCGCCGCGCGTGGAGCTGGACAGCTTTCCGACCGAATCGAATACCCGTCGCTAGAGGATTTCCAATGAAGACACTTGCCAACATCCTGCTGGTTTTCGCCTTCACGGGGGCCGCGTACGCCGCGCCCGCCTCGGTCGAGGAGCTCTTCAAGCCGGCGCAGTTCCAGTCCATGAGCATCTCGCCGGACGGCAAGACCATCGCGGCGCTGGCGCCGGTGGCCGGCCGCCAGAATCTCGTGGTGCTCGATGTGAAGACCAAGAAGCCCACCCCGGTCACTTCCTTCAATTCGCGCGATATCGTGCAGGTGCTGTGGGTCAACAGCAAGCGCGTGGTCGTGCGCACCGGCTCGATCGGCGTGCGTGCTTTCGACGCGCGCGGCGGCGCGCTTTACGCGGTCGACGTGGACGGCGCCGAAGGCCGGATGATCTCGGAGGGTGGCGGCGACGAGCAGGCCTCCAGCGGAATCCGCTTCACCGGGCGCGCGCTCAACATCGTGCGTACGCTCCCCGGCGAAACCGACGACATCATCGCGCAGGAATACGTGTTTTCCAGCAACGGCTCGCAGGCCGGCGACCTCTTTCGCGTCAACACCCGCACCGGCCGCCGGACATCCATCGGTTTCGGCAAGCCCGACTCGGGATCCGGCGAGGGCTGGGTGGTGGACCAGACCGGTGTTGCCCGGGTCATGACGGCGTTTGCCGAGGGCAAGGTGCGGATCTGGTATCGGGCCGGTCCCGAAGCCCCGTGGAAGAAGCTCGAGGAGCGCGGCCAGACCCAGCCCGGGTGGGTGCCGCTGGCGATCAGCGAAGACAACAAGCACCTGCTGGTGGCCGACCAGGTCCACTACGACAAGGCCACGCTCGTCCTGTACGACCCCGAGACGAAGGCCTTCGGCGAGGTGATCGCGGCGCATCCCCAGGTGGACCTCGCCAACCTGGTCAGCAACAACGGCATCGTCGTCGGCGTGCGCTATGACGCGGATCGGGGCGCGACCGCCTGGTTCGACGCGTCCCTCGCAAAGATCCAGAGCAGCATCGATCGCGCGATGCCCGCCAGCGTCAACATGCTGTTCCCGTCGCGCGACCGCTCCGTCATCCTCGTGTTCTCCTACTCCGACGTGTCACCGGGATCGTTCTACCTGTTCGACCCGAGGGCGGGAAAGATGGAATGGCTGGTCGACCGCTCGCCGCAGATCAAGCCGAAGGAAATGGCGTCCATGCAGCCGGTGCGATACAAGGCACGCGACGGCATGGAGATCCCGGCGTACCTCACGCTGCCCACCAACGGCCGGAAGAAGGACCTCCCCATGGTGGTGATGGTCCACGGCGGGCCGTGGGTGGAGGGCGACGAGTGGGGCTTCCATCCCGAGGTCCAGTTCCTGGCGGCACGCGGCTACGCGGTGCTGCAGCCCAACTTCCGCGGCACCACGCGTTATGGCTGGAAACACTTCTCGTCGAGCTTCGGCCAATGGGGCCTCGCCATGCAGGACGACGTGACCGACGGCGTGAAGTGGGCCGTGGCCGAAGGCATCGCCGATGCGAAGCGCGTCTGCATCTACGGCGCGAGCTACGGCGGCTACGCCACGATGATGGGCCTGGCCAAGGACCCCGACCTCTACAAATGCGGCATCAACTACGTCGGGGTCACGGACGTGAACCTGTTCCTGACCGCCACCTGGTCGGATTACGCGCAGTCGGACTTCCTCAAGTACACGGTGCAGGAGATGGTGGGCGACTCGAAGAAGGACGCCGAGCGCCTCAAGGCCACCTCGCCGGTCGAGCAGGCCCACCGCATCAAGGCGCCGGTGCTGATGGCCTACGGCGCCGCCGATTACCGCGTGCCGATCGAGCACGGCCAGCGCATGCGCTCGGCGATGGAAAGGAACGGCCTCAAGCCGATCTGGATGGTGGCCGACGGCGAAGGCCACGGCTTCCGCGAAATGGCCAACCAGAAGATGTTCTACGAGGCGATGGCCAAGTTCCTCGAGGAAAACATCGGCAAGTAAAGCCTGGGGAGAAACTGGTGTCAGAGACGACTTTCCGGCGGGCGCCGGAAAGTCGTCTCTGACACCAGTTTCCCCCGCATCCCACTCACCACCGTCGCGGCGACAATCAGCGCGCCACCGAACCAGTCCTGCGCACGCAGCGACTCGCCGGCAAGGAAGGCGGCGGCGATGGCCGCCACCACCAACTCGAACAGCAGGACCACAATTGCGCGGTTGGCGGGCGTGCGCGACAGCCCGTACTGAAGCGCGAGGCTCATGAGCAGGATCGCGAGCGCGATGCCCGCGACCAGCGCCGCGTTCTCCCATCCCAGTTCGAATGCCCGGGCCGCACCCACCTTGCTGCTGCCGAGGTACAGCAGGCTGACAACCACCACGCCGGCCCAGATCGCCATCGACTTGGAGGCATCACTCATCGTGTCGAGCTTGCGCACCAGGACGTTGCCCACCGCGAAGAAAAAACCCGCCGAAAGTCCAAGCCATTCCGCGCGCGAACCCGGCCAGGGGAATCCCAGGGCCGGACGCCACAACATCGTGACGGCGCCGGCGAAGGCCAGCGCCATCACCACCAGTCCCGTGCGATCGAGCTTCTCCTTCAGCGCGATGCGCGCGAGCGGCACAGTCCACAGCGGCGCGAGATAGAACAGCAGCAGCACGCGCATCACCTCGCCTTCGAGCACACCCATCACGTAGGCGAGGTTGCTCCAGCCAACCGCAAGCCCCATCACGATCGCAAGCGGCGGGCTCTTCCCCAGCGCCAGCGCATGGCGTGGGAACAAGGCCACGCCCGCGACGAGTGCCACGACATAGGTGAAAAACGTCGACCAGATGCCGTCGATGCCCGCTTGCGCGAGCAGCCGATAGGGATACCAGAGGAGCCCCCACACCGTGGCGCCGACGAGCAGCCCGAGCGTGGGAAGGGAGAGAGGGGGTTTCAAGGAAGCGTGAACCGTATAATTTCCACTCGATTCTAACCTTGCGCCCATGAACCCTTCCGCCGTCCTGCATGTGTTGTCGCCGCTGGGCGGAGGCGTGGACCGCTACGTGCGCGACATCGCGGCAACCGTCGCGCGGCCGCAGCTGATCTGGCA
>Ga0163153_10007211_pt1 | contig 12061 bp, 11 predicted proteins | sample OliLakLV19MP6IB1_FD_148629 | JGI IMG/M metagenome (GOLD analysis project Ga0163153, IMG submission 148629) | Freshwater microbial mat bacterial communities from Lake Vanda, McMurdo Dry Valleys, Antarctica - Oligotrophic Lake LV.19.MP6.IB-1 | ecosystem: Environmental > Aquatic > Freshwater >... | reverse complement strand
AATTGAACCTTGGAAATTGGGCATTTTTTGAATTGTTAATGAATAAATGTCCAATTTCCAAGGTTCAATTATCAATGTACAAGTAGCACTTAACAGCCCTCTCCTCTTGGAGATGGGGCCGGGGGGGAGGACCAAACACCAAACACATACCTAACCAATAACAGGGAAATTATCATGCACGAGAACGGAACAAAACCCGCTCATTCACCACGAACCGCCCGTGAAGACCGCTATCAGCACCACGACTATTATCTGGTAGACGGCTTGCTTTCTTCTGAACACCTGCTGGCCCGCGACGCAGTGCGCGACTGGGTAAAAGCAGAAGTGAGTCCGATTATTGAGGATTATGCCAACCGCGCGGAATGCCCAACCCATCTTTTTAAAGGATTGGCCGAAATCGGCGCTTTCGGCCCTTCGCTCCCGGCCGAATACGGCTGCGGCGGCATGGATGAAATCGCTTACGGCGTCATCATGCAGGAACTCGAACGCGGCGACTCCGGTATCCGCTCCATGGCTTCCGTACAGGGTTCGCTGGTGATGTATCCAATTTATAAATTCGGCTCGGAAGAGCAACGCCGCCATTACCTGCCGAAATTAGCCAGCGGAGAACTGATCGGCTGCTTCGGCCTGACCGAACCGGATGCAGGCTCCGACCCCGGCAGCATGATTACCAATGTAAAGGACGACGGCGATGCCTATATCCTCAACGGCGCTAAAATGTGGATCACTAACTCCCCGATTGCCGATATTGCAGTGGTTTGGGCAAAAAACGAAGATGGAAAAGTGATAGGCATGATCGTCGAGAAGGGTATGAAAGGATTTTCTGCCCCCGAAATTCATGGCAAATGGTCGCTGCGCGCCAGCATCACCGGCGAACTGGTGTTTGAAGACGTGCGTGTTCCAAAGAAAAACGTATTGCCCGGCGTTGTGGGCCTGCGCGGTCCGCTGACCTGCCTGACCAAAGCCCGCTACGGCATTGCCTGGGGTGCCATGGGTGCAGCGCTGGATTGTTATGACTCTGCCCTGCGCTACTCCAAAGAGCGTATTCAGTTTGGAAAACCGATCGGCGGTTTCCAGTTGACACAGAAAAAACTGGCTGAAATGATTACCGAAATTACCAAAGCGCAACTACTTTCCTGGCGCCTGGGTACATTAGCCAATGAAGGTAAAATGACCGCTGCGCATGTGTCGATGGCCAAGCGCAACAACGTACACATGGCGCTTGAAATCGCCCGCGAAGCGCGCCAGATACACGGCGGCATGGGCATCACCAACGAATATCCGGTCATGCGCCACATGATGAATCTGGAAACGGTGCTGACGTATGAAGGTACCCACGATGTACATTTGCTCATCACAGGCCACGACATCACCGGGCTGGATGCTTTCAAATAGTTAAATGTAATGTGCTGCGACAACTAAAAACGGCTTGCGGAGTTTCGACTGCCGCAAGCCGTTTTGTTATGATTTATCCGCTTTTTTTTGACTAACCGTACTGAAAAACCTTTTTTCATCGAAAAGCGGGTATTAAAAACAACATTCAAAACGTTTATGCCTGAACATTTGCGTTACAACAACTCGTGACAAAACATTTCAGACAACGTAATTACTTTGAATGGCATACGCTTTGCTACATCACATATACAGTAATCGAAACATGAGAAGCATGAGAAACAACTTAAAGTTTTGGTGTTTGTCTCTCGTGCTGGCATCGCCATTAGCTATGACAGCACAAAAGGATGCACCCATTCTCTTAAACAACCCGTCTTTTGAAGACCTGCCCAAAATGGGCGAAACGCCGACCGGCTGGTACAATTGCGGCAAAGCCGGCGAAACCCCGCCCGATGTGCAACCCGGCGGCTGGACGGTCGCCAAACCTGCCAACCACGGCCAGACCTACCTAGGCTTAGTGGTGCGCGACAACGAGACCTGGGAAGGCGTAGGGCAGCGCCTGAGCCGCCCGCTGGAATCCGGCCAGTGCTACGAATTCAGCCTCGATCTTTGCCGGGCCGAATTGTACCTGAGCGTAAGCCGCGTCACAGGCGAGGATGTCAACTATGCCGTTCCTGCCCGCGTCCGTATCTGGGGTGGCATGGGTTATTGCGATTCCCGCGAACTGCTGGCAGAAACCTCCATCATTACGAATACCCGCTGGCTTACCTTCAATTTTCGCTTCAATCCGAAAGGCAACTACACCTACCTGATGATCGAGGCGTATTACAAAACCCCCATTCTGTTTCCTACTAATGGAAATATTCTGGTGGATAATGCCTCCGCCATCAAACCGGTTACCTGCAATCCGGATAAAATGCCCGATGCGAAAAAACCGCCGGTGGTTGCGAAAGGACCTCCTAAAGTCAGCCCTGCCACTCCCAAAGCCACTTCGGCTCCAAAGGTGGATACGCCTGCCCGTAAAACAGAAATTAAGCCGGCTATTGCAACCAAAATGGAGCGAAAAGTGATGAAAACGGGCAAAATATACCGCCTGGAGCGTTTGTATTTTGATGCGAACAAGTACGAAATAAAATCCGAATGTGAACCGGAACTGTTCTCCCTCTACGATTTTCTGATCAACAACCCCGATGTAGTGATCGAAGTCGGCGGACATACCAACAACGCCATGTGGCCCAACGAGGGTTTTGCAGAAGAACTTTCTACCAATCGAGCCAAAGCGGTGGCCAACTGGTTAGTGAGCAAAGGTGTGACCAACGACCGGGTTCAATTCAAAGGTTATGGCTGGAAATACCCGATTCAACCCAATACAACGCCCGAAGGGAAAAAGAAGAACCAGCGGGTGGAAGTGAAGATTTTGACGATGAACGGCTGAGCGTTTTAGCAGGTGTTTTAGTGGTTTGGTGTTTTAGTGGTTTGGGCGCTTCGCCTTTGGCAACCGTGAGTAGTTTAGGCGAAGCGCCTAAAACACCAAAACACTAAAACACTAAAACACCAAAACACACCCTATTCAAACATCCGCAGCGCATTTGCCGTCGTTACCCGCGCAATCTGCGCCGGCGGCAACACTTTGACCTCCGACAACATATCAGCCGTCTGAACCATATACGCACTTTCATTCCGTTTGCCGCGGTAGGGCACCGGCGGCAAGTAAGGTGCGTCCGTTTCAAGTACGATATGTTCGAGCGGTATGTCGCGCAGGATGACAGGAAGTTCCGATTTAGGATACGTGATAGTGCCGCCTATACCGAGCATAAATCCCAGGTCGATCATTTCCTGCGCCTCTTCCATGCTGCCTGAAAAACAGTGGAATATGCCGCGCAGCCGCCCGTCTTGCCCTTTTCTGACCAACTCGATACATTCCCGGTTGCTTTCCCGCGAATGAATAATGATCGGCCGGCCCAGGTCTTTGGCCCATTGGATGTGCCGTGCAAATGCGGTCTGCTGAATCTCCAGCGTCGTTTTATCCCAGTATAAATCGATTCCCGTTTCTCCGATTCCTGCCCAGGTGCGTTGCCCGAGCCAGTGCTCCACTAATTCCAGTTCTTTCAGGTAAGTATCAGGCTGCACGTGGCTGGGGTGCAAACCCATCATGGCAAAACAATGCTCCGGAAACGCCGCTTCCAATGCCAGCATCCCTTCAATGGATTCCCCGTCGATGTTCGGTAAATACATCCGAACGACGCCTGCGTTGATGGCCCGATGCACCATGTCGGAGCGGTCAGCATCAAATTTGGGAGCGTACAGGTGCGCGTGGGTATCGATGAGGTGCTGCATGGTGAAAAGGGTGAATAATAATGACAGTCAATGCGTTATGTGAAATTTGAGCGGCAAAGGTAGGTAACCCTTTAGAAATCAATTATCCGTTTTTATTTTTTCATTATAGTCTGGTCAAGCCCTGCGGCTTCCACAAAGATGTCATCAAAACCTCAGCTCACCGCGGAAACCCCTTGCGGCATAATAAGATTCCGCACCGTTGTGGTATACGAAAACATTGCCATAGCGGTAATCGGCAAAAAGAGCGCCACCGAGTTTTCTGATATCAGAAGGTGTTTTTATCCAGCTCGATGTTTTCCTGTCGAAATTTCCGAGTTCCTGCAAAGCCCGGTATTGTTGTTCCGTTAAAATCTCAATGCCCATATCGGCCGCCATTTCAATAGCGCTATTTTCCGGTTTATGCTCTTTCCTTGACTCCAGGGCTTCATGGTCGTAACAAACACTCCTGCGGCCTTTGGGACTTTCCGCTGCACAATCATAAAAAATGTATTCGCCTATTTTATTATCATGACCAACGACATCCGGTTCTCCCCCGGTACTTTCCATGGCATTGAGCGACCACAGTTTTTCAGTATGAGATTCCAGTTTGGCTTGTACTGTAGTCCATTCAAGACCTTTATGGCGGTTCATATTTTGCTCAAAACGGGTTTTCAACGTACCAAGCAGTTCTTCACGTTGTTTTAGTGGCAATTCCTTTTTCATAGTATTTATTTATGAGGTGTTATTTTAATTTGTTCAGGATGTCTTGCAATCGGTTATGTGCCATATTTATACCTTGAGCAAAGGGTAACTGTAGCATTTGGTCTCTGAACGCGACTGATTTATACACGATATGCATATTGAGTTTGCTGATGCCCTCAGTGAGTTCTTCAAATTCCAGGAACTCCAACTGGACCGGGAAAGGCGTATTCTCCATTTCAAATGTCCGTGTTATTTTCAGGTTCGGACTGAACTCATGGATCACCCCATTGGCCCGAAATATCACGTTTCCCTGCGCATCCGAAGTCTCAAATTGATAACTGCCGTGCTTTTTATTTTCAAGTTTCAGCACTTTCGTTCCCATCCATTGCTCCACTATATCAGCCTCTACGTACGCTTTAAAAAGTAATTCCAGCGGCAAATCAAATACTCTTGTAATCAGCAATCCCTGTTTGCCGTCTTCGGCGTCGATCTTTGTTTTTCGTTCCATACCGTTCTATTTTTCTGATTTGTAGTTTTTCATAATGGTTTCCAGGGTATTAAATCGATCATCCCACATTTTGCGGAATGGTTCGATAAAGTCGGCGACTTCTTTCATTTTTTTTGCATTGATATGATAGTAAATTTCCCTGCCGTTTTGCTCTTGTTGAAGCAATTCGCACTCGGTTAGTATTTGCAGGTGTTTTGAAACGGTCGGCCTTGATGTGTCAAAGTTGGAGGCTAGCGCACCGGCTGTCATCGATTGTGAAGCTACCAATAGCAGTATGGCTCTTCTTGTCGGGTCCGCTATAGCCTGAAATACGTCTCGTCTTAAATTCATTGCGTAGTTATTTGACTGCAAATATATGTGTAGTTATTTGACTACGCAAATTTTTCTGCGCATTCATCCGGCTGTAATTCAGACAGCAAGATGCCAATTATTCAGCCATCACCTCGCGCAAGCGCATCTGTTTTAAACTTTGGGTTTTGTGGTTATGGACAACCTGTGCATCAGCGGAGCGAGCGACGTATATTTAAAATTTCCGTTCTCCGCCCCTAAGGGTAAAACCTGCCTTAGGTGTCTTTATTAACTTACATACAGGACACCTTAAATTTTTGTTCTATCATGATTTTTGCCATCGGAGCCAGCATCGCTTTTTTCCTTACTTTTTTGTTGTGCACCAAAAAAAACAATACCCCGGCAGATAAAGTATTGGCCGGCTGGATGTGCGTGACGGGTCTTCACCTGATGTTGTTTTACCTCAACAGCGTCGCACAGCACTACGAATACCCGTTTTTATTGGGCCTTGAATTGCCCCTGCCACTCGTGCACGGGGCGTTTTTGTTTTTTTATGTCAGCCATTTGACCCGCCAAACCACCTGGATCGGTCGGTTTTGGGGTATTCATTGCCTTCCGGCATTATTGGCTTATGCTGCCATCCTCCCGTTTTTGATGGCTTCGAGCAGCTATAAAGTGTATGTTTTCCAACACGAAGGAATCGGGTATGAAGGTTTGATGAGGTCCCTTTGTGTAGCCATGCTTTTGTTGAATACCAGTTACATACTCGCATCGATGCACCTGTTGAAAAAGCACCGCAAACGAATCCGTGAAGCATTTTCGACCACCGAAAAAATCAACCTCCATTGGTTGCAATACCTGATTTACGGCCTGAGCGCCATATATGTCACGACATTGTTGGGCAATGATTACTGGATTTACGGGATGACGGTGGTGTTTGTGCTGCTGATTGGTTACCTCGGCATTCACCAGGTCGGCATATTTTTGCCAACGGTACCTGCCCCCGCCGTCATAGCCACCTCCGCCGACCACCTCGTGGACCTAAACGATGCGGCGGAAGACAAAAAGAAATACGCCAAATCGGGGCTTAGTGAGGAAGCCGCTGCGCAGTTGCAGCAGGATTTATCCCGATTGATGGAGCAGGAAAAACGATTCACCGAAGCAGAACTGACGCTGGCTGACTTGGCCAAAGATCTGTCTGTCCACCCCAATTATCTCTCGCAGGTGATCAATGAAAAAGAAGGCATGAACTTTTACGACTACGTAAATATCCAGCGGGTGGAAGCCCTCAAAACCCTGCTTGATGATCCCGCGAATCAAAAATATACGTTGCTTGGTTTGGCATATCAATGCGGATTCAACTCCAAATCGGCCTTCAACCGCCAATTCAAAAAAGCGACGGGATATTCGCCTTCCGAATATCAACAGCATCTCAAAAAAGATAGTCCCACCTTTCAGGATGCAGCGATTGGTGTTTGTTGAGCCGCCACCTTTGCAGAAAAAATTTATGAAAAAAACAGCCTGGATACTAATGGTATGCTTAGCCATACTTGTTAGCCTCGTCCCTTTGACTTATATCCATCCAGATACCGCTTCCGGCTTCTTGGAACTAAAAGGAGACGTGGTGCTGCAAAACATGGCCTGGTGGACCAATTTTTACCTGCATATTTTCAGTGGTGGCATTGCCATACTGGTAGGCTGGGTGCAATTCAGCAAAAATATACGGAAAAACTACCTGCGATGGCATAGGGCCATTGGGAAATTGTATGTGGTATGCGCCTTGATTTGTGGTTTCACGGGCGTTTTTGTCGGGTTTTACGCTTATGGCGGCATTATTGCTCAAGCTGGCTTTGTCAGCGTTGGTTGCATTTATTTTTACACCACGCTCATGGCATATATTTACATTAAGAACAAAGATATTGTCGGGCATCAAAATATGATGATTTACAGTTATGCGGCCTGCTTAGCGGCCGTTACCTTGCGGCTTTATGGGCCTTTGCTCACGGCGGGCTTAGGCGATTACACAACAGCCTATCGCATAGTGGCCTGGTTGAGTTGGGTGCCTAATTTGCTGATTGCAAGAAGGCTGACTAGTGGGGGAGTGGCAAGTGCGTGATGATTCCGTTTAGCCTGACAGTAGTGGATGTTCGTGGGGGCGGATGCGGTGGTTACCTTGCGTTCGTGGCAACGGGTAGCCGGGTTGCCGGAAGTGGTCGGTTTTGCGGCGATCGAAAGGGCGGTTATTTCGCCCATCCCCGCCGGCTATACCGGCAAACGTCCGCTATAAAACCGATGGTCTAAAACATACCCAAGGGCAAATAAACACATCCATGCCATTTTCTCTCGCAATGCTTGCATCCTGATGGCAGTTATTCCTGCTCGTCTTGTTTACGAAAAGCAGTCTACGTGTCATATTACGGTGTAACTTGCATGCCTTGTAACCGGAGTACGCCTCATTCCAAAGCACCAAATTTTCAGGAATGACACGACCAAGAATTCATATATCTCCCTTTGCTGTCAGACCAATTGCCTTGTTGTTGGGGTGTCTGTTATGCATCGCAGACATTCCCGCCACAGCACAACACCAGATACCGATTACCATGTTGCCGCAGGAAAGCATAGCGGGCGGTACAATACCCGGAGTGTTGATTCTTCCGGATACCGGGAGCGCCTTGTCGCCGCTGCAAGCCTGGGCTGCATTTGAAAACGGACAATACTGGCCGTATGCAGCATTTGTATTGCCTGGAAAATTCGAATACGAACAGTGTACATTTTGGGTAGTATTCGTACTGGAAAACCGCTCGGACAGCCTGCTCGACTTGCTGGTGCGTATGGAACATTTCCGGGATACCATCTGGCAGATTCAGCAGGGAAAACTGACATTGGCCGCGCATTTTCCCCATTGGTTCCCAACCCACCTATCCAAATCCCTTTTGCCTTATGATACAAAAGAACTAAGTTACTTGTGTTTGCAGCCTTATGCGCGGGATACTTTTTTTTGCACGGATTCGGCATTACAGCCCCATTAATACCTTTTTACCTGTTTTATATACTCCAGAGTCGTATGACGCATAATTATTGCGTGCTGCCCGGTATTCGAACCCGATTTTCTTCTTGTTTTTCGGCGCTTTTTTCACAGTTTTTTTATTCTCCATTGCACAATACCTGCAGCACCGGGATCGTACTTTTTTGTGGTATGCCTTATACCTCGCTTCTTTATTGCTCGTCACCTGGCGCAACATCGAAGATGATAATCCCTGGTTGTATAGTACATACTATTTGGCACCCTGGATCTGGACCAAGACATTTTTATTGTCGGCACACTTCTGTTTTTATACGCTTTTTGTGTTTTACTTTTTGAAAAGAAGGGAGGGGACACCCACATTTATCAGATATGCCCTTCGATTCATATTGGCCATGAGCCTGGTTGCCGGAGTGGCTGAATTGTTGCTGTTATCTGGAAGTCACTATTACGAAAGTTGGCTGTTGTACTATGGCACCCGGATTTTACTGACGGCTTTTTCCTTCTGGTTTTTGTGGAGACTCTGGCACAGCAAGGGAGGCGTGCTGACAAGGATTATTTTTGCCGGTACATTCAGTGCATTGTTGGGCGAACTGGTATCGGTGTTTTTGATTGGACCTGGCTCCACCTTCGTAAGTGGCATGGGTGTTATGCTGGAAATTGGTTTTTTTTCATTGGGTCTGGCGTATCGTTCACGGCTCTTTCGTATGGAGCACAAGCGCTTGCAAAGCAAACACATCCGGCAATTAGAAGAAAACGAGCGCTTGCACGAAATTGAGCGCCGCGAAGAGATCGAATCGTTCAAGAACCGGTTTTATGCCAATATCACCCATGAATTCCGAACGCCGTTAACTGTCCTGCTGGGTATGACCGGAACCTTGCAAACCCATGCCGACAGCGCTGTCCGGAACACTGCTTCCATCCTGGAACGGAATGAACGCAACCTGCTGCGCCTTGTCAACCAACTGCTCGACTTGAGTAAAATTGAATCAGGGGCGCTCCGCCTCCGCCTGGAACAGGCCGATGTGATGCGATTTATCAAAATAACGGGCGAGTCATTTGCTTCACTGGCTGTACTCAAAAAACAACAACTGGAAGTAACGACTGATCCACCTGATTACTTCATGGAGTTTGACGCCGACCGACTCCAACAGGTATTGTCCAATTTAATTGGAAATGCCTTGAAATTTACCGGGGAGGGAGGTGAAATCCGGGTAACTGCCGGGGTGGAAACTACGACCTCTCCGATGCTTTGTATAAAAGTGTACGACAACGGACCCGGTATTCAAAAGGAGGCATTACCTCATATTTTCGACCGGTTTTACCAGGCTGAAAACGAGCAACAGGCGCAGGAAAGCAGCGGCCTGGGCCTGGCACTCGTCAGGGAACTGGTCGATCTGATGCAGGGCAGCGTGGCGGCGGAAAGCCGGGTTGGTGAAGGTTGTGTTTTTGAGGTGCGACTGCCTGTCCCGGTGACTGATCCATCCACAACACCTGGATTTTCGCCCGAAGTATCTGTTACATTGGCGGAAATATCAGCACCACAACCGATGCCTGAGGTGGATGTTTCAACGGAGTTGCCGCTGTTGCTGCTGGTGGAAGACAACCTGGACCTGGCACAATATCTTCAGACTCTGCTGCATGCTACATATCGGGTACAGCATGCCTTCCATGGTAAGGAAGGGCTCTCGCTGGCGTTGGAGTCGCTGCCGGATCTGGTACTCAGCGACGTGATGATGCCGGTTATGGATGGCTTCACGTTTTGCCAAACCTTGAAAGACGACTTTCGCACCAGCCATATCCCGGTAGTAATGCTCACCGCTCGCGCTACGGTGGAAGACAAGGTGCAGGGGTTGCGCTGCGGTGTGGATGCCTGGCTCACCAAACCCTTCGATCAGCAGGAATTGTCGGCCACCCTGGCTTCTTTGCTGGAAAGCCGGCGGAGACTACGCCATAGTTTTGAAAATGGTTCCGCTTCGGAACTGGCACCCTGGGAGCGTAAAGAACATGCATTTCTGAAAGAAATACATGCCAGGATCGAGGCAAATTTGAGCGAGCCGAGCTATGATGTGCCACGACTCAGCCAGGAGTTAATGATGAGTCGCATGCAACTGTACCGCAAACTAAAAGCCCTGGGCGAAACCTCTCCAGCCCTTTTTATCCGCTCCTACCGGCTTGCCCGCGCACAGGAACTATTGAAAACGACCGACCAAACAGTGGCGGAAATTGCTTTTTCCACCGGTTTTAATGACCCCGCCTATTTCTCTAACTGTTTCCGGGATGCTGTCGGGAAAACGCCCTCCGAATGGCGGCAAATGAAGTGAAAAGACTAAGCCCAATGGGTGAAAAGCAGGGGGCGAATGTGGGCCATAACAGGGTGCCGTCCAAAAAACATGGTGTGTTTCTTCCATGTGTTACAACATTACAAGGATTTGTTACAATACTGCAAGGCGAAAAAGCAGTTTGACCCTACTTTTATGGCAACACAAATCCCGTCTTTGCCATGGTAAAAATCTACCCCCCGCACCCTGTATTATCCCCTTATATTGCCTGCTACAATGTGCTTTCCGGCCATTTTGAAGCGCATACGGAATCGGTATTGAGCGCCCGAGGCGTGCCGATGCTGATGTTCCCTTTTAACAGCCCTTCGCATTCCACCTTTACGCACGGTGAATCGGGTAGCGCTTATACAAAACCCTTGCTGGATGAGCCATTGCTGCTCACCAGTTCCAATGTTTTCGGCAGGAGTACCTTCTTGGGCAGCGCACATTTTGTCATGATTTTATTGAAAGCTACAGGCGCTTATCATTTTCTCCAAAGTTCGGTCAAGGACACTGCCAACATGGTGTACACTTTTAATGACCTGGGGCTGCTAAAGCATTTTGACGAATTACAAGACCGGTTATGGAGCGTGCGGACGCCGCCCGAAGCCGTACACTTGATCGATCATTCCCTGATCCAATACCTGGGCGCCAAAGCCAGGGTAGGGGCAGGCGATTTCGCCCCGGTTATGGAACACATGATGCGGTATCCAGCCGCCTTGCAGGTGCGCGACCTGGCACGCAAGTTCAAATGCAGTGAACGGTGGGTCGAAAAACAATGCGCCACCTAAACCGGACTGCCTCCTAAATCGTGGCTCCGGTTGATCCGGTTCCGGGCTGCCGCTAACTACTGGTTGAAAAATCCCGGTATATCCTGGATGGAAATGGTAGCCCGTTTTCAATACAACGACCAATCGCACCTGATTAAGGATTTCCATGATTTTACGGGAAGTTCTCCTGTTCGGCATTTTGCACAATACGGATATGCCGAAACCCTGCTCAAACAAAATGAAGCAGGCTTGAGTACGCTCATCAACAGCAGGGAATAAGAGGAAAGGGCAAAAGGCGGTGAAAGTCAATGCTGGCCGAAACACGCTCGAAACTCCCTTGATAAAACCGTTCGGATTTTTAGAAGGTGTTCGGGTTTTTACAATGCAAGCGCCGGGAGGCCGGATACCTTTGATCGTGCTCACCACTATCCTAAATGACTAATCATATTTTCTTCGGCTGATGAACCCTTAAGCACCAGTTTCACTTCGGACTTTATACTATGTGTGCAAACGTATATGTCTGCTAAATATGTGCCAACTCATTGATTTTCATCGTTTTTGGCTCATGTTCCTTTTTTGCTGAAAGCCAAGCGTAAGTGTCGGGGTGACTGGCAGTCACCCCGACACTATCAGCCGGTGAGCCTTGTTTTTTTTCCTTTTACCTATGAAACATTTTATGAAACATTTCGTCCTGCCTTTTTTTTATGCCTCCGTGCTCTTGTCGGTTTTTCCCCATAGCGCC